>ERZ773100.258-NODE-258-length-29891-cov-8.177001_pt1 | contig 29891 bp, 25 predicted proteins | sample MGYA00511119_ERZ773100 | MGnify/ENA primary metagenome ERZ773100 (study PRJEB29015, sample SAMEA2738000) | human oral metagenome | biome: human oral; feature: human-associated habitat; material: dental | place: China | collected 2111 ...
AAGAAAATTGTAGAACTAACAAAGGATATTTCAAAGAATGGACTTTTAAATGGTTTAGGAAAACCTGAAAGATTGAGACATTATAAAAAAGCTATATACAGTAGAAGAATAACAGATGAACATAGATTAGTATATGATGTTTTTGATGATACAGTTAGAGTTTTGAGTTGTGAAGGACATTATAAAGATAAAAATTTTGATGAATATTGAAGTAAAAAGAAAGTTGAAAAAGACTTTCTTTTTATTTTGTAATAAAAATAATAGAAATATCTTGTAATAATTGATATAATTAAAATTAGAGTAAATTAGGAGAGAATATGGAAAAGAAATTTCGGGGGGAAATCCCATTTTGGTTGAAGAATAAAAAAAATAATCTTGTATATATCTGTTCATCTAACAGAAATATAGATGATTATTTTTTTGTGTTAAAAGATTTTTACAAGGGAAAAATTCTTAGAATAAAAAAAGAAAATGAAGTTGGAGAATTAAAAAAATATAATTATGATTTATTAGAGCTTATAAATTCAAATGAAAAATTTATAATTCTTATCTCTTTAGATTATTTTTTAGAAGATTACTATTCAGAAGCTAATAGTATTTTTATTGAAAAAGGAAAAAATCTTGATATTAAAGATTTAGAAGAAAAATTAATAGATGCAGGTTTTGAAAAAACATATATGCTTGCACAAAGAAAAGAATATTCTATAAGAGGAGATATTTTAGATATATTTAATATCAATCAAGATAATCCTGTGAGAATAGAATTTTTTGGAAATGAAGTTGATAGAATAACATATTTTGATATAAATTCTCAATTAAGTATAGAAAAAAAAGATAGTATAGAATTGTATATAGACAATAATAAAAACAAAAAAGATTTCTTCTCTCTTATGTCTATGAACAAAAATAAAATAGAATATTATTATGAAAATAATGATATATTACAAGCTAAAATTAAAAGACTTATCAATGAAAATTTGGATAGAGAAGAAGATATTTTAAATAAAGTAGCTGAACTTTCTAAGATAGGTATACAGATAGAAATACAAAAATTCTCTGAAGAAGAATTGAAGCAGTTTGAAGTTATAGACAGAGTTAAAAAGTTATCTGAAAATACAAAAATTACAATTTATTCAGAGGAAGCAACTAGATATAAAGAAATATTTAAGGACTATTCTGTTAAATTTGAAAAATATCCACTTTTTGAAGGATATAAAACAGAGGATAAATTGATACTAACAGATAGAGAAATTAAGGGTATTAGGGTAAAAAGAGAAAGAGTTGAAAAAAAAGCACTTAGGTATAAGGCTGTTGATGAAATAAAAGAGCAAGATTATGTAATTCACGAAAATTTTGGGGTAGGTATATTTTTAGGTTTAGAAAATATAGAAGGGCAAGATTATTTAAAAATAAAGTATGCAGATGAAGATAAATTATATGTTCCTGTTGACAGTATAAATAAGATAGAAAAATTTATAAATATTTCTGATGTTATACCTGAAATCTATAAATTGGGTAGAAAAGGTTTTAAAAGAAAGAAAGCTAAATTAAGTGAAGATATAGAAATTTTTGCTAAGGAAATTATAAAAATACAGGCTAAAAGAAATTTAGGAAATGGTTTTAAATTTTCAAAAGATACTGTTATGCAAGAAGAATTTGAGGAAACTTTTCCGTTTACAGAAACACCTGCACAATTAAAAGCTATTGAAGATGTAAAAAGAGATATGGAGTCTGGAAAAGTTATGGATAGGCTTATATGTGGAGATGTGGGTTTCGGAAAAACAGAGGTTGCTATAAGGGCGACATTTAAAGCTGTGATGGATAGTAAACAAGTAATTCTTTTAGTACCTACAACAGTTTTAGCAGAGCAACATTACGAAAGATTTAGTGAAAGATTTAAAAATTATCCTGTACATATAGAAATTTTGAGTAGAGTTCAATCAAAAAAAGAACAAGTTGAAAGTCTTAAAAGAATTGAAAATGGTTCAGCAGACTTAGTGATTGGAACTCATAGACTATTGTCAGATGATATAAAATTCAAAGATGTAGGACTTCTTATAATAGATGAAGAACAAAAGTTTGGAGTTAAAGCAAAAGAGAAATTGAAAAAAATTAAAGGTAATATAGATGTTTTGACTTTAACAGCAACTCCTATTCCCAGAACTTTGAATTTATCCCTATTAGGAATTAGAGATTTATCTGTTATAGATACTTCCCCAGAGGGCAGACAAAAAATTCAAACAGAGTATATAGACAATAATAAAAATTTAATTAAAGATATAATTCTTTCTGAAATTTCAAGAGAAGGACAAGTTTTTTATATTTTTAATTCTGTAAAAAGAATAGAAAGTAAGGTAAAAGAGATAAGAGAATTATTACCAGAATATATTAAGGTTGACTATATCCATGGACAAATGTTACCAAGAGATATTAAAAAGAATATTCAAGAATTTGAAAATGGAAATATAGATGTTTTGGTAGCAACTACAATTATAGAAAATGGTATTGACATAGAAAATGCTAATACTATGATAATTGAAGGAGTTGAAAAACTAGGATTATCACAAGTTTATCAATTAAGAGGAAGGATTGGTAGAAGCACTAAAAAAAGTTATTGCTATATGCTTACAAACGAAAATAAAACTAAAAATGCTAAGAAAAGAGAAGAAAGTATAAGAGAATTTGATAATTTAACAGGTATAGATTTAGCAATGGAAGATTCAAAAATTAGAGGTGTTGGAGAAATTTTGGGAGAAAAACAACATGGAGCAGTTGAAACTTTTGGTTATAATCTATATATGAAGATGTTAAATGAAGAAATCTTAAAATTAAAAGGAGAAGCTGAAGAAGAACTTGATGAAGTTGATGTTGAACTTAATTTCCCAAGATTTTTACCAGATAGTTATATAGAAAAAAATGAAAAGATAAAAATATATAAAAGAGCCTTAGCTTTAAAAACTTTGGATGAATTAGAAAACTTATATAATGAATTAGAAGATAGATTTGGGAAAATTAAATCTGAGGCAAAAGGATTTTTTGAATTTATAAAAATAAGAATAATAGCAAGAGATTTAGGAATTACAACTATAAAACAAGATAAAGAAAATAAAGATAGAATTTTAATTAATTTTAATGAAAAGAAAATAAATGTGGATAAGATTATTTACTTATTAAGTAATAAGAAAATAATGTATTCAAAATTTACTAGAACTATTGGATATAATGGAGATATTTTTGAATTTTTTAGAATGTATGAAAAATAGTTCATTACATTCCAGATTTCTTAACATTTAAAATAAAGTAAATTTTATATTAATAAGTAAAATTTACTAGATTAATCTAATATAAAAAGTATATTTATTAATGATGTATTATTAATAGTTGTGTAGTATTTTATTATAACTTTTAATAAAAAAGTTTAAATATGTGACATTAATTTAAAGAAAATATTTGACATTATAAGAAAAAAGAGGTATAACTAAAAGAAAGGAAGTATTATGAGATTAGATAAATTTTTAAAAGTTAGTAGAATTATTAAAAGAAGACCCATTGCAAAACTTGTTGTGGATGGAGGCAAAGTAAAATTAGATGGTAAAGTTGTAAAAGCAGCTGCTGAAGTAAAGGTAGGGCAAATTTTAGAAATAGAATATTATAATAAATATTTTAAATTTGAAATTTTACAAGTTCCACTAGGTAATGTTTCTAAAGATAAGACAAGTGATTTAGTAAAATTGATTGAAACAAAAGGTTTAGACATTGAAATTAATTTAGATAAGGATGAGGATTTCTTTGAATAAATATAAGATATTTTCAAATGCTAAAATTAATATAGGTTTAAATGTTTTTCAAAAGGAAGATGATGGCTACCATAATATTGATTCTATAATGGCTCCCATTGATTTAGCTGATGAAATGGATATAACATTTTATTCAGATTTAGGAGATTTAAAAATTGAATGTTCTGATAAGAATATTCCTACTGATGAAAGAAATATTCTATTTAAAACATATAAAGCATTTTTGGAAGAAAGTAAAAAAGAAAAGAAAAAAATTGATATTATCTTAAAAAAAAATATACCATCTGAAGCTGGTTTAGGTGGAGGTAGTTCCAATGCAGGTTTTTTCTTAAAACTTTTAAATGAATATTATGGAAATATCTATAATGAAAGTGAATTAGAAGAAGTGGCAATGAAAATTGGAAGTGATGTTCCATTCTTTATTAAAAATAAAACAGCTAGGATTGGTGGAAAAGGAAATAGAGTAGAAATAGTAGAAAATAATATTAAGGATACAATAATTTTGATAAAACCAATAGAATTTGGGGTATCTACAAAAGAGGCTTATGATAGTTTTGATAATTTAAAAGAAGTTAAATATGCTGATTTTGATAAGATTATTGAGTGTTTAAAAGATAATAACAGAATAGCTTTAGAAAATAGTATAGAGAATAGTTTAGAGCAAGGAATTTTAGAAACAGATATAAATATAAAAATGTTAAAGATGACATTAAATTCTGTTATATCTGGAAAGAAATTCTTTATGTCAGGCAGTGGGAGTACATACTACACATTTGTTACAGAACTTGAGAAATCCCAAATTGAAACAAGATTAAAAACTTTTATTGATAATGTAAAAATTATTATATGTAAAACAATAAACTAATAGAGGGGGATTAAGATGAAAGTTACAAATGTAAAAATTAAAAAAGTTGATGGAGACAAGTTTGATAGACTAAGAGCATATGTTGATGTAACACTTGATGATTGCTTAGTTATTCATGGGTTAAAGTTAATGCAAGGAGAGCAAGGTTTATTTGTAGCTATGCCATCAAGAAAAATGCGTAACGAAGAATTTAAAGATATAGTTCACCCTATATGTCCTGAACTAAGGAATGATATTACAAAAGTAGTTCAAGAAAAATATTTTGCATTAGATCAAGAACAAGAAGCAGTAGTTTAATAATGTATAACTGTTGTTTATAAAGAGATTTATAGAGGTTTTATAAATAATATGACTTAAGTTTTTTTGATTAAGTGGTTTTTAATATGGATTTAAGATTTTGAAATAAAGTCTTAAATCCATTTTTATTTGCAACTATTTATAATAAATGTTAAAATATCCATACAAAAATATGACAAAAATGGAGGAAAAAGATGAAAAAAATTAAAATGCCAGACACCTTTGTAATAATATTTTTTGTAGTTATTTTTGCATCACTACTAACTTACATAGTTCCTGTTGGAAAATTTGAAATGCAAGAAGTGACTTATATAACAAATACAGGGGCAGAAAAAACAAGAAATGTTCCAGTTCCAGGAAGTTTCTCTTATGAACTAGATGATAAGGGAAATGAATTAAAAAAAGGAATAAAAATATTTGAACCTGGTGGAGAAGTTGGAATAACTAACTATGTATTTGAAGGACTAGCAAGTGGGGATAAGTGGGGAACAGCAGTTGGAATTGTTGCCTTTCTTTTAGTTGTTGGTGGAGCTTTTGGAATAATTTTAAAAACAGGAGCTGTTGAAAGTGGAATATATAGTATGATTAGTAAAAGTAAAGGTTCAGAACTTGTTCTCATACCTGTTATATTTATATTATTCTCCTTAGGTGGAGCAGTCTTTGGAATGGGTGAAGAGGCAATACCTTTTGCAATGCTTATTATTCCAATTGTAATTGATATGGGTTATGATTCAGTGACAGGAATTTTAATAACATATATTTCAACTCAAATAGGTTTTGCAACTTCTTGGATGAATCCATTTAGTGTTGCAGTAGCACAAGGAGTTTCAGGAATACCAGTATTATCAGGAGCAGGTTTTAGAATATTTATGTGGATATTCTTCACAGCTTTTGGAGTTATATATACAATTTTCTATGCAAGAAGAGTAAAAAGAAATCCAGAATCTTCAATAGCATATAAGACAGATGCATATTTTAGAGATAATTTTAAATCAGAGGAACAATCTAATAGAGAATTTAAGTTAGGACATAAATTAATTATTTTAATTTTAATTTTAGGAATGGCTTGGGTTGTATATGGAGTTGTAAAAGAAGGATATTATTTGCCAGAAATAGCAACTCAATTTGTAATAATGGGACTTTTGGCTGGAATAATTGGAGTGGTATTTAAATTAAATAATATGTCAGTAAATGATATAGCTACTTCATTTAGAAAAGGTGCAGAAGATATGGTTGGAGCTGCCTTAGTTATAGGAATGGCTAAGGGAATAGTTTTAATTTTAGGTGGAACAAGTGCTGATACACCTACCATTTTAAATACTATTCTTAATTCTGTTGCCTCAGCACTTAGCAATATGTCAGCTGCTTTCTGTGCTTGGGTAATGTATATCTTCCAATCAATATTTAATTTCTTTGTTGTATCTGGTTCAGGACAAGCAGCACTTACTATGCCAATAATGGCACCACTTTCAGATTTAGTTGGTGTTACAAGACAAGTTGCTGTATTAGCTTTCCAACTAGGAGATGGATTTACAAATATGATAGTTCCAACTTCTGGAATACTTATGGCAGTATTAGGAATTGCTAAGATTGAATGGGGAGTTTGGGCAAAATATCAAATTAAATTTCAATTAATTTTATTTGCACTAGGTTCTTGTTTTGTTTTCTTTGCAGTTTTCACAAACTTCTCTTAAAATATTTTAAGGAGGATTAATTTATGAAAGTTAAGAAATATTTTTTATTGATTTTATCTTTACTTTTTATTAATTTTTTAAACTTAAATGCTGCAGCAACAAAAGGAAATATAAGAAAGTTAAATTCTCAAAAGGCAATAGTAGAGATGAATTTGACTTATAAATATATAGAAAATGGGAAATATACTGAAATATATGATGAAAATGGGAAATTATTATTTAGAGATAAATCCTATATTCCAGAACCTGATATTACTACTTCAGCTATGAAAGTTAAAATTATTTTAAAAAATGGAAAGAAAATTCCTATCACTGAACAATATTTTCCTAGTGGTAAAATAAGAGCAATAACTGAATATAATTTAAAAGTTAAAGATGAAGATATAGAAAAAAATGATATAAGAAAATTTTATACATCAAATAAGTTAGGACAAAATATTTATAGTTCTATAATTACAGAAACTTATTATGAAAGTGGAAAGTTAAAATCAAGAATGACTGATACTGGTGATAAAGGAAAATTAGAAGGATATTATGAAAATGGAAATCTAATTACTGAGGCAAACCTTGTAAATGAAAAAATGGGGGAATTAACTAAAACTTATCCTGAAGGAATAGTTAAAGCTTATTATCCTAATGGAACTTTAAAATCAAAAATTGAATTTAAAAAAGGACTTGCTAATGGTACTTATGAAACTTATTATGAAAATGGAAATATTTTTGAGAATACTACCATGAAAAATGGAAAGCCAGATGGAAAGTATGAAGTATATGGTCCTGATGGAAAATTGGAAGAAAGTATTTTTTATAAGAATGGCGAAGTAGTAAAATAGAGGAAATATATTTCCTCTATTTTGATTAAAAAATTCTAATTATAAAAAAATTTTAAAATTTTTACCAAATTTTTATAATTGATTCATATAATTAGAGTAGAATTTTATTAAGAATATATTTTTTGTAACAAATGTTACATAAATTATATATTAGGTTATATATAATAAAAGGGGAAAAATTTCAAATAATTTCTTGACAAATTTTATAAAAATATTAGAATTTATATTGATTATTATAAAAAATAAATAAAATTATTAGGAGGAATAAATGAAAAAATTATTAGCAGGATTATTATTAGTAAGTTCAGTATTATCTTTTGGAGCAACACAAAGAGTGCCAATAGAAAAATTGGTAGGTAATGGAGATGGACAGTTATTGTACCTTGAAGGAGAAAATAAACCTTACTCAGGAGAAGTTGAAAGAAAATATCCAAATGGAAAACTTCTTGGAGTTGCTACAATGAAAAATGGAAAATTAGAAGGAAAAGCTTATGAATACTATGAAAATGGAAAAGTAAAAAGGGAAGAAACTTATGTAGATGGAAAAGCTAATGGACCAGCAAAATCATTTTATGAAAATGGAAAAGTAGAATATGAAACAAATTTTAAAAATAGTAAAAGAGAAGGAATAGAAAAAGCTTATTCAAAAACAGGAATTTTATTATCAGAAGTTCCATTTAAAGATGATAATGCAACTGGTCTTGTAAAATTATACAACGAACAAACAGGAAAATTAGAGTATGAAACTAATATAGTTAATGGTGTAAGAAATGGTCTATCTAAAAAATACTATCCAAGTGGGAAATTATTAAGTGAAGTAGTTTTTAAAAATGATAAAGAAGAAGGAATTATGAAAGCTTACTATGAAAATGGAAAACTACAAGGAGAAGCTCCATACAAAAATGGTCAAATAGATGGAGTAGTTAAAATGTATGATGAAAATGGAAAAGTAATTGAACAAGCAACATTTAAAAATGGTCAACAAGTAAAATAGATAAAATATAGAATGGGGAAGTTGAATGAAAAAAATATTATTATCTTTATTATTAGTAGTAAGTTCAGTATTATCTTTTGGAGCACAAAGAGTTCCTTATGAAAAATTAATATTTCCAGATGGATATATATATTATAATAATGAAAAATATACTGGAGAAATTGAAAGAAAAAATCCAAGAACAGGAAAAGTTAATATGGTTGCTTCTGTTAAAAATGGAGAATTACATGGAATGTCTTACAGTTATGATGAAAATGGAAAAGTAATTGAAGAGATCACATATAATAAAGGACTAAAAGAAGGACCTAGTAAAACTTATTATAAATCAGGAGCTTTGTCAGCTGAATTAAATTATAAAAATGATAAATATGAAGGTGTACAAAAATATTACCATGAAAATGGAAACTTACAAGCTGAAATTCCAACTAGAAAAGGTGTAATAGATGGAGTATCAAAATTTTATGATGAAAATGGTAAATTACAAGAAGAAGTTTTGTTTAAAAATGGACAAAAAGTAAAATAGAGGCGATAGAATGAAAAAATTATTAGCAGGATTATTTTTAATAAGTTCAATAGTTGCATTTTCAAATGTACAAACAATCCCTTATGAAAAAATGATAACTCGTGGAGATTCAAATATTGTATATATTGAAGGACAAGAAACACCTTTTACAGGAGTAGTTGAAAAGAAATTTCCAAATGGAAAAGTTGAAGCTACAATGAATTTTAAAAATGGAAAGTTACATGGAAAAACAGTAACTTATTATCAAAATGGTAACATGAAATCAGATGAAAATTTTATAGATGGAATTGCCCAAGGAATATCTAAAACATTTTATGAAAATGGACAAGTAGAATATGAAACAAATTATAAGAATCAAAAAAGAGATGGTTTAGAGAAATCTTATTCTCCAACAGGACAATTACAGACAGAAATGATATATAAAGATGGTAAATTAGAAGGTTTATCAAAAATTTATGGGGCAAATGGTAAACTTGAAGGAGAAGCTTATTTTAAAGATGGGCAACCAGAAGGAATTACAAAAGAATATTATCCAAATGGAATTTTAAGATCAGAAGGAAACTATCTACTTGGTGCAAAACATGGAATCTCTAAAATGTACTATGAAAATGGGAAATTACAAAGTGAAGCTATATTTAAAAATGGTGTATTAGATGGAGTACAAAAGGATTATACAGTAGATGGAAAATTACTTAGAGAATTACCTTTTAAATATAATCAAGTAAATGGAATTGCAAAATTCTATAATGAACAAACAGGTAAATTAGAATATGAAACTGTTTATGTTGATAATATGAGAGAAGGTCTATCTAAAAAATATTATCCAAGTGGAAAATTATTAAGTGAAGTAATTTTCAAAAAAAATAAAGAAGAAGGAATTTTAAAAGCTTATTATGAAAGTGGAAAACCACAAGGTGAAATACCATATAAAAATGGATTAATACATGGAACAGTTAAAAGATATGATGAAACAGGAAAAGTTGTTGAACAAGTAACATATAAAGAAGGAAAGGAAGTAAAGTAGATGAAAAAATTATTAATAGGTTTGTTTTTAGTAAGTTCAGTATTAGCATTCTCAGAAAGAGTAGTAAAAGGTGATAAGGCTTATGCTGATGATAAGGGTATAGTATATGTTGAAGGAGAAAAAACTCCTTATACTGGTGTAATTGAAGGATATAATGAACAAGGTAAATTAGAAGGAAAAGCTAGCTATAAAGATGGTAAAATGGATGGTTCATCGAAATTATATTATCCAAGTGGAAAATTACAAAGTGAAGCAATATTTAAAGATAATGTACAAAATGGAGTACAAAAAGATTATTTTGAAGATGGTAAAGTAAAATTAGAACTTCCATATAAAAATGGCAAACCAGAAGGTACTGCAAAAGAATTTTATCCTAATGGAAAGCTTTTTGTAGAAGCTACTTATCAAAATGGAATAAAAAATGGATATGAAAAAAGTTACTATGATACAGGAGCTTTACAATCTGAAAAAACTATAAAAAATGGAAAAATAGATGGAGTTTCAAAAATATACTACCCAAATGGTAAATTAGGAAGTGAAGCAACATTTAAAAATGATGTACAAGTAGGAGTACAAAAAGATTACTATGAAAATGGTAAATTAAAAGCAGAAGTTCCATATAAAAATGGGCAAGTAGATGGAACAGCTAAAGCTTATGATGAAAATGGAAAAGTAATAGAACAAGTAATATTTAAAAATGGACAAAAAGTAAAATAAATATTAGGAGTAAAAAATGAAAAAAATATTACTAGCTTTATTTTTAGTAAGTTCAGCATTAACATTTTCGGCAAGAGTAGATAAGTCAACAGAAACTGTAGTTAAAAATAATATTGTATATGTAGGAAAAGAAAAATCTCCTTATACTGGAATAGTTGAAGAATATTATCCAAATGGAGTTTTAGAAGTAAGGTATAACTTAAAAAATGGGCAATTAGATGGTGTTTCAAAAGCATATCATCAAAATGGAAATTTAAAAGCTGAAGGAACATATAAAAATGGTTTACAAGTAGGTATACAAAAAGAATATGATAAAAATGGAAAATTAGTTTTAGAAGTTTCATATAAAAATAATAAACGTAATGGTGTTGCAAAAAAATATTATTCAAATGGGCAATTAGAAAAGGAAGCAACATACAAAAATGATGTTTTAGATGGACCTGCCAAGATTTATAATAAAAATGGGCAATTAGAAAGTGAAGCAATATATAAGAATGGTCAGCAAGTAAAATAGTATAAAAAAGCATCCACTTTTGTGGATGCTATTTTTTTACATAGTGGCAATTTTCTTTGCCATATTAGTTAATTTTTCTTTTGTTTCAGAATTTGGACTACCTTTACAAGCCATAGGTAATTCAACAATTTTAGCACCTAATTCTTCAACTTGTTTAATCCAAGTCCCCATAAATTTACCAGTTCCCCAACCAAAAGTTCCAAAAAGATAAATTTTTTTATCTTTAAATTTTTCTGCATTTCTCTTCATAAAAGGTTGAAAGTAATTTTTTTCAATTTCTTCTGTTTGGTTTGCAGGAGAAGCCAAAGCCAAAATTTCACAATCAAAAGCTTCATTATCATCTTTTAATTCGACAACACTATATGATTTAAAAGGAACATTAGCTTCTTGAAGTCCCTTTTCAAATGCTTTCACCATTCTTAAAGTATTCCCTGTAAAACTATAATAAACAATATTTACCTTATTCATTTTTTACCACCTTAATTTAATTTATTCTCTCCATCATTCTATTCTAGCATTAAATGAAAAAAATTCAATAGTTTTAATAATATTCTTGAAAAATTAGTAAGTGAAACAACATTTAAAAATGGAAAAAAAGTATTTTAAAATTTTATCTGAAACAAATTTCTCTAAGTTTTTCCATGATTTATGATTAAAATATTTATCATTTTATGCTAACCTTAAAATAACATTTATGTCTGATAATTAATAGAAAATACTATTACGGAAAGGTCAAAAAAAATTATTTGACAAATGAAAAAAGTAGTATAAAATAAGGTAACACTTAACAAATTAATTTAACAGAATGAAGGAGTGATTTAAATGATAGTAAAAAATATTTTAAAGAAAGTATTTGTATTTTTAGTTTTATCAGCAAGTTTTTTAACTTTAAATTCAAAAGATACATTTGCAAATGTAGTGAGTGAACAAAATGAAATTGCTAGTAAACTTGTTAGAAATGTAAAAGAAGTTGGAAATGACAGATATTACAAAGGAGATTTCTATTCAGATGTCGGAACTTATCCAGAAGGAATGTTTCTTGTAGTAGAAAAACTTATAGAAAACTATATAGCATTTGCTCATATGGGAGAAGCATCATATCTTGCACCAATAGGTCAACGTTTTGAAGAAAAAATAGAAGGTCAAGTTATAAAACGTTATATTGCAGTAAGCCAAAAGAAAAAGCAAGGGTATTATTGTATAGATATTTATGATGATTTAAATGGTCAACCTAAAGCGACTCTTACAGCAAGACTTAATATAACCAAAAATAAAAATGGTTATTTTATAACTCCAAAAGATGATTTAAAAATCCAATATAAAGGAAAAACATATAAAAATCAAGATGCTTTAAATTTCTTAGGATTTTAATTAGTAAAAGAATTATACTTAGATATACTAGGTATAATTCTTTTTTATTCCACTTTAGTTATGATAACTCCCTTATTCAAATAAAGAATTTTTATATATACAGGAGCTCCAACTTCATTAATATATTTATCTACCAATGTATTATATTTTTCAAGTATTTTCTTTTGTTCATTCTTATCATTTTCTACCTTATAAACCTTATCAAGCTCTATAATTTCTTCTACATATTTTTTAACTTTTTTATCTTCAAAATTTGGTATAAAATAATCTTCTTTTATTTCTAAATTTAATTTAGTTTTATTGATGTCTTTATACTCTAAATTTTCTTGTTTTAAGAATTCATAGGGGTTAAATATCTTAGAGAAAAGCTTAATTTCAATTTCAGGAGAAATTTTATTAAAATTAATTTCTTCAAAAATATCAAAATCCCAGCCTATATAATTTTTATCTATAATAAAATCATTTACTACTCTATATGTACCAGTAAAGTTAAGATTATCAATAGAAATTGTATTTATCTCTGGCTCACTCCACTCAACAAAGACATTCGGTGCAGAATATGGAATAAAATCATTAAAAACATAAGATGAAGCTGTTGGATTAATAATTCCCCCCTTAGAATTTTCAAAAATTTTAAAATATACTTTTCTTTTATCAGATAACTCTGCAATATGTTCTCCTGTTTTCAATTTTAAAATTTCAAAAGTTCTAGCTTTTAATCTATATGTTTGACTATCTAAAATGATTTCTATATCTTCATTACTAGGGTTATCTAAATAAAAAATATGTTCATTATCATTAGAATTTTTTACACCACAAGAAAGAAAAAATATAGATAATAGTATTAATAAAATTTTTTTCATATCACTTCTCCTAAGTTTATTCTACTATATTATAACATTGAAAAATACCACCTTGCTAGTAATCTTTTAAGTTTATTTGCATAATTTTAACAATTAATATATAATGTACAAAATTATAATATCATAAAATGCTTAGTAAAATATAAATAAAAGGAGGACTAATATGGGAGTTATTGCTTGGTTAGTGCTAGGAGCTTTATCAGGTTGGATAGCTAATAGACTAATGGATTCAAGAACAGGGTTAATAGATAATATAATAATAGGTATAATAGGAGCTTTCATTGGAGGATTTGTTTTTAATTTTCTTGGAGCTCAAACAATTACAGGTTTTAATCTTCACAGTATTTTTGTATCTGTAGTAGGAGCTTGTATCTTACTTTGGATTATTAATAAAATTAAAAGATAGTTTATATTTATTAATGAATAAAAAATAGCACCTACTGGCATAGGTGCTATTTTAGCCATTTATAAACTCGTATTACTTATCTAAGTAATTTTAACATAATTATATAAGAAAATCAAGTTTTATGATATAATAAAATGCCATTTTTTCCTCTAACATCCCTTTTTAAAGGAGGTGAAAGTGTGAAAAAACTTGTGTTACTTATTGTGATAGTTGTAATATTCTTACTACTATCTAAAAATGCTTACTAATTTTAATTATTAGTAAAAATTTTCTGTGGGGATTACTCTGGCAGGTATTCCCTGCTTTTTTATTTCTATTTTATTTGTTCTAAAATAAATACATCTTTAATCTTATCATCTTGTGCAAATAGAAGTACCTTAGCCATAATTTCAGCTGTCTTAGGGTCATCATCTATAAATGGTAAAAATACTCTACCTCTATGTTGAGAATGCACTGGTAGTACATTTATAGCACTTCCTGCTTTTTGATGAATAAGTCCACTTCCCAAGTGAATAGAATATTCTGCTCTTTCACCTTTAATCAAGGCATGATTTTCAGTGAATGTTACATTTTTCAACTTGAATAGTTTACAGTTAAATTCAATAATAGCCTTTCTCATTTCGATAGTAGAATGGCTTGCTTCAGGGTCAACATCTCCAATATGTGCAACACTTACAACCAAATCAATGTCTCTCATAACTTCTGTAAATATTAAATCTGGTACTTCATCTATTAAAATAGGTTTAAATGTTTTTCTATCGTAGAATTGTATTTCTTCCAAAGTAGGTGCTTCTATATCAGCAGGAGAGAACCAATCTGCAAGTGCAAAGATTTTAGCAATTATATTTTTCTTATAATAAACTTTTTCTAAGCCTTCTTGCCCATCAATTATCCATCTTCTAGTTTTTAAAAGTGCAACTGTCTTAGCAGGTTGAACTTGATGTCCTGCATAACGAAGTGATTTATCTCTACCTTTTTCATCAACAGTTTTAACATATAATTCTCTGAAAACTTGTTTGAAAGGTTGTTTTAACTCTCTATCAAATATATCTTTTTGATAGTTAGCCCATTCTCCACATTCAAATAAGTCAAAGCAATGTGCTATTTTTAGTAAGCTATCATCTTTAACTGCAACAGATTTTTTATTAACAGATTTTAATTTTTTATCTACATAGTAACCTAAGTCATTTCCCATTTTGAAAATAAGAGATTTTAAAATAGGTGAGATAACAGGGTTAGTTATAAGATTTTCTATTTCATAGCCATAAAATTCAATTCCATCTTCCATAGCTTCTTCAAGCATTTTTCTTGAACGACGATATTGTTCTTTTAAATTCTTATGAACTTCTTTTATAGCTTCAATATACTTATCTTTCTTTAATTTAGTTGGTAGAGATTTTAATTCTTTTCCAGCTTTTTCATAGATAATTTCAGATTGTCCTAAATCATCAATTTTAATATAGACATCTACATCATCAAGTTTTTTAGGTACAAAATATTCTTTCATTTCATTGATTAAAGCTGTTTCCATATTCCAAATTAAACGAGTAACATCAGAATAGCCCATATTACGAGATAAATTTTCCAATGAAATATTAACTGCCTTAGCCTCACTTGCTCTTCTTTGTGCACCAAATTGTTTACTGTCTTTTAAGAATTTTTGTAAAAATTGGTAACGGTGAAGTGCATCTTTTTGTTTATCTTTTAAAAGTGGAATTAGAGAATAACTAGCAACTAAGTCTTTATTTCTCTTATCTTCAATCTTCTTTTCAGTTTCTTTTAAATTTAACTTACCATTGACAGCATCAGCAAACATTCTGGCTCTTGAATGTTTAGCCCCATCAGAAATATATTTTGCACTGTCATATAGCATTTCAAATTTTTTCTCTCCAAGTTCCTTATATGCAGACTTAAACCAGTCTATATCAAAGGCTCCATCTCTTAAATCATCAATAGAAATAGGAGTGTATTTTGCAATTAAGCCCTCTTTATTTTTATCCACATCACTCATATGTGCTTGGAAATAGTAACAACCACTGACAAGTCCTTTCCAACCTAAATAGCTTTCAATAATTTCCAACCATTGAGAAGCATACATTGCCACTTCAACTAATCTTTGTTCTGTAATATCAGTACCTTTTAATTTTTTAGCAAGTTCCTTACTGTTATCTTTTTCTGTTGGGTAACAAACTTTTAATAAATGGCTAAGTACTGCTTTTTTACTGTCATCTCCTCCCCAATAGTAAGAAGTTCTATCTAAAGTTTCTTTTCCTAGAGCTTGAAGTATTTGAACAAGATAATCTATACTTTCAATTCTGTATATTTTATGAAGTGACTTAGAATATATAGTTGGACTATCTCCTCTTTTCAATTCATTTTGAACTACATAATCAACTATTTTTCTACCTTCATCATAGATAACTTTTAAAGCCTTATTAAGCATAAATTGATTAAGAGTTGCTAGTTTTTTATCTTCTTTTTTAGCTAGAATATTTCTATAATTATTCATAAATCCATCTAATTCAGAAAAACCATGTACATTTATTTCTTTTGCAACTTCATTATCTAACTCTAAAACATATTTATAGATTAAATCTTTCTCTGCTATTTTCAAAATTGAAGCTATTGCATAATTTCTAAGTCCAAAGGCTTTTGTTGTTCCTCCAATTTCACAGCCTTTTAAATTTTCATTAATATATTTCTCAATTTTTTTATCTAAATTATATCTAAGAACAAAACTTTCAGTAAAAGCTTTTTCATCATTATAAAATTCTAGGTAATCTATTGCCCTAACAAAGAGATATTCAAGTCCAGAATAACGATTATAAATATTTACATTATAATAAATTTCTTTATTGTATCTTTCTTGTTGTTTAACTATATCTTTGGCTTCAAAATTTTCTAAGACATAGCTAGTAAATACCTTTCCTATTTCAAAAAGATAATCTTTGTTTTCTTTAGAATATTCTTCATAAAGCATATCTATAATTTCTAATACATAACCTGTGTCATTGTAGTAATTTTTGGAGAAAACATACTTTAAATTAGCTTTTTTAAGTTTAGTTCTTAATTCTGTAATATCTATACCTAAGATTTTTTTATAGAAATCTTGATATTCTTTTATATTATTTTCATTAATACTACTATTATAATCCAATGTATAAAGTTGCCAAAGAGTTGAGAAATCTTTAATTTCATTTTTATAGAAATCTTTCCAAACATCTTCTAAAGGATAGTTAGATAACTTTTGTCTTTCATTATATGGGACATTGTTAACATCTTTTGTAATACTAAATCCATCTCTAAGTAAAGTATATTCTTTTGTGTAAAAACTCATATACTCATAATCTTCATTTTTTACATATAGCTCACTCAATTTTTTAACTATATTAAATAATTCATCTGTACTCTTAGTAAACATCTTTTTAATATTTAAAGAATTTTCAATTATATATTCAGATTTTTTATTTTTCTTAATGGTCTTAGAAAGTTTCTCTACTTCCTTAATTTCATAAGCTAAATCTAACTTATATTCAGTGTTATATAATTTACTTAAAGAATTTTCACCTTCTTTTTTCTTTTTATCAGAAAGATTTTCTATCAATATCTTCTCAGCACCAGTAGGTTTAGAGATTTTTTCTATTAGCTTCTTAACTTCTTTTTTATCATATAAAGGCTTTTGCTTAGAATTAGCTAGATTTAATATATCTAAACCTGCTAATCTTTTATTTTCATTCTTAGCAGAAACTAGATTATCAATAGATATTAATAGCTCCTTTTTATCTTGGCTCATCAATAAATCTATCAAATTCTTTCTTGTATCTGCATTTTTTAATCTTAATAAGTCTTCAATTTCTCTTGGATATTCTTTAGTTAAGTCATTATTCTTAACTATTTCATAGGCAGTAACTCCTGCACTTGTTCTATCTGAAAGCATAGTTATTATAAAGTCTTTTTGTTCCTTATTACTTGGTTTTTCAAATAAAATCTCTAAGAAACGCCCTCTATTCCAAGTGTCTATTTCCTTAATATATCTCATTACCTTGCTTTTTAATATATCATCAGGATATAAAATAGCTATAAATAATAAAGTTGTTGATATTTTTTCAGTATCTATACTTTCAATATTCCAAGGGAAGATACAAGGGTCAAAAACTTTTGATTTTTCCTTCATAAGTGAGAAAGTATTTTCTAAAATATCAAAAAATTCTAAAGCTTCTTTTTTATCTTTAAAGTATGTTTTAGGATTTAGTTTTCCACTTTTTATATCGTCTTTAAAATGAGAAGGATAAATATAACCTATTGCAAAATCAAGATAACAAGCTAAAATTTCAACAATATTCTTATTATCTTTGCCATATTCTTTTATCACTTTTTTAGCTACTTCTCTTTGATAGTCCTTATTTTCTATAATATCTAAATAATAGGAAATTAATAATTTTATATGATATTTAGATGATTTTAAAAGTTTTTCCATAGCTTCAACAGAATACTTTATATCTCTTGTAGACTTGTTCCAAAGTCCTAAATATACTTCAACATTATCATCACTTTTTAAAAGTTCATCTTCATATTTTGGATTAGCTATTAATTTATTTATAATTTCTAATTCTTTTTTACCAAATTTACTTATATCATCGCTTTCATCTCTAGTCAAACCTGTCCAAGTTGCTAAGGCTCTTTTAACAGAAGAAAATCTTATTAAATTATTATCATAGATAATTTTAAACATATATTCAAAATTTTCTTGTAAACCTCTATCCATATTTTCACAGATTTCTTGTCTAACTCCCTCTTGAAGTTTAGCAGCTAATAGTAACTTACCTGTAAGCTCAATTAATTCTTTATTATTTGAAATAAATATAGCTTGCATAATAGAGTAATTCAAATCTATTTTTGATTTTTGAGAACCCAATGCAGCTTTAATTAAATCTATTAATTCTTTATTTCCATTATCTATTTCATAGGCTATTAGATAAGGATTATGTAAGCCATATATTCCATCATTGTCATATTCTCCTTTTACAACAGTAACAATATCAAGATTTAGAAAATTTAATTCCACTAAATCTTCAAATAATTCAAATAAAAAATCTATATGATTGTAATAGTTAGAGCTTCTTACCATTCTACAATCATATCCACTAGAAAATGGGTATTTTATTGTATTCTTTGAAATATCCAAAAATACTTTAAGAAATTTTTTTCCTATAAGTAATTCTATTGCAGGATAGATATTTTTAGGGAAAATATCATTGAATTTAACATCTTTCTTTGAAGATAATTCTTGTTTTAAAGCACTTTTTAAATAAACACCATAACTATAGTGAAGTTCATCTTTTTCTTCAAGAAAAATATTCTCAATAAATTTCTGACTTTCTTTATCTAATTTTTTACTATCTTTCTTAATTTTTTCAACAAATTTTTCTGCATCTTTTTCTAAAGATTTTCTATAAAAATTTAACATAGCTCCTCCTTGTATTTTTTAGCTAGTAAACTATTGTAGATATTTTATCATATTTTTTATACAAATACTTAAATTTTTCTTATTTTTTTAAGAAAAAATAAAAACAACACCTATATCCATAGATGTTGTTTTATTTTATAATTTTAAAAATTAATACTATTTACCATTTCAGTAACTATTTTATCCATAATTTTTTTATCTTTTGTTAAATAAGTTGCTTCAAATATTATGTAATTTGTATCATTATTATTTATAACTTTTATATATTCAACCTTGTTGTCTTTAATATAAGAGATAACATAAAAATCTTTTCCAAAAGTACTATATGCTACACTATTTCCTAATCTAAATAATGTTTTATTATAATCAAATTTTAATTCATCAATTTCTTTAGGTAATTTACCATTATAATATTTTTTTATAAATTTATTATAATCAAGATTAGCAGCATCAAAAGATTCTTTTATTTTATCTTCAGCTAAGTTTTCAGCATTAAAATCATGAAGAATATAAGTACCATAAACTAAAATACTGGTATCCCCATTTTTATTTTTTATAGCTATTCCATCTCCTGCTAAAGCTCCATGTCCTTTGAAGTAATCTTTTGAAGGAATAATATTAGATTTTTTGATAAATTCTAATTCATTAATTTTTGAACCTTCATTAGTATCTTGTTCATATTTTTCAAGAGGAACAGCTACTGAAAAATCATAACTTGTATTGTAATATCTTGAAAAAACTCCATCTGCATAAGCAAGAGAACTAAATACAGATATGATAACAAATAATATAAATTTTAAAGAAAATTTTTTCATTAAAATAACCCCCTATGTATATTTTAAATTTCTATATATCCTATATTATATCAATAAATATTTTAAAATCAATAATATAAAAAACTGCTTACAAATTTTTAATCTATAAGCAGTTTTTTTTAATATTATTTAATCCAAGGCATTAATTTTCTTAATTCTTGTCCCACTTTTTCAATTTGATGTTTACTTGCTTCTTCTCTATGAGCCTTTAAGAATGGTTGTCCTGCTTTTGAATCTGCTAAGAATTCATCAGCAAATTTACCAGATTGGATATCTGCTAAAACTTCTTTCATTGCTTTCTTTGTATCAGCAGTTACAATTTTTGGACCTGTTAAGAAATCTCCATACTCTGCTGTGTTAGAGATAGAGTGTCTCATTTTTCCAAGTCCTCCTTCATAGATTAAATCAACAATTAATTTCATTTCGTGTAAACATTCAAAGTAAGCATTTACTGGGTCATAACCAGCTTCAGTTAGAACTTCAAATCCAGTTTTGATAAGCTCTGTAACTCCTCCACAAAGAACAGCTTGTTCTCCAAATAAATCTGTTTCAGTTTCTTGTTTAAATGTAGTTTCAAGTATTCCTGATCTTCCTCCACCGATACCAGAAGCCCAAGCAAGAGCTATATCTTTTGCATCTCCACTAGGATTTTGATATACAGCTATTAGGCAAGGTACTCCACTTCCTTCTTGGAAAGTTCTTCTAACTAAATGCCCAGGGCCTTTAGGAGCAACCATAAATACATTTATATCTTCTCTTGGTTGAATTTTTTTGAAATGAATGTTAAATCCATGTCCAAATCCAAGGTAAGCACCTTTCTTTAAGTTTGGAGCTATACTATTAGTATAAGTGTCCCCTTGAATTTCATCAGGTATTAATACCATAACTACATCTGCATCTTTAACAGCTTCACCAGTTTCTTTTACAACAAAACCAGCTTCTTCTGCAACTTTCCAAGTCTTAGAATCTTTTCTAAGCCCAATAGTAACATCCATTCCATTTTCTTTTAAGTTAAGTGCATGAGCATGTCCTTGTGAACCGTAACCTAAAACTGTGATTTTCTTTCCTACTAATTTTTGTAAATTACAATCTGCATCATAGTAAACTGTTGTTCCTAAAATATTTCCTGCCATTTTCTAAATCCTCCTATACATTACATTTAAAAATATAATTTTAAAAATAAGTGAGTTACATTCCAGATTTTAAGATAAAAATTAAATAGAATGAGCCGAGCAAATTTCGGTGTGTTTGAAGCTGACTTGTCAGCAAGTTTACCAAATTTGTAGCGAATTCTTAAATTTTATCTGTTAAGAAATCTGGCTAGTAACAAACTATTTTTTTAATTACTTCACAATTAGCCAAGGTCTATTATTAGACCATTCAATTTTTACATCTATTTCATAAAGTTTTGATAAATTTTCATCAGTTAAAACTTCATATTTATTTCCTTGTGCTACAATTTCTCCATTATCAAGTATAGCCACATGACTTATAGAAGGTATAATCTCTTCTATTTGATGTGTTACATAGATAAATGGAATAGCATTTTTATTTTTAGAATTTTCTTCTAAACTTTTTAAAAATATTTCTCTTGCCCTTATATCTAAACCTGAACAAGGCTCATCTAATATCAAAAGAGATGGGCTGTTCATAAAGGCTCTTGCAAGTAAAGTTTTTCTTTGCTCACCTTGTGATAAAGTACCAAATTTATTTAGTTTTAAATGAGATAGTTTAAAATCTTTTATAATATTATTTGCTTTTTCTCTATCTTTTTGAGTTATCTCTTGATAGATACCTATTGAGTTATATTTTCCTGATAGAACAATATCTATTAAAGATTGATTGTTTAATCTATCTGAAAAATTATTTAAAGTAGAACTGACAAAACCAACTTTTTCTTTAATCTTTGCCCAAACACAAGTCCCAAATTTTTTATCAAAAACAGAAACTTCTCCTTTTGTTGCAAAAGTATATGCAGGTATCATAGATAAAAGTGTTGATTTTCCTGAACCATTTAATCCAATTAAAGCCCAGTTTTCTCCTTCTTTTATTTCCCAATTTATATTTTTTAAAATTTCTCTACCATCTCTTTTAAAAGAAACATTTTTATAAGATAAAATTTTTTCCATATCTATCCTTATATTCTAATTACACATTTTATAATCAGTAAAAATAGTGAGTTACATTTCAGATTTTAGAATAAAAATTAAATAGAATGAGCCGAGCAAATCTCGCTGTGTTTGAGTGAAACGAGTTTAGCGAATTTGCAGCGAATTCTTAATTTTTATTCGTTAAGAAATCTGACTAGTAACGAGCTATTTTATTGATTATTTCATTTCCCATTTCAATAGTTCCAACTTTCTTATATCCATCAGTATAAATATCAGCAGTTCTATATCCATCTTTTAGAACATTTTTTATAGCTTCTTCTATAACATCAGCCTCTTTATTTAAGTTAAAAGAATATCTTAACATCATAACAACTGACAATATTGTTGCTATTGGGTTAGCAATATTTTTTCCAGCAATATCAGGTGCTGAACCATGACAAGGCTCATAGATACCAACTTTACCATCTCCTAAACTAGCAGAAGGTAACATTCCAATAGAACCTGTAAGCATAGAAGCTTCATCTGATAAGATATCTCCAAAAGTATTTTCAGTTAAAATCACATCAAATTGTCTTGGGTTTATAACAAGCTGCATAGCTGCATTATCCACATACATATGTTCAACTTGAATTTCTGGATAATTTTCAGAGATTTCATTTACAATTTTTCTCCAAAGTTTTGAACTATCTAAAACATTTTGTTTATCTACACTTGTTAATTTTTTATTTCTTAATTTAGCTATTTCAAAAGCCTTTTTAGTTATTCTCTCAATTTCGCTTCTTTTGTATACAAGAGTATCTGAGGCTTCTTCATCACTATATTTTTTAGGTCCAAAATATAGTCCACCTGTTAATTCTCTAACAACCATTATATCTAAGCCATCTCCAATTATTTCTTCTTTTAATGGACTAGCATTTTTTAATTCGTTAAAAAGAATAGCTGGTCTTAGATTTGTAAAAACTTCTAATTCTTTTCTTATTTTTAAAAGTCCTTTTTCTGGTCTTAGTTCAGGCTCAATCTTATCCCATTTAGTTCCACCAACTGCTCCTAAAAGAACAGCATCACTATCTTTACATATTTTTATAGTTTCATCAGATAAAGGTACTCCATATTTATCAATAGATTCTCCACCTAAATATCCTCTTGTAAAGATAAATTTATGATTAAATTTTTCTCCAATTTTCTCTAAAACTTTTGTTGCTACATCAACAATTTCTGGTCCTATTCCATCTCCTTTAAGAACTGCAATTTTATATTCCATACGACCTCCCTACCTTCTAATATTAAGAATATTGTAAAAATTTGTGAGTTACATTCCAGATTTTAGAATAAAAATTAAATAGAATGAGCCGAGCAAATCTTGCTGTGTTTGAGTGAAACAATCTTAGAAGCTATTAATGAACTTGTTCATCTAGAGCTTCTTACAGATAGCAAATTTGCAGCGAATTCTTAATTTTTATCCGTTAAGAAATCTGGCTAGTAATGAACTATTTTTACATATGGTTATTTTCAAATTCTTTAATTTTATCTTCGTATTGAAGAGTTAAACCAATAGAATCTAAACCTTTTAACAATCTTTCTTTCCAAGTTTCTTCAAGATTAAAAAAATAATCTTTTCCATTGGCACTAAGTTTATTATTTTCTAAATCAACAGTTACTACAACATCACCAGAAAGTTTAGAAAGTTCATCTCTATCTTTTTTTGGTAAAGTTATTGGAAGATGTCCATTATTTAGCCAGTTCATATAGAATATTCCTGAATATCCTCCTGCTACAATAACATGAAAACCATAGTCTTGTAATGCCCAAGCAGCATGTTCTCTTGAAGAACCACAACCAAAATTATCTCCAGTGATTAAAATAGTTCCTTTTTTATATTCAGCTTTATTAAGATTAAAATTTAAATTGTCACTTCCATCTTCATTATATCTCCATTCATCAAAAAGATATTTTCCAAAGCCAGTTTTCTCAGTACTTTTTAAATATTGTTTAGGAATTAATTGGTCAGTGTCAATATTATCATTCATTATAGGGACAATAGTTCCTTGAAATTTTGTAAAAGCTTTCATTAATCTTGCACCTCCTTCAATTCTCTAATGTCAATAAAATGTCCATAGATTGCAGCAGCAGCAGCCATAGCAGGACTTACAAGATGAGTTCTTGCTCCTTTTCCCTGTCTACCTTCAAAGTTTCTATTAGAAGTTGAGGCACAATGTTCTCCACTTGGTATTAAATCAGGATTCATTCCTAAACAAGTTGAACAACCTGCTTCTCTCCATTCAAAACCTGCATCTAAGAATATTTTAGCAAAACCTTTTTCTTCAGCTTGTTTTTTAACCATTTGAGAACCAGGAACTATAACAGCCTTTATATTAGGATGAACTTTTTTTCCTTTAACAATCTTGGCTACAACCTCTAAGTCACTTAATCTTCCATTAGTACAAGAACCAATAAACACATGTTTTAAATCTATATTTTTAGGAGAATCTCCAGGAGTTAAGTCCATATATTTATATGCTTTTTCATAGTTTAAATCTTTTATTTCTGGGAAGTTATCAGTTATATTTATTCCCATTTCAGGGTTTGTTCCCCAAGTAACTTGTGGAACAAGATTAGAAACATCTAACTTAATATATTTATCAAAAGCAGATACATCATCAGTGTATAGCTCTTTCCATTCATTGATTTTCTTTTCTAAGTCTTCACCCTTTGGAGAAAATTCTCTATTTTTAATATATTCAAAAGTGATTTCATCAGGGGCAATAATTCCAGATTTACCACCAGCTTCAATAGCCATATTACAAATAGTCATTCTTTCTTCCATAGATAAATTTTTTATAGTATCTCCAAAAAATTCAAAAGCATAACCATTTCCTAAAGCAATTCCATGAGTTTTAATTAAATGTAGAATAATATCTTTTGCATAAACACCTTTTTGTAATTTTCCACTTATTTCTATACCCATAGTTTTAGGTTTCTTTTGCCATAATGTTTGAGTTGCTAAGACATGTTCCACTTCACTTGTACCTATTCCAAAAGCTATTGCTCCGAAAGCTCCATGAGTTGCAGTATGACTATCTCCACATACAACAGTTTTTCCTGGAAGAGTAAGTCCTAGCTCTGGTCCCACCATATGCACTATTCCATTTCTTTCATTGAACATATCAGCAAGTTCAATTCCAAATTCTTCACAATTCTTTTTTAAAGCATCAAGTTGTGCTTTTGAAGTTTCATCTGCAATATCATATCTATCTTCCATAATAGTAGGAGTATTGTGATCCATAGTTCCAAAAGTTAAGTCAGGTCTTCTAACTTTACGTTCTGCTATTCTCAGTCCAGAAAAGGCTTGTGGAGAAGTAACTTCATGAATTAAATGTAAATCTATATATAGAAGTTGTGCTTCGCCTTCATTTCCTGTTACTACATGCTTTTCCCATACTTTGTCAAATAAAGTTTTCATACAAACCTCCTTAATCTTGATAAAGTCTATTAAGTGCATTTATATAGGCTTTTATACTAGCTTCAACTATATCTGTACTTTGTGCTCTACCAATGTATCTTTTCCCATTCTTTTCAATTATAACAACAACCTGTGCCTGTGCATCAGTGTCACCTGTTATTGATTCTAGTTTATATTCTTCTAAAACAAAATTATCATTTAAAATTCTATTGATTGCCTTATAAGAGGCATCAACTGGTCCACTACCATAAGAAGCTGAAACTTCTTTATCTCCATCTAGTAAAATATTTATTTCTGCCTTAGTTTTAGAATCTTTTCTGCTTATTTCAAATTGTTCAAGAGAAAGTCTACCTTTTACAACCTCTGCTGCATCCCCACTTACTAAGGAAATAATATCATCATCTAAAACATATTTTTTTCTATCAGCTAAATTTTTAAACTCTGCAAAAAGTTGCTCTATCTTTTTGTCATCAAAACCACTTAAACCAAGACTATTTAGTTTATCAATAAAAGCATGTTTTCCTGATAGTTTCCCAAGTACAAGACTATCAACATTTCTACCTACTGTTTCAGGTTTCATAATTTCATAAGTTTCTGGATTAGCTAAAACTCCATGTTGATGTATACCTGATTCATGAGAAAAGGCATTAGCCCCAACAATAGCTTTGTTTGGTTGAGTTGTAACCCCTGTTAGTAAACTAACTAATTTACTTGCTGGATAGATTTGTTTTGTATCTATATTTGTTGTATAGCCTTCAAATAAATCTTTTCTAGTTTTCAAAATCATAACTACTTCTTCAAGTGAAGTGTTTCCAGCTCTTTCTCCTATTCCATTGACAGTACATTCTATTTGAGTTGCTCCTGCTTCAACTGCTGCTATTGAGTTTGCAACTGCAAGTCCTAAATCATTATGACAATGTACAGAAATATCAATATTCTCAATACTTTTTATATTATCTTTTAAATATTTAATAGTTTCATACATTTCATCAGGAGTTCTATATCCAACAGTATCTGGAATATTTATAGTTGTAGCTCCTGCTTTTATTGCAGTTTCATACACTTCCACAAGATATTCTTTTTCTGTTCTCATTGCATCTTCTGCTGAAAACTCTACATCTTCTACAAAAGATTTTGCATATCTAACCATTTCATCAACTGATTTTAAAATTTCTTCCTTAGACATCTTTAACTTAAATTCTCTATGTACAGGAGAAGTAGCTATAAATGTATGTATTCTAGGTTTAGCAGCTTTTTTAATAGCCTCAGCTGCAACTTCAATATCGCTTTTAACTGCCCTTGCTAAACTTGTAACAGTTGAATTTTTAATATTCTCTGCTATTAATTGTATAGCACTAAAATCTCCAGGTGAGGCAGCAGCAAACCCAGCTTCTATAACATCAACTCCTAAGGACTCTAATTGCTTTGCAATTCTCAACTTTTCTTTAGCATTAAGATTAACTCTAGGTGTTTGTTCACCATCTCTTAATGTAGTATCAAAAATTTTTATATGTTTCATAAGCTCACCTCTATATTCTTTACTAAGGTAAATGTAGGCTGTTACAAAGTTAAATTTTTAATCTTAAAGTAAAAAATAAGTGAGTTACGAATGTGGATTTTAGATAAAAAATTAAATAGAGTGAGCCGAGCAAATCTCGGTGTGTTTGAAGCTGATTTATCAGCAAGTTTACCGAATTTGCAGCGAACTCTTAATTTTTTATCGTTAAGAAATCTACTCAGTAATGAACTATTTTTTACTTTTTATTATTTACAATAGCCTCATTTACATTTTTTCTCCACGGCTCATTGCAAGTACCCCTGTCTTTGCCATCTCTAAAACTCCATAATTTTCCATCATATTAACAAAACCTCTTAGCTTTTCTATATCTCCAGTCAGTTCTATAACAACTGATTTTGGAGAAACATCAAGAATATTTCCACGATATATATTAGCAATTTGTACAATTTGAGATCTTGTTTCTTCATCAGCTTTTACTTTTAAAAGCATAAGTTCTCTTCTTATAACATCTTTTTCAGGGAATATTTTAACCTTAACAACATCTATAATTTTATAAACTTGTTTTTGAATTTGATCCAGAGATTCCTTATCTCCATCAACTGTAAGAGTAAGTCTTGCATAGCCCTCTTTATTTGTTACACCAGCAGACATCTTTTTAACAAAATATCCTCTTCTGTTGAAAAGAGACATAATTCTTGCAACAATTCCATTGGTATTTTTAGCAATTATTAAAATATGATGCTCTCTATTCATTTTCTAAAACACCTCTTTTCCCAACTATACAGCTTACATCTTTTCCAGCAGGTATCATAGGATAAACATTTTCTTCTTTTTCAACTATACACTCAACTAAAACTGCTTCATCAGATTCTAAAATCTTTTTCAAATGTTTCTTTAAATCTTTTTTATTTGTTAATTGAATAGATTTTATTCCATAAGCTTCACCAATTTTTATAAAGTCTGGATTATAACTTAAATCAACTGATGAATATCTTTTTTCATGGAATAATTCTTGCCATTGCCTAACCATACCTAAGTATGAGTTATTGATTATAAAAATCTTAACAGGAAGATTATATTCTTTAATTAACATCAATTCTTGGAAAGTCATTTGGAAACCACCATCCCCAACAACAGCAAGAACTTTTTTATTAGGATTAGCAACTTGTGCTCCTATTGCAGCAGGAAGTCCAAAGCCCATAGTACCTGCTCCACCTGATGTTAATATTGAGTAAGGATTATTAAAAGTTAAATATTGTGCTGCCCACATCTGATGTTGCCCTACATCTGTTGCAACTATAACATTTCCCTTTGTAATTTTATCTATTTCAGATAAAATTTCTTGTGGAATTAAAATATCATCTTCTGTTTTTCTATATTTTAAAGAATAATCTTTCTTCAATTTTTTAATTTGTTTTAACCATTCATCATGTGATGCTTTTGGTGCTTTTTCATTTAAGTCTGTTAAAACATTTTTTAAATCTCCAACTATTGGAACATCTATTAACTTATTTTTTCCTATTTCAGCAGGGTCTATATCTATATGAATAATTTTTGCATTAGGTACAAATTTTTGTGGATTCCCTGTAACTCTATCATCAAATCTCATACCAGCAGCTATTATTAAATCTGCTTCATTTGCAGCATAATTAGCATAAGTTGTTCCATGCATACCTATCATTCCAAGTGCTAATTCATGGTTTCCTGGAAATGAGCCAAGTCCTAGTAAAGTCATAGCAACAGGAATATTAGTCTTTTCTACAAATTCTTTTAATTCTTCATAGGCATGTGCTTTTAAAATTCCAGCTCCTGCAATAATTAAAGGTTTCTTAGAATCTTTTATCATCTTAATAGCTGTCTTTATTTGTCCTTTATGTCCTTCATAGACAGGATTATATCCTTCAAGAGAAAAATGATTCTCATAGATTTTATTAAATTCATCATAAGGAATTTCTTGTAATTGTATATCTCTTGGTATATCCACTAAAACAGGTCCGGGTCTTCCTGTACTTGCAATATAGTAAGCTTCTTTAAGTATTCTAGGTAAGTCTTTTATATCTTGAACCAAATAATTATTTTTTGTTATAGGTACTGTAATTCCAACTATATCTGATTCTTGGAAAGCATCTTTACCCAATAGAGAACTGCTAACTTGCCCTGTTATTACAAGTAATGGAATAGAGTCCATATGAGCAGTCATAATTCCTGTTACTAAGTTTGTAGCTCCTGGTCCAGATGTTGCAAGGCAAGCACCAACTTTACCAGTTGACCTAGCATAACCATCAGCTTCATGAACAGCACCTTGCTCATGTCTTGCAAAATAATGTTTAATTTCCTTAAAACTATATAGTTCATCATATATAGGTATAACAGCTCCACCAGGATAACCAAAAATTTCATTTATACCTAATCTTGACAAACATTCAAGTAAAATCCTGGCTCCTTTTATCATCTTCTCATTTGCCATATAAACTGCTACTAAAAATGTATTAAAATATATTTAATACACTAGATTATTACTACTTCAACGAGTATACTTTCAATACTTCGTATCTACTCATAGTTTCTTGTACTCTCCATAGTCGTTAATTCCCGACTAGCCATCGGTACATATAGATATT
>ERZ773100.261-NODE-261-length-29772-cov-24.800114_pt1 | contig 29772 bp, 26 predicted proteins | sample MGYA00511119_ERZ773100 | MGnify/ENA primary metagenome ERZ773100 (study PRJEB29015, sample SAMEA2738000) | human oral metagenome | biome: human oral; feature: human-associated habitat; material: dental | place: China | collected 2111 ...
TCGCGGAGAATTGCTTCTCCGAGAAGGCTGATTCCATATCCTATTCTTGCTGAGTGTATCATATCACATTGGTCATACTGACATCAACCTGACATTTACTGACATTTTGTGACATTTTTCCGCTTTTTGACATTTCATGACATCTCCTGACATTTCATGACATTTCCTGCTCTTCACGAAGGAACGACCACACTTTGCAAGCCGCGCTCATGGATGCGGTATATCTGCCGCTCCCCGACTGCCATACGCCTGGCAATCTCCGTGACCGTGTGATACCCCATGTAGCGCATCTCCAAGACCAGCCGCTCATCCATATCCTCCACAGCCTGTATCACGCCATAGATCTCGGCGCGGAGGCTTACCAAGCGGTCAATCTCACGATCAATCTCCTCCTCCTGCTCCACCAGCTTCACCACCACATCGGAGAGCTTGTGCGGATTCTTCGTAGCACTCCCCGGCATATCACTAAGGACGGTGGTGGTCTTGGTGGCCATGCTGCGCAGTCTCACGGACTGTTCCAGCATGCTGTCTATTTTTCTGTCAATCTTGAATGCCTGGCTCAGATATTCCTTAGCGGTCATCATGATCAGCCCTTCTTTTCGTAGCGGGAGCAGCCCGGCTGCCAAACGTCGCCACCTGTATATCCTACGGGAGCGGTCTGCCCCGTCTCCTGCACGCAGTCGTTGCAGTTCCAGCATGTAAGTCGATGAGCGCAGGAGCTGCAGATACATTTTTTGCAAGCTGAGTGCGTTCCGCAGCAGTCATAGGGCATGACTTCCTCGGCATCAAATTCCTCCGTGCCTTCCCAAATCGTCAGCCGATGATTGACTGCGTACAGATATTCCTCCATGCAGCCGTTGCTGTCCTTCCAGTTACCTGCCATAATTACCCCGTCACATTTGCCGAGAAGCGTCTTGCACTGTTCCAAGACCGCATCGTAGGGAATCTTGGCGGTCTTCAAGTGCCGCATGGCATCCAGCGGATTAACGAACAAGATATGCGGATATTTCTTGGAAAGCTCTGCTGCAATCGCCGCTGCTGCCTTGCGGTTCTCTTTTTCAGCTCCCGTGTAGGGATGGGAAATATAAATCATGTTCATAGCGATCTACTCCTTTCTTACTTGCAGTGCCTCAGCGCGTCTCTTGCTGTAGGGTCGCTGTAGCCTTCCCCATTGCGGTTCGATGTGCGCTGAATCCCCAGCTGCTTGATTTCAATGTGGATCCCCGGCTCTGCCGCCCACTGCTTTTCCACGATCTCCAGCACGACTTGGGCATCGTCCTTCCAGTAGCCGCACCTGGTCATGCAGTCCTTGAGCATTTTCTGCAGATTGTCGGTGTCCGGGCGGGTCGTGCGCCACTCGCCGCTTTTATGGGACTTGCCCACCGGGAAAAGCCATGTGGTGCGAAGCTCCAAGGCTCCGTCCAACGGCACTATCGGACGATGACTGCCGAGATGTGCAATCAGAAGCGCCTTTGCTTTCTTCAGGGGAGCCGGGTCATAAAATATCGGTCTGCCGCCCACGATCCGCACGGACTTCTCCTGCGCGGTCGCCGTAGGAGGATTGATGTCGAGGAAAAATCTCATTTTCTAAACCTGCCTTTCTTTTGGTTCCTCTCGGCTGTTTTGCCACGTTACTCTCCTCAAAGGGGAAGGACAGGACGTAGTACGTCCTTCCCACTTTGGGAGTGTAACGACGTTTCTTCTGTTTATATGTATATATAAACAGCGTAGAAGAAAAATTCACTCAGAAGCCTTGGAAGCCCCGCCAGTCTTGAGGATACGGCCTTTTTTGAGGATGAACTCGCCGTCCAGTTTTTTGAGTCTTGCGTAGACGGTTTTGTCCGACACATTGAGATAGCCCATCATGTCGGAAACCGTTACGTTTCCATCCATATTGAGTGCCTGATAGGCGTTTCGGAATTCCTCCGCACACGCCTCGGCAGTCTTGGCGTGGCTGTTCTTCATGCGCCCCGCCTCCAGCGTTCCCTGCGCGGGCATCTCGCCGAGATTGCCATCCGTGTCCAACCGATGAATGGGATACTCGAACCAGAAGTTCACCGGCTCGATGTTCTCGAATTCACGAAGGCTCGATTCGAGCCGCCAAGCGGTGGCCTTGCCATCGCGCAGGTTGTTCTTGATGTCTTCCGTAAGTTCCAACTGGATCATGTCAAGCTGGGCATCGGGGTCGCGGGAAAATACGCCGGAGCCGGAAGCCCTGTCCATCGCCCGCTTGTTTCCCTGTGCGCCCTTGCTGTGATGATGGCAGTAAATCGCAGAGCAGCCGGTTTCCGTGCAAATCTTGTCAAACTGGTTGCAGAACTGCCCCATTTCGGATGCGTTGTTTTCATCCCCCGTGATGACCTTGTAGATGGGGTCGATGACGATGGCATCAAAGTGCTGGTCACGTACACGGCGGACGAGTTTCGGCACAAGCTGGTCAAGGGGAACAGCGTGTCCGCGCAAGTTCCAGATGACGATATTCTCCGATTTGTTCATGGGCAAATGGAGCGCATCGTAGATTTTGAGGAAGCGAGTGATGCAGCTTGCCGGATCGATTTCGAGATTGACATAGAGCACCCGCCCTTGGCGACAAGCGAACCCCAGCCACGGAATTCCCTCAGCGATGGAGACGCAAAGCTCCATGAGGAGAAACGACTTGCCCGCCTTGGACGAGCCGGAAATGAGCATCTTATGCCCGCGCCGCAGGATGCCATGAATCAGCTCTTCGGGGAGCAGCGGAGGATTGTCCTTGTACTCCGAGAGCGGAGTCATCGGCGGCAGTTCATCTGTCACTCCTTCCACGAAGTCCATCCACTCCGTCCATGACTTCCTGCCGATGTTCGTTGCTGCGAGGTACTGGCGGTTGCCGTTTCGAGTAAGCCCCGGCATTCTGGAAAGCCGTGAGGGATTGCGGTTCTGCTTGTCGATGGGGACGCCCTGCTTTTCCATGAAGTCGTAGAGAAAAGCCACGCGCTTTCGGTATTCCTCATAGTCAGCGGCATCCACACGCACTATGGCATGAAGGCTCTTTCCTCCACTATGCACCAGAGCTGCAATCGGCAGTTCCAGCTTGCGGAAAAGAACATCCTGCTCGGCGATGGGAAGTGTGTCGGATTCCACCAAGGCATACTTGAATTTTGTGACGTTGTCGTTTTTCACGCCCTCACCATCCAGCGGATTGAACCGAATCCAACCGCCCACATCTGGTTTCCAGTCACCCACGGTTGCTCCGATGTCATCGGCGTGTTTCTTAAGGGATGCGATCAACTCCCCTGCCGTGCGGTCATACACGCCCTTACTGGGCAGCCACCTCCCCTCACCGTCCTGCCATACATCGCCCGTGACATAGCCCACTCGGTCAGCAGGATCAAACAGCAGGGAGAGATAGTCGATCAAGTCCTGCACGGGATTCCACGCATCGGGAGGGGCAAAGCCGTTGAAGCCGTCGTTGCCGTCATACTCAATGGTATCGTCCCATGCCATCGCTCCCTCAGCGCAGGGCATCCAGCCGCGCTCTTTTGCCAGCTGCACAATCGTTCCGCCCTTGACGGGAGTGGCCGTGCCGTTAAAGCCCTCCCACTTCTTTTCGCATTCACCAGGATGGTAACGAGGATCTCTCTGACTCCAATCGTCCCAAATTGAGCATGGATAACCTTCCTCCTTGAGTGCCATACCTACCGAGATCCATGTGGCGCGGTCAACCTCCGCAACGTTGATGTACTTCAAAGCCGACAAGATATTCTTGTCCATGAAAAATCACGTCCTTTCACGGTGTATATACGGACGGCGTCATCCCCTGGGGGACGCGCCAATGATTCATCGCCAAGCGGGAGATCAGGACACTGGCTGCATCGAACTGCCACGTGCCTACACGCCGAAAGCCGTAACGCTCCAAGCAGCGGATCTGTTTGGGGGTGGCGAGTCCTTCCTCCTTCCGCCGTTTCAGACGGTCGATGAGGAGCGAGGCAAGCCCGGCGTTTCCCACGGTGTCGGGCAGGATGCCGCGATTCTCAAGGAAAGCAAGCTGCTTTTCAGACGGCGGTCCCATTTCCCAAGGGAAGGTCGGTTCGTAGCTTGTGAGATCCTCAGCGGCGATGGAAAGCGCATACTGGATCGGATCTACCAGCTTTTTCTTCTTGCTCCGCATCGCGGCAAGCTCCCTCGCCAATGCTTCCTCCCGTTCACGCAGCACATCCCGCTCTGCTTCCTCTTCGGCTTCGAGAATGTCCACTTCTTCGTCATTTCGGAGGTTTTCATCCATCATTGCGGCGATGTTCGCGTCCTTGGCAATGAGAGCCGATGGTCTGCAGAGATCGTGACGCTCCGTCAGCCAGAGAAAGTCCAACAAAAGCAAGTTCTCCTTGCCCGGGAAGAGCCGCATGCCGCGTCCCACCATCTGCTGATAGAGGCTCCGCACTTTGGTGGGGCGCAAAATTACGATGCAGTCCACAGCGGGACAGTCCCAACCTTCTGTAAGGAGCATGGAGTTGCACAGCACGTCATACATGCCATTCTCGAACTCTGCAAGGATTTTCGAGCGATCATCGCTCATACCGTTGACTTCCGCAGCCCTCATGCCGACATCATTCAACATCTGGCAGAATTTCTGCGATGTAGCGATGAGCGGCAGGAACACCACGGTCTTTCTGCCCCTGCAGTAACGCACCATTTCGTTTGCGATCTGGTGAAGATACGGCTCCAACGCGCAGCCGATGTCCGCTGCGCTGTAATCCCCGCCGGAGATACCCGCCTTGCTGATATCCAGCTGCAGGGGAATCATCCGCGCCTTGACGGGAGAGAGATACCCTTCCCGGATGGCGCGGCTCATGGAGTACTCGTAAGCCTGTGAGTCAAAAAATGTGCCGAGCGTCTGCTTGTCTCCACGGTCGGGTGTTGCCGTTACGCCGAGGACATTGGCATCCGGAAAATGCGCGAGCACACGCTGATAGCTCTCCGAGAGTGCGTGGTGCGCCTCGTCCACGATGATGTCCTGAAAATAATCCTGCGGAAACATCGAAAGCCGCTTTTCTTGGCAAAGGGACTGCACCGATCCTACTGTCACGGAAAAGAAACTGCCGAGGCTGCGGTTCTCTCCCTGCTCAAATGCTGCATCAAGTCCCGTGAGCATCTTCAGCTTGTCAGCGGCTTGGCTGAGAAGCTCCCCACGATGCGCCATGATGAGGACACGATGATCTTTCTTTACTTGCTCCTGCGTAAGTGCGGAAAAAACGATGGTTTTGCCGCAGTTATGGGTAATGGTGAAATCCGACAGCAGATAACGGTTGTCTCCGTCCACGGTAAAGCCGTAGTATTCTCCGCAGCCTGCCGGCTCTGCATGAAAACCTGTCCGCAAAACAGATTTTTTCTGCTGACGCTTGTCGGCAATCTTCCGTTTCACACGGCAAGGGATGATGGAGCAATCTCCGCTGATGGAGATGCGGTAATACACGCCCTTAACGTCCCGATACCCCTTGATGCACGGCTTCACCGATGCCCGAAGACCTGCAGAACGGCAGAGAAACGCCACATCATCTGCCAGCCTTCTTGACTTTGAAATGTAATCGTAGCCTTTATAGGTGCAGTAACCATCGGTATCCAAGAGACCTGCGAGAATTTCAAGCCGATTCGCCAAATCGGTGTATTTATATGCGTCCGGCACAAACTTATCTCCGGCACGTCCTCCGTAGAGCCTTAAACGGCGTAATGCCTTGATCAGCCGATTGCTCCTGCGTCCCCTGTCAGAAACGAGGAAATACGTGGTGGCTTTTCCTGCCGGTTCTGTCCGAAGGCGCAGATTCCATACATCCGCTTGGCGTTCAATGACGTGCCTAATTTCCTTGTCCGGCGTCGTCACGCTGACACCGTGGACAATGCAGCCATCCCCGAGAATCACGCCGAGAAAATATGGGTCGATTTCCATTCGCGCATTTCTGTGGGCAGGGAACGATTGAATTGCCTCGGAGCGAATCAGCTTATGCAAATGCTTCTTGCTTTCTGACCAGCGAAGCCATTCGGCTACCGTCACATCCACCAATTCCCCAGCATGACGCTGAGAGGGATGTTGTGGATTTCTGCATTCCCTTGTGCGGATGAGCGTCAGTGTGTGATCTTTGGTGACGGTGAACGGCTCGCCCTTGATGGGGACAATCCGATACATCTCAGATTCCCCGCGATGGAGAAGCAGCACGTTGCGCGTCTTCCCATCTGCACCGAGGAGTTGGTCCCCTACCTGTACATCTTCCACCTTTTTGCTGCGGCCATCGGCGAGGAGAACTTTCTCTCCCTGGGCATGGCATCCCGTCGGCAGGACGAGGAGTGTCTTGCGACGCCCCTCGCTCCACTCGGACAGGATTGCCTGTTTCGCCTCGACCTGATACGGTCTAAGTTCCACTTGCTTGTCCTCCCATCAGAACGGAATGTCCGCTGCGCTGACGGGAATCCCGCCAAAGTCCGCAGAGTCCTCGACCGGAAAGAACTTTTCGTCATAATCGTAGAAGCAATCCACATCGTTGGTCTGTTTCTCGTTGCCGTCCCGGTCGGTATATTTGCGGGGCTTGAAGTGCGCCCGCCCCTTTGCTCCTTCGAGATTGTTCCAGTTCATCGCCAGCCGCTCGCCGTGCTTCTTTCTGCCGATGCAGCGAAAGAACGCTGAAATGCGCCACTCCACGAGGCGGTTCAAAATGAGGTCAGTACGAACGCTGGCGACGCCCTGTTTCGTTTCTACCTGCAGAGTAAGCGTAGCCTTGTTGCAGGCCTGCATCTTGGCGCTCCCCGGAAAACGCCCCCGACACCACGAAGTTGTAATCCCCTTCGGGCAGGAGAATGAATTCCTGACCATCGCTTTCAATGGTGTCAGTCCAATCCATACCCACGTTGTTGTTGACAAATTCTGCCATGATGTATTTCCTCCCTTAAACTTTCGCCTCGCGGCTTTGCTGAATGATGTCAAAGATCTGATCCCAGTAGCGGATGACGTAGCCGTACAAAAACTCGTCGGGATAGTCGTCAATCGGGGTCTCCACTGAGTATTTCCCACGCGCGGCGACCACCTGCCGCACCTCCTCCTCGGTGACACCCTTCTCCTTCAAAATGTTGCGGAACACATCGACAGCGCTTTCTTCCTCCGGTAGGTTCTGCTGCTGCGGTGCCGTCTGCGTAGCGGTTGTGGCTGCCGGAGTCTGCCCCCGCGAGAAGATATGAGCGATGTGTTTGTAGTCAAGATCCAAGACTTCCGGCAGCGGCACACGACTTTTTGCGTCCCATGCGGGATGATGGGATGTGTACATGACACGCTTGCCGCCCTGTGCCTTCTGCGTATTGTTCTCCGACGTGACCACAAAGGTCTGGTAGTTGCAAAAGAGCAGAATGTCGCACCACTCCTTGAGAAGCGGCGCTACCTGCTTGCTGAGTTTCATTTCCCAGCGGTCGTATGCGCCCATCTCGTCCGGCTGTTCAAACTTCCGCATCTTGGCGTGTGCCGTGACCACCACATGAATCCCAGAAGTCAGAACCATATCCAATGCGCCGAGAAGCCGTGAAAATTCCTCGCCCAGATAGGTATAGCCTTTGCCGTAGCCGAAGGACTCGATGGAGTTCTGCTTGTACTTTGTGCAGAGGTAGCTGACGATCAGCTGCTCTGCCCAATCGGCGGTATCCAGCACCAACGTCCTGCACACATCCTTGGTCGCTGCCACTTCCTTGAGCACGGAGATCATTTCCTCCCACGACTGCGGCTTCTCGATGCGGCGCACATCCATGTGCGCCGTGCCTCCCTCGGTGTCGATGAAGAGCGGATCTGGGAACTTGGCGGCAAGACCGGACTTTCCGATGCCCTCCGCCCCGTAGATGACCACCTTTTTGGCGCGGTCAATTTTCCCTTTGGTGATGTTCAGCATTGCGTATCTCCTTTCTGCTCACTTAATCCGAAGACTTCGTCCTCTCGTCTCCAAGTGGGCGCCGGGAACTTCCTCGCCGCCGCTCAGAGCTTCATAGAGCGCCTCGCGGTTCACGTCCTTATGCTCCGGCACGGTGATGAGGTAGGCCTCCGGGATAAGGGCGGCATCGTCAATCTTGAGGGGCTGTTTGCCGCCGTTCTTCTGAACACTCATGACACCGTACCTCGTAGGAACTTTGGTTTTCCCCATCGCATCGAGGTTCTGCCGGTACCACTCCTTGATACGTTTGATGCGGTTCTCTAAAATCTGCCGCTGCGCTTTAAAGCGTTTCTCTTCCTTGCTGTATGCCTCCGCATACGCTTCCAGCGATTTGATGAGCGCGATGCCGTTCGCGCATTTCTCCTCAAGCGCGCACTCGATGGACTGAAGCCCCTCTTCCAAAAGCTGCAGATCCATCGACTCGTCCAAGACGAGATCGAAGAGTGCGTTGAAACCTGCGGCAAGCTCATAAAGCGGTCGCGCTGCCATATCTGTCCTCCTTTCCCTTCTCGAAGATGGCTACCTCGTCCACGGAATCTCCCGGCACGATCACCGTGAGCTTCACGGGACTGCCAAGGAGGAAGCGGAGCAGACGCTCCCGCATCGTCAGCCGACGGCAGGCCATGATTCCGCCGCTCAGACGCTCCCTGGACACCTTGATGTTGAGTGTGTGATGCATCGTGATTCATCCTTTCCGAAAGGCGGTTTGATGTTGCCCTTCTCCTAAGAGCCACGGGAAATGCAAAACTTCATGGTTTTTCAAAAGAAATTTTTCTCATCGGGCAAAAATTTCTTGAGCCGCTGATAGATGCGCCGCATCCGCTCCGATATGGTGCTTTCCAATACGCCCTCCTGACGTGCAATCTCCGACTGGCGCACACCTTCCCAAAACACGCGCCGCAGAAGTTCCCGCTGCTGAGGACGAAGCTGCGCGATGGCGTGATGAAGCTCCGAATAATCCGCGCCGAGCAAAGCCGTCGGCACATCGGGCATGGCATCCGCTCTCCGGCGGTCAAGATCATCAGCAGACAAGTGGATATGGCGACGCGTCTCGGTGCGATTCCTACGGAAAGTCGGAGCATTGACCTCGGCATCCAAAATCTCCTGTGCCGTGCGCCACTGAACTGCGTTCTTGTCCTCGGCGGCATTCAGCCGCTGCCGATAGTCCGCCTCTACCATGACGGTGCATTCCTCATCGGGAACCTCCAAAACAGTCGGATGGAACTTGTCTTCGTAGTACAGAGTGATTTTCATGGTCGTGTCCTTTCCGCCTTGGATGCGGGCGGCAGGAACACAAAAAGCCGATGCACGCGATGTACACCGGCCTCTTTCGCCTAGAATGGGCATAGTGAGTCACGGTGGAAACACCGAAGTGCCAATACTGCTCGTGCAGTTCGTCTCTTCGTGCATTCCCGCCGCCCCTAATGGCCATCTCAAGGCATTGAGAAATTTACAAGATTTACGATTACGGCTTGTGAATGTTCACATTCACATAAATTCCATTAACAAAAATGTAGATTTTTCCCCCTCACTGCTGATATAATAGAAACTGTGTTTTATGTACGATGATGTTCTCTCACCATCCGGGTAAAGCATACCAAATCCGCTCCCTCGAAAATTGGACTCCGGTGGACGGGAGCGGACAGACTCTGTCCACTTTTCGCGAAGGGGGAGTTTTGTGTTAACCATCAGTCTGTTTTTACAGATCATGAGAAAGTACGTTGGTGCGGAGAACAAATCGATACCGAGTTTCTGCGCCTACTTCTTCGCTCTCTTTATGAAGGAACCGATCTCTTCTCACGAGGTTGGTCTGGACGATGATGACAAGTACTACCCTTTCGGCAAGGAATCTGAGAAAAGTGCCGCCAACAAGATGTTTAGCGGAGCCAGAGGCATCCCGGAATCTGTCCTGCGGGCGGTTCATGCCAATCTGGACAAGAGCCGCTTCTTGGAGGCAGCCGCAGATATCCCCTTCGATGCCCGCAAGAACTTGTGCGCCGACCTCGCCAAATACGGGGTAAAATGCACCACAGACAATGTGGACGAGACGTGCGCCGAGATTTTCTGCAGCATCATCAAAGCGGAACTGCAAAAGCTCCCCGGCATTAACCCAAATCCCTTTGAGGGAAGGAACGAAGTCGGCGAAGTTGTTCCTCCTGTGCCGATTCAACCCGCCCGCTTTGTGGATGGAGCGGTCTATCTGCCCAGTGGTGAAGCCATCAAACTGCATCCTTCCCTAAAACCTCATGGGGACATCAACGAAGCCACGCTCCCGTATATCCATGCGCTCTGCGAGGTGTATTCGGAGCGTCTGGAAAGAGAAGTCACCCCCGATACCGCAGGAGAATTGCCAGAGAAACTGCAGCAGCATTTAAAGCGGCAGAGAGAGGCATATTTCGATGCCAAAAGCATCCAGCACAGCGTAAGGGATGCCTTCGTAGACGGAGAGCAACAATTTGACGCGCTGAAGGATGACGCCTATGACGGCATCGAGATGGTGTACTTTGATGAGGATCATGAGACTGGTTACGTCCGCCTGCAGGAAGTATTGAAGAAAATCACCAGCACAGAACTTGCCAAGTCGAACCTCGTCAATATCAAGGGCTTCATCTCGAACAGAACACGGAAGGGCATCTGCCATATCTTGGTAGATGACGAGCGAATCAAATCGTGGGTGAACACTGATGCCTAAACTGTTCAATACGTCCTTTGAGGTGTCACTTCGCATTTTGCTCATCCTCTCTGCCGTAAAGCCGCGTTCCATAACGATTGACCGTATTGCGGCGTATGATCTCATGGCAGTCTATGGACGGGATTTCGGCATTGCAGAGCAAAACCTGCACGGCGAGAACCAGTTCAGCTTCAGCGAATTCTCCGCCAAACGGGAGCAATTGAACGGCGCATTGAAATCCCTCCTGCTGGACGACTTTGCTGCCGTAGAGCATTCCCCTAGAGGATTCTTGTTCGGACTGAATGAGCGCGGCCGTGAGTTCGTGAAATCCATGCAGTCCGAATACGCTGCAGCATATATGGAGACAGTAAAAAAGACACACCGGATGCTTGGAAAAACATCCGATGCGTCTTTGCTTTCAAAGATTACGCGACAGGCGATGGACGCGCTAAAGAGGAGATAAATGGATGGCTGGAATATATTTTAGCCGTGTCACGGCAAGAGGCATAGGCAAGCGCGACTCTTTCGTGGATTTCACCCCCGGTCTGAACATCATCTGTGGACGGTCGAATACCGGGAAGACCGCTGTTGCTCGGTGTATTGATTTTGCTCTTGGCAAAACGGGTGACTTCCCCATAGACGAGGCTTTTGGTTATGACGAAGTGGAACTTCTGGTGCAGGCTGCCGATGGCACGATCAGTATCACGCGCAATTTTGGCAAAAATCAAGTGGACGTTGCGACCAACATCCCGGGCATGTACAGCGGCAAATACAATCTGACGCATAGTCAGAGTAAGACCACCGGATTACCGGTGCTGAGTGACCTGCTTCTGAAGGCGATGGGCATTTCCCTCCCCTGCAAGATTATCAAGAATATTGATTCCAAGCGGACACCGCTGACGCTCCGAACCTTCCTGCACATGATGATCTTCCTCAACAATGACATCGGCAATGTGGAATCCGTCTTGGAACCGAAGGAAAGCATTCAAAAGACTGTCTTTTTCTCCTCCCTACTGTTTCTGATGACCGGCTCCGATTTTCCCGAGTACAAGGAGCAGCCCAAGAAGGAAATCCGCATCGCAGAGCGAAATGCCATTTTAAGGTATGTGAACACGCAGATCAGCAACATCTCTGAGAAGAAGAAGGTGCTGCAAAAACAGATGACGGCGTTTCAGGGCATTGATGTAGAGCAGCAGATGACCGCCCTCATTGCAGGGATTGAGCAGACGGAATCTGCGATCTCTGCAGCTCTCTCCCGCCGACAGGAACTGGTGCAGGAAATCAGCGAACTGCAGGAGAAAATGACCGAGGCGGAACTGATGAAGTCCCGGTACGCTGCCCTCAAGAGTCAGTACACAGCTGATATCAAGCGGCTGACCTTTATTGCCGACGGCGAGATGGAACGGAACGCTCACGATAAGAACACGGTCTGCCCCTTCTGTGAGAGTCATTTCACGCCCAATGATGATGAAACCTACATTGAGCCTGCCCGTGGCGAACTGTCCCGCATCGTGGCTCAGATGAATGATCTGACGAAAGCGGAACAATCCCTCGCCGAGGAAATGAGGTGGATGTCAGAGGAGATGGCAAAACTCGATGCCGAGAAGGACAGCATCGAAAGCCACATTCAGCAGGAGCTGCGTCCTAAAGCAGAGGCGATGCGCAAATCACTCGCAGACTACAAAAGTTTCCTGCAATTAAAGCGCGAGATGAGCGTAATCGACGATTTTGCAGTCGGCTGGGAGGCAGATTTAAGGAATCCTCCGGTCGAGCCGGAATCTGCATTGCAATATCATCCCAGAGAGTATTTTAACGATGATTTCAAAAAACTCATCGACCAATATTACAAGAAAATCCTCCATGAATGCAGCTATATGCCGGAGCCTACTTCCACCAATTTCAATATTTCCGATTTTGATATAGAGATTGACGGGCATAAAAAATCTGCCCATGAAGGGCAGGGATATACTTCCTTTGTCAACAGCGTAACTGCACTCACCTTCCGTCACTATCTTGCCCACCATGGCAAGTATTACCCGGGCTTCCTCATCATTGACACGCCCCTTCTTGGTCTTGACCAAGGCGTAGCGGATTCTGCGCCAGAAAGCATGTGTTCCGGACTCTTCCGCTATTTCATGAACCACCAAGAGGAGGGACAGCTGATTATCATTGAGAACTCCAAAAATCTGCCGGATTTGGACTATGCAGCAGCAGGAGCCAATGTCATCACCTTCACCAAAGGGCTGACGGAAGGCCGTCCCGGTTTTCTTCACGGCATAGTAGAATAAGCGGAGACGGATATGCGAATAACTTATAACAGGCTGTGGAAGCTCCTGATTGACAAAGGCATGAATCGGCAGGATCTCCGGCGAGCAACGGGCATCAGCCCCGCCTCCATCGCCAAACTGGGCAAGGGAGAGAATATCACCACTGACATCCTGCTGAAGATATGCGTGGCTCTCGACTGCAATATTGAAGATATTATGGAATCGGTGAAGGAGTAAGCTCATGCAGGATTCGCCCCCCTCGATATGAACACGCCCTCCGTCCAATATCTGTGCCGAAAGGATAAGCAGCTGGCAAAGGTCACAATAGTCGGTCGGTGTATGAGATGATTGAACAGATACTTTCCATGAAGGTCAGTTAGAGTATATACGCATGGAAAGCACATTTTTACTGACTGCGTCAAGTCTTGTCTCTCCCCTATCACCCCATTAGGCTTGCTCAGCTAATACATTAGTTTACCTGAAAGTAGGAGTTACGATGGCTGGTAATAACGGAGTAATATATACAAAAAAATGGGTAGTAAAACTTGTCTTGGATATTGCAGGCTACACGGCTGATCTTCCTCTTTGGAAAAACGTTGTGGTTGAGCCTTCTTGTGGTCATGGTTCTTTTGTTAGAGAGATTGTAGAGAGACTGATTGAATCTGCCAAAAGAGATGGTAAATTTAATGCTAATACACTGCAAAATTGCGTTGTCTGCTATGAGTTAGACGAAAACTCCGTCAACATTTCGCATTCGATTGCCAAAGAGATTCTTATTTTGAACGGAATGAACCATGAAGAAGCCGAAAAACTTGCAAGCATGTGGATAATACATGGAGATTATCTTTTAGCAGATGCAGTTCCTTGCGATTATGTGATAGGGAATCCGCCATATCTAAGAGCGACCGATATACCTGCAGAAGCAAGAGAAAAATACTGCTATCAGCTATCAACGATGACAAAAGGGTGCGATATATTCGTCGGCTTTATTGAAAAGGGAATAAAGTCACTTAAGGACAAAAATGGAGTCCTTGGCTTCATTTGTGCGGATAGATGGATGCAGAATCAGTATGGAAAAAAATTAAGAGGATTGATTTCCAAGAACTATCATCTGGATACTATTGTCAGAATGCATGGGATAGATGCTTTTGAAACCGAGGTCTCGGCGTATCCTTCAATTATCCGCATTGATAAACTAGAGGGCAAAATCAAATATGCAGATTGTAAGCAATCCTTCGACAGTGATGATGCTCTGGAATTAAAGATCTGGCTTCAAAGCGGAGATAGTGATTATGTGGGTACAAATTTCTCCGCAATGAAACTTAACAGTCCAAAGGGAACTGCTATGATTCCGCTATCGGAGCCAAATAAGATTAAAAACATTCTCAACCTGATGAACCAGTTCCCATCTCTTGAGGATTCCGGCGTAAAACTTGGTATTGGTCTTGCCACCGGTAAAGACGATGTGTATATCGTAAAATCACCAAATCTTGTTGAAGAAGAGAGAATGCTGCCCATGTTCAATATGAGAGATTGGAGAAGGCGCGGCAACACAGATTCAAATTGGTTAGTTAATCCATGGAATCAGGATGGTTCATTAGTTGATTTGTCAGACTTCCCAAGGTTAAAACTATATTTTGAAACCCATAAATCCGATATTACAAGAAGGCATGTAGCAAAGAAAAACCAGAAAGCATGGTACAGGACGATAGACAAAATAAACTGGCAGATCCTTGGAGCACCAATGCTGTTATTCCCTGATATGGCTATGAGTGCTGACCCTGTATATAGTGATGGAACAAGATATCCATGCCACAATTGCTACTGGCTGGTATCGGATCATTGGGATATAAAGGTGCTCGGCGGTTTATTAATGAGTGACATAGCCGAATCCTTTATTGACGCATTGGGTGTAAAGATGAGAGGTGGTACGAAGCGTTTCCAAGCGCAATACCTTCGTTTGATTCATGTGCCGAATCCAAAGGATATTCCTGATGAAACCGCCGAGGAGTTAAAACTTGCATTTGAAACGAATGATAGAGCTGCGGCAAGCCGTGCAGCCCTTGTCGCATATGGTTTGGAGGGTAAATAATGAATCAGAAAATGAAAGATGCGCTTCTTCAAATGTACAGAAATCTGAATGAGGCTGAAACGAGACAAGCTGAACGCGGTGTCCATGATCAGGGCGAGCGGAGCAAAGTAACAGGTGGAAAACATATGAATCCTATTGCAGAAACAATTCGGCAGGATCTTATTTCATGTGGCTTTGCGGATAAAGATGTTTACTATAAAGGTGGGTGTTTACGGCTCCCAGGATGGTTCAGACCATCGAAAGATTGGGATCTGTTGGCTTTTGGAGATGACGAGTTATTGGCAGCAGTTGAACTGAAAAGTATTAATAGTTCATTTGGAAACAATGCTAATAACCGATCAGAAGAGTCACTTGGTAGTGCTATAGATTTGGATCATGCTGTAAAGAACTCACTCATTCCGTTCAATACACAACCGCCCGTTATAGGTTATGTTCTTGTAGTCAAAATGTGTAATGAGAGTCTTAAGAAAAGTGGAGAACCATATAAGAGTGTTTATCCAATAGACAAAGTGTTTTTGCACGCATCCTATTTCGATAGATTGAGAATACTGTGTAAAAGACTGTTATCAGAAAGACTTTATCAGGCTGTTTGGATTGTCGGAGTAGATCCAAACAGCGGTGAAATAGTTGAACCTGATAAGGATTTGTCTTATGACAAATTCATCGCTGCCATCCAGTCGAGATTGACAGTTCATATGGCATAGCAAAATGGATTGCTTTATTCAAGAGAAGAGACTTATTTCTTCGAGTGTGAAGTTTTTTACAGAGTTTCTTTCACACACTCCTTTTAGGGTCAGGTCAAAATATCTTCACGCAACCAGCCCCATTCGCTTAATTCCTTGATGAGCCTGAAGATGTATAGTAGTAAGCGCTGATACATCCAGCCGCACTATCTTGGCGTATCTTTTTCGCCCTCTCTTCGTCGATAAATCCTCCTCATATCCCCCGTGGCCGTGCGCCGGTTTGTAGATGTAGAGCAAAATCTACACCAATCTGAGATAGTTCATTTCATCAGAAGTTCCCTTAATCGGCCTCTGCATCTACATACTTCAGTATGTCATCAGTGGTATTTTCGATTGCCCATCTATATGCAGGATGAAGCTCCAACTTATAACCACCATCTGATATACCCGATATTAAGTTGGGTTTTTCCATATAATAAATACGATGCACCTTTTCCTCTTTATCAACTCTGCCAATCACAACATTTGCCTTATATAAAAACTGAGCAAGTTCTACATCAGTTGCATTTTTCCCAGTAACCCATGCTATCCTCTTTCTTTCTGTAATAGTAGAAACTTTTTTTATCAACTCATCTTTTGTATAAATATTAGGCCTGGATCCGCTTTTTTTATCATTCGACGAAAGTTTTAGCCCCAACAATAAGGTCCTTAAATGCTCAATGCTTCTAAATTCATGGTTATATTCACTTATAACATCGCGTAATCGTTCATTAGAATATTCTTGAAACACACTCTGAATATCTTCCGTTACAATTTTGAGACGCATGTTTTTTACAGCATTATCCCAAGCCAATCCACATAAAACAAAAAGATCTCTTGGGCGGCGACGCGTCAGAGCCATCAGGACATGATGAGTAGGACTATAAGCCCATTTTCCATACCCGTTAAATATGGGATCAAATATCATTTCCATGCGTTTTAACATATCTTGTTGAGTAGAATTTTCAAAGCCATGTGAAATAGAATCATTGTCCAAAAAGGTGACAACGCGCTTCGTAAGCATAGCTAAAATCTCATGGTTTTTGATGGATAACACATGTTTTATATCCTGAATTTTATCTGAAGATTCGTCCACCTGACGTATGTTATCATATACATCTGTCCTTAATGTAACCCTAAAAACCAGTTGACGGTTTACTCTTATCATTTCCCGAATTGCTGTAAATAGTGCTATTATAGATTCATTCTGCGCTTTAGTTCCTTTATACCCTGTATCAAGGTCGTCTATGTATATATAAATTTGAGCAGCTTCAACCAGCATATCTAAAATCTTGGTCTTTATACTTGTGTAATCTACTCCATATTTATTTTCAACGATTTGACCTATTGTATCCCCTGCTATTCCCAAAACTTTAACCGCTGTACTATTTCCTCTCGCCCCTATTACATTGACAAGTTCCTTTGCAAGATAGTTTTTCCACTCATTAATTTTTTCATTTAATGTTGCATCTTCATTTACAGGGGGACGTTGTATATCAACAACTAGGTAGTCGTTCTCCTTAGCAGTAAGCATACACATTTTCATAATCGCAGATTTACCAGTTCCCTTTTCACCAATTAATAAAAGAAAATTCTCTTTCCCCTTCATCTTTCGAAAAATATCTGTTTCTACAAAATATTGTTTGAGTATATCGTCTGTTTCATCTAGAGCATCTAAGTGTCCAAAAAGCTCTTTTTTAGTGGTCGATAATGATAAGTTTGCCATAATAAAATCGCCCTCACTTTATTCAAGTAAATTACCATAAAATTCTCCCCTATGTAGGAATAGGAAGAACCTCCACAGGAGAAATAACCCTATGTCACTTTAGGAATCACTGATAAATAGTGGATAATCACAGCCAGCTGACCCGCAGACACAAATTTCACAAATTGCAATACAAAAGAGCGTGCAATACTGCTCTCATTGCCCCTTTTTCTTCCCCGAATCGCCCGTTTCACCGGGAAATTTGGGAAAAAGGGCGCACTTATCCCATTGTCATGCAGAACGCCCTCTGCCTTCCTGCCCTCAAACACATGACGAGGTTCGCCGATGCAAAGAGCAGATAGTAACGGAGCAGGTTCTTCTTGATGCCACGATACCTTGTCCTGCCCGCTTGGAACAGCCGCTTCACAATGAGGAACGGATGCTCCACCTTGCAGCGGATGGAAGTTTTCTCGTGTTCGATCTTCTTGTCCCAGTTGACTCCTGCATACGCCTTTGTTGTGCGGTTCTGTGAAGGTCTTTTCGCAATACGGTAATCCACGCTCGATAGATGAGGATCTTCAAGGTTTTCTGCGCGCTTTTCCACGCCGAGATACCCAGAGTCCCCATAGACGCTGTGGTCATCCGCTCGGATCAATGCGTGCGCCTGCACGATGTCATGCACGTTGGCTGCTATCCCTGTGATTGTATGGACGTAGCCTGTTGCCGCATCCGTACCGGAATGAATCTTCATGCCGAAGAACCATTGATTCCCTTTCCTGACGGAGTGCATTTCAGGGGCGCGGGTCTTCGTGGCGTTCTTGGTCGAGCTTGGTGCATGGATGATGGTGGCGTCAACGATTGTACCGCCGTGCATGATCAGTCCTGCGGCGTCCAGCCGCTCTTTCACGTCGTCGAACATCTTGCGGGTGATGTCATGCTTTTCCAGCAGGTGTCGAAAGTGCAGGAGTGTCGTAGCATCCGGTGTCCGTTCGATGGAGAAGTCGATCTTCAGGAAGCGCTTCATGGCATAGCTGTCATAGATTGCATCCTCGATTCCCTCGTCCGAGAGACCGAACCAGTTCTGCATGAGATACATGCGCAGCATCGTTTCGAGCGGGATTAACTTCCTGCCACGCTCTTTCTGGACGTAGAACGGCGCAATGAGTTCCATCCATTCTTTCCAAGGGATGATGGATTCCATGGCATCTAGGAAGGCTTCACGCTTTGTTGTTCTGTTACGGTTTGCGTATTCCATGTCTGTAAATGTTTGCTGCACCATTTTTGTCTCTCCCTCATCGTTTATTGTCTTTCTCTATTGTAATCTTTCGAGGCAGAGTTGCGCAACATAAGAATTTATCAGTGTTTCCCTAAATTACATACATCAGTCTATCGCACGCTCATAATGAATAAAGTTGACTTCGCAGATATAAATAAAAAGAACAAGCTATGCAAGAGGAAAATACCTACAAATATTGGATAAGCATAACGCACCCCACAATTATAAATAATAGTCCTGGTATCCATATCCAGGAAAGTCGTTCTATAGCAATTTGGCTAAAAATCGACAATTCATTCTTCTCAGATATAGCGTTTATTTTATCACTATTTAAGTACTTATTATATCTATAAGCAGGATATGATATGATGAATAACATAATCCCTATATGAATAACTCCAATTGTTTTTCCCATATCCGTCTGAAAAAAAACAAGAGAGAATCCAAAAGTACTTTTAAGAAGAATAGGTATGACCATTAATAATACAGAACAAACTACCCCCATTGTACAATATACTGAATATATACTCGCCCTTCTTTTTTTGTATTTATATAAGGAAACAATCATATCCGCTCCGACCATGCAAAAAAATACTAAGACTAGAACCCTAAACAAAGATCATCATTCCTCCTTGTGTTTCTTTGATTGCTCTTGTCCTTTTTCTTCATCCGTTTTTAATAGCAAAAACAATCGTTAAGAGGGTATTCATCGTTAATAGAGTATGACCCCGACCACTCCGACGCCATCGAGTTTCGGGCAAAAGAAAAGACTGCCTAGGAGCAGCAGTATCGTGAACCCCTATATCCCAAGCGGTCTAACGGATTGAACCCCATCGTTGCATTGTATCAAATCCGAGCGTAAGACATCTCCGCGCGTGTCGAACGTCCAAATGTTCTCCTAGTCGAACAATACTCGAAAATTTTTCTACGAGTCGGAAGTGGCTAGAGGTTTTATCCGGTTCCAGTGTTTCCATAAGAACTGCCAAATCATTTAATACTTGTGTAGCTTCGTCTCTAGATATTTTACTACCATCCTCTTTGATCAATATATTTTCGACTTCCTGGACCATCATATCATCTGCAATGGAAATGAATGATCCATCATAGCGTTGTGCAATTCCAAAGAAGTTCCACTTCGTCCCGCTTGCGGCTGCTGCGGCACCTGCACCGGCATTTCCACCAACGGCCTTTGCCGCGGCCGCACCGATGATGGCGCTCACGATTTGTGCCGCGCCGGGATCATGCTTGGCAATCTTGTCAATTTCTTTAATCACGGCTTCGTTGAGGCCTGCCCCCGTGATGCTGCTCATGATGCCGCCGATAGCCGCGTGGACAAGGATTTACAAATAATATAAAATTATAGTTATTCCACCAATCATGAATAAAGCTCCCACTACCCACAACCAAGCAACACGTTCAAATGCAAACTTAACTCGGAGATTCTTTTTATCCGCTTTTAGCAAAACTTCTGGATCTGTTTTGTTCAAATATTGAGTATATCTATAAGTAAAATATGAGCCAATGAACAAAGTTGCTCCTATATAGAAAATCTGAACACCAAATCCCACATCTGTTTCCAAAAATATCCTTGTCTTTAAGAAAAAATGATCTACAACGCAGGGTCCAGTTCCTAATACTATTAAACAAAAGATCCCAACTATAGATTGCAAGCCTTGTAGACTTATTTCCTTCCTTTTATAATAGTACATTGTTCTAAAGATTACTGCAACACCTAATATAACTAATAAGATAAGGCTCCACACTCACCGTTACCTCCTTTCAATATCCTTATATGCTGCTGCCGCCTTTTCTTTATCCTTTTTTATACCTTCTCGTAGCCAACTCTTAACATATGCTCCGCCGACACCACCTAAAACCCCTCCTACATAGGCTCCGGGCGGTCCTCCTAATAAGGTGCCACCAATAGCACTTCCGCCAAATCCAATAGCAAGAGCAAAAGCATCAGTCCCCCATACTTTTACCAAATCTATCCCACTATACTCATGATAGTCCTTAACGAAGTCCATCCCAGATAATATTGTACCTGAAATGCCACCAGCACTGCCAAATATCTTAAGGCCTATTCGTGCATTCTTCGAAAGCATCCCTGTTTTATCAGAATCTACAATCCCACCATAAAGGATTCCTTCTTTATTCGTCAGTGCATTTTGCACTGTTTCTTTTACTGGATCAAAATTTCCCTTAAGCTCGTGGTTTTCATTTGTCCCTTTCTGCTCTTCAAGCGGAGATGTGTGACTGTGACTTTCTAGCTTATCAGACGGTTGCCCATCTTGTAGAACACTTCCCTTACTATCTTTTTTATTTACATCACTCTTTCGAATTGTCGCCGCTGTATTACCTTCATCTGCGCGCTCTCCTTCTCTCTCTTCCTTTGGCTTCTCTGCGATCTGTGTAGTACGTCGCCATGGGCCCCAATATATCCTTTCTTCGGTGTGGCTAGAATTTTTATCATCAATAATTTTGGTTCTAGTAAACCCATCCTCATCTGGAGTTTTCGTAGAGGCGTTCTTTTCTACCTCAACAATCATAACATATTTTGTTCCATTTGAATTTGGATATACAATAGGCTTGTATTCGTATCCTGGAGTTGGCGGCTTTCCAATACGGCTAAGTGCCCGCTGTAAATAGCCCCCTTGCTCAAAGACTTGTGCTACCTCATATTCATCTCCTCCACATGCTTCTACAGCTTTTAGAAAAGCTTCCCTTTCTTGCTCGTCAAGAAAATCTTCAAGATGCTCAAATATATTATGTTTCGTTCCACTCTGTGCAATGACGGCGCCTTCTGTTCCGTCGATTGCCATTCCTGCACCATAAGAGATCCCCTGCAAGAGTTCCATGGGGATGATGGGGTGTCCATAGGCATCCTGCCATGACAGTAGTCTCGCTATGAGCAGTTCATTGACGGCGCCTGCAGTCATGCCTTTGCCAAAACTGCCTCCGGCAATTCTATTCATGATACCGGCAGTAAGGCCTTTCAGGAAGATTTTTCTGGGGTCTCCTTCCTTCCAGTGCATTTTCTCTGAAATATCACCGACGGCTCGATTCGCCAGTTCGCCAAAGAGTTCTGCTGCTTCTTGCTGTTCGAGGATTTTATCTTTATCAAAGATTTTCTCTAAGGGTTTCTGTGCATTGTCTGTATTACGCGAAAGCCCCGCCAAATCCTGTATGGGACGTCGGAGTATTTCGATGGCTCCCGACGATACGGCAGATTTCGTTACGCTTGATGCCGATCCATGGATCGGCATATGGGTTGCCGGTAAGAGGCCCTTGTCTCCCGGTTTTACATTGCCGCCTACATGGAGGGATACGCCTTTATCGCTGACTTTGTAAGACGCGGTGTTTTCTAGGTCACTGAATGTAAGCGTTCCCGTCGTGAGTTTGTTCTTTTCGGGAGACGCTTCGCTTGCGATGACGGCGCCCTTGAGGTCGGTGTTCTTCTCTACATGAATATGGAAGCCGTCTGTGCCCGCGTAGATGCCCGCCTGTCCCGTAACGCTCTTCCAGCGGGAGTCGATCTTCCCTTTGCTGTAGGAGGCGCCGATGTCGGGATCTTTGGCATTGATCTTCCCGCCGGTTACGGATGCGCTGATGTTGAAGCCCGACGAGGAGTTCTTTTCTCTGTAGTCGTCTTTTTCCTGCAGGCTCTCGATGTTGAGATTGCCGCCGACCTTCATATCGACCTTTTTGCCCGATGCCTGCGATCCGATGATGTCGGTATCCGCGCCCGCGGTCATGGAGAGTTTTTCTTTTGCCTGCACAAGCGCGGGGGTATAGGTCGTACGGTCGCCGATGCCGGTACTGCTTGCACGGTCGGCGTGAATCCCGACGTCGGTCATCGTGCCCGTCCCAAAGCTATAACTTGCGCTGATCCCCGCAGAGCTCGATCTGCTCTCGGTAACGGTATGCGTGGTATTCTCCGCGGCACGCAGGTCGATGTTCTTCTTGGCCTCCAGTGTGACGTTCTTCCCTTGGAGGGTGCCGCCCGTCATAGAGATGTCGTTTTCGCGCGCACGAAGGGAGAGGTCGGTGCCGGCCTCTATTTTGCTTCCCACATTCTCGTGCGAGAGGATCTCTGTGCTGTCTGAGTATCTCGAACTGCCAAGTCCTATATTGAGTCCGAATGCGTTCTTCCCTTTGAGGATTTCTTTGTATTTTGCTATGCCGTCCGCGGGTTTCTTCGTGAGATCATGGATTTTATTGCCGATCTGCCATGCGTAGAGGCCCTTCAGCATGCCGTTTTCGACCGCGCCGATGCGCCGCACGGGACGGGCAATGTCGTTGTAGGTGTCCATGACCGTTCCGCCAAGGCTGACGGAAAGGCCCGACTGCGATACTTCATGGGTATACTTTTCCTTGACGACGTTATCTTTCCCATCAAGCTTAACGCCTGCAGCGGCGATGCTTGCGTCTTTGCCCGCGTAGAGTGCGGCATTAGTGAGGTGCGCGTCTTTATCGGCCGAGATATGGATATTCCCTTTTGCCGCAATGATCGTTCCCCGCTGTGTGAGAGCGTCTCCTTCGTAGGTGTCGGTGGTCTTCTTGCTCCCGATGAAGACGCCGAATCCCTGTCCCATGATGCCGGATTTCTTGACGCTCTTATAGTTCTCGGAGAGGTCTTTCTGCGCTTCGGGGGTGAGGCTGACGGTTCCTTTTGCACGGACCGCGACGTCCTTGTCCGCGGCGATGTTCGCGGCTTTAAGGTCGATGTCGTTATCCGCCGAGATGCCGACGTTCTTTCCGCTGATCGTTGTTCCTACGGCATGGTCGCTCTCGCGGCGCGATCGGACGGTGGTTGTGGTACTCGAAAGAAGCCCTTGGGATTTATACTTGATCCCATAGGCGTCGTCCAAGATTTCCCTCCCTGCGGTGAGGGAGATGTCTTTGTCTGCGTTGAGGCTGACGTTGCCCTCGTCGCTGCGGATGTAGGCGGCGCGTGCTTCGATGTTTTCTCCCGCATGGAGAGAGACGTCGCTGCCCGCTTTGATCGTTGTGCCGAGCTCTGTGCTCCGCTTGGTACGAAGATAGTTATCTCCGCTCCGGGTCATGTCTTTATCTGCGGAGAGGGTATCTGTCGTGAGGTGAATGTTCTCTCCCGCGTTGACTATTACGGTACCATTCTTTCCTCCCGCGGAGAGGGTCGCGCCCTTGAGATCGATGTTCTTTTGGGCATCCAAAGTGAGCGTACCTTCATCTCCCGTGACGGAGATGCCTGCCATACGACGGACGACGTCTTGATGGGCGAGACGCTCGATGTTGTTTTCAGAGGAAATGTTTCCTCCGGCAATGAGTTCTGCTTTTCTTTCTGCGGTGATGCTGCCGTTTTGACGGATGTCGCCGCTCGTTTTGACGACTGCCGTTCCTGCGTAGATATCTCCCTCGTTGGTAAAGGTCTTCGCATCCACGCGAACGTCTTCTTTGCCAAACATCAGTCCTGCGTTCCGGACGTTTTCCGTACTGTTGATAGAAATATTCTTTGCGCTGATGATGCTCCCGTCGGGACTGAGTGTGAGTCCCTTCGTCGATGTGAAGTAGACGTGCGGCACGAGGACTTTCTGACGGATGCCGCCCACTTCTACTTCGCGTTCTTCGATCCAGACGATGTCGCTCTTGAGCTTTGCGATCTGTTCTTTGGAGAGGGCGATGCCCGGGGTGAGCTGCAGGTCTTTGGCAGCTGCGACGCCCGCATCCATGAGCGCCTGGATCGCGTCATCGTTATTCTCGTATCCATCGGGAAGGATACTTCCTGTGTGCTGCAATATCTGATCGATAATCAGCCGCCGCTCGTAGAATCCGTCGCCGAGGCGTTTCTGCACGGCATCGGGGTTCCATTTGAGCTGCTCGAGCATGTAGTCCGAGGAGAGGAATCTGTTCTTTTCGGTGAAGGCGGGATCGGTCTCGATGAGATACTTTGCCCCGGACTCCGGATGGAGCCGAAAGAGTGCGCCCGGATCCTTGAGCGTTGTGATGCCGTCGCCGAGGTGCAGGAGCTCCTGCGCGCTCTTATCGATGGAGAAGGGATCAAGGAAGCTATTCACATTCCTGCGAGTCGGGAGGGTAACGTCATTTTCATCGCCAAGGGTAGCAATGCCGAGGGAATGCGGCTGCCCCTCTTCTACCTGCGGGGTCATGAAGACGGCGCCGTGGAATTTGCGTATGTGTCCTTTATGCAGCCGGCTTCTCCGTTCGGTATAGCTTGCCCGCGTATAGCCGAATGTAATGGTCCTTGGATCGGTCTCGGCGGCAATGTTCTCTATCGTTCCGGTGACGCTGAGATGTTTGCCCGCGACGACTTGGCTGTTGTCGTTTTTGAGGTTTCCTTGGATGGTAAGGTTCCCGCCGCTCTCGATGACGCCCGCGTTTGTCATGCGGATGACGTTCTCTGAGCTCTGGGTCTGCGTATGGATGAAGGTGCACAGCTGGAATTTATACGGATTTCCTTGATGGTAGGCGCCGTATCCGTTATAGAGTTTGTCGAATTCTCCGGCGTCGAAGGTCTGTCCCTGTTCAGGGTTGCCGGGTTCGTCGATGCGGATGCGCAGGGGATTGCTCCGCAGAGGGCTGACGACGCGCTGCACGGAAAACGCGCCGTTCTCGTTCCGAACGGTCGGTGCGGTAATGTGCATATTGCCGCCGCTCTCGATGCGTGCACCGCTGTTCATGACGGCATCTTTTGCATTGAGCGTCATGTCGCTGCCGCTGTAGAGGATGCTGTCGGCGCTGTTTTTGATCTCTCCCGCTTCTACGCTGAGGTTCTTGCGTGCAGCAACGGCGCCTGCGCGGCGCTTTTCGAGTGCTGTGCGTGCGGTTTCGGTGATTTCTTTCTGCTGCTCGTAGGCTGCTGTTGCGGCCGTGATATCCAGCTGATACCTGCGCTGTGCTCTTGCGCTGCGCATCTGCGTGACGTCCTGCCGGACGATGGCATCGAGGGCGTCGGATTTCTCTTTGAGAAGGGCGACTTCTTGTTGAAGTTTCTGCTCTAGCGCTTCGTTCCGCTGATTGACGAGGGTATCCGTTTTGATGGCGATGTCGTTGCCGTAGATGCGGCCGCCTTCGTCGAGCCGGACAGTGTCTGCTTTTACTTCGGCTGTACCGCCGCTGTTTACGAGTCCCGTAACGTGGACGGTGCCGTCGGCGTCGATGGCGGTGGCCTCAGTGGCGATGAGTTTGCCGCCCATGTTGACGCCGAGTCCCTTCTCCGTGCCGACGAGGCGAATCTTGTTCGCGTACATGCCGCCGACGACCGCAACGTCGAGCGTGACGGTCGGCTTTTCGCCGGTTCCTTCGATCGGTGCGGCTGCGAGGCTGTCATAGGAGACGTCGTTCGCACCGCCGATATGCGTTGTGTTCTGCGCGAATACGTCCGCGTTGATCTGCTCGGCACGGGCAAGGACTTCGAGGCTGTTCGCTCCGCGCGCGTCGATGCCTTTCCCCTCAAAGGAAACGGCTCCCTCGGCAACGCGGATACGATCGAGGGAGCCGTCTCTGCCGAACTCCGGCCGTCCTGTGGTGAGCACCGCCCGATCTGTGTTGATAAACCCGCCGCCATTCACACGGATGCCGTTCTCGTTGGCAACAATAACGTCGGCCTTTGATCCTGCGACTTCAAGGAAGCCGTTCATGTTGGTGATGCCTGGGCCCGTCACCTGGTTGACGATGATCTGTGCGGGGCCGTAGGCGAGGTTCGGGTTGCGGTCGATCCATCCCGCAAGTTCGGTCCTGGAGATGGTATAGCCGTTGTTGAGGATGAGTCCTGCGGGATCGATACTCAGCTCGCTGTACTCGTTGAGGGAGACGCCGGCACCGTTCGTTGTTGCGATGTTGACGACGGGGACGCCGTTTTCAGCCTGCGTTACGATCGGGCGCCGCTCTTCGGGCGCCGCCGCGTCGGGCACGGCCGCCGCGAAACTGATCTGCTGAAATGTGAACATCCCGAGCGTCAGATAGGCCGCGATGCGTTTTGCGAGCAGGTTCTTACGTTTCATGGTCTCTATCCTCTCTGTCATTCTAACACTTAAAACTGCACTGCGGCACGAAATCCGGTGGTCATGCGGTCGGCGGGAAAGCCGTGGGGACGCCGGATCGGTGCGGCGATGAAGAGGTCATAGGTGAGGTCCTTTGCGATGGCGCCGCGCACGCCGAGCACGGTTCCCATGAGGCTGTGCCCGAACTGTGTCTCTACGCTCGGGCCGTAGATCATGCCGAGATCGAGGCCGATATAGAGACTCGCGTCGAGTTCTTTGAAGTATGCGGCAATCTCATTACGCCAGTACCAGCCGCTCTCCCCCGTGAGGGTGAGTTCTCCATCAAAGCCTCGCACGGTATAACGTCCGCCGATGCTCACCATGTCTGTGCTGTAGAGTCTCGCTCCGCCTGTAGTCCACTGTCCGTGAAGGGATGAGGTAAAGGAACCCCGGCGCTTTCCCATCAGGATGGGCTTTTGGTAGTCGAGGTCGAGCAGCCACATATGATATCTGGATTTTGGAGCGTCCGGATGTGTGTTTTCTCTCTGTGCGCCGAACCAATCGACGCCCATGCGGTGCGACAGCCGGCCAAAGATCTGCACGCTGCCGATGTTTTGCTTTTGGGTGATGCCGAACTCTAAGGAGGTCATCTCCTTGTCTTGGATGGGGATGCGCACGCCGTTGATGCGCTGCTCCGAATCTCTCTTTCGGATACTCACTTCAAGCGCCGTTTTTCCGGTCTGCGTCCGAGATAGAACCCGATTCCAGGTTAGCCTGGTCGTGCGCGAGGCGCCGCCGCTGACGAATGGATACGGCCGCACGTGCACGGTCTGCCGGTAGTCGCTCCGATAGTGCGAGAGCGAGAGGGTATCGTAGCCGAGCGGGAGAGCATAGTAAAAGTTCTTGCCGCGCGTCCCCCTCCGATAGCCGTCATGGGCACCGTCCAGGTCAAATCCGAGACGCAGGAGATCGCTCGCCCCCGTGGGGCTGTCGATGCCGAGCGTAAATCCCGTCTGTATTTTCCCCGTAGCTTCAAGTCCTGAGTTGTCGACGGAGAGGATGCCAAAGACGTTCCTCCCGCGCTGCACGTTGAGCTCTACGTCGCTGTACCCTTCCCTGTCGGAGGGGATGAGGCGGATGTCAACGCGCTGCGACGATACTTTGTGCATCTGCTCAACGCCCTGCTCAAGGGCGCGTAGGTTTAGAACGTCGCCTTTTCGTATGGGAAAAGAATTTCGCCACGGGATGTGCGGACTGCCCTCGGCGTACTTTATCTCTCCCATGTATCCGATCCGAAGGTCGAGCATGAGGCTACCGTCCTTGAGGTTCTGTTCGGGCAGGGTGACGCGTGTGGTGACATAGCCGCGTGCCAGCAGCTTTTGATTGAGTTCGCGCAGTATGTTGTTGACGGCGCTTAGGTCCATTTCTCTGCCTTCGTACCGTTTCGTGATACGGGTGAGGAAGCTCCACTTGTCACCGGAGCCGCGCAGCGTGATTTCGCGAATGAGAAAGGTCTGCCCGCCCGGTGACGTCTCCACCGGCTGCGCCCCTACGTCTCCGGGAGTCAGATGCACCGACGGCTCGCGGCGGCGTGCTTCCCGCTCGGCCTCCTGCCGCCGCGCCTCATCCAACTGTTCCTGCCGGCTGTCATCCCCCGGTGCAGCGTAAGCGTAATTTGCTATTCCTGACAACGCCAACGTACAAAGTACAGCGCAACAGATCTGACGGTTCATAAATTCTCGCCTCATTCGCTTCTATTATTGATTTTATTATACAATAATCAAAACTATGGAGCAAACAGAACAAAGGTCCTAAAACTGAAGCTATTCCCTAGGAATGACACTGCGTTGTAGTTATTCCAGTAGTAATAATTTAACGTAAAGATAATTTTTTGATTTCTATAAGGATGTTTGAAGGAAATGAAAAACGACTTTCCTGATTATATCCTTTTTAGCTCCCCTTATTTATGATCCGTTTCTATCTTTATAATGTCATCCTAGGAGCATTTACCTCGTATCAATATGGATTCAGCGTTGTTCATTGCCGCTACCAAAATGATACTAGAGGGAAACGTCAGTGTTGCGTTCGCACGCGACACCGTAATCTGACGATCCTCAATTGGCTCTCGCAGTACCTCAAGCGTCTTCTTGCTGAACTCCGGAAGCTCGTCGAGAAAGAGCACGCCGTGATGCGCGAGTGTCACCTCGCCCGGGCGCGGGATGCTCCCACCGCCGATCATCGCCACCGTTGAGGAGGTATGATGCGGACTGCGGAACGGGCGCGTGGTCACAAGCCCCGTATCCTTGCCGAGCAGCCCCGAGATGCTGTAAATCTTCGTAATCTCGATGGCTTCTTCCTTCGTCAGCTCCGGCAGAATCGAACTCATCCGACGTGCCAGCATCGTCTTGCCAGAGCCGGGTACACCGACCATCAGGACATTATGCCCTCCCGCTGCTGCAATCTCAAGCGCACGTTTCGCCTGATACTGTCCCTGCACATCGGCAAAATCATCGGTGAAGGCGGCGTCCTTTTTCTGCTCTGTTACATGTGGCATGGCGGGAGAAAGCATTTCCACGCCCGTCAGATGACGCACAAGCTGTGCCAGATTCTCGACCGCATAGACCTTCAGTCCGTCAATCAGGAGTGCCTCATCTGCATTGGAGGGAGCAACGTAAAACTCTGTCAACCCATGTTCCCGCGCCGTGATTGCCATTGGGAGAATCCCGCTGATCGGTCGACAGTTTCCATCGAGGGAAAGCTCCGCAGAGAAGAGCGCATTCTGCACCGCCGCCTCTGGAACCATACCGTAGGATGCAAGGAGTCCGACGGCGATCGGCAGATCAAGCCCTGAACTGTCCTTTCGCACATCAGCAGGTGCAAGATTCACCGTCACCCGTTCCTGCCGCAGCTGGATGCCGGAGTTACGAATCGCCGTCCGTACCCGCTCCTTTGACTCCTTTACCGACGTATCGGGAAGCCCGACCAGCTCAAAGCCCGGCAGCCCGGGCGACACATCCACCTCAACGTCGATAATTCGTCCATCTATCCCGAGGGTCGTCGCACCATAGGTCTTTGCAAACAACGGCCTTCCCTCCTACGTTTCAAATATAAGAAAATTATAAC
>ERZ773100.262-NODE-262-length-29642-cov-8.687498_pt1 | contig 29642 bp, 20 predicted proteins | sample MGYA00511119_ERZ773100 | MGnify/ENA primary metagenome ERZ773100 (study PRJEB29015, sample SAMEA2738000) | human oral metagenome | biome: human oral; feature: human-associated habitat; material: dental | place: China | collected 2111 ...
CGTTCGTTTCTTTTGCGAGTGCAAAGGTAAAGCAAAGTTTTCACTCCACCAAATCCTGAGTGAAACTTTTTCGTTACCACTCTCAATCTAAACCCTGTCATTCGCTGCTCGTCCGCCTGACTTGCGACTGCAAAGATACAGCAATTTCCGCCGAATATCCAAATCTAAGCGTAAGATTCTCACGACTTTCTCAAAATCCCAACCCTTTCGCGCGCGTACATTATAGATAAGCAAGCAACACGAAGGTACATTGCGACATATATAAGCTTTGCAGATGAGGGGAGTAGACTTCTCACGTGAGAGGTAATATAAACCTATATAGGTCACTGGGCTGACCTATATAGAGACTGCAGCCGAGAGTCCTGCCCCTACTTATTGTGCTAAGGTATCGTGCACCCAGCTCCCCGATATGCCTCTACGAAGTAATACGCAAGCCCTTCGCCTTATCGCGAGTATTCCTCTTATCCAGCGGAGGAAAAAGTGCCATGCTCGTGAAGAAAAAGCGCCTTCACGTAGTGGTTTTCCTGCATCTATGTACGTAGTCTTAAAGACCAGGTACGTAAATCCAAATATCCACGTACGTAGATATTAGAGCCACGTACGTAGTCCAAACTTATCTGCCGCTCGTCCATAACTTTTATCCATACGCGGAGCAACAGTTTCATATTGGTCATCGCAGCGACCTATATAGGTTCGTACCACCCCACCATAGAGCTTAGATGAGGTCGCTTATATATCAAGCTAAGCTTCAATATGATAGACTCACGCTCATCATAGGGTACCATAAGAGCAGCATATCGGGGTGGGAATTGCAGTACCTTTGCTGGTAGAAGAATTGGTATAAGATTGCTTTGAAATAAGAACAGCAACTATGGCTACAATCAAATGTATAGGGGTACTGACCTCTGGCGGCGATGCACCCGGGATGAATGCCGCCATCCGCTCGGTCACCCGCACGGCTATCTACCACGGTATCCGCGTCAAGGGGATCTACCGCGGCTACAAGGGACTGATCACCGGTGAGATCGAAGACTTCGAGACACAGCACGTGAGCAACATCATCCAGCGTGGGGGTACGATCCTCAAGACGGCACGCTGTCCTGAGTTCCGCACGCCCGAAGGTCGCGTTCAGGCCTATGAGACGATGCGTGCCCACGGGATCGATGCCCTCGTCGTCATCGGTGGTGACGGGTCGCTCTCTGGCGCACGTGAGTTCGCCGAAGAATTCGACATCCCCATCGTTGGGCTCCCCGGCACGATCGACAACGACCTCTACGGCACCGACCTCACGATCGGCTACGACACGGCACTGAACACCATCGTCTCCGCCGTGGACAAGATCCGCGACACCGCCTCCTCACATGAGCGCCTCTTCTTCGTAGAAGTGATGGGGCGTGAAGCAGGCTTCCTTGCCCTCAACGGCGCTATCGCTTCGGGAGCAGAAGCAGCGATCATCCCCGAGTTCGCCTTCGAGAAAGACCAGCTCGCTGAGACGATCGAGAATGGCTTCCGCAAGACGAAGAATAGCAGCATCGTGCTCGTCTCCGAGAGCGAGAGCACGGGCGGAGCGATGAAGGTCGCCGAGCGCGTGGAGAAGGAGTACCCGCAGTTCGATGTGCGTGTCGTGATCCTCGGTCATATCCAGCGCGGGGGCTCCCCCAGCGCACAGGACCGCATCATCGCCAGCCGCATGGGTGTCGCCGCCATCGAGGCCCTCCTCGAGGGGCAGCGCAACGTGATGATCGGGATCGTCAATGATGCCCTCGTGTACGTACCCTTCTCGAAGGCAATCAAGAAGAACAAGCCCATCGACATGGACCTCGTCGAGTCCCTGCGCATCCTCTCGATCTAAGGAAAGGACTCCCCTACCCTCACACACTTCGCCAAAGCAGCGAGAGAAACAAAAGCACGAGCGGTCGCAAAGCAATAGATGCTTTGCGACCGCTCGTGCTTTATGCGTAATGGGAGAGTGCGGGACTTACAGCTCGCGACGCAGACGTGCTACAGGGAGACGGAGCTGCTCACGATACTTCGCCACGGTGCGCCGGGCTATGGGATAGCCACGGGCAGCAAGGAGCTGGGTGAGCTGCTCATCGGAGAGCGGCTGACGCTTGTCCTCGCCTGCGATCAGCTCAGCAAGGGCTTCGCGGACCTCACGGGTAGAGACGCTCTCGCCCTCATCATTGAGGATGCCTTCGCCGAAGAAGAACTTCAGCATATAGACTCCGTAGTCGGTCTGTACGGACTTGCTATTGCTCACACGAGAGATCGTGCTGATATCGAGGCCTGTAGCCTCGGCGATATCCTTGAGGATCATCGGACGCAGAGCCGACACCTCTCCCGTGAGGAAGAAGGCTCGCTGGTGCTCGACGATGGCGGTCATCGTCTTGCGCAGAGTCTCCTCACGCTGATGAATGGCATCGATGAACCAGCGGGCCTGCTCGACCTTGTGGCGCAGGAAGGTCATCGCCTCACGGCTCTGACGCGAGCCATCGCGCTGGTCCTTGTGCTGCTCCAGCAGGGCAAGGTAGGTGGGACTTAGGCGCAAGGGGGGTAGATCTCGCTCACCGACGAGCGAAATCAAGAGCTCGCCATCACGCTCAGTGACGATGAAGTCGGGGGTGATGTGCATAAAGCGCCCTTCACTATCATCGCCGTAGCCATTTGCTGGCTTGGGGTTGAGATGCGAGATGAAGGTATAGATCTCGGAGAGACGCGCCTCGCTCACACCGAGCGCCGCACATAGGCGGTCAAAGCGCTTATTGACGAAGTCCTCGTAGTGATGCTCGATCATACGCTGCGCCTCACGGTGCAGGGGGGCATCTGGCAGGCGCTCGATCTGCAAGAGGAGAGACTCTCTGAGGTCGCGTGCACCTATACCAGCGGGATCCAGCGTCTTCACCAGACGGATGAGTTCGGCGATCTCTTCGGGCGTGACGGAGAGGCCTGCCTTGAAGAGCAGATCATCCTCGATCTCCTCGACAGAGCGTGTCAGATAGCCATCGTCGTCAATGTTCCCGATGATGTAGCGTGCGATCTCGCGGCGCGTCCCTTCCAGCGGAGTGACGAGCGAGAGCTGCTCCATCAGATACTCATCAAGCGAAGGGGCACCAGCCGCGAAGGGGATCTCTTCACGGACCGACTGGCGCTCCTGCAGCTCACGAAGCTTGTAGTCGGGGATATCATCCTCGGTAGCGTATTCGCCGAGCTCCCAGTCTTGGTCATCGCTATCGGAGGACGTCGACTCTTCGTCGGAGCCATCTTGCTGGGGCGCCTCGTCGTTCTCTTCGAGTGCGGGATTCTCCTCCAGCTCACGCTCGATACGCGCCTCCAGCTCCAGCCCCGTGAGCTCCAGCATCTTGATGGCTTGGATCTGTGCGGGCGTGAGCGAAAGCGATTGGTCGAGCTTCTGCTGCTGAGTGAGCTTATTCATCGGCGGTAGGGAGCGAAGAGGATGAGGGAAAAGGCCGGTAGGAGGTACGGGCTACAGGTCTTCGTGGTCGTAAGTCCAGACGATCTCCTCACCATTGATGCGGAAGACCTCCTTACGTGCCAGAGCGAAGAAGTAGTCACTCAGACGGTTGACGAAGCGCAGGACATTCACATCCAGTGGCGTCTCGCTATTGAGGCGGTAGATGATGCGCTCGGCACGACGGCAGACGGTACGGCAGACGTGCGCAGCGGCCGTGATCGCTCCACCCGAGGGGAGGATGAAGGCCTTGATAGGTGGTACCATATCGTCGAGGCGGTCGATCTCACGCTCGACACGTGCCACGGCGCTCTCAGTGACGGAGGTCACGGTGTGCACATCGTCCTGCGTGGTGTCGGTAGCGAGGTAGCCACCGACGGAGAAGAGCTTGTGCTGCAGCCAGAAGAGGAACTTCTTATCCTCCTCCTCGAGCTCGTGTGCCAGCAGCACGCCGACGAACGAATTCAGCTCATCGATCGTGCCGTAGCTCTCCAGACGGATGTCGTACTTGGGCACACGCTGCCCACCGACCAGGGAGGTGCGGCCCTTGTCGCCACCCTTGGTATATAGCTTATACTTCTCTGTATCCATAGTGATAGGGGTAAGGCGGGGATGATGTACCCGCTCTGTAGAGATAACAGCGCTAAGGCTCTAAAAGATACATCGGCGAAGCAGTCGTGCGCTTCAGTGCCGTGAGCGAGAGATCCTTGCCCACGCGAATGCCCTCGGCGAAGAGGCGCTGCTCGACGGTCTTCCAGCAGAGATCGGGGTGGTTGTTGTCCTTACTCAGGTGGCACAGCCAGACGTTCTTCATACCCGTGTGATAGACACGAGCCAGAAGTTCGGCCGCCTCATCATTGGAGAGGTGCCCCTGCGGTGAGGCGACACGCCCCTTGAGGAACTCAGGATAGCTCCCACTGCGTAGCATCTCGGGGTCATAGTTTGCCTCGAGTACCACGTGGTCTGCACGGCCGATATAGTCGGCGATATCGTCAGTGACGTGGCCGACGTCGGTAGCGAGCGTGAAGCGGAAGTCGCCCTTCGTGATATGGTAGCCCACGTTCTCCGCGCTGTCATGCGGCACGGGGAAGGGCTCGATAGTGAAGCCTGCTACGGCGAAGGGCTCGTAGATCTTGATCTCACGGCGCGAAGGGCCGATAGGGTCCTGCACGAAGCGGCTATTGGCTATGCTGTCGTGCACCAGCCGCGTGGCGTAGACGGGCAGGTGATAGACGCCCCCGATGACCCCGACGGTACGGATATGGTCGGCGTGGTCATGCGTGACGATGACCCCGTGAATGGCACCGCCGTCGAGCGGTATGCCTTCAGCCTTGAGGGTCTTGGTGATAGTGCGGATAGGGATCCCCGCATCGATGAGGAAGCCCCCCGCCTCGTCTCCTATGTAGTAGCAGTTCCCACTGCTCCCACTGGAGAGGCACATAAATCTTATCATTCGTGGATCTGGGTGTAGATACGTGTCGCCTCTATCGGCGATAGATGGAGATCTCGCGGGAGAAGCCCTCCATCTCCTGGTCGAGGCTCATCTCTCCGCGCAGAGGGACGGCCATCAAGCGGCTGACCTCCTCACTGCTGAAGCCCTGACCGAGGAGGTACATCAGCTTCGTCAGTGCGGCCTCGGTCGTGGCATCACGCCCGCTGACCAGCCCGATCTTCTCGAGAAGGACGCCCGTCTCGTAGCGCGTCATATCGACGTAGCCCGTGACGCACTGCGTGACATTCACGATGACGACGCCACGTGCCACAGCGGCACGGAGCGCATCGAGGAACCAAGGCATCATCGGCGCATTACCACTGCCGAAGGTCTCCATCACCACCCCGCGCAGCGAAGGCACGGAGAGGACTGCTTCGACGACCTCGCGTGTGATACCAGGGAAGAGCTTCAAGACCGCCACATGGGGATCGAAGTACGGGCGCACCGAAAGCGTACGCCCTACATGGGCGTTTGTGATGACGGCGTCGTGGTAGCGGATCTCGATACCGGCATAAGCCAGATGGGGATAGTTGTACGACTCGAAGGCGCTGAACTGATCGGCGCTGATCTTGCTCGTGCGGTTGCCACGCATCAGATAGTTCTCGAAGAAGAGCGATACCTCAGGCACACGTGGGCGGCCTGCTTCGTCGCGCGCTGCAGCGATCTCGATAGCTGTGATGAGGTTCTCCTTCCCGTCCGTACGGAGCTTCCCCACGGGGAGCTGTGAGCCGGTGAAGACGATAGGCTTAGCGAGTCCCTCAAAGACGAAGCTCAGCGCCGAGGCGGTATAGGCCATCGTATCGGTGCCGTGGAGGATGACGAAGCCGTCGTACTTATCGTAGTTCTCCTCGATGACACGAGCCAGCTGTACCCAGTGCTCGGTAGTGATAGCCGAGGAGTCCAGCGGTGGCTGAAACTCCACGCCGGAGATATCGCAACCCAAGAGACGCAGCTCTGGGACGTTGTCCTGCAGGTAATTAAAGTCAAGGGGTTCGAGAGCACCCGTCTCAGGGTTCTCAAGCATCCCGATCGTCCCTCCGGTGTAGACCAAGAGGATAGATGCGCGTGGTGCAACCATGTTGTAGTGTAGTTGTAAGCACATTAGCGGGGCGAAGCAAAGCCTTTGTAGCCCCTCGTCGCCCCCATGTTTATTCTCTACAGACAAAGATAACAATAATATACCGCCATTCGGCTTCTTAGCGGGGCTCTTCTTAGGGCTCCTAGGGGAGCGGGATATAGGATGGCGAAGAAAGCTATATAGCTTTGGATCGATTCCTATATAGCTTTCGGTGCGAAGCTATATAGCTTTGTAAAGTGACCTCTATTGGGTTGTTGCTCCGCGTAGGGATAAAAGTTGTGGACGAGTAGCTGATAAGCTTGATCTACGTACGTGGTCCTAATATCTACGTACGTGGATATTTGGACTGACGTACCTGGTCTTTAAGACTACGTACATAGATAGAGAAAAACCACTATGTGAAGGCACTTTTTCTTCACGAAAACGATGCTTTTTCCTCCGCTGGATAGGAGTAATACGCGCGATGAGGCGAAGGGCTTATGTATCACTTCAGAGAGGTGTATCGGGTAGCTGGGTGTGCGACACCACTCTAAATGGAGGGCAGCAATAGTCTCCGATGACGAGCCAATAGGAATAGGCCGGATACAGCTTCCCCCGCTATACGCCCGACACACGGGGTATAGCGGGGGAGGAGAAAGAAAGTGAAGTGGTGCGCTTCTATCCCTTAGAAGCGGTAGGTCGCAGAGAGGATCAAGTGCCGTGGCGAGCCAGGGAAGGAGCGCAGACGGTCGTAACCCGAGACGTAGTAGCGCTTATCCAGCAGGTTATTCGCGTTCAGCTGGAGCTGTACATCGCGCACCTTATAGTAGAGAGCCGCATCGAGGAGAACATAGCCAGGGTAGCTGACGACGTTGGCACGGCGACCGACCTGCCCGAGGCGCTCACTCACACCATGCACACCGAAGCCGATACCGAGCCCTTCGATAGGGCCTTGAGGGATGACGAACTTCGTCCAGACGTTTGCCGAATGACGGGGCGTACCAGGGCGCTGCAGGTTGAGGTCCTTCGTCCCCTCGGCAGCCTTAGTGATCTCAGCGACATTGTAGCTATAGCTGGCCATCACGCTCCAGTAGGGCAGGATCTTCCCAGTGACATCAAGCTCTACGCCTCGCGAGTGTTCTTCGCCGATGGGCACCATGCGGTTGGGCTCACCCGTGATCCCCGCATTGTAGAGCGTATTGCGCTGGCGGAGGCTGAAGAGGCTGAGCGTCGCCGTGAGGCGGCTATCGAGGTAATCCCCCTTAGCGCCAAGCTCCCAGAGCTCACTCTGCACAGGGTCGAAAGGCCCTCCCGAGGTAGGATCACTCTGCACGGAGACCGACTGAGGCTCGAAGCCACGGATCCACGTAGCATAGACATTCGTCGAGGGGGTGATACCATAGACCAAGCCTACACGTGGGGTGAAGGCATGCTGGTGCGTGCGGGTCTTCACTCCCTTAGCATCCTGCACGACGTCGGTGAACCACTCTATGCGAGCTCCGAGGAGGAGCTGCAGACGATGCCAAGTGAGCTGCTCCTGCAGGTAGATCCCATTGGTGTACTGATCTGAGGGGCGTACGGCCTTCGACTCGTAGATGTACTTCGTGACGTCTTGATACTGATTGCCGACGGTGGAGTTGAGGTCGAAGGCAGGGACGTTCGTACGTGGGTTGCCGTCCTTATCCAAGAGATACTTAGCGATATCTGCCTTCTTGAAGGTCTTCGCCGTGCCGCCGTTAGCGAGGAGGTAGCCGCCTGCCTCGATGTAGGACGAGCCTGGAGCCAGCTGCGTATTGAAGTGGTCATAGCCGAAGAGGAGCTTGTGCTGGACGGCTCCCGTAGCGACATTCCACGTCAAGTAGTTATTGAAGGCATGATTGCGGAAGTTGCGGAAGCGCTTCGTGACACGCATCAGGACGAGGGCGGGGTCATTCGTGCCGTCCGCCTTCTTGACGAAGGCATTGTCCTGCGAGTGCTCCATCATATCCTCGCTGTAGGAGGAGTAGAGGTAGGTACTATTGAAGAGGAGCCCCTCGGCGATCTGATGCGAGAGAGCGAAGGTCAGGTTCAGCGTCTGCTCACGCAGATAGTCATTGGCTGCCGACTGCGTAGAAGAGATGGGGCGGGAGAAGAGATCCCCATCGCCAAAGATCGCGACACCACGGTCGAGCTTCCCTGCACCGCTGGTGTACACCAGGTCCACATTGAGGCGAGTACGATCTGAGGGCAGATAGGTAATCGAGGGGGCTACGATCTGCGTCGTGAGCTTCTGCAGATCACGGAAGGTATCCGAATTCTCATAGCCGAGATTGAGGCGGTAGAGGAGTGTCTTGCGCTCATTGAGCGGGCCCGTGAAGTCGGCATAGGCACGACTCGTATTGAAGCTCCCAGCCGTCAGCGATACCGAGCGACGGCCTATATTGAGGGGCTTCTTCGTCACACGATTGATGACACCACCTGGAGCAGCATTCCCGAAGAGTGCGGAGGCAGGGCCCTTGATGACCTCGACGCGCTCAATATTCGCCAGCGATGACTGACGCCAGAGGCTCGTCTGAGCACGCATGCCGTTGAGGAGATTCCCTGAGTTGCGGTTCCCCGTAGCACGGAAGCCACGGATCGAGAAGTCATTGTAGAAGGAGTATTGGTTGATACCGCTGATGTTCTTCACCACCTCGTTAACGGTGATAGCACCTTGGTCCAAGACCAGCTCCTTCGTGACGTATCCGATGGACTGCGGGACATCTCGCAGGAGTGTAGCTGTCTTCGTCCCGGCGAAAGACATCGCATTGCGGTACGACTGCTCACGGCGCCCGATGACGTCGACGGTAGGCAGTGCTTGCTCGCGCTCATCGAGGATGAAGTGCAGGTCTGTGCCTGCTCCCTCTCCGAGGAAGAGGAGACGTCGCTGCGTGATATAGCCCATCGCCTGGATGATGACGGGCTGGCGTCCTGCGGGAAGGCCGTCGAGAGTAAAGCGCCCCTCCTTATCGGTATGAGCAGTAAGGCGAAGCAGTGGATCGCCGACAGCGAGGGCTGCCCCCTCGATAGGAGCGCCATGAGAGTCGGTGACACGACCTCGGAGCTGTGCTGCAGTAGGCGTCGCAGCCTTAGTAGAGAGGGTATCTGGGGTAGCTACGGGCAATAGCGTCTCGCCTCGAGCTGCAGTGCTCCACACGAGCAGCCCCAGGAGTATACATTTCTTCATTGACGGATATACAATTGGTGAAATTAGCGAACGGATGTAAATGCCCTGCAAAGGTATAGCGCACACGAGGTGAGCACAATACCTAATAGTATGTATTTTCCAGTGGCTTCTCAGGCATGATCTCCCCTCGACTGGGGGCTATCAAAGCGCCGCCGCCCGACCGTCTCCGTGAGGGAGAGGGCCGAGCGGCGGACTATTGGGGGATAGAGGCGGAGGCGGAGCTTACTGCTTGCCTTCGGTCTCTACTGCGGGAGCGATCTTCTTGACTAGCCCCTGAAGGACAGCACCAGGGCCTACCTCGACGAAGCGCGTAGCACCGTCAGCGACCATAGCCTGTACGCTCTCCGTCCAGCGTACGGGAGCCGTCAGCTGAGCGATGAGGTTCTTCTTGATGCCGTGCGTGCAGTTGACAGCGTGGGCAGGTACATTCTGATAGATGGGGCAGCGGGGGGTGTGGAACTCCGTAGCCTCAATAGCTTCGGCGAGTGCGACACGTGCAGGCTCCATCAGAGGTGAGTGGAAGGCACCACCGACATTGAGGCGCAGGGCACGCTTAGCACCAGCTTCCTTGAGGGCTTCGCAAGCGCGGTCGACAGCGTCGACGTCGCCAGAGATGACGAGCTGACCAGGGCAGTTGAAGTTGGCAGCGATGACTACCCCACCCTCGATGGTCTTAAGGATCTCGACGACCTTCTCATCGGGCAGACCGAGGATAGCCGCCATCGTACCAGGGTTAGCTTCGCAAGCCTCCTGCATAGCCAGAGCACGCTTGGAGACGAGACGAAGACCGTCTTCGAAGCTCAGCGCACCAGCAGCGACAAGTGCGGAGAACTCACCGAGGGAGTGACCAGCGACCATATCGGGCTGGAATTCGTCCCCGAGGCAGAGCGCACGGATCACGGAGTGCAGGAAGACCGCGGGCTGCGTGACCTTCGTCTGCTTGAGCTCTTCGTCCGTACCAGCGAACATAATGTCGGTGATGCGGAATCCGAGGATATCGTTGGCCTTCTCAAAGAGCTCCTTAGCTAAGGGATGATTCTCATAAAGCTCCTTCCCCATACCCACGAACTGGGCGCCTTGGCCAGGGAATACATAAGCTGTCTTACTCATTTACTAAATTCTTCTTGTGATGATATACTTAGGGTCTTGGTATGCGAATTAAATCAGCTCCAGCGCCTTGACGAGGACCTTCCATGTGCGCTCGACAGAGGCAATGTGCACCTTCTCGTCAGGAGAGTGGGGCGAGCGAAGGTCAGGACCGATGGAGATCATATCCATATCTGGCATGACGCCCTGGATAATACCACACTCCAGCCCTGCGTGGACGACGGTGATCTCGGGGGACTTGCCCGTGACCTCTTCGTAAGCGCGGCGCATCGTCTTGAGGACGGCGGAGTCAGCATTGGGCGCCCAGCCGTTATAAGCACCTGCGAACTCAACCTCTGCACCCGCCAGATTCATCGCGCTCTCGATCTGAGAGGCGACGTACTCCTTGCGGCTCTCCGAGGAGCTACGCAGCATGAAGGTAGCGGTGAAGGTACCGTCGCCGACGAAGATCTTCGCCATATTCGTAGAGGACTCTACGATGCCAGGGAAGTCGGTGAGCATGCTCTGCACGCCATTGATGCACGCATCAAGGGCGCCGATGACGCCATCCTGGATCTCTTCGGGGATGACCGTCTTGGGAAGATCCGTGCGCTCGAGGCTGAGGCTGATGCCATCCTCGATATTCTTATACTCCGTCTGCAGGGTGTCGAGGAAGTCCGAAGCGAACTCCCACAGGCCGTCAGCCTCTGCTTCGGGGATGGTCACGAGCGCGAAGGCTTCGCGAGGGATCGCATTGCGAGCTGAGCCCCCTTCGAGGTGCACGAGGCGAGCGCCGTAGCTGGCGATAGCCTCCTTGAGGAAGCGCACGAGCTGCTTATTAGCGTTGGCACGACCGAGGATGATATCCATACCCGAGTGACCTCCGCGCAGACCCGTCAGGCTGATGCGCACAGCGATATCCCCTTCGGGCGTAGGCTCCTGATCCTTGTACTCGAGTTTGACGTTGACGTCGAGGCCACCTGCACAGCCAGCGAAGAGAAGACCTTCATCCTCGCTGTCGAGGTTGATGAGGATATCTCCCTTAGAGAAGCCAGGCTGTAGGCCGTTGGCACCGACCATACCGACCTCTTCGTCTACGGTGAAGAGTGCTTCGAGGGGGCCGTGCTTGAGGGTGTCGTCAGAGAGAACGGCCATCATATAGGCTGCGCCGATACCATTGTCTGCGCCGAGCGTCGTATCACGTGCCGTCACCCACTCGCCATCGATGTAGGCATCGATGGGGTCCTTGGTGAAGTCATGCTCGATGTGGCTATTCTTCTGGGGCACCATATCGATGTGGGCCTGCAGGGTCACCACGGGACGTCCTTCGAGGCCAGGAGTAGCAGGCTTGCGGATGAGTATATTGCCCGTAGCATCATGCTGAGCCTCGAGGTTCAGACGCTTTGCCAGAGCAAGGAGGTACTCTTGGACCGCCTCAGTGTGGAACGTCGGGCGGGGGATCTGTGTGAGATCATAGAAGTAGCTCCACACGTGAGCGGGAGACAGGGTCTTGATTTCAGCAGCCATAGTCGATTCGTTCTTAATATGAATAATGGATAGTTATGCTCAGCGCACGCTCGCAGCGGGTGCGGTGCGTCTGCGCGTGTAGTGTCTATTGATGATGGGAAGAGCGATAATCGCGATGAGGCCCACGAGCGTGATCCACAGCGTCTGCGCCGTGTGCACGATGAGGGCGAAGTCCTTGGCTGGCTGGGTAGCCATACCAAAGGTAGTGAAGGTGATGATGACCGCAGCATGCCACGCCCCCATACCCGCCTGGACGGGCACGATAACCGACATACTACTCATGGCGAAGGCGATGCTTGCCACGGAGAGGGGAAGGTCGCGCGTGGCCTCGAAGGCAAAGAGTGCGAAGTAGAAGTAGCAGAAGTACCCGATCCAGATGAGGAGCGTCAGGAGGAGGAAGCGCCCGCGATGTGGCATATAGCGGATGCTCATCATCCCGTCCCAGATATGCAGGAAGAACTGTGCGATACGGCTCCCACGGCGATAGCGCAGGAGCCAGACGAAGCCTCCGAGAGCAAGCAGCCCGACCACCACCAGCACCACCGACCACGGGGAGTAGATGAAGGCACGCAGCGAGGCCTCCAGCTCAGGGTGGGAGGTGAAGTAACCGATGAAGAAGTCTGTCGAGCTGAGGATAATGCCGAGGAGGATCAGCCCCAGCATCGTCACGTCCGTCAGGCGGTCGACGATGAGCGTACCGAAGAGCCCTGCGAAGGGGATGTCCTCACGGCGCTCCATCTCGACGCAGCGCCACACCTCGCCCGAGCGAGGTATCCCCATGTTCACCGTATAGGAGCCGAGCACCGTGCAGACGGCATTGATGCGCCGTGGAGGTGCTTCGCCAGCGGTGAGCGGGCGCACAAGAAGTTCCCAGCGCAAGCCTCGGCAGAGGTTGCTCATGAGTCCAAAGAGGAGGCTAAAAAGGAGGATGGGATAGTTGACCCCCGTGCGGAGGGTCTCCTGCAGCTCGTGCCAGTCGGTATCACGATAGAGGCCATAGAAGCCCAACCCACCGAGGAGCAGTGGGACTACAATCCAGAGAATGGACTTAAGGGTAGGATGGATCTTCATTCGACACACACCCACTCGAGAGGCGGGCAAAGCTCGAGGCTCGGCACCACGCAAGGGAGTGTACTCTAATAGCTCTTGATAAATTGTACTACTTTAGTATAGCAAATGTAATAAGTTTTTAGTTATCTCCCATGCAGCAAGTTAAAGCCAAGAAGGCATTAGGCCAACATTTTCTCACCGATCTCTCTATCGCCGAGCGCATCGCCGACAGCATCTCCAGCCACCGCGATCTGCCTGTACTTGAGATCGGTCCTGGCATGGGAGTGCTGACCCAATTCCTCCTGGAGAAGGGCTACGACACGCACGTCATCGAGATCGACACCGAGTCGGTAGCCTACCTCAAGGCGCATTTCCCCGCACTCGAGGGGCGTATCATCGAGGGCGACTTCCTCAAGATCCCCATCGAAGACTACTTCCCTGGTGACGCTCCCTTCGCCCTCATCGGCAACTACCCCTACAACATCTCCTCACAGATCTTCTTCCGTATGCTCGACTACCGCGAGCGCATCCCCTGCTGCGCCGGTATGCTCCAGCGTGAGGTCGCCCAGCGTCTGGCATCCCCTCCAGGCAACAAGGACTACGGCATCCTGAGCGTCCTCCTGCAGGCGTGGTATGATGTGGAGTACCTCTTCACCGTCGACGAGCACGTCTTCAACCCGCCCCCCAAGGTCAAGAGCGGTGTCATCCGCCTAATCCGCAATGAGCGCACCGACCTCGGTTGCTCCGAAGCCCTCTTCAAGCAGGTCATCAAGACGGGGTTCAACCAGCGTCGCAAGACCCTGCGCAACTCACTCAAGGCGCTCTTCGGAGCCGACTACACGGGCTACACGGCGGAGATCTTCTCCAAGCGCCCCGAGCAGCTCAGTGTCGAGGACTTCGTCACACTGACGCACCTCCTCGAGGAGCATCAGGCGAAGGCCGCTGCTAAGGCATAGCATTTACACGACACGATAAAGCGGGCTCAGATGACTATCATCTGAGCCCGCTTTCGTATCTCTATTCGTCATGCTTGGGAGCCGCATTCTCCATCCTTATAGTGAAGGGTGGCACGAACCTATATTGGTCGATGGGCGAACCACTACTGGTCAGCGAGCGGACCAGTAGTGGTCACGATGCGAAGCAGTACTGGTTGATATTAGCTACCAGTACTGGTCACTTCGTCGACCAGTACTGGTTCAGCCAATGACCTCCCAAAGGAGGCATTCTGAGTTACGCCTTCTCGCGCACGGAGTATCTTGTAAGTGAGGCGAATAAATGACCGCTCCCCCACCCCGTGCAGCTGTGGCACGAGGCGGGGGAGCGGTATGACTTTTTAAGAGTGGTGCGGTCTATTCCGTCAGCTCGACGCGCTCCGCAGAGGGAGGAGGCGTAGTCGCACCCCAGCTCTTATTGGGGCGAGAGCCCATGGTGAAGACGAGCTTGCCACCGGCAGCCAGGTCACTGTGGCGGATCCAAGGGCGATCGAGTGGCTTGCCGTTGAGCGTAGCCTTCTGGATGTACTTGTTCTCCGAGGAAGCGCCTTCCGCCTCGATGACGAAGGTGCGACCCGAAGCCAGACGCAGCGTCACCTTGGAGAAGAAGGGCGTACCGATATTGTACACGGGGATACCAGGGGTCACGGGGTAGATACCCATCATGGAGAAGACCACGAAGGCCGTCATACCGCCACCGTCTTCGTCACCAGGCATACCCATCAGGTCGCTACGGAACCACGTGTCGATGAGCTTACGCACCAGACGCTGCGTGCGCCAGGGAGCACCAGCATAGTTGTAGAGATAGGGGATGTGGAGGCTGGGCTCGTTTGACATAGCGAACTGCCCGACGTTCCCCGTCTGGTCGGGGAGCTTGCTGTAGAACTCCCACTTGGACATACTGAGTGGTGTGCGTAGGGTCTCGTCCAGACGCTCAATGAAGCGCTCGCGACCGCCCATCAGATAGATGAGGTCAGCGGGGTTGTGCTGTACATCCCAGCGGTAGGTGTAGGCATTGTTCTCATCGTAGTAGTCACGTGCACCGAGGCCACCAGAGAGCTCATAGTTGAAGGGCTCGATGAAGCGCCCCTTCTTATTCTTGGGGTGGAAGAAGCCCGTATCGTAGTTGAAGAGCTTGCGGTAGTCGTAGGAGCGGCGCAGATAGTCGGCACTCTCCACGTCGTGGCCGGAGAACTTCGCCAGCTGCGACAGGCACCAATAGTCGTAGGCAGCAGCGAGGCTGACGGCGACACTCTGGCGCTTCTCCCACAGCGTCACCTCGGGAACGGTCTCCTTCTCCCCGATATCCAGACCAGGGAAGTAGCCTTCCTTATCCATAAACTCCGAGAGTACCCCCTTGGGGCGACGTGTCCAGGGCAGGTAAGACTTCTCCGCCATCGTCTTCTTCGCAGCTTGGTAAGCAGCACTCAGGTTGAAGCCCGTGAGCCCCTTAGCGTAAGCATCAGCGAAGGTGGCGATGGTGTGCGAGCCGTTCATGCGGTGTGTGTCACCCGTGACTTCGGGGAAGGTAGGCAGCCATCCCTCGGGGCTCTGCTCGGCCATACGGAGGTAGCTCGTGAGCATCTGTTGCTCCTTCACAGGGTCGAGGAGGATGCGTAAGGGGTGCGTAGCGCGGTAGGTATCCCACAGCCAGTCGTCGGTGTAGAAGGGTACGCCCTCGTCATCGTGGACCTTCTTGTCGAAGCCACTCCAGTAGCGGCCGTCCTCCGAGAGGCAGATCATACGCTCATAGGTGCGGTAGAGTGAGGTATAGAAGACACGGCGCTCCTCGGGAGTACCGCCCTCGATCTCGACCTTATCGAGCGCCTTAGACCACTCGTTGCGCCCGTACTTAGCCACGAGATTGACCTCGAAGGACTGGATCTCCTGCTCGACGTTGCGCTTAGCCTGCTCGACGCTGATGTACGACACGCCGTAGCGGAGGGTCACGCCCTGCTTAGCGAAGGAGAGGCAAAGGGTATTGCCACGTGCCACGCCATCGACCGTCGCGAGGCGACCCGTGAGCGTATCACGCACGAGGCGCTCCGTGGGCTCAGCGTCCAGCTCGGCATAGAGGTAGACACGCGTAGAGTCCTCGAGCTGCTGGTAGCCGAAGAGATTCTTCCCCGAAGCGACGAGCTCCCCGTCGGGCGTGGAGAAGACAAGGTGATGACCTGCCTTAGCCCGCTCGAAGTTGAACTGATAGATCGCACTGCGGTACGAGGGAGCATAGCGCACACGCACCTCAGGCTCCAGCAAAGTCACCTCATAGAGGTAGGGACGGACGCTCTCGCTATCGTAGCTATAGCGTGACACCTCGGGGAGGCTATCGCTGAGCGCACTCAGCGGGCTGATAGCGAAGGCCGATACGCCACGGTGCGACGTCAGGATCACCGGTAGGCCAGCGATCTGCTCAGAGGCATAGTCCGTACGCTGCGGGTGCACACGCATCATCCCATTAGGCAGATGCACTGTGGGGAAGGTGGGCACAAGGAGATGGCTAATATTCCCCATGTAGGGGTCTACATAGTCGATCGGGTCAAGGCTCTTTGAGCGACCGAGACCCGCCGAGGAGCAGCCTACCAGTACGAGGCTGAGCAGGAGGCCCGCCAGGAGCGAGCGTGTCTGATGAAGCATGGGTGATAAATGATACTTGGGACGATAGCCCCCCATAGACGAGATGCCTTAGCACTCACCTGCAGGGCATATTCTCCTCAAAGATAACGAAAAAGCCCCATCTATCAGCGGGATAGATGGGGCTTCTTGCTATGTGGATAGCGTGCCGATGGGCTTACTTCTTCAGCTCAATGTCGACACGGCGAGCGCTGCTCTTGAGGTCGGTATTGCGATCGACACCACCAGCGATGCTGATGAGGCGATCAGGCGATACACCGCAAGCGATGAGGTAGTCGAGGACAGCCTGACTACGGCGCTGCGAGAGACGCTCGTTCACGAGGGCATTCCCTTCGGGGGAAGCGTAGCCCGTGAGGTAGAGCTTCATATCGGGATCGCCTGCGAGGACGCGATAGACTTCGTTGAGGGCGAGGCGTGCTTCGGGGAGCAGATCGCTCTTACCTACGGCGAAGAAGACCTGACGCTTGAAGTAGGAGACGACGACCGTGTCCGTGCGGACCTCTGTCTTCGTCTGCACCTCGGGCTGCTGGGGCTGCTGGATCACCGTAGGAGCGGGCTGCTGGATGATCACCTGAGGCTGCTGTGCGGGCTGAGCCTGCTGAGCGGCACGCAGGGCAGCGAGCTCCTGCTGGAGCTCGCGCAGGAGCGAGTCGCTTGAGCTATTGTCTACGACGGGCTGCTGGATGACCGTCTGCTTCTGGCCCTTAGAGCGAGCGGGCAGGACGATAGCATCGCGGTCCGAGTCACGGCGCTGCAGGAGGAGGAGCATCAGCTGCTCGAGGCGATCGAGACGGCTATTGCTCACCTGAGGCTGTACCTGGGGCGCAGCTTGGGGTGCGTAGGTATAGTTCACGCTACCAGCAGGTGCGTAGGGCATGGGCTGCTGGACAGGTGCTACACCACCGAGACCGAGGGCACTGAGGAGCATCTGCAGCTTCACCAGACGGAGGTCTTCGGCCGTGAGGCCGTAGGTCGTCTGCTTGGTCTGCTGCTGGCTCTCCGCTGCGATACGGGCTTCGGCGACAGCACGCACGGCACGCATCAGATCTTCCTCAGAGAGGGTGATGAGCGTGTCGGCCGCAGCGAGAGGCTGACTCACGCTCTGCCCTGCGCTCTGTGCCAAGGCGACAGAGCTAACAGAGAAGAGGGAGAGAGCAAGGAGGAGGGACTTCATAGGACGCATGTCTCTTAGAAGTTGAAGCGATAGCCTACAGCCAGCTGGTTGTTGCGGAAGGCACCACGAGCGGTGTAGTCAACGAAGACACGACCACCGAGGACGTTGCCGAGGGACGTACCGACGACAAAGTTGGGGAGGAAGCGTGATAGACCACCGATGCTATTGACACCCAGACCGACACCGAGGTAAGGCGTGATGGCCCCGTCGAGGAAGGTAGGCAGGTTGTAGAGGATGTTAGCGTTCAGACCGAAGCCCGTCTTCTTACCGAGAGATACATAGACATCGGGGGCGAAGTCGAACTGAGAGTCGAGGATCTGCATGTAGCCGCGAGCGCCTACGTTGAGAGCGAACTGATCACCGAAGTTAGGACCTACGAAGAGGGCAGCGCGGTTGAACTTCAGCGTTTCCTTAGCAGGCTCTACCTTGACTTCCTTAGCGTAGACTTCATCCTTCTCGTTCTGACCAGCGACGATGATGCGGTCACGACGGTTCTGCTCATTCTGCAGATACTGCTCGATGAGGCGGATGTCATCGCTGGACTTACCCGACTGCTGAGCACCAGCGATCTGCTGAGCCTGAGTCGTGTTGATAGCGTCGAGGCGGTCGATGACCTGGTCGAGGCGCTTGACGAGAGCGATGTTGGGGTCTGCCTTAGAGGAGTCCTGGCTCTGCAGCTGCTGGGGCTGTACCTGAGGCTGAGCCTGTACGGGCTGGCCGAGGAAGTTAGGAGCAGCGTAGGGGCTACGGTAGAGAGCGTTCAAGAGGAGGATCTTATCGAGGTCAGAGAGGTTGCTACCCGTGACATCAGATACAGATACCTGTGAGCCCTTCTCACGCTTGAGGTCGCTGACGACCTGATTGACGAGAGCGTCGAACTGAGCCTTGGTCAGCGTGACCGTACGGCCCTGCTGAGCGACCTGAGGCTTCTGCTGAGCGACCTGAGCCGTCTGGTTATCGACGTCCGTGATGCGGTCAGCTACTTCGCTCTTCTCGCGCAGTACGCGGGTCACCGTGACGGTGTCACGGCGAGAGACAGCATCAGCCAGCTCTTCGTTGAGCTTCTTGATACGAGCGTCGTAGTCTGCACGCTGAGCGTTGAGCTTCTTGATACGAGCGTCGTAGTCAGCACGCAGAGCGTTCATTTCCTCAAGGTTGGATTCCTGCAGGCGAGCGACTTCAGAGCGGGTCTGAGCATCGCTGTAGCTCTGGTAGAGCTCACGACCATCGCGGTTAGAGCGACCGAAGTTGAAGCGGACACCAGCCTGGTAGAAGGCGTTGACCTTCACGTCAGCAGGGTCGGTGACGCTCGTGATAGCAGGATTTTCCTGTTCGCTCAGCATAGCGTTGACGCTACCGTAGAGAGCGACATACTTGAAGAGGGGGAGCTCAAGACCACCACCACCGAAGAGGAAGAGGCCGCTCTTAGGCGTAGCACCCGTGATGGTAGGCGTGAACTTACCCGTGACTTCGCGATAACCAGCACCGAGGTTGAGGTAAGGCGTCAGACCGCGAGGCATATTCAGACGAGCGATGAAGTTACCCCCGTACATGCGTAGCTCGTTGTTCAGGTTGAAGTCGAGCGTACCAGGAGTCTTCGTAGCTGAGTAGTAGAACCCGCGGATACCGAAGATCGATGAGAAGTCAAACCCTGCAGAACCACCGAGGAACCACTGAGGCTGAAGACCCGAAGCAGCGGGGTAGTCTACATAAGCGATACCGGGCTCGAGGACGAACTTGACGCCACGGAAGCCATCGGAGTACATATTACGGTACGCGCGAGAGATCGCATCGCCAGAGTCGTAGTTCGTGCCACCGAAGTAGATGTCAAGCGAAGCCTGACCCGTCCAGTTGTGGAGCTGGTCACCACCGTTAGCGGCAGAGGCGAGGTAGCGGTTGCTTGGATTGACGTTGAAGATAAGGTCCTTGCCTTCGAGCGAGAGTGATACACGACGACCCATGTTGAACTTCAGACCGACACCACCGGCGCCGTAGATCTGCTTTTCCTTGTAGCTCGTAGCTGCACCACCGACGGGCGTAGCCTTGTAGCCGAGCTCCATGACACCACCACCAGCGGTGAGGTAAGGCGTGATGAAGGAGTTAGACCAGAGGTTGAACTTGAGTTCACCACCGTAGCGCTTGATGTCTACGTTGGAGTCTTCGAGCTTGTCAGCCCAGTTGAGGAGCCATGAGGGAGTCGAGGAATTGTTCTTGAGCTTGCCCTTGAGGTCAAAGCTGCGCTCATAGATCCCGCGGATCTCAACGAGGGGGCCGAAGCCGAAGCCAGCGCGCACACCCCAGAAGGGTGAGTCACCGAGGTTAAGCTTGCTGTCCCAGTGGGTGTAGCCTACTACGGGTGCTACCGTAAAGCTAACATCCTGTACCTGAGCCATAGCCTTGCTACCAATGCCAGCAAGCATCGTAGCGCAAAGAACCAAAGAAAGTTTCTTCATATACATTCTATTTTAGGGGTTGTTATGTTACTTGTCCTGACGAGGGCTGAAGCTGTATGCTAAGGCTTCGTAAATAGCCCTCCATGAGCAAGATGGCATTAGATTCAGTGGGTCGTAGACTCAATGGATCCTCCCACTAAAGGGAAGCCACCTCACCTGTTAAAACATTACAAAGATATAAAAACATTAACAAACAATAGTGATACCTATCTATCTGGGGGTAGACAGCGTATATTCTTTAGATCCGCTTTCTATCACACGCGAAGCGTACCTCCCTCCACCTCGCTGGTACGCTTTACTCACCACCCGAATAAGGGCAATGGCAATTACAATGTATACGGCCCTTTTGCTAATCATTCGGAGGGTGTCATACACCTGTGCTGACCGCCCCTGCAGGAGGGAGGAATACCAACCACTATTGGTCCGTGGGTGAACCACTATAGGTTAGTGGTATGAACCTATAGTGGTCCGCATCTCGACCACTATTGGTTCGCTCGTCGACCTATATAGGTTCACCCACGGAACAATAGTGGTTTGAAGCACCCCCTTATAGGAGACTGTCGCCACGAGTCTTGTACTCTATTTGGAATGCTAAGGCATCGCACGCCCAGCTCTCCGATATACCTCTCCGAAGTGATACACAAACCCTTCGCCTTATCGCGGGTATTCCTCTTATTCAGCGGAGGGAAAAGCATCGTTCTCGCGAAGAAAAAAGCGCCTTCCCGTAGTGGTATTCTTCTATCTATGCACGTAGTCTTAAAGACCAGGCTCGTAAATCCAAATATCCACGTACGTAGATTTATCATCCACGTACGTAGCCAAAACTTATCTGCCACGCGTCCACAACTTTTATCCCTACGAAGAGCAACAACCCAATAGAGATCACTTCACAAAGCTATATAGCTTTCCTCGCTATCCTATATAGCTCTACCCCACACATCCATATACCTATATATGGGATCGACAGACAAAGGGGATGCAGGAACAATTATCCCCACGTGAGCGTTATGAAGGAACATTCGCTACGAAGCCATTTTATCCATACATATATACGTGTGCTCCTATGAGTAAAATCAAGCGCCGCCTTATGACACTCCTCATCACCCTCGGTATCATCGTCGCCGTCCTCTTCGGCGTCGGCTACCTCATCCTCCACAGCCCTTCCTTCGGAGCGCTCCCCTCGGGTGCACGACTGGAGCGTATCCTGCACTCACCGAACTATCGTGACGGGCGCTTCCAAAATCGCTACCCCATGCCCCAAGCCATGCAGACCAGCTCTATGGGCGACCGCATCAAGATCCTCTGGAAGTTCCTCTTCGACCGCCCCGATAATATCCGCCCTGTCGATAGCATCCCCGTGGTGCGTCACGACCTGAAGAAGCTCGACCGCTCGGAGGACCTCATCGTATGGTTCGGCCACTCGGGCTATCTCCTGCAGATGGACGGCGTGCGCTACCTCATCGACCCCGTCTTCGTCGAGGGCGCACCCTTCGGCATCTCCAACGCCTTCTTCAAGGGCACGCAGGTCTTCGACGTCGCTGACCTCCCCGAGATCGACTACCTCGTCATCAGCCACGACCACTGGGATCACCTCGACTACCATGTAGCAAAGGAGCTGCAGAGCCGTGTGCGCAAGGTCTACACGGGACTTGGCGTCGGGGCACACCTCGAGCGCTGGGGCTACCGTCCCGACCAGATCGTAGAGCTGGACTGGGGCGAAAGCACCACGACGGCAGAGGGTGGGCGCATACACTGCCTCCCCACGCAGCACTTCTCCGGCCGAGGCCTCACACATGCCCAGTCGCTATGGGCTTCCTTCGTCCTGCAGGGTCCGAAGCACTCGGTCTACGTCGGTGGTGATGGCGGCTTCGGCCCACACTATGCCGAGATCGGGAAGCAGTTCCCCCAGCTGGATCTGGCCATCCTCGAGAACGGGCAGTACAACAAGGAGAACTGGAGCGGCATCCATATGCTCCCCGAGCACCTCGGCGAGACGATGCACGCCCTCGGCGCCAAGCGCTTCCTCACCGTGCACCATGCGAAGTTCGCCCTGGCGATGCACCCCTGGAAGGAGCCGCTGCAGAACGCAAAGCGCCTGCGCGATGAGAAGGGCTTCCCTATCCTGATGCCCCGCCTTGGCGACATCGTCCACTACACCGACAGCACCTTCACCACCGACGACTGGTGGGAGAAGCTCGACTAATCCCCACAAAACAAAAAGGCCTCGGGGCACCCCTCTCCACAGAAGTGGAGGGAGGTGCCCCGAGGCTTTTTCGCGTAGAGTAGTCGCCAGGACTACGCCACGATTAGAAGGTGTACTTCACACCGACCTGAGCTCTCCAGCGAGAGTTGATGTCGGAGTAATCCCAAGGCGTGCTGCGGTGGTGCGTGAAGCTGTAGACCGGATTGCCCGTAGCGCGGTCGGTAGAGATCGCGATGGGGGTAATGTTGTCGTACTGGATGTATGGGCTCATACCCCAGCCACGGTTCAGCAGGTTGCCGAGGTTGATGATGTCGGCATTGAGCTGGAGCGTGTGACGACGACCACCGATGTTGAGGAAGAAGTCCTGAGCGAAGTGGAGGTCGAACTTGTGGACGAACTCAGACATGAAAGCATTGCGAGGAGCGATGCGGCCACGCTGCTGAGCGAGGTCGCCGCTGCTGGCGATGAACTGCTCGAAGCTGTCTGCCATCTCCTTGTTGGCCTGAGCCTGGCGGATAGCACGGTCTGAGGCAGATTCGCCGGGCTTGTTAGCGATCGTAGCGGTGAAGTAGCCGTTAGCGACTTCTTCCTTCGTGGGGATGTAAGCGAGGTCATTGCGCAGACCGGGGATCGTACGAGCGTCACCGTTGGCGTCACCATAGTAGAGGATCGAGTAGCGACCACCCGACTGCCCGTTGTAGATGATACCGATGGTCGTAGCGAAGTGCTTAGCATACTCTACGCGGTAGTTGAGCTGACCGATGATGCGGTGACGCATATCGAAGTTGGAGTAAGACAGCTCCTCGCCGTTGATATCGCTTGAGTAGTTGTAGCCCCAGTTCGAAGCAGCCTGCGAGCTCGTACCGTCGTTGCCAGCCTTAGCCTCACCGAAGGTATAGGCGATCGAAGCATCGAGGCCGTGGCCGAAGTCCTTCGCCAGCGTAGCAGTGAGGTTGTAGCTATAGCCGAGGTTGTTGCTCGAGAGGAGGATCAGATTCGTGTACTGCTTAGCGAGCTCAGCGTCGATCTTGTAGACAGGACGGACCTGACCATGGCCATGGTCGAGCGTACCGTTGTCACGGAGGAGGAGGTTGCGGTAGCGTACGCTATTGAGGTTGCGCGTGTACATCCCTTCGAGCGAAGCACGGAAACCACCGGGGAGCTTAGCATCGAAAGCGAGGTTCGAGCGCCATACCTGAGGATAGCGGAAGTTCGTACCGACCATATCGATCTCAGTCGTCTTACCAGGCTGCGTGAACTGATGGTTGACATCAGAGTTGAAGCGCAGGGTGGGGACGTTCGTACCGAGGACAGCCGTACGGAGGTATTCCATACCGCTATTGGAGAAGCTATTGGAGATCCATACGAAGGGCACACGACCGGTGAAGATACCCGTACCCCCACGGATGACGTAGCGACTATCAGCGTCGACGTCATAGCGGAAGCCTACACGTGGAGAGAAGAGCGGACGGATAGGAGGCAGGTAGTTATTCGTGACACCGTATTCCTTAGCTACAGCAGAGCTATTGAAGTCGGGGTTAGCCGTAGGACGATCGAGGAAGAAGGGCATATCGACACGCAGACCGTAAGTCAGGCGGAGGTGATCGGTAGCCTTCCACTCATCCTGAGCGTAGAAGCCCAGCTGACCAGCGCGGAAGCGGGGAGCCCAGCGAGCGTCGCCCGTGCGAGAGACGTCAGCAGCAGAGTAGCCGTAAGACTTAGGAGCTACCTCATTAGCCGTACCGATAGCGAGGAAGTCATCGAGCGTGGAGTACTCATAGTTCCCGTAGTAGTTCGTGAGGTAGAGGTTACGCATGCGGAAGAGCTCGTTGTGCGTACCGAAGGTCAGCGTGTGGTTGCCGAGCGCGAGCGTCAGGTTATCCGTCAGAGAGAAGATATCCTGATCGAGTTCGTTAGCAGGCGTATCCTTATCGACCCCAGCGAAGACCTGGTAGCGAGCCTTACCAGCCGTACCATTGATGAGGAGGAAGGGGAAGGCACCACCGAGGTAGGTACGCTTGTCGCGGATACCGCTGTAGCTGACACGAGCTTCGTTGGAGAGCTTGTCGGTGAGCTTAGAGTTCAGCTCAGCGACGATGGTATTGGTGACGCTGTGCTTGTGGTAACCGTTGTTGTAGAAGCGCAGGCGCGTAGGAGAGTTCGAGAAGATGTAAGGCTTATCGTTGATGTGGCTGTAGCGCAGCGTGAGGCGATGAGCGGAGTTGATGTTCCAGTCAAGGCGGACCAGCCCCTTGAAGGTTTCGCTGGGGATATCCTGCGTAGCGTAGCCTCCACCATTGTAGCCGAGGCTCGTGAGCTTGTCAGCGATCTTCTTAGCATCTTCCTCGGGGACGACAGAGCCGTTGCCAGGGGTGAAGGTCGAGGGACGGACACCCTTGACGTACTCACCGTTAGCGAAGAAGAAGAGCTTGTCGCGGAGGATAGGACCACCGAGCGTGAAGCCGACGGTATTCTCATACTGCTTGTCGAGAGCCTTGCGGGTCTTGACGTCCTTACCAGCAGTCGTACCGAAGAAGTCCTGGTTGTAGTAGTAGTCGTAGACCGAGCCGTGGAAGGTGTTGGTACCCGACTTCGTGATAGCGTTCATACCGCCACCCGTGAAGCCCGACTGACGGACGTCGAAGGGAGCGATGACGACCTGCAGAGCGTCGATAGCTTCGAGGGAGATAGCGTTCTTACCCGAGGTGCCGAGACCGAAGACGTCGTTATTGACAGCACCGTCGATCTGGAAGCTATTGAAGCGGCTGTTAGCCCCAGCGAAGGAGCCACTACCGTTAGCCTGAGGCGTGAGCTTAGCGATGTCCATGATGCTACGTGATACGGTAGGGACACGCTCGATGTTCTTACGAGAGAAGGCTGATCCAGCACCAGTCTTCTGAGAGTTGAACTTATTACCCTTAGCCCCCGTGACGACGACCGTGGTGAGCTGCTTGGTATCGTCCTTCATCTCGATGTTGAAGGTCTCCGTCTCACCGAGAGCGAGGTTGACGTTCTCGATCTTCGCAGACTGATAGCCGATATAGGAGATAGTGAGGGTGTAGGGACCACCTGGGCGCATACCTACGATGCTGAAGTTCCCCTTGGCGTTAGTGATAGCGCCGTAGGTCGTACCGGTAGGCAGGTGCTTGGCGACAACGCTGGCGCCGATAAGAGTCTCCTTGGTAGTAGGGTCGGTGATCGTACCGTTGATCGCCGAGGTCGTCACCTGGGCCCATACGGCTGGGGTGGCGAAGGCAAAGAGAGCCAGTACCAAGAGACGAAGTAAATACTTCTTCATACGCTTTGTTTGTACAGGTGGCTGTGACGGCCGTCACAGCCAGAGGACTAAGTGTGAGTGATGGATAAAGGTGGATAAGACGACAAAGAAGCGGACGCCCACCGCTTCACCCCACATAAGTGAGGTGAAGGGTGAGCGTCCGCTATTTCTTTATCGGAGACATCTCTTACGAGGATGCAGCGGTCGACTATTCTGCAGCAGCTTCTTCCTGAGCAGGAGCCTCTTCGGCTTCAGCGGGAGCTTCAGCAGCAGCCTTAGCTTCAGCTTCGGCGAGCTTCTTAGCAGCTACAGCAGCAGCCTTGGCCTTGTTGGCAGCCTGTTCGGCTTCCAGAGCAGCCTTAGCGGCGTTAGCCTTGTCCTTAGCCAGGGTCTCACGGATAGAGCCAAGAGCACCGTCCTTCTTAGACTTCCATGCTTCGAACTTAGCGTCAGCGGCCTGCTGGTCGAATGCGCCCTTAGCGACACCACCGAGGAGGTGCTTCTTCAGGAGAACGCCTTCGTGAGAGAGGATGCTACGAGCCGTGTCGGTAGGCTGTGCACCAGTCGTGAGCCAATACAGAGCGCGCTCGAAGTCCAAATCTACTGTGGCAGGATTGGTGTTGGGGTTGTACGTACCAATCTTCTCAATAAACTTGCCATCTCGTGGCGCTCTACTGTCAGCGACGACGATCTTATAGAAGGCATAAGCCTTGCGACCGTGGCGCTGTAAACGGATTTTCGTTGCCATTTAAATCGGTAAAATTGTTAGAACCTTCTGCTTCGTTGCATTAGATCGGGTGCAAAGATACGCAATAAAACCATACCACCTATCTCCCGTAGTGATAAATAAATAGGCACGCCCCTCAGCTGGTGAGGGGCGTGCCTATTATATAGGTGTACGGGGCCTTAGTTGGCAGGCGCAGCTGCGGGAGCAGGAGCTTCCGTGGCAGGAGCGGGAGCTGCTGCAGGAGCACCCTGCTGAGGAGCAGCACCACCACCGAGGGCGGGCAGAGCCGTAGGAGCAGCACCCTTAGCGGCATTCTGCTCGAGGACCTGCTGCGTCTTAGAATCAGCATCCGTACCCGTGCCGAGGAAGTGCGACGAGGCGATGCAGAGCACGGCTACGATACCGAAGAGCCACCAAGTAGCCTTCTCCAGTACGTCGGTAGTCTTACGGACCCCCATGATGTTATTCGTCGAAGCGAAGGGTGAAGCCAGGCCACCGCCCTTAGACTTCTGTACGATCACCAGCAGCACCAGTGCGATGGATGCTATCAGGATCAGTACCGTGAGTAGGTAGAACATGTCTTATACTAATTTGTGGTTTTATTATTCTCTATCAGGCGCTCCAGGAAGCGTATCTGGTCTGCAAAGAAACGATTTTTCTCTGGATAATTCAAACTGAGAGAGCGGATAATCCTCAGTGCCTTATCGTAATGCTGCTGCTGAATATAGATTTTAGAGAGGGTCTCCGAGAGGAGTTCTTCAGCAGCAGGCTCCTCTGCCGAAGGGGCTGCGGAGGGGGCTATGGGAGCGGAGCGTGGCTCGAGAAGCTCGGAGAGTCCCTCCGCGGGAAGTGGCTCTGCCGTCTCGCCAGCGAAGTAGTCTTGACTCTCCCCCACCCCTTCGTAGTGGAGCACCTCGGGGAGATCTTCGCCTGAGGAGCGTGCGCCATCGAGGAAGTGATCGATGAGGTCAAAGGCATCGGCTTCGGCAGACGCATCGGGTGTCGCTGCGACGAAGGCGGGGCGATCCCCCTCGACGAGGCGGAAGAGTTGCTCCCGATCGGGCAGGAGTACCGAGAGGCGACGCAGCTCCGAGGCATAGCGCACGTCTCCCGTCAGCGAGAGATTATATAGGTAGAGGAAGGCGAAGGGTGCGCAGTAGGGATAGGACTCATAGAGCGCACGGATCGGCTCGAGCGTCTCGGCGGTGAGACGCTTGGGATCAGCCAAGTAGCTATAGAGTTCGTCGCGTGTCATCTACCAGTTCTCTACCGTAGCATTATAGATCTGCTTCAAGAGGTCGTCCATGATCTCACGCAGCAGGTCATCCTGCACAGCGACGAAGGGCTGGCTACGTGGGAAGTCGCGGTAAGCCTTGAAGCTACGCTCGAAGCTCTCCTTCTCATTGACATGGTTGACATACTTCACCTGCACCGTCACAGTGAAGACCGTGCGCTCGGCGAAGTTATCCTGACTGACGGCCATAGGCGTCAGGTCGTAGCCCGTGATCGTGCAGTAAAGCTCGAGGTCACCCGCCTGCGGTACGAGGGAGAGGCGCGTACGGCTCTCGTAGTAGTCCTTGATCTTCTCGGTGAAGCTGGAGGCGAGGATGGGGTTGACGATGGGCGCCTTATTGATGACCTCACCGATGGTGATGGTCTTGAGCTGGGTATAGTCGAGCGCACCACCATTGGGGCTGTAGCGGATGCTGCAGCCTGCGATGACGAGGACGAGCGCCCCGATGAGGGCGAAGGCACGGCGGTGGAGCTTATTCTTCCAGTCCATATTCCTTGATTTTGCGGTAGAGGGTACGCTCGGAGATCTTGAGATCCTGGGCAGCACGACGGCGACGGCCATCGTGGCGAATGAGTGCGGCCTGTATCAGGCTACGCTCTGCCTCCTCAAGCGAGAGGGGCTGCTCCTCGAAGTCTGAGACCTCGGCATGATGACCCGTAGTGTGCGGGGTAGCGGGGATCTCGACGACATCCTCCACGGGAGCGTAGCCCGAGGGACTCGAGAGGACGTTGCGATAGTCATCGCGACCAGCGAGCGTCGTGGGGTGTGCGCTGGGGGCATGTACCTCGGTAGGCGTGTAGTCGCCGTGAGCCTTGGGCTGAGCGACTGGCACCTCACCACGCATGATCCCGGCGATGAGATTCTTCATCTCCGCCATATCCTTCTTCATATCGAAGAGCACCTGATAGAGGATCTCACGCTCGTTGGCGAAGGACGTAGCGTCCTCACCGAGCACGGCCTGCTGGCGAAGAGCAGGATGATAGTCTACACCCAGCTCCCGTGGCAGGTAGCGCGAGACGGTCTCTGCCGTCACGGTGCGCTCCTCCTCAAGGACGCTGATGCGGTCGGTGAAGTTGCGCAGCTCACGGATATTCCCAGGCCAGCGATAGCCCTCGAGGAGCTTAGCGGCCTCGGGCGTCAGACGCAGGGGAGGCATATGGTAGCGCTCGGCGCTCATCGAAGCAAAGAGACGGAAGAGCAGGGGAATATCCTGTACACGGCTACGCAGGGGGGGCACCTCGATGGGTACGGTATTGAGACGGAAGAGGAGGTCTTCGCGGAAGCGACCACGCTCGACAGCCTCCTGCAGGTTCACATTCGTCGCAGCGACGATGCGCACATCGGTCTTCTGGGATTGGCTTGCCCCGACGGGGATGAATTCCCCCGTCTCGAGGACACGCAGGAGACGGGCCTGCGTCGAGAGGGGAAGCTCCCCTACTTCGTCGAGGAAGATCGTCCCGCCCGAGGCTTCTTGGAAGTATCCCTTGCGGTCAGTGATAGCGCCCGTGAACGAGCCCTTCAGGTGACCGAAGAGTTCGGAGTCGATGGTCCCCTCAGGGATAGCCCCACAGTTCACAGCGATATAAGGGCCGTGCTTGCGAATACTATTCTGATGGATGATCTTCGGGAAACTCTCCTTCCCGACACCGCTCTCACCGATCACCAGCACCGACATATCGGTGGGCGCCACCTGCACGGCCGTGCGGATAGCGTGGTCGAGTAGAGGGCTTGTGCCGATGATACCGAAGCGGTGCTTGATCTGCTGAATATCTACGTTCATCTTCCGTCTGTCATTTTGTCGCACAAAGATACATAAGTTCGAGGACTATCAGGACTCCCAAGGCAGGCGCATAACGAGGCCTCCGCATCACACTCCGATATACCTCTCCGAAGTGATACACAAGCCCTTCGCCTTATCGCAAGTATTCCTCTGATTCCGCAGAGGAAAAAGTGTCCTTCTCGTGAAGAAAAAAGCGCCTTCCCGTAGTGGTATTCTTCTATC
>ERZ773100.264-NODE-264-length-29577-cov-45.539699_pt1 | contig 29577 bp, 24 predicted proteins | sample MGYA00511119_ERZ773100 | MGnify/ENA primary metagenome ERZ773100 (study PRJEB29015, sample SAMEA2738000) | human oral metagenome | biome: human oral; feature: human-associated habitat; material: dental | place: China | collected 2111 ...
CACGCCGCCAGCGTTCGTCCTGAGCCAGGATCAAACTCTCCAAACAAAACCAACAAAACCCCAACCAACCCCAAAACAAGAGCCAACCAGAGCAACAGTCAGTACAAAGCCCAGAAAACCAGACCAAGGCCCAACCCAACCCCAAACAAAACCCAGAGCCAGGCAAACCAAAAACAAACAGCCCCAAGAAACCACACACAACCAAACAAGCCACGCACAGCCCCCCAGAACCAAATGGCATAAAAAACATGACACACTATCGAGTTCTCAAACAACACACCCAGCCAGCTCTTATTCGAACACCGAAGGTTCGAACTCGCCCTGGCGAGCAACCCCGCTATCTTAGGATACTCGCTCATTTGATGTCAACCCGAAGTGCATTGCCCTCGATCACATCTCGCGTTGTCCTCGCGGCGGAGTCGCTACCGGAAGGCCTGACCGAAGACGCAAGCCGTCCTGCAGCGGGCTGTACCTTAGGCAGGTTCACCCCCTGAACGTCAAACCAGATCACCATGATCCAGGACACATCGACTTTCCCCGATAATTCCAACACTTCCTCTCTCTCCGTCCAGGAAGCACTCAAACATGCCGGAGGGCGTCCGGCACCACAACGAAGAGTGGTGCCGGACGCCCTCGGCTGTATGCAGGACGAGAGCTCTTAGCCTCTACTCCTGCTCGGCAAACTTACGCACCGCCTTGGCCACGGCATCGGCGACCCGGGTGTCGAAGGCGCCAGGGATGATGTACACGGGGCTGATCTCGTCGTCGGCGATCACTGAAGCGATGCCGGTTGAGGCGGCCCGCAGCAGCTCGGTCGAGATGTCGGTGATGCCGGTGTCCAGCAGACCGCGGAAGAGACCGGGGAAGGCCAGGACGTTGTTGATCTGGTTGGGGAAATCCGAGCGGCCGGTCGCCACCACGGCGGCGTAATCGGCGGCGCCGATCGGATCGACCTCGGGAACCGGGTTCGCCATCGCGAAGACGATGGCGCCGTCGTTCATGACCTTCAGATCCTCGGGCTTGAGCAGGTTACCCGAGGAGACACCGATGAAGACGTCGGCGCCCTTGAGGCCCTCCTTGAGGGATCCGGTCACCTGACGCGGATTGGTGTTCTCCGCGAGCCACTTGCGGTGCTCGTTCATGCCCTCGGTGTCCGCTGCGGACAGAGCCCCGGTGCGCCCGTAGCCGACGATGTCGGTGGCGCCGTGAGCCATGAGCAGCTTAGCGATGGCGTTGCCTGCCGCACCGACACCGGACAGGACGATGCGCACGTCCTCGATCTTCTTACCCACGATCTTCAGGGCATTGATGAGGGCGGCCAGGGTCACGATGGCAGTGCCGTGCTGGTCGTCATGGAACACGGGAATGTCGAGCTCCTCGCGCAGGCGAGCCTCGATGTCGAAGCACTTGGGTGCAGCGATGTCCTCCAGGTTGATGCCCCCGTAGGCTGGTGCGATGGCCTTGACGATGGAGATGATCTCTTCAGGGTCCTTGGTATCCAGGGCAACCGGCCAGGCGTCGACGTTGCCGAACTGCTTGAACAGGACGGCTTTGCCCTCCATAACGGGCATGGCGGCAGAGGGACCGATGTCCCCCATGCCCAGGACCGCGGTACCGTCGGTGACGACGGCAACGGTGTTCTTCTTGATGGTGAGCATCCGGGCGCGCTCGGGGTGGTCGTAGATGGCCTTGCAGACACGGGCCACCCCAGGGGTGTAGACACGAGCCAGGTCACGACGGTTGTGGATCGGGTACTTGCCGGTCACCTCGATCTTGCCGCCGACGTGAGTCAAGAAGGTGGAGTCGCCGACGTTGCGCACGACGACGCCGTCGATCTCCTCGAGCTTGGTGACGAGCTCATTGCGGTGCTTGGAGTCTCGGGTGTCCGCAGTGAGGTTGACGGTGAGCTTGTCGCCGTCGGCGTCGGCCACGTCGACGCCGGTGACGATGGCGCCAGTCGCAGTGGCGGTGTCGACCAGACGGGCAACCGCCTTCTGTGAGGCGGGCACCTCGAGGTACAGGGCGACGGTGTAACTGGGACTGGGCTGAACCATGGGCACTCCTTGTAGGACAGGCGGGGCTTGAGATGAAGTGCTCTGAGCCTATCCCCCACCGGCCGTCTCCTAGCCAAATGACGGTCCTATGCCGACCGGATAGTGAGACACCAATGCTCACTCGCAGGCATTCCACCTCCTTGTTGGGAGGGGTCTCACATGAAGAGGCATCCAGCCTCCCGTCTCCTCCGGAGCTCCCGACGACGAAGACCCGGCCCGTTCCCCTGGCGGCAGCCATGGGAAACGGGCCGGGCGATATCAGCATCCCTCGGTGCGAGGGGACCGGTGGTGGCGGACGGTCAGCTCAGTGCGTCGAACCTCTCAGCCCTGGACGCGCTCCATGACCAGCTCACGCACGCGCTTGGCGTCGGCCTGGCCGCGAGTCGCCTTCATGACGGCACCGACGATGGCACCGGCCGCTTGCACCTTCCCGCCGCGGATCTTGTCGGCAACGTCCGGATTCGCCGCCAGAGCCTCATCCACGGCCTTCAGCAGGGCCGAATCGTCGGAGACAACCTCCAGGCCGCGAGCGGCGGCCACGGCCTCGGGATCACCCTCTCCGGCCAGAACCCCCTCAAGCACCTGGCGAGCCAACTTGTCGGTGAGACGCCCGGAGTCGACCAGCGTCTGCAGCTCGGCGATCTGCTCGGGCGTGACCGGCAGGTCCTCCAAACCGATCTCCTGCTCCTTGGCGGTGCGGGAGAGCTCGCCCATCCACCACTTGCGAGCGGCCTGGCCGGTGGTTCCCGCAGCCGCCGTGGCCTCGATGAGCCCGAGGGCCCCGGCGTTGACGACGTCGCGCATCTCGGTGTCGCTCAGGCCCCACTCGGCCTTGAGGCGACGGCGTTTGGCTGCCGGCATCTCCGGCAGGCCCTCACGGATCCGCTCGACCCACTCGCGGCTGGGCGCCACCGGCACGAGGTCCGGCTCGGGGAAGTAGCGGTAGTCGTCGGCGTCGGACTTGACACGGCCGGCGCGGGTGGTGCCGTCGGCCTGGCCGTGGCGCGTCTCCTGAAGAACCTCTCCCCCGGCGGCCAGGATAGCGGCCTGGCGCTGGATCTCGTAGCGGACGACCTGCTCGATCCCGCGGAAGGTGTTGACGTTCTTGGTCTCGGTGCGAGTGCCCAGCGGTGCGTCGGGCGACTCGCGCAGGGAGACGTTGACATCGGCGCGCACGTTACCGCGCTCCATGCGCGCTTCGGAGACCCCCAGCGCTCGGAAGATGTCGCGCAGCGTGCGCACGTAGGCGGCCGCGACCTGCGGGGCCTTGGCCCCCGCCCCCTCGATGGGGCGAGTGACGATCTCCACCAGCGGCACGCCGGCGCGGTTGTAGTCCACCAGGGAGTAGCTGGCGCCCTCGATACGGCCGTCGGCGCCTCCGATGTGGGTGTTCTTACCGGCGTCCTCCTCCATATGGGCCCGCTCGATCGGGATGGTGAAGAAGGCTCCGTCCTCCAGCTCGATCTCCAAGGCGCCGTCGTAGGCGATGGGCTCGTCGGACTGGGAGGTCTGGAAGTCCTTGGCCAGGTCCGGGTAGAAGTAGTTCTTCCGGGCGAAGCGGCAGGACTCGGCGATCTCGCACCCCAGTGCCAGGCCGATGCGGATGGCGTACTCCACCCCGCGGGCGTTGACCACGGGCAGCGCACCGGGGAGTCCCACCGAGGTGGGGGTCACCATCGTGTTGGGCTGGGCGCCGAACACGTTGGGGGCGGCGTCGAACATCTTGGTCGCGGTCCCCAGCTCGACGTGCACCTCCAGTCCCAGGACCGGGTCGTAGCGGCGAACGGCCTCGTCGAAGTCCATCAGCGTGTCACTCATCGTGTCTCCTCCAGCTCGGGCGCGCCAGACAGCAGCGGCGCTCCCCATGTCTCCTCCAGCGCGGCCTCCAGCACGGCTCCGGCCCGGTAGAGCCGGTCATCGGCGCGCTGCGGCGCAAGGATCTGGAAGCCCACCGGCAGCCCGTCGTCACTCAGACCCGAGGGCAGGCTCATACCGGGCACCCCGGCGAGGTTGGCCGGGATCGTAGTGACATCCAGCTTGTACATTGCCAGTGGATCGTCCTTCTCCCCGAAGCGGTAGGCCGTCACCGGGGCGGTGGGCGAGACGAGGATGTCCGCCTTGTCCCAGGCGGCGGCGAAGTCGCGCTGCACGAGAGTGCGCACCTTCTGGGCCGAGCCGTAGTAGGCGTCGTAGTAGCCGGCCGACAGCACATGCGTGCCCAGGATGATGCGGCGCTTGACCTCGTCGCCGAAGCCCGCCCCGCGGGTGGCCGCCATGACGGTCTCGGCGGTGACGGGCCCCGACGTCGGCTCGACCCGCAGGCCGTAGCGCATCCCGTCGTACCGGGCCAGGTTGGAGGAGGCCTCAGCCGGCATGATGAGGTAGTAGGCGTCTAGTGCGTACTCCAGGTGCGGCAGGGAGATGGTCTCCACACGTGCACCCGCTGCCTCGAGCAGCTTCAGAGCGGCGTGGAAGGAGGCGACGACGCCGTCGTGGTAGCCCTCGCCGCCGTCGAGCTCGGAGATGACGCCGACCCGCAGACCGTTCAGGTCCCGCCCGTCCTGAGCGGCACGCACGACCGCCGCCATGCCTCGTGGCGCGTCCGGCAGTGAGGTCGAGTCCAGTGGGTCGTGGGAGGCGATGACGTCGTGCAGGAGAGCGGTGTCCAGCACCGTGCGAGCCATGGGGCCGGGCGTGTCCAGGGAGGAGGCCATGGCGATGACACCGAAGCGGGAGACCGTGCCGTAGGTGGGCTTGACGCCAACTGTGCCGGTGACCGCCGCGGGCTGGCGGATCGAGCCGCCGGTATCGGTGCCGACGGCCACAGGGGCCTCATAGGCACCGACGGCGGCCGCCGAGCCGCCCGAGGAGCCCCCGGGGATGCGCCCGAGGTCCCAGGGGTTGGCTGTGCGTCCGAAGGCCGAGTGCTCGGTGGAGCCGCCCATGGCGAACTCATCGAGATTGGTCTTACCCAGAATCGGGGTGCGGGCGGCGCGCAGGTTGCGCACGAGGGTAGCGTCGTAGGGCGGCACCCAGCCCTCGAGAATCCGCGAGGCGGCGGTGGTGACCTGACCGCGGGTGACGATGAGGTCCTTGACGGCCACCGGTACGCCGGTCAGCTCACTGGTCGCCTGCCCCTCCTTGCGGGCGGCGTCGGCGGCATCGGCCTGGCTCAGGGCGTGCTCGGCATCGACGTGGAGGAAGGCGCCCACGGCACCGTCAACGGCGGCAATGCGGTCCAGGTGGGCCTGGGTGAGCTCGCGGGAGGAGACCTCCCGGGCCGCCAGGGCTGCCGCCTGATCAGCGGCACTGCTTCTGATGAGCCCGGCCAGCCCGGTTATGTCAGTACTGCTCATGAGGCGGAGTCCTCCCCCAGGATCTGCGGCACGAGGAACATGGAGTCCTCGGAGGCCGGTGCTCCGGACAGAAGCTCATCGACGTCGAGTGTGGGAGCCGCGACGTCCTCACGCAGCACGTTGGTTAGGGGCACGGGGTGGGAGGTGGCCGGGAGATCGGGCGAAACCACGCTGGTGACCCGGGCGAAGGAGGAGGCGACCGCGTCCAGCTCCCCGGCCAGCCGCGTCACCTCTTCCTCGCTCAGCGCCACCCGAGCCAGCGCCGCAACCCGTGCGACCTCATCAGTGGAGATAGCAGACATGGTGTGGAGTCTAGCCGGGACCGGCCGAACTGCCGTCGCATCATGGCGACACGGGACCCACAGCGGGGATCGGTACCCATGGACGATCCGGGACCGGAGGGGGAAGATAGTCTTCAAACCCCGGAATTACAGCGGAAGCGAAACCGAGGCCGGATTCGTGCGATCTCACAGCACGTCATCCTCGAGGATGATTGACATCCCCTCGTTTCACCGATGTCATGGTGGGCACCGGGTTGCTGACGACCGCCGGGAACAGTGTTCCCGCGACGGACCGACAGCGGCCCAGTAGACCAGGCCTCCAGGACGCTGGACCTTCCGGAGGTCGGACAACTGGATTCGACGGCGCTCCGCACGGTGCGGGGCATTCGGTCGAGGGACGAGGACGCATGAGTAGCAACACTTCCCCTACTGGTGCTCAGCACCAGGGAGAAGCCTCATCGAGCAAGACCCCTGTGCTCAGCACACCCTACGGAGAACCCGCAGGTGTGCATCGTCAGTCTGTCTTCCAGGCGGCTGCGAACGATACGACACCGCACGTACGCGCTACCAGCACTATCGCAGACGATATGAATAAGAACCTGGGCGGCACCGAGGAGATCGAGGCGGTCGGCGCACCGGGAGCCGACAACGGGCTGCACGACCAGTCGAGCGGCTTAGGCACCGAGGCGGCAAGCAGCGCCGACTTCACTGATGGCGCCGATAATGCCGCTGCGGCCGCCCCGGTTTCCCCGGTCGTCTCCGCCTTCGCGGCACCCGCGCGCCCGAGTGAGGACTCCTACCTGAACGAGCCCCGTCGTCGTCGGCGTTGGCCGATCGGCGTCGCGGCCGCAGCGCTTCTTCTCCTGGGCGTCGTCGGTGCGGGGGGCTACGCCTATGCCGCGCACTACGACGGCCGGGCCGTACCGGGGACAACGGTGGCCGGCACCGACGTCTCCGGCCAGAGCCGCGAAGAGGTGGTCGCCACCATCGAGAACCGCGCGAAGAATGCCAAAGTCGATATCTCAGGGGATGTCACTGCCAGCGCCTCCCTGGAAGATCTGGGAACAACCGTGGACGCCAAGGCCACAGCCAATGCTGTGATGGCGCGCGGCGACACGCTCGGGGAGAAGTTCCGTGCCCTGGTCTCCAAGGGGGAGATCCCGGTAGTCACCACTACCGACAAGGCCTCGGTTGACAGCTATGCCATTTCCCTGATCCCGGAGGACCGCGCCAAGGCGCGTAACGCCACCGTCGTCCTCGGCGATGACGGCGTCACCTTCTCCACTACAGGCGCCTCCAAGGGCGCGGCCCTGGACGCGGACGCCCTGACGCAGGCCGCACAGAAGGCCGCCACGTCGCTGGGCTCGTCATCGGTCTCCCTGACGATGACGAACGCCGACCCGAAGGTCTCCGACTCCGACGCCCAGAAGGTCGCTAACGAGGCCAATAGCTGGGTCTCCCAGGACGTGACCATCACCCTGGACGACGATTCCTACACGGCGGAGGACACGGACAAGGCCTCATGGATCACAGTGACCAACTCCGCCGACTCCGCCCCTACCATCGCGGTGGACTCCACGAAGGTCTCCCAGTGGGTCAAGGCTCAGGCCGAGGAGGCCAAGGTCGACCCGGTCACCGGTCAGCGCAATGTCAACGCCAGCGGGCAGGTGGTTTCCACCCCCACGGAGGCCAAGGACGGCAAGACCGTCAGTAACGCTGATGCGGTCACCACGTCGATCGTTCAGTCCCTCGGCAGCGACAAGGCCTACACCGGTTCTTTCGAGACGACGACGGTCAAGGCGGAGTGGAAGGATCGCACCATCGCCGACGGCGCGGAGAACCTGCCCTACCAGGCTGCTCCGGGCGAGAAGTGGGTCGACCTCAACCTGTCGAGCAAGACGGTGACTGCCTACGAGGGCGCAACCGTTGTGCACGGCCCGGTTTCCATCGTGGACGGTGCCGCCGAGACCCCGACGGTGACCGGTACTTACAAGGTCTACCTGCAGTACGCGTCCCAGACCATGCGTGGCGAGAACGCCGACGGATCGCCCTATGTCGCCGAGGACGTCCCGTGGGTGAGCTACTTCCACAGCGGCTATGCCTTCCACGGCGCGGGATGGCGCTCCAGCTTCGGGTACTCCGGCTCCCACGGCTGCGTCAACATGCCGGTCTCCGAGGCGCAGTGGATCTACAACTGGGTGGACACGAACACCGTGGTCCAGAGCCACTACTGAGCCAATCGGTCGATCCGCTGCCGGGGCGGGGCACCTCCTGAAGGAGGTGCCCCGCCCCGGCTCGGTGAAGAGCCTCAGGAGACCGCCTGCGGCCCACCCTCCAGGAGCGAGACAAAACCGTCCTCGTCGAGGATCGGCAGTCCCAGCTCACGGGCCTTGACCTCCTTAGAGCCCGCCTTGTCTCCGACGACGACGAAACTCGTCTTCTTCGAGACGCTGCCCGATGCCCTACCGCCCCTTGAGACGATGGCTTCCTTGGCACTGTCCCGGGTGAATCCCTCCAGGGAGCCGGTGACGACGATGGTCAGCCCGTCCAGGGATCTTCTCGGTACCTCCGTCCCCGGCTGATCCGAGGTCTCCTCGCGGGTGCGGACACCGGCGGCCTCCCAGCGGCTAAGAATCTCGCGGTGCCAGTCGACGTCGCGCCACCGAGCCCAGGACTCGGCGATGGTGGGACCCACGCCGTCGACTTCGGCAAGCTCGGTGATCTCGGCATGGCACAGGGCGTCCAGCGACCGGAAACGCGTGGCCAGGGCCCGGGCCGCCGTCGGGCCGACGTGCCGCACGGACAGGGCCACCAGAATGCGCCACAGCGGTCGATTGCGGGCCTCACGGAGCTGGGAGAGCATGGCGGTCGCGTTCTTGCCCGGCGTCGTCGCCTTCTTGACCCGGCCATCGGCGTCATATGTCTGTTTGGTCCAGAAGAACCGGCTCAAGCGCCAGTCGCCGGTGGGGACCCCGCGGCGGGAAATAGGACGCCACACGAAGACCTCGCGCAGGTCGTCCTCGGTCAGGTCGAACAAGGAGGCCTCCCCGGAGAGAACCGGGGTCTGCCCGTCGATCCCCGCCTTCTTCAGCATTTCCTCGACGGCCTCCACCCGCTGGGAGGCGTGCAGGGAGTCGAGTTCGCCCGCCGGCAGGCTGAGCCGTCCGCGTTCCGTCTCCAGGCTCTGACCCGCAGCGAGCGCGGCCAGCGCCTCCCGGCGTCCGGCGTCGGGCCGGGTAAGGGCTCCGGCGGCTTCGTCACCCAGTCCTTCGACATCCAGTGCACCCCGGGAGCCGATGTGGGCGATCCGCTCGGTCAGCTGGGCGGGACAGGAACGGGTGTTGGGACAGCGCAGATCGACGTCGCCGTCCTTGGCCGGGGCCAGCTCGGTGTCGCAGGAGGGACAGTGCGTCGGCATGACGAAGACCCGCTCGGTGCCGTCGCGCAGATCGGCGACTGGCCCCAGAATCTCGGGGATGACGTCGCCGGCCTTGCGCACGATGACCATGTCCCCGATGCGCACGCCCTTGCGGGCCACCTCGGTGGCGTTGTGGAGTGTGGCCCGGGCTACCGTCGAGCCGGCGACGAGGACCGGTTCCATCATGCCAAAGGGGGTGACGCGTCCGGTGCGGCCCACCTGGACGGCGATGTCCAGCAGACGGGTACGGACCTCCTCAGGCGGGTACTTGTATGCCGTGGCCCAACGAGGCACCCGGGAGGTGTGGCCGAGGCGGCGCTGGAGGGAGTGATCATCGAGCTTGAAGACGATGCCGTCGATCTCGTGGATGAGGTCATGGCGGTGAGTGGCGTAGCGCTCGATGTAGGCCTCGCGCTCCGAGCGTCCGCGGACCACGGTGTTGTAGGGGGAGACCGGCAGTCCCCAGCCGGCCAGGAGCTCGTACCACTCGTGCTGTCGGCTGGGGAGTTTCTCCCCCGGAGCCGGAATGATCGCACCGACACCGTGGGCGATCATTGCCAGCGGCCGCGAGGCGGTGATGGCCGGGTTCTTCTGGCGCAGTGAGCCCGCGGCAGCGTTGCGGGGGTTGGCGAAGACCTGCAGGAGCGGGGCGCCGTCGGCCTGTCGCTGCACGTTGCGGGTGCGGCGCTCCTCGTTGAAGGCCTCGAACTCCTGGGTGGGGAAGTAGACCTCGCCGCGCACCTCGAGCAGGGAGGGGTGGGCGTCGCCGCTCAGGATCAGGGGGACGGAGGCAATGGTGCGCACGTTGCCGGTGACGTCCTCGCCGGTGGTTCCATCGCCGCGGGTCGCGGCCCGGGTGAGAATCCCATCCTCGTAGGTCAGGGCAACGGCCAGGCCATCGATCTTGACCTCGGCGGTCATGGCGAGCTCGTCGTCGGCGACTCCGGTCTCGGCGCCCATGCGCTCGGCCCACTCCTGGACCTCGACAAGGGAGAAGACGTCCTGGAGGGAGTACATGCGCTCGTGGTGGGGGGCGGGGGCGAAGTCGGTGACGGCGCGACCGCCCACGCTACGGGTCGGTGATCCGGCTCCGGCCAGAGCGGGGTGGGCGGCCTCCAGTCCCTCCAGCTCGCGGTAGAGAACATCGTAGGCGGCGTCGGACAGAGGGCTCTCGGCGTCGACCGCGTTGTAGTAGGCGTCTCGGGCGGCCTCGATGTCACGCACCAATTCGCCCCAGCGTTCCCGAGCGGACGCGGGAACAGCACTCAGGACCGCTGAATCCCACCGGCCGGAGCCTGCCGGAGAAGGGGCCGACGGGCGAGCGGAACCGGGGGAGGTATCGGTGTCAGTCATGGGGCCATCTTTCCTCAACCGGGATCAAAACGGTTTCAGGCGTCCCAGGTAGAAGTCCCCAGATGCAGCCAAACCGTGAAACTGCGGCATTCCGGGTTTCCACAGCACTCACAGACTGCCGCGAAGAGCGAGGTTGTCCACACCCGGCGTTGTTAGCCGGTGACGACATCGACTCGACCAGTGATTCTGGACGAGTGAGTACCGCCGTAGATGTCTCAAGCCTCCATCGCCCCCGCTCGGAGCACGACCCGTCTCCCTCCTGCCCGCGGTCGGCCGGAGCAGCGGCGGCGGGGGCGGCTCTCGACGCCCTGTCCGGCCCATGGCACCTCGCGGTCCTGGACGGACCCGACCTCGGCCTGGTGGTGGCCATTGGGAACGGCACCGTCCTGGGCAGGGGCGAGGTGCTGAGCGATCCACTGGTCTCGCGCCGCCACCTGCGCCTACGGCTCCACGGCGGCCGGGTCCTGGCCCAGGACTGCGGCTCGGCCAACGGCACCTACCGTTACTGGCGCCTGGGCCTGTGGCTGCGTCTACGCAGGGAGGTCGGGCTGAGCGAGGGGGCGCTGCTGCGTCTTGGAGACAGCGTGCTCGAGTTGCGCGGACGCCCTGCCGACCTCGTGGTCCCGGCGCCTGAGTCGGCCTCGTCGATGGCCTGGTCGATGGTGGGCTCACTGATCTGCGTCCTGGTCATGGCCGGCTCCGCGGCGATAGCGATCACCACTGGAAGCCGTGGCGCCATGGGCATGGTCATGGTGGCACCGATGCTCGCCATGACGATCATGCGTCTGGTTCCATTCCTGCAACGACGTCGAGGAGGCCGTACCAACCGCACCGACGGACCTCGATGGCGCGGTCGCCGACGTCGCAGACGATGCCGGCCGGGCTGGAGCCGTGGCCGTCCGGATCCCGCCATGATGCTGCTGGCCCTGGCCGCGCGCTATAGCGTATTCGAGTCCGCAGGCGGCTCCGGGAATGACGCGGAGTCCGACGGCTCAGCAACGGCATCGACCTCCGGCGAGATCCTGGCCGCCTGGACCTCTGAGCCCCGACGACGGTACATCCTCTCACTCGCCGACTCGGAAAGCCTGGCCCTGGTCGGCAAGGACGCTGAGAGCACTATGAGATGGTGGTGCGCTCAGCTCCTGGCCCGCGATGAGGTCCGGGTGACCGAGCTGGACGATCTGCTGAACAGCCGATTCGATGACCGCACCGGTGAGCGCGACAGGAACTCGTGCGGAGTCCGTCTCACCTGGGGGCCGCGGACTCGTCCTCATTGCGCTCAGATCCTGATCTGCCCGGGCGATCGGGTTCCACCGCAAGCACTGAACGTGCGTCCGGCTCCGGCCGGGGCGCCGTCGAGCTCACCGGTCTGGTGGGACGCGGTCCGCCATCTGTGCCGGTCCAGGATCACCTCGAGGGCCGAGCCGTCGTTACGACTGGACGGCGTTCCCGATCTTGTCCGTCTCAGCGAGGTCATCGACGACCTCGACGACCACGAGCTGCGGGCGCGGTGGCAGGAACAGATGCGCTCGCCAGCCCATGGAGCATCGTCGCTGTCCGCAATACTCGGAGTGGGACCGCAGGGGCGGGTCGGTGTCGACTTGGTGGCGGACGGCCCTCACGCCCTTCTGGCCGGGACAACGGGATCGGGAAAGTCTGAGCTGCTCATCTCCTGGCTGGTGCAGCTGGCTCTGAGGTGCCCGCCGGACCGCCTAACCATGGTCCTCGTCGATTACAAGGGAGGAGCCGCCTTCGGGCCTCTTGCCGGTCTACCGCACACGGCCGGGGTTCTCACCGACCTGGATCCGGCCGGTACTCAGCGGGCGCTGTCCTCATTGGAGACGGAGGTGCATCGGCGTGAGAAGATCCTGGCCGCGCACGGTGCCAAGGATGTCTCCTCGCTACCGCCGCGGGTCGTCATCCCCCACCTGGTGGTAGCGGTTGACGAATTCGCCACGTTGGCCGGCGACCACGCCGAGGTCCTGGAGGCTCTGGTGCGCATCGCCGCCCAGGGACGCAGCCTGGGGATCCACCTCATTCTGGCCACCCAGCGGCCCCAGGGCGCCGTCTCCCCCGCGATCCGCGCCAACACCTCCTTGCGGGTATGCCTGCGGGTACTCGACGCCGCAGACTCCAGAGACGTCCTGGGGCACGACGGCGCCGTCCGACTCGGCCGCCATCCCGGTCGGGTCATGGTCAGCGGAGTCAGTGCAGCCGGTGGGGTCGATCGCGGCACATGCGACGACGAGGACCCGTTTCGCACGCAGACGCTCCAGGCCCCCTGGTGCGGGCCCGCTTGTGACGTCCAGGAGCTCGTGGATCTCATCTCTCGCGCCTCCGAGGGGCTAGCTTCACCGTGGCGTCCGTGGGCGCCCGCCCTGCCCGCCGTCGTCGACGAGGCGAAGGCACTCGAGCTGGGACGGCACCGGTGCCCGCAGGGGGTCCTCGCGGAAGGCGGGGAACCTGGCCAGCTAAGAGAGTCCGGGGACGACAGTCACGACGAACAGATGCAGTCCGGCCAGGACGGGACGGCTGACGAGGTTCTTCTCGCCCTGACTGATCTCCCCCATCAGCAACGGCTGGGACTGTGGCACTGGCGGCTCACGCGTCCCCTGCTGGTACTCGGGGCACCGGGGTCGGGGCGTTCCACACTCGTGGTATCAGCCGCAACGGCGGCACTGCTCTCAGGGCGAGGGGTGCACTTGTGCGGACTCACTCCCCCGACGGGTGAAGGCACCGGCGCGACCGCGGGCCTCGCCTCGAGAGTGAAGAGCCTTCTGGCGCATCCCGGGGTGGGCACCGTTGTCGGCGCAGAGGATCCGCGACGCTTGGCCCGACTATGGGGGCTGGCGGCTGGCGGGAACCTGGGAGGGGACCTGCTGTGCCTCGACAACGTCGATGCCCTCATCCCGGCCATCGATGAGGTCCTGGGCCCCGGGCAGGGCAATGCCCTGCTGGAGGCGGTCATCCGTACCGCGTCGGCGACGAATATGCCCCTGCTGCTGACAGCCCCGCTGGTCGCTTCCACCTGCCGGTGGGCCGGGTCCGTCGGACTGAGACTGGTCCTGGGCGCCGCCACCGGTACCCAGGCTGCACTCGCCGGTCTTCCACGCGGAGTGGTCACAGGCGGTGTCCCGGGGCGGGGCGTCATTCTCGATGGGACGGCCACGACCAGCTGTCAGATCGTGCTCCGCGAAGGGCCCATGGCAATCGGCCCCGACCGGGATCGCGGCTCCGCTCTCCGGCTCGAACCCTTGCCCACACGGATCACCTGGGAGGATGTCCCGGACGGCACCTGGGCAGTGGGAGGAGATGCGGCCGCCCCCGTCGCGCTACCGTCAGGCACCAGCGTCCTGGTCACAGGGCCGCCCGGCTCGGGGCGCTCCACGGCGTTGCGAGCACTGGCTCAGGCACTCGACTCGGGAGGTCTCGTCGTCGACGACCTGGACCTGGCCGATCAGACCACTGCCAGTCAGGTCGAGGCCGCGTTGGCGCGATCGGAGGTGGTTCTGGCCTCGGCATCAACGGAGAAGGTCGCCGCCACCTTCCGCGGCGCGATCTCAACCCTGCGCGAGCGCGAAGCGCTCGTCGTGCTGTGGCCCGGCTTGCGGCATGCAGACCAGGCCGCTGGAATGTCTCTGAAAGCGGTTACCGATCCAAGAGCGGTGACGCTTCCGGGACGCGGAGCGCTCGTCTACCGGGGAACCTGTCTGGCGATTCAGATCGTGCTGCCACGACCCGAGGCCGGCGACATCCCTCTTGAACATCCTGTTTAACAGGAATTCTCAATGGTGGAAAGTAGCGTTATCTCAACACTACAGTGCCCTGTGAGCATCACGACAGGGTATCAGCGCAGGTCTCACGACAGAAGTCTTGCCCGACGCCCCCCGTCATGTGAAAGTTGCTCTCAGAAGTGGCCGCCGTCCCCTTACGAACCGGACTGGCGATAGCCGCATGACCGATGACCTTGAAGGGGGCCCTCATGGACTGGCGCAGCCAAGCCGCATGTCTCACCGTCGACCCGGAGCTCTTCTTCCCCGTGGGAAACACCGGTCCCGCCATCGCTCAGATCGCCAAGGCAAAAGAGGTGTGCGGCCGCTGCGAAGTGGTGGATACCTGCCTGAAGTGGGCACTGGAGAACGGCCAGGACGCCGGCGTCTGGGGAGGCATGAGCGAGGACGAGCGACGCTCCCTCAAGCGTCGTGCAGCTCGCGCTCGCAGGTCGTCCTGAAAGTCGATTGTTTTCTCCACGCCACGGCGTTCGCACGAATTAATCGTGCGAACGCCGTTTTGCTGATTCCGACATTTCCGAAAAGTTGGCGGCGATACGTCAGAGCTCGTTCCGGGCGGCCCTCTGGTTAAGACGAGCGTGAATGACGACGTCGGTTCCCCCTGTGTCGAGAGACTGCCAGTCAATACTTCCTCGCAGTTCCCCGCGCACCAGGGTGACGACGATCCGTGTCCCCAGACCAGTCATGAGCGTATCCGGGGCCACGCCGGAACCGTTGTCTATGACATGAACCTCGAGCCGGTCCTCCTCACGGCGGACCTTGACCGTGACTCGGCCGTCACGCCCGTCGAGTCCGTGCTCGACGGCGTTGGTGACCAACTCAGCCAGCACGGTGGCCAGTGCCTGGGCAGTGTCAGCGTCGACAACGCCGAACGAGCCCTCCAACGAGGTGCTGACCTGGCCGGTCGGCGAGGCCACGACTGCGGCCATGCGGAGGATGGATGAGAAGACGTCGTCGAAATCCACCCGCTCATTGACGTTGTGGCTCAGGGCGTCGTGGACGGTGGCGATAGTCGTTACCCGTCGTTCGGCCTCGGACAGGGCCTGGCGGGTCTCCTCGTTCGAGGCGCGGCGCGCCTGCATGCGCAGCAGCGCCGAGACGGTCTGAAGGTTGTTCTTGACCCGGTGGTGAACCTCGCGGATAGTGGCGTCTTTGTTGAGCAGGACCTGCTCGCGTCGGCGTACCTCGGTGACGTCACGGACCAGGAGTGCCGCCCCTGAGCGATGCCCGTCCAGAGACAGGGGGATGGATCGCACCGAGAGGAACACCCCTCCGACCTCCACCTCGGTGAGCCAGGCCTGCCGCCCCATGAGGACCACAGCCAGGGTCTCATCGACGGGGGTGCGGGCCGGAATGATCGAGGTGACGGCCTCGGCCAGCTGGATGCCTTCCAGCTCACCCTCGATGCCAAGACGGTGGAAGCAGGAGCGCCCATTGGGGCTGACGTAGACGATCCGCCCATCCTCGTCCAGGCGCAGGACGCCGTCAGCCACGCGCGGGGTGCCATGGCGGATCGTGGTGCCCGCCCCCTGGATGGGGAAGTCGCCCGCCGCAGTCATCCGGCACAGGACTTCGGCGATCTCCTCCATCTCCCGCTCGACGATGCGCCCGCCGCGGATGACCCCCACCGAGGTCTCGCGGGTGACGACGGCGATCGGCGTGCCCGCATGGACGACCGGGATGTACTCCTCCTGCACTGCGGCAGTCCCGGTCCAGTAGGGTTCGGCGGCGTCCTGGATCTGGGCGGTGGACAGCGACTCCATGGCCATCGCCTCGCGCGAGGCCGGCATACGCCGGCCGATGACGTCCTCAAGATGAACGGTGGTACCGCCCGAGGGCCGGGTGTGCCCGGCTGCGATGAAACGCCCCGCGCGGGTGCGCACCCACAGGACCAGGTCAGATGTGGACAGGTCCGCGATCAGCTGCCAATCGGCCACCAGCTGGTGAATCCAGTCGAGATCGGCCTCGGCGAGGTCGACTGCGTCTCTGAGGGCGCTGGGCAGAATATTAGGCACCTCTCAAGGTTATCGGCAGTGAGCGAAACCGGCTCGTTGAGGCGGCTATTTGCCAAGCATGACACACGGTCGGGGCGGGGCTCATCTCACCGCCGCCGCGTCGCGGGGCCTGTCGCGGGGCCTTCGGCCGGAGATGATGCGATGTGCTCCGACCCGGCAGGGCGTGGCAGGATCGCGGCATGAGGAAGACCATCACCATCACCTATCCCGCTGATCCCACCCGCACCGCCCAGATGCTCGCCAGTCCCGTTTACCAGGAGGGGAGGATCGCGCGAGCCGGACTCGACGACGCCTCGGTCGATGTCGCCCAGCGCGGTCAGGGTTTCGTCTCCACCATCTCCGGAAACATCCAGCCCTCCCAGCTGCCCTCAGTCGCCTCGAAGCTGGTGCGCTCCGCCGTATCCTTCAGCGTGGCCGAGTCCTGGGGCGAGCCGGCGGACGACGGCTCACGTTCCGGCGGCTACGACGTGACGATCAAGGGCGCCCCGGTCAAGGTCAGTGCCACCTCCACCATGGCTCCGGCCACTGACAACGCTGAGAATGCCGAGAGCGCTGAGGACTCCGTTTCGACGCAGGCCACCGTGGTCACCGTCGACGTCGACCTGAAGGTCACCGTGCCCCTGGTGGGCAAGACCATTGAGGAAAAGGCCATGAGCATGGTGGGCCGGGTCGTGGCGGACGAGGAGCGCCGCGCCGCCGCCTGGCTCGCTGAGCACTGAGCACCTCCGCCGTCGCATATCCGCTCGTCCACTGTGAGCCTGGCCGCTAGGCCCCGTTATTCCCGGCTGCGCGCCTGGCGGACAGGCGCGCAGCCGGGCGTGTACGTGGACACCACCTCGATTCATGGCACGATCGGGCCATGAGCACATCAAGCATCCCCTCCTCCCCCGCCACGGCGGGCACTGCCGGTGCCGTGTGGGCCGAGCGCACGGGCACCCGCCAATACATCGGCCGCAACTCCGCCGGAGCCGAGGTGCGTGTCGGCATGGGCCCGGGCGAGTTCTCCCCCGGGGAGCTGATGAAGATCGCCCTGGCCACCTGCAACACCCTCTCGGCAGACCACCGCCTGGCCAAGGCCCTGGGCGAAGACTTCGAGGCCACAGTGGGCTGCTCCTCGGTCAAGAACGACACCGAGGAGCGCTATGAGTCCTTCCAAGTCGAGATCGTCGCCGATCTGTCCTCGCTCGACGCCGACCAGAGAAAGCTGCTCGACCAGAGGGTGGCGAGCGCGGTCGACCGCCACTGCACTGTGGGGCACACCGTCGAGCACGGCGCCACCTACACGACGACGATCGTCGACCCCGACGAGGACTGAGCGCTCGGCGCCCCCCCCACTGCCCCGCCCGCCATCTTCGCCGTCTGACACGCACATGAGGAGACAACCGTGAACGCCTCCGGCTCTGGGCGCTCCACCGCGCTGGAACGAGCCCTGGACAAGGCCATCGCCATCCCGGCGGCCCGCATCGAGGAACGCGCGGCGCGGATGCGCCGGGACCGTCCCGGAGCGGACGCAGCCGAGCTCGTCGAGATGGCCGCCTCCCGCTTCCGGCGGGATGCGGGACTGTCATCGGGCGCCGTCGGGGCCTCCGCAGCCCTGCCAGCGATCAGCACAGGCGCGGCGGCCGCTCTGACGGTGGGGCAGAGTGCCGCCTTCATCGCCTCGGCCGTCACCTACGTGCTGACGGTGGCGGAGATCCAGGGGATCCATGTGGTCGACGCCGAGCGCCGTCGGGCGCTGGTCCTGTCCGCGCTCTTGGGCAAGGAGGGCTCCGAGGCGGTCCAGGGCCAGCTGGGGCTGTCCACGATGTTCTGGGCGGCGCAGGTACTCATGCAGATACCGCTGCCAACGGTGAAGTCGATCAACGCCCGCCTCATCAAGCGGGTGGCCAAGCGGTCGGCCGCCAAGGGCGGGGCGCTGGCACTGGGGCGTCTCATCCCCTTCGGGATCGGAGCCGCCATCGGCTGGTCCGGCGGGCGGGCACTGGCCAATCAGGTCATTGAAGGCGCGCAGGCCGCGCTCGGGCCGCAGCTCGTCCTGGGCGGCCCCAGCACCTACATCAGTGATATGAACGACCCCAGCGTCGAGGTGATCGACGTATGAGCGACACCGGCGCACTCGGGCCGACGTCGACGGTCGCCCGGTACCCGGCCCTGGAGCAGATGGGGCTCGTCCCCCCGCCAGGTGTCGACGTCGCCTACGAGAACCTGCTGGCCGACGTCCTGACCAACGGGGTCCCGAAGTCGGACCGCACCGGCACCGGGACCCACTCGCTCTTCGCCCGCCAACTGCGCTACGACCTGGCACGGGGATTCCCCCGTATCACCACGAAGTTCGTGGCCATGAAGGCCGTCAAGGGCGAGCTGCTGTGGTTCCTGCGCGGGGACACGAACGTGCGCTGGCTCCAGGAACGGGGCATCACGATCTGGGACGAGTGGGCTGACAATGCCGGTGAGCTGGGGCCGGTCTACGGTTCGCAGTGGCGCTCCTGGCCCACATGTGACGGGGGCGCCATCGACCAGATCACCGGACTCATCAACACGCTGCGCACCGACCCGGACTCGCGGCGCATGCTGGTGTCGGCCTGGAACGTCTCCGAGCTGGGTTCCATGGCACTGGCCCCCTGCCACGCCTTCTTCCAGTGCTATGCGGCCGATGGCCGCCTGAGCCTGCAGATCTACCAGCGCAGCGCCGACCTGTTCCTAGGGGTGCCCTTCAACATCGCCTCCTACGCGTTGCTCACCCATATGCTCGCCCAGCAGGCGGGCCTGGAGCCCGGTGAGCTCATCTGGACCGGAGGGGACTGCCACATCTACGACAACCACGTCGAGCAGGTCCGCACCCAGCTCGCCCGGGTGCCGAGCGCATACCCCTTCCCGACGCTGCGCCTGGAGCGTGCCGCGTCCATCGACGCCTACGACATGGATGACATCGATGCTTCCCACGGCTATGAACATCATCCCGCGATCAAGGCCCCGGTCGCGGTATGAGCGGCCTGGGAATGATCTGGGCCCAGGACGTGACTGGCCTCCTGGGGGCCGACGGCGACATGCTGTGGCGCGTGCCCGCGGACTTCGCCCACTTCAAGGCCACGACCATGGGCTCCGGGCTGGTCATGGGTCGTACCACCTGGGAGTCGCTCGGGGGCGCCCTGCCCGGTCGGCGCAACGTGGTCCTCACCCGCGACCGGTCCTGGCAGGCCGAGGGCGCGATCCGTGCCGGTTCGCTGCGCGAGGGGCTCTCGGTCGCGGCGCGGGGCCTGGCCGCGGAACTGGGTCACGACCCCCGTGAAGGGGCGGCCGTAGGGCTACCGCGCCTGTGGGTGATCGGCGGCGGCAGCGTCTACGGGCAGGCCCTGGCCGAAGGTCTGCCCGATGTGCTCGTTGTCAGCGTCTTGGATCTGGATGCCACCGAGCGGGCCCGCGGGCGCGGTCTGCCCGCCTCGGCGCTGGTGCGCGCACCGGGGATCAGCACACAGGAGTGGGCCATTGATCCGGCCCTGTCCGACCCGGAGGATCAGTGGCGCCCCGTGTCCGGGGACGCGCGCTGGCGAGTGGAGATCTGGCGGCACCTCTAGACGCGCTCAGTGGGCACAATGGGTACTCAGTGGGCGGCGTCATAGCGCGCCCGGGCCTCACTGACAGTGCCGAGGTGATCGGTGGCCCAGGTCTCGACCTGAGCGAGTGCCTCCGCCAGCCCCCGCCCCGAGTCGGTGAGCTCGTAGGTCACTCGCGGCGGGATCTCAGGGTACTGATGGCGCTTGAGAAGGCCATCGCGTTCAAGCCCCCGTAGGGTCTGGGTGAGCATTTTGGTGGAGATGCCGTCGACTCGGGCCGATATCTCCTTGAAGCGTTGCGGCTGGTCCGCATGATGGAGCGCCCCGACGACGAGCACGGTCCACAGGTCCCCGAGTGACTTGAGTAGGCGGCGTGAGGGGCAGCTGCGGCTATAAGGGTCGGGGGCCATCTCTATGCCGGTCGGCTTCTCAGTATCGGCCACGTTGTCTCCTCGTGCGCTTGGTCACCGATCCGTCGTCGGGCGCCCATGAGTGTGGGCGCCCGACGACGGACATGGGTGACAGGCTACCTGCGAACCGGGCGCCTCACTCGGACACGACGGCAAGGCCTCCGGTCCAACCGATCTGCTCAGTGACGGCCAGGGCGATGTTCAGCGCGCCGAGCGCCTCCAGACGCTCCGCCCGCTTGAGCTCGCCAGCGTCTGCCCACGTCAGTCCGGCGGCCTCGACGAGCGAGCGCAGGCTCGCCTTGGCCTCCGCGGAGTCGGAGGCGGCCAAGACGGTTGCCGGGCGAGCGCCGACGGTGCCGGTCGCCAGGACGGCGGCGAAGACGGTGTTGAAAGCCTTGACCACCTGGGCATCCGGGAGTCTCACGGCGAGCTCGGCGGCCGCAGAGCTACCGGCCGGAACGAGAGAGTCGAGGGTGGTGAAGTCCAGGGGGTTGGTCGGGTCGACGACAACCTTGCCGGCGAAGGCCCTGGCGCCATAGGTAGCGATGACGTCGTCGATGGCGGCGTAGGGCAGGGCGAGGACGACGATGTCGCCGCTCAGGGGCGAGCCGATCTCAGCGACTTCGACGCCCGACAGGCCGGTGACCTTGGAGGTGTCGCGTACCAGGACCTGAGTGCTGGCGCCGGCCTTGACCGCCAGGCCTGCGACAGCTGATCCGATGTTGCCAGCGCCGATGATGGAGATGGAGGGGACTGACATGAGAGCTCCTTAGTGTTGTTGGTGGACGAACACCCATACTCTCCCACGCATAGTCACTTCCCGAAAGAGAGTGAGTGTGTGAAAGAGAACATACTGGTGGCGGAGCAGGTCGTTCAGAGGAGCTTCTTGGATGTGAGCCAGTCGGTGGCGATGACCTTGGAGCTCAGTCCCTCACCGGTGGAGCGCTGGTTGAGGGCGCGCAGCTCGTCGGGGGTCAGCAGAGCCGAGACCCGGTTGATGGCGGTCACCGCGATGGCGGGCAGTGAGGCGGACACCAGTGGGGTGACGTTCTGCGGAAGGATGAGCATCTGGGGATCGGACAGGACGACGAGGTCCTGCGTCTGGATGACGGGGTCCGAGGAGTAGATGTCGGCGACGTCGACGGTGCCGTCAGTGAGCGCCTTGACGGTCAGCGGCCCGCCGGAGTCCTCTACTGGCGTGACAGAGGCCTCGACGCTGTAGACGGCCTTGAGCCCCTCGGGCCCATAGGGCCGGGTGGTGAACTCGGAGTTCGCGGCGATCGTAATGGGCCGCCCCAGGGAGGCCAGGTCTGCGATCGAGGTCAGGGAGTGGGCCTGGGCGGTGGCCCGGGTGACGGTTAGTGAGTCCTGATCCGTGGCCTCGGCCGGGTTCAGGACGGTCAGGGAGCGCGGCAGAGTCGTCAGCAGGGTGTCCTGAATGGAAGTGGTGTCGCTTGCGGCGCGGGAAGGAATGGCTGTGCCGGTAGCGGTGGAGGGGCTGCCTGAGCCGGCGGTCTTGCTGTAGTACTCCAGCAGATTGCCGCCGTACTCGGGGATGACGTGGATCTTGCCGGCCTCGAGCTCGGGCAGGTAGACCTCGCGCTGGCCGATCTGGTACTGCCGGGTGACGGTCAGGCCCGCTTTCTCCAGCATCTGGGCGTAGAGCTCGGCGATGATCTCGTTGGAGTAGTACTGCTGGCTGCCGATGATGATGGGGCCGCCGGAATAGCCTCCCGAGGCCCGGTCGATGGCGAAGGGATCGGTGTTGGAGCAGGCACTGAGCGCGACCAGGCCGCCCAGTGCGCCGACGCCGGTCAGCAGGCCGCGTCGCGTCAGTGGTTCTCCGGAGCGCGTGCTGGGGTGTGCGGTCATGCGGTTTCCTTCCGGTGCTGCCGGGCGCCCGGGGGCGTGACGGCCCATTGAGCGAGGGCGAAGAGGGCCTCGGAGGCCAGGGCGAGGGCGATGACCAGCATTGCCGAGGCGAGCATCATGACGTAGTCCTGAGTCTTGAGTCCCAGGAACATGAGCCGGCCCAGCCCACCGGCGCCGGTGTAGGCGGCCAGGGTGGCGGTGGAGATGACCTGGAGGCTGGCCGAGCGCAGCCCGCCAATGAGCAGTGGCGCACCCAGGGGGATCTCGACGCGTCCCAGAATCTGGAGCTCGCTCATGCCGCTGGCCCGGGCCCCGTCGACGGCCATGACGGAGGCCGCACGCACGCCGCTCATAGCTCCGGCCAGGACGCTGGGCAGGGCCAGGACGACGAAGGCGATCATGGGAGCGGTCAAACCGACGCCGAGCGCGAGACCGAACAGGGTGATGAGGCCCAGGGTGGGCAGGGAGCGAGCGGCACCGCTGAGCGGCTGCACCCAGCTGCGCCCGTGACCGGTGTGGCCCACCCACCAGCCGGCGGGAACCCCGATGAGGGCGGCGATGAGGACGCCAGCCAGCGAGTACACGGCGTGCTGGATCATCAGCGACCCGATCCCCATGGCCCCACTCCAGTGAGCGGGGTCGGTAATGTAGGCCAGGGCGGCCAGGACGAACCTCATGCCTCATCCTCCTGGTTCTCCCGGCTGTCATCCTCGTGTCCGCCGGCTGCGAGCGCCTGTGCGGGCCACCCGGCCGTCTGAAGCACCTGTCCGGCACCGGCGCGTTTCCACGTCCATGGCAGGCACAGGCGCCCCAGGAGGAGAATGATCCCGTCCAGGACGAGGGCCAGGACCGCGGTGGCCACCAACCCGGTGACGATCTCCGCGGTGATGCCGCGCTGGAACCCGTCGGTGAACAGCCAGCCCAGGCTGCGCACACCGAGTACCGCTCCGACGGTGGTCAGCGAGATCGTCGAGACGGTCACCACCCGCAGGCCCGTGAGGATCGCGGGTCCTGCCAGCGGCAGCTCGACGGTGAGGAAGCAGCGGAAGCGTCCCATGCCCATGGCGGTCGCGGCGTCCAGGACTCGCCCGTCGACGGCGTCGAGCGCATCGGCGGTGGCCGGAACCAGCAGCGCCAATCCGTAGAGGGTCAGGGCGACGATGACGTTGAACGGGTCGCGGATCCCAGTGGCCAGGATGATGGGAAGGATGACGAACAGCGCCAGCGACGGGACGGCGTAGAGCAGGGAGGAGCCGGTCACTAGCACGGCGCGCAGAGGGCGGGCCGCGCGGGCCAGTCTGGCGATGGGGATCGCCAGGACGAAGGCGGCGAGAATCGCGGGAACCGCCTGGAGCAGGTGGGCCAGCAGGTGCCCGGCGATAACGGGCAGGTTGGCCAGGACCCAGCTCATGCCCGCTTCCCCGCAGGCTTCATAGCCTCCACGACCTCCGTAGCCTGCACAGTCTGCTCAGCTCCTGTCGACGTCACCAGATCGTCGGACAGGCGCCCGACGGCGCGGCCGGCGCGGTCCAGAACGATCCGGGTGTCGGCGACATCTTTGAGCCGTAGCTGGCGTGCGGCGTCGTCGAGCCCGAGGAAACGGGCCACGAAGTCGTCGGCAGGCTCGGCGAGCAGCTCTGCTCCACTGCCTCTCTGAGCGACCCGGGCGCCCTCGCGCAGGAGGATGATCTCGTCGCCTAGGGCCAGGGCCTCGTCGACGTCGTGGGTGACGAAGATGATCGTCTTGCCCAGCTCGGCCTGAATCCGGACCATCTCGCGCTGGAGCTCGCGGCGCACGAGGGGATCGACGGCGCCGAAGGGCTCATCCATGAGGAGAACCTCGGGATCAGCGGCCAGAGCCCGGGCCACGCCGACCCGCTGGGCCTGCCCTCCGGAGAGCTGGTGGGGGTAGCGCCCCGCCAGGTCGCGATCGAGGTCGAGCATGTCCATGAGCTCGAGGGCCCGCTTCCGGCAGTCACGGCGGTCCGTGCCCTGGAGGCGGGGCACGAGAGTGATGTTGTCGATGACGCGTCGGTGCGGCAGCAGCCCCGCGTTCTGCATGACGTAGCCGATGGACCGACGCAGGGCAACGGCATCGCGGGCGGCGATGTCCTCATCATCGATGAGCACTGCACCGCTGGAGGGCTCCACCATGCGGTTGACCATGCGCAGCAGGGTGGTCTTGCCGCAGCCGGAGGATCCCAGCAGGACGGTGGTGGTGCCGGCCTCGATGCGGGCCGAGAAGGAGTCGACGGCGGGGGTACCGGATCCGGCGCCCCTCCCGGCCGGGTACAGCTTGGTGACGGCGTCGAAGATGATGGTGCTGCTCATAGAAGGTGCCGGATGTCCTCTCCTGGCCGCAGACAGCACGACCGTATAGCGTGCCGCAACCGTACCAGCCGTCACTTGCTGAACTGCCGGAAGGCAGGCTTTACCAAGGCGATTGGTGCAGGATTGAAAGCAAACACCCAGGTACCCACCATTCGCCCGCCAAAGGTACCGGCATGCCGCACCCGATCAGCAACGCCGCAGTGAGTACCACTCCGTGCACGGCATGGCCGACGCACTCAGGCAGCTAGTGACACAGCCTCATCAGTTCCTCGGCTCGATGCCTTATGCCCGCTCCACCGCGCAAGCTGACGCGGTCCTCCACCTACGGGTTCGGCGAGCTGAACGACCTGGACACCCTGCTGACGACGACCGGTATCGACCCGGAAACGCTGACAGGCCTGCAAGAGGCAGGCGTGTCCGTCGAGATGCACGACGTATAGAGACACAGCTGCTCGGCAACACGGTGGGGCCACGCCGTCAGGCGCAGCCCCACCGGGGAGTACCAGGGGTTACTGAGTGCTTTCGTAGTCTCTCCGGCTCAGAAGTCCGGGCGCAGGGCGACGTCGTCGGAGTAGTCGGAGGCGACGAGTTCGACGCGGTTGCCCTCGGGGTCGAGCACGGTGGCCTCGTAGTAGCCGTCTCCGGTCTCGCGGGGTCCGTCGATCACCGGTACACCGGCGTCGGACATGTTGGAGGCCAGGCGGTCGACGTCGTCGCGCCCGGGCAGGCCGAAGGAGACGTGTGCCCAACCCAGCGCGTCGGTCTCTCGCCGCTCGGCGAGCTCCGGACGGGTCATGATCTCCAGGCGGGTTCCCCGCTCGTCCGCGGGGGTCTCGGCGAAATGGAGGATGTGGGTGCGCAACCCGGTCTTCGGGTTCTCGTAGAGGCCGTTGGCGTGCCCGTCGAACCAGTGGGAGTAGAAGTCGCGGGCGCTGTCGAGGTCGGCGACCCAGATGGCAACGTGGTCGAGGTGCGGCATGATCATTCCTTTCGTGACGGTGCAGAATCACTGTTAATGACCAGAGATGATCGCACGATCGTTCTTCTCAACAGCGATTTTCCGCAGTTAAATCAATGGATTGTCTAATCCTCTCTCCGTTGACACCAACAGTAAAAGACCATACGATCATTGTCATTGCTCGTTTCCAGGCAAAACAATCACCTCATCGCTGTTGAAGCGGAGGAAGCATGCCCAACAGTCCCCACGAGAGGCGCCGCACCATCCTGCGAGCCCTCAGCCCCACCACGGTCCACAGCGTGCAGGCGCTGTCCCGTTTGACCGGAGTCTCAGTCATCACCATCCGACGGGACCTGACCGAGTTGGCCCACGAGGGTCTGGTGACTCGGGTCCACGGCGGGGCCCTGCGCGCTCCGCGCCGTGGGGCCGCCCGACCAGCCGCCATGCGCCGCGGTCAGGACGTGGAGATCAAGCGCCGCCTGGCGCAGGCCACCGCCAAGCTCATCGAGGACGGAGAGGCGGTCATCATCGACTCCGGGACCACCTGCGAGATGGTGGCCGAGCAGCTCGCCGGCCGCGATATCCGGGCCCTGTGCTTGTCGCTGGGTGCCGGTGCGGCACTGGCCTCCGTGCGCGGGGCCGCGGTAACCATCGCGGGTGGCCCGGTGGATCCGGAGTCCCTCTCCCTGTTCTCCGCCGAGGCGGTCGACTCTGTTCGCGCCTTCCGGGCCGACGTCGCGGTCCTATCCACCTGCGCCGTGTCCACCCGCGAGGGGCTGACCGTTATGGAGTCCGACGATGCCATGGTCAAGCGCGCCATCATGGCCTCTTCCACCCGGCGCATCCTGCCGACCGCGCCGAGCAAAATCACTCAGACCAATACCTATCGGTTCGGCCGTATCGAGGACCTCGACGCGCTGCTGACAACGAGCCAGATCGATCCCGACGCCCTCGAGGAGCTACGGGGTGCCGGGGTCGACGTCGTGCTGTGCGACTGACCACCGGCAGCCGAGGCGGGATCGAACCGGCTCAGCCAAGAAGCGCCGCAATGGTGCAGGAAGCGGCCAGCAGCGGGAAGGTCCCCTGCTTGGCTGCCGCGCTGCGGTGGGGCGCCGAGGCCAGGGCCAGGACGACCGCAGCCGCCAGCATCGCCCCGGTGCCGATGCTGTTCCCCAGGACAATGCTCAAAGCCTCCCGCACTCAGGAAGTCGCCTGCTGGGTCACCCAGGCGATGAAGTTCTCCTCACCGGTGCCGGTCAGCTCGGCCATCGTGTGCCCCTGGCCCCAGATGGTGGCGAAGTCGACGCTGCCGGCTCCGGCTTGCTGGAGCGCCAGGGCGAGGTTGACCTCCACGGTGGAGGCGGTGTCGCCCTGGGTGATGCCGGTGCGGATTCGCCAGGCCGGGGCGATGGTCGAGGTGCCACGCCCCTTGGAGTCCTGGGTGAGGTAGTAGAGGGGGTCGTACATCGACACGCGCGTGGCCATGTCGGTGCCGACTGAGTCCTTCGCAGCAAGGTCCTTCTCGTACGCGGCGACACCGTAGTCGTTGCTCCAGCCGCTGAGGGCGGAGTACTTCGACTGCCCCTTGGAGATGACCTCGCGGCTCGAGGAGGAGAAGTGCAGCTTGTTCTCCCCTGATCCCATGACGAGATTCTCGGTCTGGGCGCGGTCGACGCCGTCGAAGGCTCCCACGTCCTTGGAGGCGTTCTTCTGGGAGGTGACGAAGCCCTCGAGGCCGGTGATCGTCGCGGTATTGGTGGAGGCGTCGTAGGCGACCCACTGCGAGGAGGAGTTGAGAGAGGCGATGTACTCCTCCACCGTGTTGTAGGTGGTGGTCTCGCTGCTCGATTGACCGTCCGGCCCGCCGCCCGAGGGCGCGCCACCGCCACCGGGTCCCATGCCGGCCATCTCGGTGGATGAGGGCGTGTAGGGGAAGGAGGTGGCGGACAGGAAGTCGTTGAGGGATTTCTGGATGACCGCCACGAGGTGGTCGTAGTAGGAGCCGGCCAGATAGGTGCCCTTCGAAGAGCTCTCCAGGCTCAAGGGCTTGCCGTCCGAATCGGTCAGCTTCAGCTCGTTGAGGTAGGCGGGGAAGGCCGCCGCGAGGTCCTGGGAGTAGGCCCTCGTCCAGGTGCCCTCGGCCCGGGTGCCGGAGGAGGCGAACTGTCCCATGTTCCACTCGTAGGCGGCGTTGGCGCTGTCCAGGGTGGTGATGGGGCACCAGCACATGGCTCCGGCGACGGCGTCGGACAAGGCCTTTCCGCTGGTGTCGGTGGTGGCGGCGCCCAGGGCGGCCAGGTAGGGGGCGAAGAGCCCGCTGTCGCCCGAGGCCCCGGCCACGGCGCTCTGGGCACCTCCTCCGCTGTGCCCGAAGACATAGACCTTGGCGGCGTCGCCGGGGATGGAAGCGGCGTTGTAGCGCCGGTAGCGCACGGCGGCCTTGAGGTCGGTGACGCCCCAGGGCGCGTTGCCGGAGTAGGTCTGGGAGTTGGAGTCCTTGCCGCGAAGGCCGGCATGGACGTAGATGAAACCGGCCTCCATGTAGGCCTTGATGGTGTCGTAGGAGTACTCGCTGGGCGGCTTCTGGGCGGAGTAGCCCGGGGTGTTGACCGGAAGGGCAGTCGGTGCTGTGGCGGCCGTGAAGCTGCCGACGGCGCCTGAGGCATTGATCGTGGCGGTGTAGGTGCCGTTGCCGTTGTCGGTTCCGGTGAAATAGGCGCCGGGCACGTAGATGCCCAGAGTCTCGTAGTCTGAGGCCTGGGGCGTGGCCGCGTAGCTCAGACCCAGCTGGTAGTAGACGTCGCCCGTCGCGTCATAGCGCCAGGCGGCGCTGTCAAGGATCAGCTTCGGGTCGGTGGGGGCCTGCGACGACGCCGTGGCGGAGGCCTGTGAGGCGGTTCCTCCACTCGAACAGGCCCCCAGTCCCAGGACTCCCGCCGCAGCGGGCAGGGCGGTGAGGACGGTGCGTCGCGACAGGTTCATAGTGGTTCCCCTTCCATACCGTGGTCCGAGTCATGATCCACTTGTCTTCTGCGTGCTTGGCTTCAGCACATCACCCTAGAACAGGGTTCCTCCCATAACCGACCTGTGGCTTTCCTGTGGGAGTGAAGGACAAGGACGATGACGGTTCCCGCCTCCTGAGATGGAGGGCGGGAACCGTCATCGTGCTCGGTGGTCGGGGACCGGAGTCGGGGTTCAGTCCTCAGCGGCGCTGGGGTGGGTCATGTCCATGGGCACGACCCACTTGTCGAATTCTTCGGAGGTGACGAAGCCGAGCTCGAGGGCGGACTCGCGCAGGGACAGGCCCTTGTGGTGGGCGTTCTTGGCGATCTTGGAGGCCTTGTCGTAGCCGATGTGGCGGTTGAGGGCGGTGACCTGCATGAGGTTGGTCTCCAGGTTGGCCTCGATCCGCTCGGTGTTGGGCTCGATGCCGTAGGCGCAGTTGGTGTCGAAGGAGACGCAGGCGTCACCCAGGAGCTGGATGGACTCCAGGACGCACCAGGCCATGACCGGCTTGAAGACGTTGAGCTGGAAGTTGCCCTGGGAGCCGGCGAAGCCGACGGTGGCGTCGTTGCCGAAGACCTTCGTGGCCACCATGGTCATGGCCTCGCACTGGGTGGGGTTGACCTTGCCGGGCATGATCGAGCTGCCGGGCTCGTTCTCCGGGATGATGAGCTCGCCGATGCCGTTGCGGGGGCCGGAGGCGTACCAGCGCACGTCGTTGGCGATCTTCATGAGGGCGTCGGCCAGGACCCGCAGGGCGCCGGAGACCTGAACCAGGGCGTCGTGGGCGCCCAGGGCGGCGAAGAGGTTGTCCGCCTGAGTGAACTCGATGCCGGTCTCCTCGCTGATCTTGGCCGCGCACAGGGCCCCGAACCTCGGGTGCGCGTTGAGGCCGGTGCCCACGGCGGTCCCCCCAATGGCCAGCTCGCGGGCGCGGGAGTCGGCGTAGCGGATGCCGTCGAGGGCGAGGTCGATCTGGGCGACCCAGCCGCTGATGACCTGGCCCAGGCGGATGGGGGTGGCGTCCTGCAGGTGGGTGCGACCGACCATGACGACGTCGTCGTACTCCTCGGCCTTCTTGTCGAGCGTGTTCCGCAGCCGCTCGACGCGCGGGTACATGGCGGCGAGCTCGCTGACGACGGCGATGTGCATGGCCGTGGGGAAGGTGTCGTTGGAGGACT
>ERZ773100.271-NODE-271-length-29333-cov-7.029749_pt1 | contig 29333 bp, 27 predicted proteins | sample MGYA00511119_ERZ773100 | MGnify/ENA primary metagenome ERZ773100 (study PRJEB29015, sample SAMEA2738000) | human oral metagenome | biome: human oral; feature: human-associated habitat; material: dental | place: China | collected 2111 ...
TTAAATTTAGAAAAGGCTTTTAAGAATTTTCTTAAAAATAAAGATTTTGGTTTTCTAAAATATAAAGGTTTAGAAATATTAAAAGAAGAAAAAGTAAGTTAGAAAATATAATCAGGGTAGGGACTACCCAAAGAGCTTGGTAAATATATGTGGCTAACAAAAGCACATACTTCTCAAGAAGCTCCCACTTCTACAAGTGGGAGTAGTTCACTTATTAATATAAATTTTCTTATCAAGACTATCTAAGAAATGATTAAATTAATTTGATTTTTTATTAATTTTTTCATTAAAAATTCTAATCTTTTAGTAATTTTTGGTTCAATATAATAGTATATTATTCCAATACTTACACAAATAATCACATCTACTATATTATCATATAATACATTGTTAAAAATAGTTTTTCTAAACATTCTATAGTAAACCATTTGAGCTAAAAATATATGATATGAGCTTTTACCTATTATTACAATTAGTCTGTCTATTAAGTTTTCTTTCACATTATTAAATAATTTTAAAGATAAAATAACAATAAATAATCCTAAAAAAACTAATGGTGTTGCCAATGTACTCCAATAATAATAAGGATAAAAAATATAATCTTTATGACAAACTAAATACCCATAAATAAAACTTAGTATAAAAAGTGGTACTAATTTTAAATAATTTTTTAATATTTGTTCTCTATAATAATAGAATACAATACCCATTTGTAAAAAAACTATTTGTCTCATTGCAACCATTCTAAAAACTTGCTCTACAATATTCTCACCAAAAATTTTAACTGAGTATACAGTAATAACTTCATATAAAAATTCAATTATAAATATTATTATAAAAGAAAATATTGCCCTATACTTCCCTTTATTTATCCTCATTATGTTTATATTAAAAAATAATAATAATGGAAAATAAAATAAAATAATTTGAATAAGAGTTGGTGGGTAATAACTACCAGGACCTGTTCCACCTTTTAATAAAAGTAATGCTATACTTTTAAAATTTCTAAGTTCTATAAATTCATCTTTTAAAAAAATAACAGTTATTTCAAACAATACCATATAAAGACAAGCTATAACAACTCTTTTTAATTTTTTAAATATATCTTCTTTATCCCATAACGGACATGAAGAAATATTTTTATTTTCAAAAGATAATGTATAGTTATGCCCTGTTATTATCATAAAAATAGGGATACTTACTACTTTATATAGTGCACTATTAGGAGTTGAATGATTTAATAATGCAACTATAATTGAGTATGCCTTTACATAATCAATTCCTTTTATATTTAACATTTTTTTCATAAAAATATTTCCTTAAACTCATCTTTATAATAATTCTTTACTAAACATTCCATAATTTTAAAATCTTCCTCATGATCAATGTCTAACACATAAGTATCTTTCATGACCACAACATCTATTTCTTCATTAAAAGGATCTTTTTTATAGTTTGCTAAGGTATTCCCTTTATAGCAATATATAGAGGCATTCATATCATATACTTCTGGTGCATCTTGTCTTCTAACAAAAGATGAAGGTTTTGAAAATACTATTTTATTATCTTTTATTTTTTCGACCATATTAAAATAAGGATTTCTTCTTGAAGGTACTACTGAAAATACAACATCAGATTGTGTTTCTATTTCCTTATTAAATATATTTTCTATATCACTTACTTTTCTTAAAGGTGAAGTAATATCCAAATCAATAATATAATCATATTTTTTATTCAGGTTTCTTTCCATTTTTAGTAAAACATCTCTAATTGCATCAACCTTTGAAGCTGTGTCTGAAGCAAGTTCATTTGGTCTTTCTACAAAAAATAAATTTTCCTCTAATGCAATTTTTCTAGCAATATCATTATCACTATTTAAACAAATATCTATTTCTCCCATATTTTTATTTTTTTCTTTAAATAATTTAGCTGCTTTTATTGTATAATAAATCATAGGTTTTCCTAAAAATAATCTAAAATTTTTATTTCCTACACCTTTTGATCCAGCTCTTCCACAAATAGTAATTAATATATTCATCTGCCTTTACTCTCCTTTTATTAATTTTAAAACTTTATAGGCATGTTCTAAATTATTAAAATTATCTTTTTGATTAAAAATGATATCCAAAAAATTATTCATTTCCTTAATATAATCATCAATATCATCTGACAAATTTATTTCTCTATTATCCTCTAATATTATAGTATTTTTTATGAAGTCTCCTATAACAGTTCCTTCTTTTAAAAAGAATTCAACTTTTCTAGTTGGAATCCTTCCAAAATAATCTAAATGAAGCTCAACTAATTTATCCTTATATTTTGCAATATATATAGAAAGATCATCTGAATTTATTTCTAAATGAGATACCTTCTTATTTAGATTAAATATCTTTTCTGGAAAACCTAGTAAATATATTAAATAATCCCATTCATGAATTAAATCTAATGTCACGCCTCCACCTAATTCTTTTTTAGCACTATAATTATGTCTATAGTCAATCGTTGGTCTCCAATCTGGTAGATAAGTTGAACATATAGCTCTAACCGAATATACTTTTGAAACATCAATTTCTTTTTTTAAATATTCTATAACATTTGAATATCTCATTGGGCATGCTATATATATCTTTTTATCTTTATAATCATTTATATTAATTTTATTTACATTTATACTAAGGGGCTTTTCTATAAAAAAATTATTTGAATAATTTTTCATTAAATTTAAAGTTTCTATATGTGCTGAAGTATCATTTACAATAAAAACAATATCATAAAATGTAGGAGTAAAATCTTTTATTGAGTAAATATTATTTACATAAAATCTGACTTCTTCATCTACCTCTCTTGTTCTTTTAACAACATCAATTTCAAAATTTAATTTTCTCTCTTTTAAAATTTTAACTAAATTTTTTAAATGTCTTTTTCCAATTGAGCCCATTCCAAAAAAGCAAATTTTTACCATTATATTTATTCACCTTCTATTTTATTAATTAAAGCTAATACTTCTTTATCTTTTCTAAACGAGTATTTTGAATAATTTCTATTTTCTTTTACTGAGTTTATGAAAGTTGATATCTCCTCTAAATACATATCCTCTATTATTAGTTGTGAGTATCCTTCTTTTCTATCAATTTTCTCATAAGTTCCTACATCTTTCATTTTTTTATCATTTAAATCAAATACTTTAAACCCTTCTGGAGTTCCATTCCATTTAATATGATTATTTTCAGAAATAATTTCTAAAGATGTTGTAGCTTCCCTTGAAACCACATCAAATTGCAAAGAACCTATTGTTCCATTTTTGTGTTTTAAAATAATATGATAGTTATCATTGTAATCAATATTTAAATCTGTTATTTTATCTTTTAAACAATAAAAACTTTCAATTTCCCCAAAAACATCAACTATCCAAGGAAATTCTATTGCCATTATTTCTCTACATCCATTTGTTTCTTTTTTTCCAATAAAAAAATCATTATAATTTTCCCAAGGATGCCAATCTTGAAGATACTGTCCTACATGATAATTATAGGTTTTTTTGGCTTTATCTAGTAATAAAATATTTTTAATATATTGTATCTCTTTTCTATATAGTAAAGTTGATGATAAAAATAAAATTCCTTTATTCTCTTCTTCCATATTTATAATTTGATCATAAAAATTAGAATTTAAGTTTAATTCTGTAAAAATATTATAAATTCCCTTTAAATTTAGTTCCAAAATAAGTTTAGTATGTGTTAAAGGTGAAGAACATAAAAGAACTCCATTAATCTCTGAGAAGTTTATTTCATCCATATTATCACATGTTTTTATTTTATATAACTTTTCAACTTCATCTCTTCTTATAGCTTGTTTATCAATTCCAATTATTTCAATACTTGAATCATATTCTTTTAATAACCTAATTCTTCTCTTCCCCATTGAACCAAGCCCTATCACTAATAATTTCATCTAATTATTCTCCCCTTACATAGAATTTTTTCTTTAAATCAATTTTCTCGTTATTTAATTTATTTTTTATTGTGTATAATATCTTTTCAGCAACATTTTCTCCAAAATATGGATTTTTAATATTACTTAATAAATAATTATATTCCCCTTTTTTATATTTTTGCATAACTTCAGTAAAGTCTTCAATATTTGATGAACAATCTATTGTTGTATTTGCTCTTTCTCTACCTTTTTGTCTATCTCCTATATTTATATTTAATGTTTCTAAAGAAGGGGCTTCACAAATTCCACTGGAAGAATTCCCAATCATTAAATTTGCATTTTTTAATAAATTCAAGTATAAATCACGTGGAATAGAAAAATAACTTTTTATTCTATTTGGATTCTCTTTTTCTAAAATATCAATTTTTTGATTTATACTTCTTCCATAACTATCAGAATTCCCTTTTATAACAATTAGGTTATAATTAGTGAAATTATTTAATAGGTATTTTATCATTCCTTCAAAAAATACTGAAGGATCTTTCTGTTCAAGAGTTACAGCGTGATAAACAATTAAAATATAGTTTTCTAAAGATAAAGAAATTTCATTTTCTAGTTGCTTTTTATTTTTATATACTATTTTAGAAAGCTCATCATTTCCTAAAGAACCATAACAATATACTCTTGATGGTTCTTCTCCCAACTGTATAACTCTTTTTGAAGATAAAGCTGTTTCTGTAAAATGGAGATATGACATCTTTGTTATACTATGACGATAAGCATCATCATATGCTCCCTCAGTAATTTCTCCTCCACATAAATGAGAAATTGGTATCTTAGCTGTATAGGCAGCTATTGTTGCTGCTAAAATTTCATATCTATCTCCTAACAATATCACCATATCTGGTTTTAGTCTTTGATATGCTTCTGAAAAGCTAATTAATGCTAATCCCATACTTTTAGATATTCCTATATCTGTATCTGAACTTAGTAATATTTCAATTTTTTCATCAATAAAAAAACCATCTTTTTCAATTTGTTTATATGTTAAGCCAAACTCAGGAGATAAATGCATCCCTGTTACAATTAACTGTAACCTAACTTCCTTATCTTCTTTTATTTTATTAATGAGCTCTTTTAAAAGTCCATATTCTGCTCTTGTTCCTGTTACAACACATATTTTTTTACTAGTTTGCATTTTCTATATCCCTCCATTCCAATATATCTTCTTTGGATTTAGAATAAACTAGTTTTTTTCCTAGAACATTTTCATAAAATTCAACTTCTATCCCATTATTTGCTCTTTTATATTCAAGATCTTCTTCAGTTAAAATATGCCCCTTTTCTAAATCTCTAGCAATGATCACTCTTCTTCTTACAACTTTCTTAATAAGTTCTTCACTTTTATTTGGTTTTTTTACTCCATCTCCTAAAGCCTTCTCAATATTACGAATACTCTTTACCATTAATTTTAGTTCTGTGGGATCTAAACTTGCTCTATGATCAGGTCCTTCCATATTTTTATCTAAAGTAAAATGCTTCTCTATCACTTCAGCTCCTAAAGCAACCGCTGCAATTGGAACTTCTATTCCTAAAGTATGATCTGAATAACCGACTTTTATTTTAAAGGCTTCTTTAATTGTATTCATTGCCAGTAAATTTACCTCCTCCATAGGACAAGGATAATTAGTTGTACAATGTAAAGCTATTATTTCTTTATTATTATATTTTCTAATACATTCTAATGCTCTTTCAATTTCAGACAGATTAGACATTCCTGTAGATATAATAATCTCTTTATTTTTTAATGCAATTTTTTTTAAATATGGATAATTAGTTAATTCTCCTGAACCAACTTTTATAATTTCCATATTTAATTTATCTACTAGAAAATCCAAACTTTCTTCCTCATCTGGAGTTGACAAAAATTGTATTCCAACTTTTTGACAATAATTCTTTAAATCTTTAAAATTTTCATAAGATAGCTCTAATTTTTTTACCATCTCATATTGGGTATCTTTATTTTGTAAATTTTCTTTTTGGTAACTTGCCATCTCTGTATTTTTTGAAATAACTTTTTCTGTTTTAAAAGTTTGAAATTTAATACAATCTACTCCTGCTTCTTTTGCTGCATCTATTAATTTATAAGCTAACCCTATATCACCATTATGATTAACCCCTGCTTCAGCTATAATAAAACACCTTTTATTTTCCATCTTTACTCCAATTTTCAAATATTATCTCTAATTACTTTACAAGGATTTCCGTAAGCTACTACTCCAGCAGGAATATTTTTAGTTACGACTCCTCCTGCTCCTATTAATGAATTTTCTCCAACAGAGCATCCTAATGTTACTATAACTCCATCATCTAATAAGGTATTCTCTCCTATTTTTATTCCACCAGATAAAACAACTCCAGATGCAATATATACATGATTTTCAATTATATTATCATGATTTACTTGTGACCCCGTATTTACAACTACATTATCTCCTATAATTGGATTTGGGGTAATAAGACATCCACACTCTATTAAAATACCTTTTCCTAACTTAGCCTTTTTAGAGATAACTGCATTAGGATGAATTATATTTACTGCTTCCCATTCATTATTGATAAAGTGCTCAAATACTTTCTTTCTATATTTCATATTTCCAAAGCCAATAAAAAACTTATTAGTTCCAATATTTTTAGAAAATTTTCTTAAATCTTCTTTTTGATAATTGGCTAAAATCTTTTTTCCTTCAAAAAACTCTCCAATTTTACTATCATCTGAATCTAAAAAACCTATTACTTCGTATTTATTTTGTTCCTCTATATTATATAAAACGACTCTTGCATGTTGTCCTGCACCAATAATAACTATTTTTTCTTTTTCCATCTTAGTCTTTAAACTCCTTAATCTTTTTTAATACAATATCTACCTCTTCTTCTGTCAAATTAGAACTACAAGGAATATTTAAAACTTTTTCATAATACCATAATGCTTTCTCTATTTGATAAGCTTGACACTTTTGATATGGTTTTTGTTGATGAATTAATCCCCAAATTGGTCTTGTTTGAATATTTTCTGAAACTAACTTTTTTAATAATTCATCTTTATTTAAGCCATATTTTTTCTTGTCTACTACAAGTGAGTAAAACCAATAGTTAGGTCTTATTCCCTTTCTAAAAGTTAACAATTGTAAGCCTTCTATTTTATTTAATTCTTCTCTATATAAATAATAATTTTTAGTTTTTGTCTCAATAAAACTTTCTAGTTCATCTATTTGGCTTGTTCCTAATGCTGCTTGTAAATTTAACATACGATAATTATAACCTATTTCATCATGAATAAAATATAATGGATCTTTTTTAGCTTGTGAAGATAAAAACCTTACTTTTTCAACTAAGTCATAGTTATCTCCTACAACCATTCCTCCACCACCAGTAGTAATAATCTTATTTGCATTAAAAGATAAAACTCCTATATCTCCCATAGTTCCTGCAAATTTTCCTTTATATCTACCTTCTGTATAATAAGTTCCTAATGCTTCTGTAGCATCTTCTAAAACTTTTAAATTATACTTTTTAGCAATATCAATAATCTTTTCCATATCTGCCATATTTCCAAAAACATGAACAATTACTAATACTCTTATTTTTCTCTTAGTTTTTTTATTAATTAGTAGTCCATCTATAAAATCACATTCTTCTGAACAAAATTTTTCTAATTTTATGGGATCCATGCACAAACTATCATCACAGTCTATGAATACTGGATTTGCACCCAAATAAGTAATAGGATTTACTGCTGCAATAAAAGTCAATGTCGGTGCAATTACTTCTTCATCTCTGTTAACACCAAGAACTTGGAGAGCCATATGTAATCCAGCTGTTCCACTTTGGACACCAGCTGCATTCTTTACTTTTAAGTATTTTATTACTTTTTCTTCAAACTCTGGTATAAATCTACCTCCAGTAGAAACCCATCCACTTTCTAAACATTCTTCTAAATTTTTTAATATTTCTTTTTTATTTAAATTAGGAACTGATAAAGGGATATTTATATTTCTTAGTTGAGAAAGAAATGACTTATTTGTATCTAAATCCTCTATATTAGGTAAAATATATAATATTATTTTTTTATTATCTATTTTCTTTTGGATTTTATCCTTTATTTCTTCAGTAGACATTTCTGTTGTAGCAATTATAATAACCTCAATATTTAAGTTAATCACATAATCTTGAATATTATCATAATTTCCTAAGATTAGTATCCCTTTTTTTTCAATTCCAAACTTAGTAGAATCTTTATCTAATATCCCTTTTATATTTAACTCTTTTGTTTGTAACATTTCATCTAGTATCTTTTCACTTGCAAGTCCTGCACCAATAATTAAAGCATTTCTCATAATCTACCTCCAATAATATCAAATCATTAAGTATTTTTTAATATCTTTTCAACTATTTTTTTTATTTTTTTACCAGCAAGTTCTTTAGGTCTAAATAAATCTCTTCCTTTTTTTAAATCTTCTCTTATTATTTGACTTTGCATTATTTTTTTGATGCATTCATCTATTTGGTTGACAGTAGCATATTCTATTCCTATTTTAATTTTTTCAAATGGTACATCTCTATTTTTTTTAGCTACTATTGGTTTTCCTAAAATAGCTGCTTCTAATGCTGCTGTTGAATTTACTGTTAATACAATATCTGATTTTAAAATATTTTCATATAAATTTTCTGTTTCAATGAAAACTTTATTTTTATTTCTTGTTAAATTTTGTACTATTTTAGAATACTCTTCTTTATTTTCATTGGGATGAATCTTTATAATCAAATCAAAATCTTCTTTTTCTATTATTTCTATTAATTTTTCTAATATCTCTAATTTTTCTGGATGATTTTGTGTTAAAAAACATATAGTTTTTATATTATTCTCAATTACATTTTTGTTTATATTATTAAAGTACTTTATTGTTTTATCAAAAGCAGGATTTCCTGTGATAAATACTTTATCAATCTTGTCTGTATTTAAGTTTTTTTTAACTTCATCTGTTAAAATACAAAGATAATTCCCATATATGGTATTATAATTAAGATTTTTGAAAAAAAATGCTGCATCTACTGTTAACTGTTTATATTCCACTCCAAAAAGATCTTCTATAGACAGAGACACAATATCTAAATTTTTAGCCGCTATTAATGTTGCTTTTTCATATCTTGGTGAGTTAGTTGTTATAACTAAATCTGGATTTTCATTTTTTAAAACTCTCTCCATAAACTGAATAGGCAAAAAAATAGCTCTTCCAAATTTCTTAAATCCTTCTTTTATTTTTTCTTTACTATATTTTTTCTCTAATTCATATAAGGCATAGCCATGATATAGATATGTCTCATCTTCTCCTATTGAGGTATCTATATCATTGCTAATGCAAAAACTTTTCCCTAATTCATAGATAAATTTTTCTTCTTCTTTATTATAATAATCTGTTATTAATTTATAAGGAATTTTTTCTTGCTCAAACTTATATTTTGATGTTGTTAAAGCTAAAATCGTTATTTCAACCCCAGAAATATTTACTAGATTTTTATATACCTCTTTTATTATTTCAACATGTCCTCCACCGTAACAAGTCATAAAAATCTTTTTCATTATATCACCCTAATTTTTAAATATTTCTAAAGCATTTTTTACTGTATATTCTGCAAAATTTACATTTTCTCTTTCTAAAAACTCTTTTCCATATTCTATTTGGTTAGGATGTACTCCTGTAACCATAACTGAATTACATTCCAATACATAGAATTTTTCATTCTTATCAACTATTATATCTAGTCTTGCCATTCCTAAAATATTTGTTTTTCTTATAACATCTTCAGAGAATCTTAATAATTTTTCTTCCACTTCTTTATTTAATTTACCTTTAATTAAATCATTTCCAAAACCTTCTAGTTTACAAGCATCTGCTTTACTATAATAACTAACTAATATAGCTTTTGTTTCTTTAGGATTTGAATATACTGGAACTGTTGTATCTATTCCTTCTATAAATTGTTCTACTACTATTGGACTATTTGTTTTTCTAATAGTTTCTATATGTTTTTCTAACTCTTCTTTTGTATTTGCTTTTTTAGGATATGTTGTATCAATAGTTGACTTCACAACACAAGGACAACCTACTTTATCTAAAATTTCTTGAATATTATATTCTGTATCTAAAGCTATTTCTATATATTTAGGAGTTAAAATTCCATTTTTAACTAATTCTTCTTTATATGCAAATTTATCTTTTGCTATAAGGCTACTTTTTGGATTAACTGATACTTTTACCCCTTTTTTAGCTAAAAAATCTATTAAATTAAATGCCAGTACATGACCTGTTCCAAGAATAACTTTATCTATACTATTTTTTACTAACTCATTATAAATAAGCTCTTTTTCTCTTAAATCTGCTACAAAACTTTTGTCAGAAATGTCCATTCCTGAATCTTGCTTTCTACCACTAATTACAAAAGTCTTATAGCCTAATTTTTTTAATTCTTTTACAATTACTTCTCCGCTAATTCCTGCTACAACTGCAATACATTCTTTTTCTTCCATTTTTACTCCTTATTACTTTAATTTTTTACTATTATTAATTTGTTCCTTTTCTAAGAATTACAATTAAAATTGTCTTTATAAAAATTTTTAAATCATATATAAAATTATATTTCTCAATGTATTCTAAATCATAATTCCCCCTAGTTTCTTCATTTAAATTACTTCTGCCATTCACCTGAGCAAGTCCTGTAACTCCTGGTAAGACCTCTGTTCTTTTTCTTTGTATATCTGTAGGAATATCTGTATAGGCATCTGGTCTTGGACCTATTATTGACATATCTCCTTTTAGAATATTAAAAAGTTGTGTTAATTCATCTAAACTTGTATTTCTAAGAAATTTTCCTATTTTAGTAATTCTTGTATCATTACTACTAGTGTATTGTGGTCCCAGAGATACTGCATTATCAACCATTGTTCTAAATTTTAACACATATATTGGTTTACAATTCTTTCCTAATCTCTTATGTTTAAATATAACTGGTCCTTTTGAATCAATCTTAATTAATATAGATATAATTAAAAATAATGGAGAAAGTAAAATAATACCCAAAAAAGATAATATCATATCTATTACTCTTTTTCCAAATCTTCTATATAACATTACTTGTGTCTCCTTTTATAAGCTATCTCATTTACTATTTTATCTATTTTCTTTTTATTTTCTAATAATTCTTCTTTCGTTAAAAGTAAATCTTTTTTGTATTCTTCTCTTATTTTTATTATCTCTTTTTCTAATTCTTTTGAACCATCTCTAAAAGTTCTTGATAAAATAGCCATTTTTGATCCTAATCTTACATGTTCTTTTAAAATAACTTCTGATGGTAGTTCTCCTTCACCTATTCTTGCTATTCCACCTATTCCAAACTCTATTCCTTTTCTAGCTATTTTATTTACTACATGCTCCATTAAATCTCCAGCAAGACACTCAAACATAAAATCTAAACCAAGACTCAGATGTAAATCATTTAGACCTATATGAATGTAATCTATACCTTCTACTAAAAGAATGTCATTTATTCTAAAAAAAGCTTCTGATGTTTCCAATAATAAACAAACTTTAGCTCTTTTATTAATAAGTAAAATAAATTTTTCTACCTCTTCTTTTGTTTTAAACATAGGAAGCATTATCACATCTGCTCCATATTCTATAACTTTATTAATTTCTTCTTCGCTTCCAATCCCTATTGGATTTATTCTAACTAGCAATTTAGCATTTTTTAATACTTCTTTTATCTTTTTTACATCTTCTATATTATGGTTTGATATAAAAGTATCTAAGTGTCCCTGTCTTTCTTTTTTTCCATTTATTTCTAAATCAATAAAAATAAAATCAATTCCTATTCTATCAATTTTTTTTACCTCATTTATATCATTTGAAATATAAAGTAATTTCATTTACTTCCCCTTTTTAAATTTCTTTTTTTTGAATTAAATACAATTAAAAAATATATCATCAATATAGGTACTCCCATGGTTCCAGCAGTAAATCCAAAAAGTAAACCTATAATAGAACTAATATAAAATCTAAATAATAATCTATCAATTTTCCTTATTTGTATTGATAAGTAGATAAAATATGGAAATAATATTATTAATAAAACATATACTTCTACAGAAATATTCTTTAGCTTAGAAAATAAACCATGTTGTAATAATTTAAAAATATTCCCTGAATAAGATACTAAATTTTTTTTAGCAAAGATTATAAAAAAATAAGTTACTATTAAAATTATAGCTACTTTAAATATTTTTATAGTTCTTTTTTTCTTTAAGTTATTTTTTATCATTTTTCTTGATAAAAAACAAGTAATTAGAATAACACTCATTGTTCCACTACTAACACTACTAAAAAGAAAAATTATTAAAAATTTTAAGTTAATTTGAACTTTCTCTTCAATAAAGTAATACAATAATAATGCTTCTGAAAAGTATGCAAAAATTACTCTTCCATTTACAAAGGCTATAATAATAATCGAAAAACATACTAAACATAACCATGTCAATAAATTTATTTTTATTTCATATTTTTTTATAATTTTCCACCATAAAACTATTGTTATAATAAAAATAATTATTGAATAGATTGTATTAATAAGATGTATATCTATTCCAAATAATTCTCCAAAATAAATACTTGGATATACAACCAAATATCTAGGTATATGATGGATATATCCATATTTATACAGAGTTATAAAACCCACATGAAAATTATAGACATTCATAGCCTGAGGAAAAATATAAAAAATTTTTTTCTTTAAAATAATAAAAATTAATATAATTAATATATGAAAAAATACTAAAAAATCACTTTTTTTTAATTTTAACATTATCTACTCCACTTGCCCTTTAAAAGTTCCAATAATATTAGCTAAAGTTTTTCTCATTCCAATAATATCATTTTCCTTAATTAAATTTTTAAGAATTGTATAGTAATCATCTATATCAACTTTAACTTTTTCATTTTCCATATTAGTTATAAAAATTTTATTGTTAGATGTCTTTTCTGATGAATTTACATCATATAGAAGTTCTTCAAATAACTTTTCACCAGGTCTTAAACCAACTACATCTATTCCAACAGTTGAACCTGATAATTTAATCATATTCTTAGCTAAATCATATATCTTAACTGGTTCTCCCATATCTAAAATTAATATTTCTCCACCTTTGCCAATAGTTGCTGCCTCTATAACTAATTGAGCTGCCTCAGGTATAGTCATAAAATACCTTATAATATCTTTATGAGTAAGTGTTAAATTTTTTCCTTCTTCTATTAATTTTGAAAATATTGGAATAACTGAACCATTACTTCCTAAAACATTTCCAAATCTAACTGCCATAAACTTTGTGTCACTTGATTTTTCTGAATATTTTTGAAAAATCATTTCACAGACCCTTTTTGTTGCTCCCATAATATTAGTTGGGTTAACTGCTTTATCCGTTGAAATTAAAACTACTGATTCTAATTTATACTTTAAACAGCACTCCGCAATGTTTTTAGTTCCAAATATATTATTTTTTATAGCTTCCTCTGGATTATTCTCCATAAGTGGTACATGTTTATGTGCAGCAGCATGAAATAATATATCTGGTTTATATTTATTAAACAATATATCTATTTTATCAAAATCTCTTACACTTGCAATCTCTGTCTTATAATCTAAATAAGGATATTTTCTTTTTAATTCTAACTCCATAAGATAAGAAGTATTTTCATTAATTTCTATATTAATAATTTTCTTAGGGTTATATTTTGCTATTTGATTAATAAGTTCAGAGCCAATACTTCCACCACCACCAGTTACAAATATTATCTTATCTTGAATAAAGTCAAATACTTCTTTTGTATTTATTTTTATTTCATCTCTACCTAGTAAATCTTCTAATTTTATATTTCTAAGTTTAGTAGTTAAATTTCCTTCCTCTATTAGATTATCCACATTTGGTAATATTTTAACGGATAATCCTTCAATTTTATTTATTTCTTTTAAGATATTAGAAATTTTATTTTGATTTACTGATGGCATAGATATAATTATTTTAGAGATATCTTTTTTCTCTGCTATTTCTTTTGCTTTTTCTAAACCACCAAAAACTTTTAAACCATATACTTTCCCACCTATTTTATTTACATTATCATCTAAAAAACCAACTATTTTATATGGAAAATTAGGATTTATTCTAGATTCTTTTACTAGTAATACACCAGATTCTCCTGCTCCATATATAAGAACATTCTCTTTATTTAAATCTTTTCTAATAATTCCTTTCATTCTAGTTAAAAACATCAAAAATCTTGAAAGTATCAATAAAAAGGTAAAAATTATAAAAACTTCAAAATATAAACTGCTTTTTATAGTTTGGTTTAATAAATTTCTCATTATATATGATAAAAGTGTTGTAGATACACTTAGAACTATTAAAGCTATATATTCTGATATTCCACTAAATCTCCAACTATTATTATAGATTTTTAAGATAAAATATATAATACAAAAAGAGATATTATAGTATATAAAGAAATCTATATTTCTATCTGTTATCTGTATTTGATCATATTTTAGAAAAATAGAAATAACTAATGATATATTTAATAAAAATATATCTATTAAAAACTTTGTTAACTTCCTTACACTATTCATATTAATCTCTCCTATTGTAAATCTTTTTTATACCCTGTAATGAATTCTTTAATAAATATTACTAACCCTCCTAAGAATATACTTAGGAATATTCCTATCAATATTTTTATTAAATTTCCTGTTTTTTCTCTTTCCATAATAATTGAAGTATCATATTTTATAAAATTATCTATATTATTTAAGCCTAAACTAGATATGGTCTTTATAGCTTGATTTTCTGTTTCAAGTTTTACATATTCAGGATAATAAGTATCTACATTTGAAACTTTAACTGGATATATATATCTTAAAAAGTTATCTTCAACTGGTGTATTTTTATCAAGATTTAAAGAGCTAGTTACAACAGCATTTTCTTCCAATAAACCTTTTAATATTGGAAGTCTCTCATCAGAATAAACTCTTCTATCCTCTATATATTTAAAAATAGTTTCATTATAATATTCTTTTACAATTTTTAAATAAGTGTTCATTATACTTGAAGACAACTTTTTATCTTTATCATCTCTTTTATTAACTTTTACTGTTATTTTATAAGTATCTGGAATAATTGGAGCTTCATCTTTATCATCTTTTTTAGTTTCTATTTTTTTTGGTTCATCTTCCAATAATTTTTTATCAACTAAAAACTGTCTTTTCACATCAGGATTGTCTCTATCTTCTTTTACATTTTCTTCATAATATGCTTTTAACTCACTATTCTCAAATAACTCTTCTAAATATTTATTTTCTAATAAAATTAAATTTGGTTCTTTTTTTGGATAAAAAACTTTACCGCTTAGATAACTTTCTAATTCTACATAATTTAGTTTATATTCTAATGTCAAAATATTATTCTTAAAGAATACCGTTCTTACTCCAATATATAAACAAGTTACTACTACTCCTATAATGAATACCAATATAAATAATCTAATATTTTTTATGAAAATATTAACAATCTCATAAATATTTATCTCATTTTCTTCTTGGAAATCATCTTCTACTTTTACTAAATTATTCTTCATTTATTTCTCCTTTACTATTAGTATTTATTTTCCTTTAAATATCTATCTATTGCATCTTTCCAATTAGGAATAGACAGACCTAACTTTTCTTTAACTTTCTTACAACTTAATTTACTAAACTTAGGTCTTTCAGCTAATAAACCTAATTCTTCCCTTTTAGCTCTAATTAAATTTCCTTTCCAAGAAATTTTTTCTAAGATATACTGAGCTTCATCATATTTAGAAACTACACCATCGTTTGTTAAATGATAAACACCACTTTCACAGCCTTTTTTTACAAGTTCCCAGCTAAAATAAGCTAAATCCTTTGAATAAGTTGGAGAAGAAATTTGTTCATCTACAATTTTTAATTCATCTTTTTCTTTTGAAAGTTCTATTATCTTTTCAACAAAATTCATACTACCTTTACCAAATATCCAAGAAGTTCTAATTATATATATTCTTGAAGTATTTTCTGGATTTTCTATTATTTGTGATACTAGTAATTCTCCTTCATATTTTGCTTTTGCATAGGTTGATAATGGGTGAGGTTCATCTTCCTCTGTATATCCAGTACTTTCGTTATATAAATAACCTTCTATAAGTCCATTAAAAACAAAATCTGTTGAATATGTTATAAATGTTGTTTTAATTTCTGAAGCTATCTTTGCTAAATTAGCAGGTGCTTCTGCATTAACCTTATAACATAATTCTTTTTCTGTTTCTGCCTTATCAACATCATTATAGGCAGCACAGTTAATAATTGCATCTATTTTATAGTTTTGGTGCATAGTTTTAATATATGCTCTTAAAAAATCTCCATTAGTTATATCCACTTCATTTTTATCAGTAGCTATATACTTTTCACCAATAGAATCAAATAATTCTTTAAAATCTGTACCTAACTTACCGTTAGCTCCAAATATCAGTTTCATTGTTTTCTCCTATTCAATATTATTTTTTATATTCTTTAAAACTTATATTTTTTTTATCTTTTTCAGAGATAATTAGCTCATTTTCATCAATATTATATTTTTTTAAATTCCAATCTATATTTAAATCACTATCATTCCAAATTATTCCAGCTTCACTTTGAGGATAATAGAAATTATCACATTTATAAAAAATTTCAGTATTATCTTCTAAGGTCAAAAAGCCGTGGGCAAAATTTTTAGGAATAAATAACATCTTTCTATTTTTCTCACTTAATTCAATTGCTATATATTTTCCAAAAGTTTCACTATTTTTTCTTAAATCAACTACTATATCAAGTACAGCTCCTTTTAGTACTCTTACCAGCTTGGCTTGAGAATACTCTTCCTTTTGAAAGTGCAATCCTCTTAAAACTCCTTTTAAAGATTTAGAATGATTATCTTGAACAAAAATATTTTCTATTCCTATTTCTTTAAAGGTATTGTAGTTATAACTTTCCAGAAAAAAACCTCTACCATCTTCAAATATTTGTGGCTCGATGATAAATAAACCTTTTATTTCTGTTGCCATTTTTTTTATAATTTTAACTTACCCCTTTTTCTATTATAACACTATATTTGACTATATAAAAGTATTTTCTAATGTAATAATAAAATAACTACTACAATTCCTAATATTATTCTATACAATCCAAATGATGCAAAACTTCTTTTTTTTATAAAATCCATAAACCATTTTATAACTATATATGCAACTACAAAAGCTATTGCAGAACCTAATGCTAAATAAGACCATTCCATTTCTGTGAAAGCTAAACCATTTTTTAAAAGTTTTAAAGCTGTTGCCCCAAACATAGTAGGTATAGCTAAATAAAACGAATATTCTGCTGCAAGTGGTCTTGATAAACCTAAAAGTAAAGCCCCTATTATAGTTGCACCTGATCTTGAAGTTCCAGGTATCATAGCTAAACATTGGAAAAACCCTATTAAAAATGCAGTTCTATATTTTAGTCCAGAAAATCTTTTTACCTTAGGCTTAATATTTTTTAATTTATACACAATTTCTATCCCTATAAAAATAATTCCATAAACTATTAAAGTTATTGCTATTATAAGAACATTATCTAAAAAATACTTATCTATTATATCATCTAATAGTAAACCTATAACCATTGCTGGTAAGACACCAACTATAATTTTTAACCATAATCTAAGTCTCAAAACAAATTCTTTTTTAGTTTTTACAAAAGGACTTATATCCTTCCAAAAATAGACCACAACTGAAAGTATTGCTCCAAGTTGTATTATAATTAAAAAGCTATTTCTGAAAGTTGGAGATAGATATTCTCCTCCAATCAACTTATCAACAAGTATCATATGTCCTGTGCTGCTGACAGGAAGAAACTCAGTGATACCTTCAACTATTGCAAGAATAACAACTAATATAATTGCATTCATTTTCTACCCCCATATTTATAGATAAGAATCTTCCTTAGCTAAATAGTTTTGGACATAGTCCATCACTCCTTCTTCTAAGCTATGCATTTCCTTAGTATACCCAATTTCTCTCAATTTATTAATTTTTGCTTCTGTAAAATATTGATATTTACCTTGTAAATCTTCTGGCATTTCAATTAATTTTATAACTTCATTTTTATCTAAATTATCATTATGAGAGGCTGCTCTCATTGTTGCCATAGACAAATCCATAAAACTTCTTGCTTTTCCTGTACCTATATTATAGATTCCAGATTTTACATTATTAGTTAGAATAAAATACATTATATCCACCACATCTTTTACATAGACAAAATCTCTTAATTGTTCTCCATCTTTAAATCCTTCTTTATATGATTTAAAAAGTTTTACATAACCATTTTCTTTATATTGGTTATATGTATGAAATACCATTGAAGCCATTCTTCCTTTATGATATTCTTGAGGTCCATACACATTAAAGAATTTTAAACCATTCCATTGTTTAGGTTGATTTTTTTGTTTAAATGCCCAATCATCAAAAAATTTCTTTGAGTAACCATACTTGTTTAGAGGCATTAATTTTTGTAATTCTTCTGGACTTACATCATCATTATACCCAAGTTCTCCTATACCATAAGTTGCAGCAGAAGAAGCATAAATATATTTTATATTTTTTTCAGCACAGAAATTCCATAAAAATTTAGTGTACCCAAAATTATTGTCCATTAAAAAATCTGCGTCTGTTTCTGTTGTAGCTGAACAAGCTCCCATATGAATAACTGCTTCTATCTTATCAGCATTTTCTTTATAAGACAGCCATTCTTTTAAGTTATCTTTATCTATCCAATCATAATATTCTCTTTTTCTAATATTTAACCATTTATTTTCTGTTCTTAATTTATCTACTATTAGAATATCTTTTATTCCCATTTCATTTAATTTCCATACAAAAGCACTACCAATCATTCCAGCTCCACCTGTAACAATTATCATTTTAATACCTCCTTATATTCAACTTAAAGAGTATAACATTTTTAATTATTTAGTTAAAGTAAAAATTTATTTTTATTATTATACCATACAATATATTATAAATCATAATTAAAAATTATTAATATTTATAAAATTTGTGGTAAAATATAACAGTTATTTCCTAATATTAATTTTACAGGAGGAATTTAAGTGAAAAAAATATTTTTTTTAATATATATTTTTTTAAATTTTAGTCTTGCTTATTCAAAAAATATTGAATTAAAATCAAGAGAAGATGTTGAGATTGAAAATTTAGAAAGTCAAATAAAAGTTTTAGAAGATAAAATTCAAACAATAAAAAAGTTAAAAAATGATAAAGATAGAAATGATTTAAAAGTTGCCTTAGTTTTAAGTGGTGGTGGTGCAAAAGGTTATGCCCATTTAGGTGTTCTAAGAGTTTTAGAAAAAGAAAATATTAAAATTGACTATATTGCTGGAACAAGTATTGGAGCTTTAGTTGGAACACTATATTCAATAGGATATAGTATTGATGAAATTGAAAAAGTTTTAGATAATTTAAATATTGAAAGCTTTTTAGAGTCAGGATCTGACTTGACAGGTTTAGATTTAGATAAAAAAGAAACTTTAAAAAAATATAGTTTCTATATTAATTTTGATAATGAGTTAAACTATTCTCTACCAAAAGGACTTAGAGAGACAGAAGAACTTTATTTAGTTGTTAAAAATTTACTTAAAAATTATGAAAATACAAAAAATTTCAATAATTTTCCTATACCTTTAAGAGTTGTTGCTACAAACTTAAATACAGGAGAAACAAAGTCTTTTTCTGAAGGAGATATTGCAAAAGTTTTAACAGCAAGTATGGCTATACCTACAATTTTTGAACCTGTTGAAGTAAATGGTGCACTTTATGTTGATGGGCTTGTAAGTAGAAATTTACCAGTTGAAGAAGCTTATGATATGGGAGCTGACTTTGTTATAGCTTCTGATGTTGGAACTCCTGTTGTAAAAAAGGATAACTATAATATTTTATCAGTCTTAAATCAAATGATAGCTATACAATCATCATATATCACAAAAGATTCAAAAGAAAAAGCAACTGTATTGATAAGTCCTGATATTAAAAATATATCTGCAACAGATACTACCAAAAGAAGAGATTTAATAGAGCTTGGAGAAGTTGCTACACAAAGTCAAATAGCTAAACTTAGAGAATTTCCAAAAAATTCTTCTGACAATAAGAGAACAAAAGTACAAAAAGAAAAGGAAGATTACTTTGTTATAAATAAGATAGAATATAATCCAAAATTTGATAAGAATACTATTGATATCTTAAATAATATTTTTAAAAATTTACTTAATAAACCTATTTCTGAAAATAATATAGAAAAGAAAATTGTAGATGTATATAATTCAAAGTATATGGATAAACTTTATTATACTGTTGAAGATGGTGTTTTACATTTAGATGGAGAAAAAGGGCATTTAAATAGAGTAGGTGTAGGTTTTAACTATCAAACAGGTTACGGAACTACTTTTAATGTTGGAACAGATTTATTCTTTAATGGAAAGTTTGGAAATAATATTAACTTGAATTTTAAATTTGGAGATTATCTAGGTGCTGATTTAGGAACTCTTACGTATTATGGAATCAGAAATAGATTTGGTATTTTAACAAATATTGGCTATAATGAAAATCCATTTTTCCTATATAATAACAGAAGAAAATTAGCTAAATTTATGAACAGGGAAGCATATTTAAATATAGGGGTCTTTAACCAACCTAGTAATAATTCTATGATTTCTTATGGTGTTCTCTCAAAACTTTCTAGCTTAAAACAAGATACTGGTGGAAGTTTATCGCAAAATTTAGAATATTCTGAAAATCAAGCAAAAACATATTTAAGATTTAAATATGACAATCTAGATTCTATTTCTAATCCAATGAGAGGAATCAAAGCTGATCTTATTTATAATTTTGCAAGTTCTATTGGAAAATCAAAATCAAATTTATATGGACCTGCATATAGTATTGAAGGTTATATCCCTATAAATTCAAAATCATCATTTGTATATGGTTTAAATTTAGCTAGTTTAAGAGGGGATAGAATAAGAGCTGACCAAAGAATTAGACTTGGTGGAATGTATACTAATATAGACAATAATGAATTTGAATTTTATGGATTAAATTATCAAGAAAAACAAGTAAAAGACTTAATAAGTTTAACATTAGGATTTAAACATAAGATAGTTTATTCACTATACTTCAATACTAAATTTAATATAGCTACATTTACAGAAGATAATCCTTTAAATAATAATGATTCTAGATTATGGAAAAATTATTCAAAAGGATTGGGAATATCTATAAGTTATGATTCACCAATAGGGCCTATTGAATTTTCAGTTTCTTCTGACTTAAAGCATAAAAGACCAATAGGAAGTATTTCAATTGGATATAAATTAGATTAGGGAGGAATATTTATTATGGAGTTTGATATTGTAAAATTTTTGATTCTTGCAGTTTTTTGTTTTATTGCTGCTGTTGTTGATGCTATTTCTGGTGGTGGAGGTTTAATTTCTTTACCTGCATATTTTGCCGTAGGTTTCCCACCTCATATGGCATTAGGAACTAATAAATTATCTGCTTTTCTTTCAACTTTTGCTAGTGCTTTTAAGTTTTGGAAGGCAAAAAAAATAAATGTTGAAATTGTTTCAAAACTTTTTGCTTTTTCTCTTGCTGGTGCTGCCATAGGAGTTAAAACTGCTGTTTCTATTGACCCAAAGTATTTTACTCCCATTTCTTTTGGAATACTTATTTTAGTTTTTCTTTATGCTTTAAAAAACAAAAATATGGGAGAGAAAAACTACTATAAAGGAACTACTCCAAAAACTATTATACTTGGAAAAATAATGGCATTTTGTCTAGGTTTCTATGATGGATTTCTAGGGCCAGGAACTGCTGCATTTTTAATGTTCTGTCTAATAAAAATATTTAAATTAGACTTTTCTTCTGCAAGTGGAAATACAAAAATTTTAAATCTTTCAAGTAATTTTGCTAGTTTAGTTGTATTTGCATTTCTAGGAAAATTAAATTGGGTTTATGGGCTATCTATTGCAATTGTTATGACTTTTGGTGCTATTATTGGTTCAAGACTTGCTATATTAAAGGGAAACAAGTTTATAAAACCAGTATTTTTAGTTGTAACAAGTATCTTAATTTTAAAAATGTCATATGAGATATTCTTTTAGGGGGAAAAATTGGAAGAAATAAAAATATATACACTTGAAAATAAATTTTTAAAGCTTGAATTTTTAAATTTAGGAGCTATCATAAAAAAAATAGAGCTTAAAGACAAAAATGGAAATATAAAAAATATTGTTCTTGGCTATGAAGATATTGAAAAATATAGAGAAAATCCTGCTTACTTAGGAGCAATAATAGGAAGAACAGCTGGAAGAATAAAAGATGGTATATTAAAACTAGATGGTACTGAATATCAATTAGATAAAAATAACAATGGAAATACGCTACATGGAGGGAAAAATTCTATCAGTCATAGATTTTGGAATGCTAAAAAAATTGAAAACGGGCTTTGTTTTTCTATAAAAAGTTCTAATTTAGATAATGGTTATCCTGCAAATGTAGAAATAAAAGTTAGTTATATTTTAAATGATAATGAACTTTTAATAAAATATTTTGCTACAACTGATAGCTTAACTTATTTAAATCTAACTAACCATAGTTATTTTAATTTAAGTGGAAATCCTGATAAAACTATCTATGAAGATATTTTAAAAATAGATTCTAATTACCTAATAGAAATAAATGAAAATTCTATTCCTTGTGAAACTATAAATTTGGATAATAATATTTTTAATTTTAAAGAAGCTAAAAAATTAGAAGAATTTTTTAAAGCTGATGATAAGCAAAAAACTATTGCTAATAATGGTATTGATCATCCTTATATTTTTAATGAAAAAATTGGAAAATTAGAGATTAAAAATATAAAAAGTGGAATTAAAATGTCAGTTGAAACAAATAACCCAGCTGTTGTAATCTACACTGCTAATTATTTACAAGATATAGGTTTTAAAAAACATTCTGCTATTTGTTTTGAAACACAAGAAGTACCAAATTTATATAGAGATAAAAATATAAATGTTTACCCAACTTTTATTGATGAAAATACTAATTATAAAAAATATACAAAATTCATTTTTGAAAATATTAACTAACTAAATTTTTCTTGAAAAAATTATTCTATTATTTTTTCAAGAATTTTTTATTTTAATATTATTTTATACATTATTTACTTTTAAATAAATGGTATTTTTATAACTGATATGATATAATTATAAGGACAATTTTAAAGGACAAAAAATATATTATAGTCAAGGGACTATTTAAGGAGTGAAAGAATTAATGTTTGATGAAAAAATTATGGAGCTAGAGCTTGCTGGAAGAACTTTAAAAGTTTCAACTGGTAAAATTTCTAGACAATCTGCTGGAGCTATTGTAATTCAATATGGAGATACAGTTCTTCTATCTACTGCTAACCGTAGTAAAGAAGCAAGAAAAGGTGCTGACTTTTTCCCATTAACTGTTGACTATATAGAAAAATTTTATTCAACTGGTAAATTCCCAGGAGGATTTAACAAAAGAGAAGGAAGACCTTCAACAAATGCTACATTAGTAGCAAGGCTTATTGACAGACCAATAAGACCAATGTTTCCAGATGGTTTTAACTATGATGTACATATAGTTAATACTGTTCTATCTTATGATGAAATAAATATGCCTGATTATTTAGGTGTAATTGGATCATCTCTTGCACTTATGATTTCTGATATTCCATTCTTAGGACCAGTTGCAAGTGTAATAGTTGGATATAAAAATGGAGAATTTATTTTAAATCCTTCTCCAAAAGAATTGGAGGAAAGTGAACTTGATTTAATTGTTGCAGGTACAAAAGAAGCTGTAAACATGGTTGAAGCAGGAGCAAAAGAATTAGATGAAGAAACTATGTTAAAGGCAATTATGTTCGCACATGAAAATATTAAAAAGATTTGTGAATTCCAGGAAGAATTTTCTAAATTATATGGAAAAGAAAATATAGAATTTGAAAAAGAAGAAGTTTTACCACTTGTTAAAAACTTTATTGATACTAATGGATATGAAAGATTACAACAAGCTGTTTTAACTACTGGAAAGAAAAATAGAGAAGAAGCTGTTGATTCATTAGAAGAAGAATTGATGGAAAAATTTATACAAGAAAACTATCCTAATGTTCCAGAAGAAGAATTACCAGAAGATGTAATATTAGAATTTAAAACTTACTACCATGATTTAATGAAAAAATTAGTTAGAGAAGCTATTTTATATCATAAACATAGAGTTGATGGAAGAACAACAACTGAAATAAGACCATTGGATGCTCAAATAAATGTATTACCTATTCCTCATGGTTCAGCATTATTTACAAGAGGAGAAACTCAATCTCTTGCAATTACAACATTAGGAACTAAGGAAGATGAGCAATTAATAGATGACTTAGAAAAAGAATATTATAAAAAATTCTATCTACACTATAACTTCCCTCCATACTCAGTTGGAGAAGTTGGAAGAATGGGTTCACCTGGAAGAAGAGAATTAGGACATGGTTCACTTGCTGAAAGAGCTTTAAGTTATGTTATTCCTAGTGAGGAAGAATTTCCTTACACTATAAGAGTTGTATCTGAAATTACTGAATCTAATGGTTCATCTTCACAAGCTTCTATCTGTGGTGGTTCATTATCACTTATGTCAGCTGGTGTTCCTATAAAAGAACATGTTGCTGGTATAGCAATGGGACTTATTAAAGAAGGAGAAGAATTTACAGTTCTAACAGATATAATGGGACTTGAAGACCACTTAGGAGATATGGACTTTAAGGTTGCTGGTACAAAATCTGGAATCACAGCTTTACAAATGGATATTAAAATTACTGGTATAACTGAAGAAATTATGAGAATTGCCTTAAATCAAGCTCATCAAGCTAGAATACAAATATTAGAGCTTATGAATAATACAATTTCTAAACCTGCTGAGCTAAAATCTAATGTACCTAGAATACAACAAATTACTATTCCAAAAGATAAGATTGCAGTTCTTATTGGACCAGGTGGAAAAAATATTAAAGGTATTATAGACCAAACAGGTTCAACTGTTGATATAACTGATGATGGACTTGTATCTGTTTTTGCGAAAGATGCTGAAACATTAGAAAAAACTTTAAAACTTATAGATTCTTTTGTAAGAGAAGTTGAATACAATGAAGTTTATGAAGGACGTGTAGTTTCTATAATGAAATTTGGTGCATTTATGGAAATTCTTCCTGGTAAAGAAGGATTGCTTCATATTTCTGAAATTTCACCTGAAAGAGTTGAAAAAGTTGAAGATGTACTTTCAGTTGGAGATGTATTTAAAGTAAGAGTTATTTCTATGGAAGGTGGAAAAATCTCTTTAAGTAAAAAGAAGGTTTAATTCTGGGAGGACTTTATGAATTTACCTAATAGACTTACTATGATTAGATTTATATTGGCAATTCCTTTTATAATATTTTTACAATATTCAGATTCAAGTAAATATGGTTTGATTTTTAGATTAATTTCTCTTGTGATATTTGTAATTGCATCACTTACAGATTTCTTTGATGGCTATATTGCAAGAAAATATAATTTAATAACTGATTTTGGAAAAATTATGGATCCTCTTGCTGATAAGATACTTGTAATTTCTGCTCTTGTAATATTTGTACAATTAGAGTATATCCCAGGTTGGATGTCTATTGTTGTCTTAGCACGTGAATTTCTAATCAGTGGAATAAGAATACTTGCTGCAGCAAAAGGTGAAATTATTGCAGCTGGAAATTTAGGAAAATATAAAACAACTAGTCAAATGCTTGTTATTGTAATTGCATTAGCAATAGGACCTATTGGTTTTTATATATCTGATTATTTCTTTACTGTGACAGAATTATTGATGTTAATACCTGTTATTTTAACAATATGGTCAGGTTGGGAATATACTTTCAAGGCAAAACACTATTTTACTGAACAATGAAAGAGGAAATTTTATGTCACTTTTAGCTTATTCACTTGTAACTATAATTGAAAGATTAAGTTGGCTTGTTTATATTTTAATAATGATTAGAGTTATTTTATCTTGGGTTCCAACAAATAATAATTTTACTGAACTAATTTATAATATAACTGATCCTATGTTAAAGCCATTTAAAGATGTCTTAGATAAATATTTAAATTTACCTATTGATTTTTCACCATTGCTTTTTATAATTACTATAGAGGCAGTTGAGAAAATTTTAATAAGATTGATTATAGTTATTTTTTAATAATACTGTGGGGTTATTGCAAATTACTTTGAGAAATGTAAATAAAAATAAGAGAGTTACATTCCAGATTTTAAGGTAAAAATTAAACAGAATGAGCCGAGCAAATCTCGCTGTGTTTGAACGAAGTGAGTTTAGCGAATTTGCAGCGAATTCTTAATTTTTATCTGTTAAGAAATCTGGCTAGTAACGAACTATTTTTATACATTTAATATTTGCAATAACTTTTTTATATATAATAAGGAAAAATGGAGAGTTTATGGAAAAAATTGGAAATGATTATCATATCCCTGTCTTATATTATGAAACCTTAGATAATTTAGTTATAAATCCAGATGGTATCTATATAGACTGTACACTTGGTGGTGGAAGTCATTCAGAAGGAATTTTAGAAAGATTGTCTAATAAAGGTCTTCTTATATCTATTGACCAAGATACTAATGCAATAGAATACTCTAAAAAGAGGTTAGAAAAATTTGATTCAAAATGGAAAGTATTTAAAGGAAATTTTGAAAATATTGATACTATTGCCTATATGGCTGGGGTTGATAAAGTTGATGGAGTTTTAATGGATATTGGTGTATCTTCTAAACAACTTGATGACCCAGACAGAGGTTTTTCATATAGATATGATGTAAAATTAGATATGAGAATGAACACAGAGCAAAAAATTTCTGCTTATGATGTTGTAAATACTTATTCAGAGGAACAATTATCAAAGATAATTTTTGAATACGGAGAAGAAAGACATGCTAGAAAAATTGCAAAACTTATAGTTGAAGAAAGAAAATCTTCTCCAATAGAAAAAACTTCTGATTTAATCACTTTAATTAAAAGAGCTTATCCAGAAAGAGCTTCAAAGCATCCAGCTAAAAAGACTTTTCAAGCTATTAGAATTGAAGTAAATAGAGAACTAGAGGTTTTAGAAAATGCTATGTCTAAGGCTGTTGAACTTTTAAAAGTTGGTGGAAGACTAACCATTATAACTTTCCATTCATTAGAAGATAGAATAGTAAAAAATAAATTTAAAGATTTAGCAACTGCTTGTAAGTGTCCAAGGGATATTCCTATCTGTGTATGTGGTGGAATTAAAAAATTTGAAATTATTACAAAAAAGCCTATAATACCAATAGATGATGAACTAAAAAATAATAATAGAGCTCACTCATCAAAACTTAGAATTTTAGAAAGGATACTAGACTAATATGAGGTATATCACTATTGTTTTTGCTTTTTGTATTCTTGGAATTTGGCTTTTTAACGTAAAAACTCTAAGAGAAGTAACAAGCCTTGAAAAAGAATTAAAAATAGCTAATGAAAATTTGGAAGAATTAGAAAAAGAATTGGATAAAAAAATAATGTTTTATGATTCTAAACTAGATTTAGATAAGATAAGAAGAGATATGGAAGCTAAAGGAATGAAAGTAAGTGATGAAGTCATTTACTTTGAAATTGAGGAATAAAATGTTAAAAGTATCTGATATTATACAAATAAAAATTGATAAAATAGTCTTTGGTGGAGAAGGACTAGGATATTATGATGGTTTTGCTGTTTTTGTTCCTATGTCTATACCTGAAGATGAACTTGAAATTGAAATAATTTCTGTAAAGAAAACTTATGCTAGAGGCTTAATTAAAAATATTATTAAGGCTTCACCTGAAAGAATAAATGACCATAAATTTACTTTTGAAGATTTCTATGGCTGTGATTTTGCTATGCTTAAATATGAAAGCCAATTAAAATATAAAAAGCTTATGGTTGAAGAAGTTATGAGAAAAATTGCAGGGCTTTCTGATATTGAAATCTCTGATGTCCTAGCAAGTGAAGATGTATATAATTATAGAAATAAAATTATAGAACCTTTTTCTGTTTATAACAACAAAATTATAACTGGTTTCTTTAAAAGAAAAAGTCATAAAGTTTTTGAAGTTGATGAAAATATTTTAAATTCTAAATTAGGAAATAGAATTATAAAAGAATTAAAAGAAATTTTAAATAAAAATAAAATCTCTGTCTACAATGAAATTACTCATAAAGGACTTTTGAGAAATATAATGATAAGAACAAATTCTAATAATGAAGCTATGGTTGTTCTTATTATAAATTCTAATAAAATTACTGAAAATATTAAAAAATTATTGTTTAAATTAAGAGAAAATATAGAAGAAATAAAATCTATTTACATTTCTTTAAATTCTAAAAAGACAAATACTGTCATTGGAGAAAATAATGTTTTTATCTATGGTGAAGAATCTATTAAAGAAAATATAAATAGAATAGAGTTTCATATATCACCTACTTCATTTTTCCAAATAAATGTAAAACAAGCTAAAAGATTGTACGATATAGCAATAAGTTTCTTTGATGATATAGACAATAAATATATAGTAGATGCTTATTCAGGTACAGGTACTATTGGAATGATAATGGCAAAGAAAGCTAAAAAAGTCTATGCTATTGAGATAGTAAAATCTGCTAGTGAAGATGGAGAAAAAACTGCTAAAGAAAATGGAATAGAAAATATTGAATTTATTAATGGTCCTGTTGAAAAAGAACTTGTTAAACTTATAAATAATAATAAAAGAATAGACACTATTATATTTGACCCTCCAAGAAAGGGACTAGAGGCTTCTATCATAGATAAGGTTGCTGAACTGAACTTAAAAGAAGTTGTATATATATCTTGTAATCCTTCTACATTTGCAAGAGATGTGAAGCTATTTTCTGAAAAGGGATATGTTTTAAAGAAACTACAAGCTGTGGATATGTTCCCACAAACTAGTCATATTGAGTGTGTGGGATTGATAGAAAAAAGTATATTATAAAAATATTAAGAATTCCTGTATAAAATGAAACTGGACATTAAAATAACCTCCAGTTAAAATAT
>ERZ773100.275-NODE-275-length-29107-cov-5.995835_pt1 | contig 29107 bp, 29 predicted proteins | sample MGYA00511119_ERZ773100 | MGnify/ENA primary metagenome ERZ773100 (study PRJEB29015, sample SAMEA2738000) | human oral metagenome | biome: human oral; feature: human-associated habitat; material: dental | place: China | collected 2111 ...
AGTAATAAAATAAAAAATATATTTGAAAATTAAAAATTTTTATAATTTGATTTTTATTTAGTCTAATTAAAAAATTTTTTTAAATCTAAAAAAATTAATAATATAATTTGCATTAGAAGAGTAATCATGTTATACTTTTCTATATATTTACTTATTTATTAGGAGGAGAAATGCAAGAATTATTTGCTAAATATGGAAGTACAGGAATTATTATTGTTGTTTGGATTGCTATTTTTTATTTTTTAATAATAAGACCTAATAAGAAAAAGCAAAAACAACAACAAGATCTTCTTAATTCTTTAAAAGAAGGAACAGAAGTAATAACTATTGGTGGAATCAAAGGAACAATAGCTTTTGTTGGAGAAGATTATGTTGAAATCAGAGTAGATAAAGGAGTTAAATTAACTTTTAGAAAATCTGCTATTGCAAATGTTATCAACAACAATCAACAATAGAAACGACAAAATCTTGTCGTTTTTATTATTGATATTTTTTCTATGGAGTATTTTTACTCTTAAATAACAAAGTAAAATTAAGGATGTATTAAATTATGAAAAGAAAATTGTTTAGTATTTTTTTCTTTTTTCTTTTATCAGTATTATCATTTTCTGCAAAAGTAAATGATGTAAAATTTTCTAATAATAAATTCTCTATTAACTTAAATGCAAGCGATGGAGAATGTTTAGTGAGTGCTGATGAAGAATCAAGACTTATATATATAGAAATTCAGAATTTAGATAGTAGTTCTTTTGAAAAATTTTCAAGAAATTTAGAACTGGATATCAGGGGTTCTAACTTATTTGAAGATGTAATAATAGATAAATCAAAAGATAGTGTTTCATTGACATTACAAGTTGCACCAAAGGTTTCATATACTATGGATGCCACTAATAAAAAGATAGAACTAAATTTACAAAGAACTTCAAAAAATAAACATCTTATAGTAATAGACCCAGGACATGGAGGAAAAGATCCTGGAGCTGCAAGAGATTCGGTAGTAGAAAAGAAGATTGTTCTTGCAGTTGGAACTTATTTAAGAGATGAGCTTTCAAAGGATTTTAATGTAATAATGACAAGAGATTCAGATTTTTTTGTTGTTTTAAGTGAAAGACCTAAAATTGGAAATAAAAATAAGGCAGCATTATTTGTAAGTGTACATGCTAATGCTTCTGATAATAAGAGTGCTAATGGAGTTGAAGTATTTTACTTTTCTAAAAAATCATCACCTTATGCAGAGAGAATTGCTAATTTTGAAAATAGTATAGGTGAAAAATATGGTGATAGTAGTGATAAAATAATTCAAATATCAGGAGAATTAGCTTATAAAAAAAATCAAGAAAACTCTATAAGACTTGCTAAAAAAGTAGTAGAAAATATTGCTGAAAGATTATCAATGAGAAATGGTGGAGTTCATGGAGCAAACTTTGCAGTATTAAGAGGATTTAATGGCACAGGAATATTGATAGAATTAGGATTTGTAAGTAATTCTTATGATGCAGAAATTTTAGTTGATGCAGCTTCTCAACAAAAAATGGCTGAAGAAATTGCTAAATCAATTAGAGAGTATTTAACAAGGTGATAAAATGAAGAAGATTAAAAAGATAAATCTAAAAAAACTTAATTTAACTATTATTTTAGCTATAATTGTAGCCCTTTTAGTTATTATTACTTTACTTATGCCTTCAAGAGATAAAATTAAAGAGATTGAAGTTAAAAAAGTTGAAGTTAAAAAGGAAGAAATGGTTGAAGTAACTGTATATGGAGTTACAAAAGGTTCTGATAGTCCTAATAAATATACTCTAACTTTAAAAGAAGCCTCAACAAGTGATTTATTAAAATCAGCAGTTGAAGATATGGTTAAGAAATATTCATCAGATTTAGAATTAATAAATATTTATTTTAGTGATGATAAAGTGTATTATGAGTTTAATGATAAAGATTTGTCTGAAGCATTTTTAAATGCTTTACAAATGACAACACAAGAAATAACAGGTATGGAAGAAATTAGTTTATTATGATGGGAAAATTTAAGAGGAGTTAAAATGTTTGATAAATTAGAAGAAGTTGTTACTAGATATGATGAGCTTAACAAAATGTTAGTTAGTCCAGAAGTTCTAGCAGATTCTAAAAAAATGATAGAATGTAACAAAGCTATAAATGAAATAACAGAGATTGTTGAAAAATACAAAGAATACAAAAAATATGTAGATGATATTGAATTTATAAAAGAAAGTTTTAAAACAGAAAAAGATTCTGAAATGAAAGAAATGCTTAATGAAGAGTTAAAAGAAGCAGAAGAAAAATTACCAAAACTTGAAGAAGAATTAAAAATTTTGTTACTACCAAAAGATAAAAATGATGATAAGAATGTTATTGTTGAAATAAGAGGTGGAGCTGGAGGAGATGAAGCAGCTCTATTTGCAGCAGATTTATTTAGAATGTATTCAAGATATGCTGAAAGAAAAAAATGGAAGATTGAAATTATAGAAAAACAAGATGGTGAACTTGGTGGAATAAAAGAAATTGCTTTTACTATAATTGGTTTAGGAGCATATTCAAGATTAAAATTTGAATCTGGAGTTCATAGAGTACAAAGAGTTCCAAAAACAGAAGCCTCTGGAAGAATCCATACTTCAACAGCAACTGTTGCTGTTTTACCAGAAGTTGAAGATGTTCAAGAAGTTACAGTTGACCCTAAGGACTTAAAAATAGATACTTACAGATCTGGTGGAGCAGGAGGACAACATGTTAATATGACAGACTCTGCTGTAAGAATTACTCACTTACCTACTGGGATAGTAGTTCAATGTCAAGATGAAAGATCTCAATTAAAAAATAGAGAAAAAGCTATGAAACACTTACTTACTAAACTTTATGAAATGGAACAAGAAAAACAAAGAAGCGAAGTTGAATCTGAAAGAAGATTACAAGTAGGAACAGGAGATAGAGCAGAAAAGATTAGAACATACAACTTCCCAGATGGAAGAATTACAGATCATAGAATAAAGCTTACAGTACATCAATTAGAAGCATTTTTAGACGGGGATATAGATGAAATGATTGATGCACTTATAACTTTCCACCAAGCAGAACTTTTATCTGCTTCTGAGGAATAATGAATTTAGTAGAAATATTAAAATTTTCTGAAGAGTATTTGAAAAAATACTCTTTTTCAAAACCCCGTTTAGAAGCAGAAAAGTTAGTATCTTATGTTTTAAATCTTGATAGAATAGCACTTTATATTCATTATGAAAGGGAATTATCAGATGATGAAAAGGCTTTAATTAAACAATATTTAAAAAAAATGACAGAAGAAAATAAAAATTTTGATGAATTAAAAGGTGAAAAGAAAGATTATAAAGAAGAAAATTTAGATATCTTTAATAAATCTGTTGAATACCTTAAAAAAAATGGAGTTCCAAATTCATTGCTAGATACTGAATATATATTTTCAGATGTTTTAAAAGTTAGTAGGAATACTTTGAAATATAGTATGTCAAGAGAAATAAAAGAGGAAGATAAAAATAAAATTAGAGAAATGTTAGTTCTTAGAGCTAAAAAGAGAAAGCCACTTCAATATATTTTAGGAGAATGGGAATTTTATGGTCTACCATTTAAAGTAAGTGAAGGAGTATTAATTCCAAGAGCAGATACAGAAATTTTAGTTGAACAATGTATTCAACTTATGAGAGATACTGAAGAGCCTAATATTTTAGATATAGGTACTGGAAGTGGAGCTATATCAATAGCTATTGCAAATGAGTTAAAGTCAAGTTCTGTAACAGGTATTGATATAAATGAAAAAGCTCTTAAACTTGCAAATGAAAATAAAATATTAAATAAAATAGAAAATGTTAATTTTTTAGAATCTAACTTATTTGGGAAACTTGATAAAGATTTTAAATATGATTTAATAGTTTCAAATCCACCATATATAAGCAGAGAAGAATATGAAACTCTTATGCCAGAAGTTAAAAATTATGAGCCTCAAAATGCCTTAACAGATTTAGGAGATGGCTTGTATTTTTATAGAGAAATATCTAAATTAGCAGGAGAATATTTAAAAGATACAGGCTATTTAGCTTATGAAATTGGATATAACCAAGCAAAAGATGTTTCTAAAATTTTACAAGATAATAATTTTGATGTTTTATCTATCATAAAAGATTATGGTGGAAATAATAGAGTAATAATAGCAAAAAAAGCAATAAAAACTGATAATTTTGAAGAAATTGAGGAAGAAGAAAATGTCAACTTATCTGAGTGATTATGATTATTTTTTACCTGAGGAACTTATAGGGCAAAAACCAAGAGAGCCAAGAGATTCAGCTAAACTTATGTTAATTGATAGAAAAACTGGAAGTATAGAGCATAAAAATTTCTATAATATAATTGACTATTTGCAAAAGGGAGATGTTTTAGTTAGAAATGCTACTAAGGTTATTCCTGCTAGAATTTTTGGTCATAAAGATACTGGTGGAGTTTTAGAAATTCTTTTGATTAAAAGAATCACTTTAGATACTTGGGAATGTCTTTTGAAGCCTGCTAAAAAATTAAAATTAGGCCAAAAATTATATATAGGTGAAAATAAAGAATTGATAGCAGAACTTTTAGAAATAAAAGAAGATGGTAACAGAATTTTAAAATTTTATCATGAAGGAAGTTTTGAAGAAATTTTAGATAAACTTGGTTCTATGCCTTTACCACCTTATATAACAAGAAAGTTAGAAAATAAAGATAGATACCAAACTGTTTATGCTCAAAGAGGAGAATCAGTGGCTGCTCCCACAGCAGGACTACATTTTACAGAAGAGCTATTAAAAAAGATTTTAGATAAGGGTGTAGAGATAGTTGATGTTTTTTTAGAAGTTGGATTAGGAACTTTTAGACCTGTTCAAACTGAAAATGTTTTAGAGCATAAAATGCATGAAGAAAGTTTTGAAATTTCAGAAAAAGCTGCTAAAATAATAAACGAAGCTAAGACAGAAGGAAGAAGAATTATATCAGTAGGAACTACTGCTACAAGAGCACTAGAATCATCTGTTGATGAGAGTGGAAAGTTGATTGCACAGAAAAAAGATACAGGAATATTTATCTATCCTGGATATAAATTTAAAATAGTAGATGCCTTAATTACAAATTTTCATCTTCCTAAATCAACACTTTTAATGTTAGTTTCTGCATTTTATGATAGAGAAAAAATGCTAGAAATATATAACTTGGCAGTTAGAGAAAAATATCATTTTTTTAGCTTTGGGGATAGTATGTTTATTTACTAAGTAGGTGATAATATGAGAATAATAGCAGGAGAAGCTAAAAATAGAATAATTAAAACAAGAAAAGGTTTTGATACAAGACCTACTCTTGAAAGTGTTAAAGAATCTCTTTTTTCAATAATTGCTCCTTATATTGAAGATAGTATTTTCCTTGACTTATTCAGTGGAAGTGGAAGTATTTCACTTGAAGCGATAAGCAGAGGTACTAAAAGGGCAGTAATGATTGAAAAAGATGGAGAAGCAATAAAATATATTATTGAAAATATTGATAATTTAGGATTTACAGATAGATGTAGAGCTTATAAAAATGATGTTATTAGGGCAATAGAGATATTAGGAAGAAAGAATGAAAAATTTGATATAATTTTTATGGATCCTCCATATCAGGATAATGTTACTAAAAAAGTTTTAAAAGCAATAGATAAGGCAAATATTTTAGCAGAAGATGGACTTATTATCTGTGAACACCATTTACTTGAAGATTTGGAAGATAATATTGCTTCATTTAGAAAAACTGATGAGAGAAAATATAATAAAAAAATATTAACATTTTATACAAAATAAATATTAGTTTTTCTTGAAAGAAAAGAATTTTAATATTTTTAATTACATATTTCGATTAACTTGATAGCCATAAATGTTTTTTGAGCTCCACAAAGGCTCTCCAAACATTTATGGACATCGCAGTAATCTCATTTGAATAATTTTATATAAATCTTTCAAGAAAAATTTAGTAATTTGATTATAAATATTTTTTTATTATATGAAAGGAGTTGGAATGGGAAAAAATACCTTTGAAGAAAATTTAGAAAATTTAGATAAAATTATTGAGTCATTAGAAAGTGGGGAGCTTAGCTTAGATGATGCAATAAAAGAATATGAAAATGCTATGAAACTTATAAAATCATCTTCTAAGATATTGAATGAAGCTGAGGGTAAATTACTAAAAGTTATTGAAAAAAATGGTGAAATAGATATAGAGGAGATTTAAAATGAATGATTTCCAAGTTTATTTAAAAGAAAAAACTAATTTTTTTGAAACTGAATTAAAAAAAGAATTACAAGAACTTTCTTATCCTGAAACTATTGCCAAGGGTATGGAGTATGCTGTTTTAAATGGTGGAAAAAGGTTAAGACCATTTTTACTTTTTGCAACACTAGAGTTATTAAATGAGAATATAAACAAAGGTGTAAAATCTGCAATAGCATTGGAGATGATACATTCATATTCTCTTGTTCATGATGATCTGCCAGCTCTTGATAATGATGATTATAGAAGAGGAAAATTAACAACACATAAAGTTTTTGGTGAAGCAGAGGGAATACTTATAGGAGATTCACTTTTAACTTATGCTTTTTATGTCCTTTCACAAAAAAATTTAGAATTTTTATCTTTTGAACAGATTGTAAATATTATTTCAAAAACTTCTGAGTATGCAGGAATAAATGGAATGATAGGTGGACAGATGATAGATATTCGAAGTGAAAATAAGAAAATAGATTTGGAAACTTTAAAATATATTCATAGTCATAAAACAGGAAAGCTTATTAAACTTCCTATTGAAATAGCTTGTATCATTGCTAATGTGGAAAAAGATAAAAAAGAAGTTTTAGAAGAATATGCAAATTTGATTGGTTTGGCTTTTCAAGTTAAAGATGATATTTTAGATGTTGAAGGAACTTTTGAAGAGTTAGGAAAACCTGTGGGTAGTGATGTTGATTTACATAAGGCTACTTATCCAAGTATTTTAGGAATGGAAGAAAGTAAAAAAATTCTAAATGACACTGTTGAAAAAGCAAAAGAAATTATTAAAAACAAGTTTGGAGAAGAAAAAGGAAAAAATTTAATTTCTCTTGCAGATTTTATAAAAAATAGAAATAAATAAAGAATAAAAACTGTTGTAAAAAATAAAATACAACAGTTTTTTATTTTAAAAATATTTTTCTAATAAAAATAAATTTAATTAACAAAATTTAATTTTATATGTTAAAATATTATAGTTAATGAGGTGATGAAATGGAAAAGAATATACCCAATCATATTGCAATAATTATGGATGGTAATGGGAGATGGGCAAAAAAAAGAGGACTTGCTAGAAGTTTTGGGCATATGGAAGGAGCAAAAACATTAAGAAAGGCTCTTGAATATTTGACAGAAATTGGAGTTAAATATTTAACTGTTTATGCTTTTTCAACAGAAAATTGGAATAGACCACAAGATGAAGTTTCAACACTTATGAAACTATTTTTAAAATATATAAAAAGTGAAAGAAAAAATATGATGAAAAATAGGATTCGTTTTTTTGTTTCAGGTAGAAAAAACAATGTTCCAGAAAAATTGCAAAAAGAAATTGAAAAGTTAGAAGAAGAAACTAAAAATAATGATAAAATAACACTAAATATAGCATTTAACTACGGTAGCAGAGCAGAGATAGTGGACGCAGTGAACAGAATAATAGACGATGGAAAAGAAAATATAACAGAAGAAGATTTTTCTAAATACTTATATAATGATTTTCCAGATCCAGACTTGGTTATAAGGACAAGTGGAGAGATGAGGATATCAAACTTCTTATTATGGCAAATAGCTTATTCAGAGTTTTATATCACAGATACTTTATGGCCAGATTTTGATGAAAAAGAAATAGATAAAGCTATTGAGAGTTATAACCAGAGAGAAAGAAGATTTGGAGGAGTAAAAAATGTTTAAATGGAATAGAGTTTTAGTTGCATTGATAGGAGTTCCATTATTACTATTTATTTATGCAGGCGAGAGCTTTTTCAGAATAAATCTTTATGGATTACCTATGCTAATTTTTACAAATCTAGTTATTGGTATAGGAATTTATGAATTTTATAAGATGATAAAAATATCAGGGAAAGAAGTGTATGATAAATTTGGAATAATTGTTGCCATAACAATACCAAATTTAGTATATCTTAGCAATCAAAGTCATTATAGTTATTTAGAGCAAGAATTAATTGCAGTTGTGTTAATAGTTGCAACTATTTTTATGTTAACATATAGAGTTTTTAGAAATCAAATAAAAGGGACTTTGGAGAAAGTATCTTATACTTTACTAGGAATAATATATGTATCTGTGTTTTTCTCACAAATAATAAATCTCTATTTTTTAGGAGCAGTATTTCCATTAATTCTTCAAGTTTTAGTTTGGGTATCAGATACATCAGCAGGAATAGTAGGAGTTGCAATAGGAAGAAAATTTTTTAAAAATGGATTTACAGAAATAAGTCCTAAGAAATCTGTTGAAGGTGCATTGGGCTCAATTATTTTTACAGGTTTGGCTTTTATGTTAATTGTTGTTTTATATATTGAGAAAATTAATGGGCCAACAGTAGAAGAAGTATTTTTATCATTTATTATAGGAGCTATAATATCTGTTGTTGCTCAAATTGGTGATTTAATAGAATCATTGTTTAAAAGAGAATGTGGAGTTAAAGATTCAGGAACTATACTTATGGGACATGGTGGAGTATTAGATAGGTTTGATAGTATGATATTAGTTTTACCTTTTGTAACTATGGTACTATATTTCTTTCATCTGTATGTAAGTTATCAATATGGAATTTAATTAAAGGAATGATGAAAATGAAAAAAATTTTAATTCTTGGGTCAACTGGCAGTATAGGAACAAATGCTCTTGAACTTATTAGAAGTAATAGAGAAGAATATCAAGTTATTGGTATTAGTGGAAATAAAAATATAGAATTATTAAAAAAGCAAATTGAAGAATTTAAACCTAAATCTATTTATGTTGGACTAGAAGAAGATGCTTTAAACTTAAAAGAACAATATCCTTTTATAAAAGAAGTTTATTTTGGAGAAAATGGACTAGCAGAGCTTTCTAAAAATTCTGATTATGATACTATCTTAACAGCAGTAAGTGGAGCAATTGGTATAGATGCAACTGTTGAGGCTATAAAAAGAGAAAAAAGAATTGCTCTTGCAAATAAAGAAACTATGGTGTCAGCAGGAGCATATATAAATAGACTTTTAAAAGAATATCCAAAAGCAGAAATTATTCCAGTGGATAGTGAACACTCAGCATTATTCCAATCATTACAAGGTTTTAAAAAGGAGAATGTAAAAAAATTAATAATAACAGCAAGTGGTGGAACATTTAGAGGAAAAGACTTAGCATATTTAGAAAATGTTACTGTGGAACAAGCATTAAAACATCCAAATTGGTCTATGGGTAAAAAAATTACAATTGATTCTTCAACATTGGTAAATAAAGGGCTTGAAGTTATAGAAGCTCATGAGTTATTTAATATAGATTATGATGATATAGAAGTTGTTGTACATCCACAAAGTATAATTCATTCTATGGTTGAATATGTAGATGGAAGTATTATAGCACAAATGGGAGTTGCTAATATGAAAACTCCCATACTTTATGCTTTTACTTATCCTGAAAAAGAATTTAACTCTTCAATAAATTTTTTAAATTTAATAAAAAATAATAATTTAACTTTTGAAGAAGCTGATAGAAAAGTTTTTAAAGGAATTGATTTAGCTTATAGAGCTGGTAGAACTGGAGGTACTATGCCAACAGTTTTTAATGCTTCAAATGAAGTTGCAGTTGAATTATTCATGAAAAAGAGAATAAAATTTTTAGATATTTATAGAATTATTGAAGAGGCTATGAATAGTCATCAAGTAGTAAGTTTGGATACTGATAATGCTTTAAATATTATAAAAGAAGTTGATAGAGAAACAAGAAAGAAAGTGAGAGAGCAATGGGAAAGATAATTGTGATAGAGGGTACTGATTCAAGTGGAAAAGAGACTCAAACAAAATTATTGTATGAAAGAGTAAAAAAAATATATGATAAGACTATAAAAATTTCTTTTCCTAATTATGATAGCCCTGCTTGTGAGCCAGTTAAAATGTATTTAGCAGGAGCTTTTGGAACAGATGCAACTAAGGTAAATCCTTATCCTATATCAACAATGTATGCTATTGATAGATATGCTTCTTTCAAACAAGATTGGGAGAAAAAATATATTGATGATTACATTATAATAACTGATAGATATGTAACTTCAAATATGATACATCAAGCCTCTAAAATTGAAGATATTAAAGAAAAAGATGAATATTTGAAGTGGCTTGTAGATTTAGAATACAATAAAAATGAAATTCCAGAACCAGATATAGTTATTTTTTTAAAAATGCCAATAGATAAAGCAAAAGAGCTTATGGAAAATAGAAAAAATAAAATTGATGGTTCAGAAAAAAGGGATATACATGAAGTCAATGAAGATTATTTAAAAAAATCTTATGAGAATGCAACAGCTATTTCAAAAAAATATAATTGGTGTGAAATAGAATGTCTTGAAAATAATAAAATTAAAAGCATAGAGAGAATAAATGATGAAATTTTCTCTAAAATTAAAAAGATAATAGAATATTAAAAAAATAAGAAAGTCAATAAAAACAAGTGAATTGCATTCTAAATTTTAGATGAAAAATTGAAGGAAATGAGCCGAACAAATCTCGGCATGTTTGAAGCCAACTTGTTGGCAAGTTTGCCGAATTTGTAGTGAATGTCAATTTTTTATCGTAAAAAAATTTAGTTAGCAATGAACTGTTTTTATGCAATAATAGGAGGATAAATGGCATTTTTAATTGCAGTAGTAATGCTAGGCTTAATAATATTTGTACATGAATTAGGGCATTTTTTAACTGCTAAACTTTTCAAAATGCCTGTGAGTGAATTTTCAATAGGAATGGGACCACAGGTTTTTTCAGTTGATACAAAGAAAACGACATATTCTTTTAGAGCAATCCCAATAGGAGGATATGTTAATATAGAAGGAATGGAAGTTGGAAGTGAAGTAGAAAATGGTTTTAGTTCTAAACCAGCTTATCAAAGATTTGTAGTTTTATTTGCAGGAGTTTTTATGAACTTCTTAATGGCTTTTATACTACTTTTTGCAACAGCTAAGATAAGTGGAAGAATAGAGTATGATTCTAATGCTATCATTGGTGGCTTAGTAAAAGGTGGAGCTAACGAGCAAATATTAAAAGTAGATGATAAAGTTTTAGAATTAGATGGAAAAAAAATAAATGTATGGACAGATATTTCAGAGGTTACAAAAGTATCACAAGATAAGAAAGAAATATCTGCTTTGATAGAAAGAGATGGTAAAGTAGAAAATTTAACTTTAAAATTAACAAAGGATGAAGAAAATAATAGAGTTGTGTTAGGAATTTCTCCAAAATATAAAAAGGTTAATTTATCAACAATAGAAAGTTTAGACTTTGCAAAAAATTCTTTTAATTCAATAATAACAGATACTGTAAAAGGTTTTTTTACTCTTTTTTCAGGTAAGGTTAGTTTAAAAGAAGTTAGTGGACCCGTTGGCATTTTTAAAGTTGTAGGAGAAGTTTCAAAATTTGGTTGGCTATCTATTGTAAGTTTATGTGTGGTTCTTTCAATAAATATAGGAGTGTTAAATTTATTACCTATACCTGCACTTGATGGAGGAAGAATTATTTTCGTACTTTTAGAGCTTTTTGGAATAAAAGTTAATAAAAAATGGGAAGAAAAATTGCATAAAGGTGGAATGATTCTTTTATTATTTTTTATTCTAATGATTAGTGTTAATGATGTCTGGAAACTTTTTAATTAATTTTTCTTGAAATTATACAGATAATCGGTTATAATACAGTATGATGATATTTTAAAAAAATGGTTTGTTTTGGAAAAGGAGGAAAAATATGAAAAATGCAATATTGGCAATTTCAGAAAAGAAGGAAATACTAAAACAAATAAGAAAAGAATTAGCAGAAAAATATGAAGTGATTACCTTCAATAATTTACTAGATGCAATAGATATGGTAAGAGAAAGTGATTTTGATTTAATATTATTAGATAATGCTTTAGAAGGAATCTCAGTAGGAGAAGCAAAGAAGAAATTAACAAGCATAGGAAAAGATTTTATAACAGTTGCTTTAGTAGATGAAATAAATGAAACTGAAACAAAAGAATTAGAAAAATTTGGAATTTTTGCATATTTATTAAAACCAATAAAAATTGAAGACTTAGATGCAATAATTTTACCTTCACTAAATGGTTTAGAATTAATTAAAGAAAACAAAAGATTAGAAGAAAAATTAAGTATATTAGAAGAAGATACTGATATTATAGGGCAATCAGCAAAAATAAAAGATGTTAGAAATCTTATAGAAAAGATAGCTGACAGTGATTTACCTGTTTTAATAGTTGGGGAAACTGGAACTGGTAAAGATATAATAGCAAAAGAAATTCACAGAAAAAGTGATAGAAATAAAGGAAAATATGCTCAAGTTAGTTGTGCATTATATCCAGGAGAACTTATTGAAAGAGAATTATTTGGATATGAAAGAGGAGCTTTTTTAGGAGCTAATGCAAGTAAAAAAGGACTTTTAGAAGAGATTGATGGAGGAACAGTATACATTGAAGATATAGCTAAAATGGATATCAAAGTTCAATCAAGATTTTTAAAAGCTATTGAGTATGGAGAATTTAAAAGAGTTGGAGGAACAAAAGTAAGAAAATCTAATGTAAGATTTTTAGTTGGTACAGATATAGATTTAAAACAAGAGACTGAAAAAGGAAAATTCAGAAAAGATTTATATCATAGATTAACTGCTTTAACTATTGAAGTTCCACCTTTAAGAGAAAGAAAAGAAGATATTCCAGTGCTTGCTAACTATTTCTTAAATAAAATTGTTAGAATATTACATAAAGAAACTCCTGTTATTTCAGGGGAAGCTATGAAATTTTTAATGGAATACTACTATCCTGGAAATATAATGGAACTTAAAAATTTAATTGAAAGAATGGCATTATTATCTAAGGATAAAATTTTAGATGTGGAACAATTACCATTAGAAATTAAAACAAAATCTGATATAGTAGAAAATAAAACAGTTGTAGGGGTTGGACCATTAAAAGAAATATTAGAACAAGAAATTTATAGTTTAGAAGAAGTAGAAAGAGTTGTAATTGCTATTGCATTACAAAAAACTAGATGGAATAAACAAGAAACTTCTAAGATTCTAGGTATAGGTAGAACAACTCTATATGAAAAAATAAGAAAATATGGTTTAGATACAAAGTAATATAATTAAAAGTGAGGGAAAATATAAAATGTCAATAAGAAAATTTCGTAAACAAATGAAACCTTTTATTATTATACTAACAGTTGTTTTTATATTATCTTTAGCATATGGAGGATATGAAAGTTACAGGACAAGTAGAGCTAATAAAAAGGCACAAGAAGCTATGCTTTTAAATAAAGATTATATACAAAAAATTGATATAGAAAGAGCAAAACAAGAACTTTCAAGAAGTTATGCAGATAGAGTTGACAAAGACATAGTTGATATACTTGCCTTTAATGAAGTTATAGATAAAAATTTAACTTTACATATTGCAAAAGATTTAAAAGTAAAAGTTCCTAGTTCAGAAGTTAATAAACAATATGAAGAACTTGAATCGTCTATGGGAGATAAAGAACAATTTAGGAGAATGTTACAAGTTCGTGGACTTACAAAAGATTCTTTAAAAAATCAAATTGAAGAAAATTTATTGATACAAAAAACAAGGGAAGAATTTTCTAAAAATATAAATCCTACTGATGAAGAAATAAATACTTATATGGCTTTATATTCAATCCCAGCTGATAAAAAAGAAGAAGCAATAAATTTATATAAATCAGAAAAAGGAGCAGAAGCATTTAGAGAAGCTTTATTAAAAGCTAGAAAAGAAATGCAAATAAAAGATTTAGCTCCTGAATATGAAAATTTATTAGAAAAAACAGCTTATGAAGAAGAAGGATTTACTATAACTAACCTTGATTTGGCTAGAAGCATTGCAAATGTTATGTTAGGTCAAAAAATTTCTAAAGAAGATGCAGAAAAGCAAGCAAAAGAAATGATTAGTAGACAAATAAAAATGGCAAAAATAGCTAAAGAAAAAGGTGTAAAAGTTAATGAGAATTTAGATACTATTTCTCAATTTCAAGATTATTATATTGGTTTAGCTGAAAAAGTTAGAGATGAAGTAAAGCCTACTGATGATGAATTACTAAAATTCTTTAATGAAAATAAATCTAAATATAGTATTCCTGCAACAGCAGATGCAAAATTAATATTTATTAGTGTAAAATCTGCAAAAGAAGATGATGACTTAGCTAAAGAAAAAGCAGAAAAATTATTATCAGAATTAACTCCAGAAAACTTTACAGAAAAAGGAAAAAGTTTAGGAAACAACCAAGATATAATTTATCAAGATTTAGGAACATTTGGGACAAAAGCCATGGTTAAAGAATTTGAAGAAGCTCTTAAAGATGTTCCTTCAAACACAATAGTTAATAAAGTTATAAAAACAAAATTTGGTTACCATGTTGCTTATGTAAAGAAAAATGATAATAATCAACAATGGGAAGTTGAGCATATTTTAATAGTTCCATATCCTTCTGAAAAAACTGTAACAGAAAAACTTGAAAAATTAAATAAAATAAAAGCTGATATAGAAGCAGGAACTTTAGCATTAAATGATAAAATTGATGAGGATGTAATTCAAAGTTTTGATGCTAAAGGAATAACACCAGATGGTATAATACCAGATTTTGTATATAGTCCTGAAATAGCAAAAGCAGTATTTAGTACAGAATTGAATAAAGTTGGAATAATTAATCCAAATAAAGCAACAATAGTTGTATTCCAAAAAACTAAAGAAGTGAAAGCAGAGGATGCTAATTTTGATAAATCAAAAGAGCAAGTAAAAAGTGATTATATAAATAAAAAAGTTGCAGAATATATGTCAAAATTATTCTAAAGCTAAGGGGAATAAACCAAGTTTAAGGTTTATTCCCTTTTGTACTCTTATTTTAGGGGGTATTTTATGTACTTTAAACAAGAAGATATAGATAAATTATTAGATAATTTAAGAATAGAAGAAGTAGTTGGAGAATTTATTGAGTTAAAAAAAGTTGGTTCAAGTTATAAAGGATTATGCCCATTTCATGCAGATACTAATCCTTCTTTTTCAGTTACTCCTGAAAAAAAGATTTGTAAGTGTTTTGTATGTGGTTCTGGTGGGAATGCTATAAACTTTTATTCAAAAATTAAAAATATATCTTATACAGATGCAATTAGAGAACTTTCAAAGAAATATAGAATTAATATAAAAGAATATAATAATGCCAATGTAAATAAAAATTATGAAAAATTTTATCAAATTATGGAAGATAGTCATAATTTTTTCATGGAAAAAATATTTTCTCAAGATTCAAGAGGAGCTTTGCAGTATCTTTCAAATAGAGGCTTGGATACTAATTTAATTAAAGAACACCAACTTGGATATGCTCCTCCAAAATGGTCAGAACTTTATGAACTTTTGAATAGTAAAGGTTATAGTGATGAAGATTTATTGGCTTTGGGACTTATTAAAAAGAGTGAAGAAGGAAGAATATATGATGCTTTTAGAAATAGAATAATATTTCCAATTTTTTCTCCAAGTGGAAGAATAATTGCCTTTGGTGGTAGAAGTTTGGAAAAAGATGATTCAATACCAAAATATATAAATTCACCAGATACTCCAATCTTTAAAAAAGGAAGAAATGCCTATGGTATTGAAAGAGCTATAAATATAAAAAACAAGAACTATTCTATTTTAATGGAAGGTTATATGGATGTCCTTTCAGCTAATATCTATGGTTTTGACACAAGTATAGCCCCATTAGGAACTGCCTTAACAGAAGAACAAGCTCAACTTATAAAAAGATATTCATCAAATATCTTATTGTCTTTTGATATGGACAAAGCTGGAATATCTGCAACTGAAAGAGCAAGTTTTATATTAAAGTCACAAGGGTTCAATATAAGAGTTTTACAATTTGAAGGAAGTAAGGATCCTGATGAATTTTTAAAGAAAAATGGAAAAGAAGCTTTTTTAAAAGTAGTTGAAAATTCATTAGAAATTTTTGATTTTTTATACAATTTATACTCAAGTGAATATGACTTAGATAATAATATTATAGCAAAACAAAATTTTATAGAAAGATTTAAAGAGTTCTTTTCAAATGTAGAAAATGATTTAGAAAAGGAAATGTATCTAAAAAAACTTTCAGAAAAAATTGATATCAGTGTAGATGTTTTAAGAAAGACACTTGTTGAGCAAAATAAAAAACATGCTATAAGAAAAGATTATGTTGATATAAATCAAGAAAAAATTGAAAAAAAAGAATTTAAACAAGCTAATAATTTAGAAATGGCAATAGTTAAGATGTTACTTAGAAAACCTGAATATTATAACTTTTTTAAAGAAGAGAAATTAGAAAGTGATATTACTAATAAAATTTTTAAATTTTTTAATCAAAAAATAAAGGAAAATTTATTTTTTGATAGTAATACTATAATGAAAGAGTTTAAAAATTATATCGAGGAAAGTAATGAGTTTTCTGATTATGAAAAAAATAATGAGTTAGCAAGAATAATAATGGATTATATTTTAATTCCAAATAAATTTGAAGAAGAAAGAGAAAATATAGCATTATTTAAAAGTTATCTTAGAGTAAAGTTAAAGCTGAGAGATAAAACAAAAGATGATATTAGTAAAAAAATTGAATTTGGAAAATTAAAAAAAGAAATAGAAGAAACTAAAAGTGTTGAAGACTTTATAAAAGTTTATAATTCATTTAAGTATCTTTTTTAACCCTATTACAGTAGCAAGGAGGATTGTAGTGAAAGAGCTAATAAAAAATGAAAAAGCTAGAGCTTTGATAAAAAAAGCAGTAGAAGAAGGGATTATAACTTATGAAGAAATTAATGAAGAATTAGGTGATGATTTTCCAGCTGAAAATATAGAACAACTTATTAATGAAATGCTTGAACAAGGGATTAAAATAGTTGATGAAGAACAATTAGATGAGTTAGGTGAAGATGAATTAAGAGAAAAAGATCTAGGTGATGATTATGTAGATAGTGAGGAACATGATGATTTACTAGAAGATGATACAGATGATAAACTTGATGATACAGATGATGAAAATGATGACACAGAAGAAAGTTTTACAGAATTTGATGATGAGTTTAATCCTGAATATATAGAAGATGTAAGTGAAGATGAGTTAAGTAATGAAAAATTATTGAATTTAGGTAATAGTGCAAAAGTAGATGAACCTATAAAAATGTATTTAAGGGAAATAGGGCAAGTTCCTCTATTAACTCATGATGAAGAAATAGAATATGCTAAAAGAGCCTATGAAGGGGATGAGGAGGCTAGTAAAAAGCTTATAGAATCAAATTTAAGGCTTGTTGTGAGTATTGCTAAAAAACATACAAATAGAGGTTTAAAACTTCTTGATTTAATACAAGAAGGGAATATTGGACTTATGAAAGCTGTTGAAAAATTTGAATATACAAAAGGATATAAATTTTCAACTTATGCTACTTGGTGGATAAGACAAGCAATAACAAGAGCAATAGCTGATCAAGGAAGAACAATAAGAATACCTGTTCATATGATAGAAACAATAAATAAAATTAAAAAAGAATCGAGAATATATCTACAAGAAACAGGAAAAGATGCTTCTCCCGAAATTTTAGCTGAAAGACTTGGAATGGAAGTTGATAAGATAAAGGCAATTCAAGAAATGAATCAAGAACCAATATCTCTTGAAACTCCTGTTGGAAGTGAAGAAGATAGTGAATTAGGGGATTTTGTAGAAGATCAAAAAACAACAAGTCCTTATGAAGCTACAAATAGAGCAATTTTAAGAGAAGAATTAGATGCTGTTTTAAAAACATTGAGTCCAAGAGAGGAAAAAGTGTTAAGATATAGATATGGACTTGATGATAGTTCTCCAAAAACATTGGAAGAAGTTGGAAAAATATTTAATGTTACTAGAGAAAGAATAAGACAAATTGAAGTTAAAGCTCTTAGAAAATTAAGACACCCTAGTAGAAAGAAAAAGCTTGAAGATTTTAAAGTAGATTAGTTGGGAGGTAATATTTTGAAGCTCTTAAGTCTAGAAAAATATTTACTTAAAAATGATATAAATGATGAAGAATTTAAAAAACTTGTAATTGAGATATCGGAAAAATTGGAATTAGAAGCACTTTCTGAAGGTAGGAAGTTAACTGATGAAGAAATAGATTATGAATATGTTGATTTTCTTATAGCTGAAATTCTTGAAACTTTAAAAGATGATGTTTGTAAATGTGAAGTTGAATGTGGAGTTCCAGATTGTTGTGGAACAAGAGTTGAAAAAAACTTAAAAAAAGTTTATGAAATGGCTCTTTATATGCTAAGAGATGGAATATCTTATGAGGATTTAACACAAGAAGGTATTATTGGACTAATTAAGGCACATGAACTTTTTGAAGATGACAAAGATTTTAAACTATATAAAGACTACTATATAGCAAAAGAAATGTTTAACTATATAAATAATTATGCTAATTATAGAAAATCAGCTTTTAAGGATTATGCTGAACATGAAATTCATAAGGATAGCCATTTAAAAGTTTCTTTGAAAGATAAAGATAAATCAGAAGAACTTAAAAAACTTGAAAAAGAAAATAAAGAAAAACATATTGAAGAAATGAAACATTTAGAAAAAAGAGCTGAAACTTTATTTGACTATCTAAATCTAAAATATAGATTGAGCGAAAGAGAAATTGAAGTTTTAGTGTTGTATTATGGACTTGATGGACATAGTAAAAAAACTTTTTCTCAAATTTCTGAAATCACTAAAATAGATGAGGATAGTTTAGATAAGATTTTAAAGGGAGCTATGTTTAAATTATCAAATGTAGATGAAAAGGTTGAGCTATGAAAACCAGAGATATTATAAATATTTTAGAAAAGAAATTTCCTAAAATAAATGCTGAAGAATGGGATAATGTTGGACTTTTGATAGGAGATTATGATAAAGAGATTAAAAAAATTCAATTTTCATTAGATGCAACCTTAGAAAGCATTGAAAATGCTATTTCTAAAAAAGTAGATATGTTAATTACACATCATCCTATTATATTTAAAGCTATTAAAGATATAACTGAGCAAAATATTTTAGGAAAAAAAATTAGAGATTTAATAAAAAATGATATTAATGTTTATGCTATACATACAAATTTAGATTCAAGTATTGAAGGACTAAATGATTATGTTTTAAAAAAAATAGGAATTTTAGAGTATAAGATATTAGATTTTGATGAAGAAAAGAATTGTGGTATAGGAAGAATTTTTAAATTAAATGAAGAAAAAAATTTAAAAAACTTTATAGAAGAACTTAAACTAAAATTGAAAATTTTAAATCTAAGAGTTATAAGTAATGATTTAAATAAAAAAATTAAAAAGATAGCTCTTATAAATGGTTCTGCTATGAGTTATTGGAGAAAAGCTAAAAAGGAAAAAGTTGATTTATTTATAACAGGAGATATTGGCTATCATGATGCTCTAGATGCTTTAGAAAGTGGCTTAAATGTAATTGACTTTGGGCATTATGAAAGTGAACACTTTTTCTATGAAATTTTAATAGAAGAATTAAAAGATAACAACTTAGAATTTTTAGTTTTTAATAGAGAACCAATATTTAAGTTTTATTAAAGATATGGAGAAATTATGAAAAAAATAATGATTATGTTTTTATTTTTATTATCTTCAATTTATAGTTTTGCTACTATAAATGATAACCTTAATCTTTTAAAAGATGAGGAAAAAAGTGAAATAAATGAAAAAATTGAAGAAATACAAAATGAAAAAGGATTGACAATATTTGTAAATACATTAGCAGAAGATGAAGGCTTTGCTATTTCAGACCCAGAAAGAGCAATGATATTGAATCTTAAAAAGGGAGAGAAAGAAACATATAAAGTTGAACTTTCTTTTAGTAAAGATATAGATGTTGAAGATTATCAAGATGATATAAATACAACTCTAAATGATTCAGCTGAATTATTAGAAAGAAAAGAATATGGAAAATATATTTTAACTGTACTTGATGGTGCAGGTTCTGTCTTACAAGAAGTTAATATTGAAGCTTTAAATCAAATGACAATGACAAAAGAACAAGAAAATAATAGTACACCAATTATGGTTGCAGCCTTTGTTATAATAATTTTATTTATTGTTTACAAAATGTATGCTGCATACAAAGATAAAAGCAATCAAGAAGAAGATGATTAGAAGATATTTTAGGTATTCAAGTTAATCGCTGTCTTAGACAGAGGAAAGTCCGAGCTCCACAGAGCAAAAGGGTAGCTAACGGCTACTAAAAGTAATTTTAAGGAAAGTACCACAGAAAATAGACCGCCATTTAGGTAAGGGTGAAAAGGTGGTGTAAGAGACCACCAGTTTTTTAGGAAACTAAAAAAGCTTGGTAAACCCCCTTTGGAGCAAGACTAAATAGGAAAGATTAAGGAGTTGCTCGCTCTCTTTCAGGGTAAGTCGCTAGAGATTATAAGTGATTATAATTCGAGAAAAATGATTAACAAATACAAAACTCGGCTTATTGAATGCCTAAAAATTTAAAAAATCTGCTACAAAAATTTTTGTAACAGATTTTTTAATTACTGCATATTTATATATTTTAAATAAATATCTCCACTAGGGCTTACATTAATTCCTCTTACATTTGAATGAGATAAGACAGTATCATATTCTTGTAAAAGTGGTATAACAGGTAAGTTATTTAAGAATTCTTCATCAGACTTTATATTACTACCATATTTATAATTAATATAATGGTACAAATCATTCATATTGTTTGTTCCCACTAAATATTTTTCTATTCTAAAAGTTATTCCTGAATCAGGATTTGAAGTAACTCTTATAGGAATTTTAAATTGTCCTATCCATTCTTTAACAGTTGATAGAAGCAATTTCTTCTCCAATAAATTATTATTTTCAAAATAAGCAACATAAGGAGTTTCTGAAAAATTAAAATTAGAGTTTTCTTTTATTTTTTGAAAATCTTCCTTAGCTTTATTCAATACATCAGAATTTGGATGTGGATGAGAAAAAATAGCTGGAGAGTTATTTTCTAAAATAACTTTTCCCATAAATTCTGGATCACTTACAACATACATGAGTTTTCTAATTTCTGTCTTATCAAAAAACTTTTCTTTATTTTCATTTGGTATAGAAATATACCAATATCTACTTGTAAGAAATACTAGCTTTTCAGGTAAAGTATTTACTTGGTTTAATCTATCAAAAGGCATAGAATAAAAAGGTTCACCAAAATAGTCTATCTCATTACGAGGAAACATTTCATAAGCCATTATTCCATCTTCTACAAGTGAAATTTTAATTTCTTTTAACTTGGTATTAATATTATCCCAATAGTTCTCATTTCTCTCTAAAATAATTTCATCATCTGTAAAACTAGAAACTTTAAAAGCTCCATTAACAATTTTTTTATCAAGATTTAGATCTCTATTCTCTTTTCTAATTGGATAAAAAATTGGATTACTTACCCATTCATCAAAATTTTTAATAGGATTATTTAAACTAACTATAAGTTTATTATCTTGAACTTTAAGTCCAACAGAAACTCTATCAGACTTTTTATTATAATAATCTTCAGCACCTTTTATTACAAATAGTCTGTAAATTTCATCAGATTTTGAATTTTCTAAGCTATCAAACCAACTATCTAAATAAGTATTAGCAGTTATTTTTTCTCCATCAGACCATTTTAAATCATCTCTTAAAGTAAAAGTCCATTCTTTATAATCATTGGAATGTTCTATATCTACTACACTTACAAATCTAACTCCCTCTGTTTTAAGTTCAGTTAATCCTTCAAAAAGTTGAGTTAATAATGCTCTCTCATTTCCAGAATAAGATTGAGGATTTAATTTATATTCTTGCTTGGGCATAACAGTATAAAAAACTTGCTCTACTTTTTTAGTATCATCTATTTTATTCTCTCCACAAGCAAATAATAGACAAGTTAATACAAAAATTGATAATAATTTTAAAATTTTCATTGCTTTCTCTCCCTAAATTTTATAAAATTACTGTAACCTATTTTAACATATATTTTGAAAATTTTATAAAAATAATATTTTATTAAAAAAATATCTTGACTTATAAAATAATATATTATAAAAATATTTATAATGAAATTTTTAGGAGGATTTTATGTTACATTATTTAGAAGTTGGAGGACCTATCCTATGGGTGCTTGTTATCATTTCCATAGGAGCTTTTGCTGTTGTATTAGAAAGAATTGTATTTTTTGCAAGGAATGAAAAGAACGTTGGAAGTAATTTTAAAGATGAAATACTTTCGTTAGTAGCTAGTAAAAAACTAGATGAGGCTATTGCTTTATGTGATACTAAGAAAAGTTGTGTTGCATCTGCTGTGAAAAAATTTTTACAAAAAGCTCCAAAAGGAATAGATGTACAAGATTATGAATTTATTTTAAAAGAAATTACTATTAAAGAAACATCACCTTATGAAAGTAGATTAAATCTTTTAGCAAGTGTTATAAGCATTTCTCCAATGCTTGGACTATTAGGGACAGTTACAGGTATGATTAGAGCATTTACTAATATTTCAAAGTATGGTGCTGGAGATGCTGCTATTGTTGCAGATGGTATAGCTGAAGCCTTATTGACAACAGCAGCTGGACTTATGATAGCAATTCCAGTTATAGTTGTTTATAACTATTTAAATAGAAGATTAGAAAAAATGGAAAATGAAATAGATGATGTGGTAACAAATATAATTAATATATTTAGGAGATAAGAATGAGCAAATATAAGAAGAAAAGAGAGTCAGCTAAATTAGATTTAACACCACTTATAGATGTTGTTTTTCTTTTAATTATATTTTTTATGGTAACTACAACATTTAATAACTTTGGTTCAGTTCAAATCGATTTACCTAGCTCTACTATTCAACAAACTGATAAAAATAAAAGTATAGAAATTATAATTGATAAAGATGGAAATTATCATATTTCTGAAGATGGAAAGATTACCCAAGTACAATTTTCAGATTTAGATGTTTATCTAAAATCTGCAAAAGAAGCCACTGTTTCTGCTGATAAAAATTTAAAATATCAAATTATTATGGATGTTATAACTAAAATAAAAGAAAATGGTGTGGATAATTTGGGCTTAACTTTCTATGAATAGGTGGTACTATGAAAAAATATATTTTAATATCTCTTGTACTTCACTTAATAATATTATTTGGATTTGGCGTAATTCAAACAACTCAAATGGTAAAAGATGAGCCTAAAAATCAAGTTGTTCCTATAGCCTTTGTAGCTAAACAAACTTCTGATAATCCAGGTGGAAAAGTTTTAGATACACAGGAAAGAGAAAAACAAAGTCCTGAACCACCAAAACCAAAAGTTGAAAAAAAACCAGAAGAAAAAAAGCTAGAGGAAAAGAAAGTAGAAAAGAAACCTGAAAAGAAAGAGATAGAAAGTAATATTCCAAGTAAAGATGCTAAACCAGTTGAAAAGCAACCAGAACCAGTTACTTCTGAAAATACTCAATCTACTGAAACTACTAGTAAGGGAGAAAGTGCTTCAAGTGATAATTCTTCTAGTAGTGGAGGAAGTACAAATGGGACAGGAAGTGGAAGTGAAGACTTTGGTTCAAACTTTATTTCTGATGGAGATGGAAGCTATATAGCACTTTCAGCAAAGGGAATAAATTATGAAATAATAAATGAAGTAGAACCTGACTATCCTTCACAAGCTGAATCAATAGGATATTCAAAACAAGTAAAAGTAACAGTTAAATTTTTAGTAGGCTTAAAAGGAAATGTTGAAAAAGCTGAGATAACTCAATCTCATAAGGATTTAGGTTTTGATGCAGAGGTTATGAAAGCTATTAAAAAGTGGAGATTTAAACCTATATATCATAATGGAAAAAATATAAAAGTTTATTTTGTTAAGACCTTTGTATTTGATCCTCAATAAAATAAAAAATAGAAATCAATTAGAGAAAAATCTAAAAAGATTTCTATTTTTTATTTCCAAGAAAAAAGCTGTTTTAAATAGTAATTAATTTAAAACAGCATCTTAATTTTTAATAATTTATTATTCTTTAATTAAAGAATTGATTTCTGCAAGAATAGCCTTAGTGTCTAATCCATGAGCTTCTATTCCTTCTGCTAAAGTTTCTCCTGAAGCTATCATACATCCTACACATCCTAAACCATTTCTTTGTAAAACTTCAACTATTACTGGGTATTTTTCAACCGCTTCCATTATATTCATATCTCCTGTAACCATTTCTTTATCCTCCTTAATTTGTTTATAAGTTATTATATCTTAATTATAATAAAATTTACAATTTTTGTCAAGAATTATTAATTTTAATATCATTAAAGATTAAAAATAATTTTTAGTCCTCTAACTACTAATCCTGTAACTGCACCAGCAGCAGCACCAGCAATTTTTCCAATAGTTTTTCCTTTTTCTCCTAAAATTAATTCTCCTATCGTTCCACCTATACTAGAGCCTTTAGTTATGCCTTCTTCAATAGCATCACTCAATTCTGAAATAATGTCATTTTTATAATTTTTTAAGTTATCATCATCTTCCCACATAGCAGGATTTTTATTTATATTTTCTATGTAGGGTAATCTTTTATTCTTAGGAGTTAGTCTTATTATATAATAAAGTAATTTTGAAAGATTATATGGTTTTTCTTGAGAGCCACCTTCTTCTTTAAAACCAGCACTATAATAAATTGGAGTAATATCTAAACCAGTTCCTTCTTTTATACGTTCATGAACTGATTTAACTTTCTCATCAAGAAATTCAACTAATTCAGGTTCAGGCTTATTTTCTTCATGATTCCAATATCTACCTTTCATAGCAATATCAGCTTGATTTATAGCTATAAGAACTCTATTTTTATCTTCTCCAAGGTTAGGAATAATAACATTATTAATAAGTTCATAAGAGGTACCAAGATCTCTTGAACTACCATCTAAAATAACTAATACTAAATCTATTAATAAGTTTCCTTTTTCATCTTTTTCAAGTAATTTATTAATGATATTTTTCGTATGTTTAGCATCAGCTTCTTTTCCATCACCTAAACCAGGAGTGTCCCATAAAACAAGATTTCCTAGAGTATAATTAGTTATTTCCATTGTTTCTGGATCTGAAGTTACACCAACTTTGGCAACTTCCATATTAAATAAAGCATTAATTGTTGAACTCTTACCTGCACCAGTTGCACCAGTTATCATAAGATTTAGTTTTTGTTCTTTTAAATGTAAAAAATTTTTTTTTAACTCATTTTTTTCAGTCTCATTAATATCAGTTTTATCTATATTTTCTTCCATTTTATCTAAAATATTTTTTTCCACTATAAACCTCCATTAATTTTAATAAATATTTATCATTTTATAAATTTCTCTTATCTACTCAATAATGAAATCAAAGATTTCTTTAAATTCTAATTTTTATCTTTCATTGTTGTTAATAGCAAAAGAATTCTATTCTTTTATCTTCAGTAAGATTTAGAATAACAATATTATTAATAAGTTCACAAGAAGTACTAAGCTATATTAAATATATATTTAAAACAACTAATACTAAATCTACTAAGAATATTTATAATTATCACCTAAACCTAGATTATTCCATAAGATAGAATAATCTAAAATAAGGATTAATTCCTGTAGTTTTAAAAAGAAAAATATCTCCAACTAAAGCAACAACTTTTGTTAAAAGACTTCTTATTTCTTCATCATAATAAATGTTATCTAATATTCTATTAATCAAATACTCCTTCTTTATAATTTTTTTATTTGTCACTATCTATCCACATTTCAGCATTTTGATTTATATTCTGTGCATATGAAGCTCTCTTTTCTTTAGGAGTGTGCTTTATTATATAGTAAAGTAATTTTGAAAGATTATAAGGATTTTGTTTTATTCCATCTTCTTTAAAACCAGCACTATAATAAATAGGAGTGATATCTAAACCAGTAGCTTCTTTTATCCTTTTACTAACTGATTTAACTTTCTCTTCAAGAAATTCAACTAACTTAGGCTCAGGTTTATTTTCTTTATAATTCCAATATCTACCTTTCATTGCCATATCAGCTTGGTTAATAGCAACAAGAATTCTATTCTTTTTATTTTCACCAAGGTTAGGAATAATAACATTATTAATAAGTTCATAAGAGGTACTAAAATCTCTTGAACTTCCATCTAAAATAATCAATACTAAATCTATTAGTAAGTTTCCTTTTTCATCTTTTTCAAGTAATTTATTAATGATATTTTTTGTATATCTAGCATCAGCTTCTTTTCCATCACCTAAGCCAGGAGTATCCCATAATATAAGATTATCTAGGTCATAACGAGTAATTGTTGTAGTTACTAGATTTATGCTACTTCCAACCTTAGCAATATCTAGATCAAATAAGGCATTAATTGTTGAACTTTTTCCACAGCCTGTTTCTCCTGTTATCATAATATTAATATTTTTCTCTTTTGAATATAACTTTCTTTTCTCAAGTGGTATATTGTCAATAATAAAATCAAAGATTGATTTTATATTCCAATTATATTCAGCTGAATAATAAACTGGTGTAAGAATATCAACTCCAGTTGCTTCTTTTACACGTTCTTTTACAGAAATAGCTTTCTCATTTAAAAAAGATATTAATTGTGGATCAGGACTTTTTGTAATATTACTCCAATAATAACCTTTCATTGCAATATCAGCCTGATTTATAATTACCAATATTCTGTCTTTTTGAATATTGGGAATAATTATTTCATTTAGTAGAGTATAGGTTGTTCCCATATCTCTAGTAGAACCTTCTATAATTACTATAACTAAATCAATAAATGCATACATATACTCATTTACAAAATACGTTTTATGAAGAAGATCAGTTATCTTTTTTTTATGAATTTTATCTATTTCTACACCATCACCTAAACCAGGAGTATCCCAAATTCTAAAATAATTATTTAAAGCATAAGCATCTAATTCCATAGTTTCAGGATCAACACCATCTCCAACTATAGCAACAGTTTTTTGAAAAAAAGCATTTAATGTAGTTGACTTTCCAGCACCAGTTATACCAGTTATCATAATATCTAAAGGTCTTACTCCTATACAAGTAATTTTTTTATTTATATCATTTTCTCTATAGGTATTGAACTTTATATCATCCATTTATTTTATTCCTTTAATATACAAAATATATCTATGATTAATCAAAAATTGAATTCCAAACACCACCTAAAAATCCACAAACACTACCCACAGCTGCTCCAACAGCTTTTCCAACTACTTCACCTGGTTTTCCTAAAAGACTTCCTATTTCTCCACCATAATAAATACCATCTGAAATTCCTTCTGAAATAGCATCACTTAATTCATCAAATATTCCTTTTTTATAATTTTTTAATCCATCACTATCTGTCCACATTTCAGCATTTTGATTTATATTTTGTGCATATGAAGCTCTCTTTTCTTTAGGGGTATGCTTTATTATATAGTAAAGTAATTTTGAAAGATTATAAGGATTTTGTTTTATTCCATCTTCTTTAAAACCAGCACTATAATAAATAGGAGTGATATCTAAACCAGTAGCTTCTTTTATCCTTTTACTAACTGATTTAACTTTCTCTTCAAGAAATTCAACTAACTTAGGCTCAGGTTTATTTTCTTTATAATTCCAATATCTACCTTTCATTGCTACATCAGCTTGGTTAATAGCGACAAGGATTCTATTTTTTTTATCTTCACCAAGATTTGGAATAATAACTTCGTTGATTAAATCATAAGAAGTACCAAGATCTTTTGAACTTCCTTCTAAGATAACTAGTATTAAATCTACTAAAAGATTTCCTTTTTCATCTTTTTCATTAAGTTTACTGATAATACCTCTTGTATGTCTTCTATCAGCATCTTTATTATCCCCTAAACCTGGACTATCCCATAATATAAGATTATCTAGGTCATAACGAGTAATTTCCATAGTTTCTGGATTTACCCCAGTTCCAACCTTAGCAATATCTAAATCAAATAAAGCATTAATTGTTGAACTTTTTCCACAGCCAGTTGCTCCTGTTATCATAAGATTAATTTTTTGTTCTTTTAAGTGAAAAAGATTTTTCAATAATTTGCTCTTCTCTTTTTCTGGAACATTTGATTTCATAATATCATTTTCCATTTCTTCAAAAATACTTTTTTTATCTCTCACTTTTATCCCTCCATTAATTAAAAATAATATGTAAATATATTATATATTACAGACAAATCAAAAGCAATAAATTATAATTTAAAAATTAACAATATTAAAGGTGCTGTAAAAATTAAACTATCAACCCTATCTAATATTCCTCCGTGTCCTAAAAGCAAATTTCCAGAATCTTTAAGATGTACTCTTCTTTTTAAAGCAGAAATAAAAATATCACCAATAAAACCTATTAGACAGATGTAAGGTATAAATTTTACTTGAAAATCTATATTAGCAAAATGTTTTAATAAAGTTGCAGTTAAAGTAGTAAGTATTATCCCTCCAATAAGTCCTTCAACTGTTTTATTTGGACTGATATTAGGAGTAATTTTTCTCTCACCAAAAATATTTCCACTTATATATTGGAATACATCATTTAATTCTATTAAAATTAAATAATTTATTATAAAGTTTAAATCATCTATATAACTTATACTTCCTATCAAATAAGTTGTTATGAAAAAAGCAAAGATTATAAAAGCTCTTTTATAGTATCTAAGGCAGATAAGAACAAATAAAATTAATAGCACATAAAAATTTTTAAAATAAGGAGTGATTAAT
>ERZ773100.276-NODE-276-length-29047-cov-4.830022_pt1 | contig 29047 bp, 25 predicted proteins | sample MGYA00511119_ERZ773100 | MGnify/ENA primary metagenome ERZ773100 (study PRJEB29015, sample SAMEA2738000) | human oral metagenome | biome: human oral; feature: human-associated habitat; material: dental | place: China | collected 2111 ...
ATATTCTAAATCAAAAATACTGTTATAATTATGATTTTTATTTCTTCTGTAGACTAAATTTGCAGGATTTTCTTCTTTTAGAAGTTCAATAAAGAAGGCCTTTGAAGTTTCAAATAGATATTCCTTATTTTCTTCTTTATATTCTTTATATAGTAAATATACTATTTTTTCCATTATCTCATTATTAGAAAAAGTTTTAAAATGATGAATTATCTTCTTAAGAATAATTCCTGGAGTAGTATGTAAAATTTTATTAATAACATTATTAAAATTTTCAATCCTTAAATGAGATTGAGTAAGAAGATACAATTGATAAAGTGTAGAGAAATCTTTTATTTCATTTTTATAAAATTCTCTCCAAGTATCTGCTAAAGGATATTCATCTAAGTGTTCATCTACACTATAATAATAGTTTGCTCTTTTTACTATAGGAAGAAATTCATTTCTTAGTAAAGTTTTTTCACCAGTATAAGCATTTGTATATTCATGGGTACCATTATTAACAATTAAAGCATTAAATTTTTTAACTAATTCAAAAAGTTCATCCTCAGTTTTAGTGAAAATATCTTTTGCATCAATACTTTTTTCAAGAATATACACTCCATCTTTATTTTTCTTAACATTTTTAGAAAGTTTCTTAACTTCTTTTACTTCATAAGGAAGTTCAGATTTATATGTTTTATCATATAAATCAGAAGATTCAGTAGTTTCAACTTTCCCTACTAAACCATCAATAAGTATTTTTTCTGGATCTGTTGGCTCTTTTATAGAAGCAACAATTTTTTCAATTTTTTCTTTTACAAAATCTGGTTTATCTTTTACTTTAGTTAGAATATCTAGACCTGCCAGTCTTTTATTTCCATTTTTATCTTTAACTAAATTTTCAGTTGTTTCTAATAATTTTGAACTTTCAAGGCTTAAAATTAAACTAATAGCATTCTTTCTAACATCAGCAGTTTTTAATCTAAGTGCATCTTCAATTTCTTTAGCATATTTACTGGCTAAATCATTTGCTCTTATTATTTTATTTGCCTCATTTGTAACACTTGCATCAGCTAACATTTTTACAACTAATAACTCTTCATCTTCATTTTCAGGTTTGTTGAATAATGATTTTAAATAGGCACCACGAGAATAAGGTTCAATAGCTTTAAAATAAGTAAATACTTCATTTTTTAAATTTAATTCAGGATATGAAGTAGCAATTGTAAATAGAAGGCTCGCTATATTATGTTTATATATATATCTGCTTACCCAAGGGAAAATAATAGGATTAAAACCTTTATCTTTACCATCTATTAATACAAAAACTTTTTTTAATATTTCAAAAAATTCTTTTGCCTCATCTGTTGTATCAAAAAGTCCTCTATTAGTCTTTATAGAAGTATTAGTATAAGCATTATAAGATAAATGTTCCCAATAACAAGCAACTATTTTTAAGAAATCATTATCATCTTTTTCAGAGTATTCTTTAATTATATCTTTAGCAACTGTTCTTTGATATTTTATATCTTGAAAAATTTCTAAATTATATGCAACTAGTAACTTTGTATGCAATTTTGAAACTTTTAAAAGTTCTTGTACAGCTTCAAGTGCAAACTTTACATCTTGGCTTGCCTTATACCAAAGTGCAAGATATACCTCAACATTATCATCACTCTTTAAAAGCTCATTAGCATATTTAGGATTGTCAATTAGCTTATTTATAATCTCTAATTCTTTTTTACCTACTGCTTCAGGGGTATTATAGTTCTGACCAAGTAAACCTGTCCAAACTCCTAGGGCTCTTTTAACAGAAGAGAAACGAATTAAATCATTATCATAGATAATTTTAAACATATATTCAAAATTTTCTTGACTTCCTTCATCCATAGTTTCACAAATTTGTTGACGAAGTCCTTCCTGTCTTTGTGCAGCAAGAAGTAATTTTCCAGCCATTTCTACTAGAAATTTATTTTCAGAAACAAATATTGCTGCTAAGGTTCCATAATTTATATTTTTAGAAGAACCACTTGTCAGAGCTTCATTGATGAAATCTATAACTTCTTGATTTCCATTGTCAATCTCATTAGCAATAACATATTTATTTTCAAGTGAAGAAATTAAATTTTTTAAATCCCAACCTTCAAGACCTTGGAAATCACAGTTTCCAAGTAATAATTTTTTAGTATCAATATCAAAAAACTTATAGTGTACAAATGTTTTAAGAACAGAAAAAAGTTTATCTATATAGTTACGATAATTTGTACTTCTGACCATTCTTCTTGTATATCCCATAGTATAGGGAGTTTTTGTGATTTTTTCTCCAATTTTTATAAAGTTTTTTAAATTAGCTTCTCCTATAAGTACTTCTAGTGCTGGGTATATATTTTCTGGGAAAATATCTTCAAATTTAGCATTTTCCCTTTTTGAAAATTTATTAATTAAATTATCTTGTAAAATCTCTCCATAACCATGATAATTTCTTTTGGTAAAGATATCTTCAATAAATCTTTGATTATCTCTATCTAAAGTTTTTACTTCTGTCTTAATTTTACTTATAAAGCTATTAACTTTTGAAGTAAACTTATTTCCATAAAAATTTAACATTAATCCTCCTACCACATTCTACCTGCAAGCATAGTTAATCTAATAAATGTAAGAATATCTCCATCTTTTAAATTTAAACTATCATCTAGTTTTTCAGTTTGCTCATCATTTATAAAAATACAATACAGACCATCTTCAAAAGCTAAATAGGCAGTGTCTAAAGCTTTCTCTAAATTAGCTTTTTTATCTCCATGTACTTCATCACCAATTTTTCCACTTCTTGCAGCTTCAGCAATATGTTCATTAGTCATGATAGATAAAATATCTTTGTCATCTATTTTTTTATTAAATTTTTCTACATTAATTTTTACTAATTCTGTTATTAAATCTTTTGTAGTAGAAACTTTATTTATTAATTCAACTTCTTCTTGATGAATAATTTTTTTTCTTGATAAACCTTTTACATTGATAATTATTTTCATCTTTCACCTCCATAAAAAATAAATTAATAGATTTATTATAGCTTATTAAGACAAATTTATCTACAAAATTTTCTTTCCATTTTCTAAAAAAAGAAATATTTTAGTAAGTTGAGATTATAAAAACATTTAACTTTATCTAATACTAATATTTCAATAAAAATTATTTACATTTTATTTTATAAATGTACATTAATCAATAAAAATAGTTTGTTTATTAACTTATTTTATGCTAAAATTAAAAAATAATGAACATTAATAATGGAAGTGATTATATGGATTTAACAGAACGACAAAAAAAAATTCTTATAATGTTAAAAGAAAAATCATCATTATCAGGAGATGAAATTGCACAAAATCTTAATGTTACAAAATCAGCATTAAGAACAGATTTTTCAATTTTAACAGGATTGAAATTAATTACAGCTAAACAAAATAAAGGTTATACTTATAATAAATGCACAATAAAAAGAGTTAGGGATTGTATGAGTCCTCAAAATTCAATTAGTGTAAAGACATCAGTTTATGATGCAATTATACATTTATTTAATTTTGATTTAGGAACTTTAATTGTAGTTGAAAATGAAAAATTAGTTGGAATTATTTCAAGAAAAGATTTACTAAAAGCAGCTTTAAATAGAAAAAATATAGAAAAAATACCTGTTAGTATAATAATGACAAGAATGCCAAATATTGTACACTGTTTTGAAGATGATAATATAATGGAAGCGATAGAGAAATTAATAAAACATGAGATAGATTCTCTACCTGTTCTTAGGAAAGAAAAAGGAAAACTATCACTAGTTGGAAGATTTACAAAAACAAATGTGACAAAATTATTTTATCAAGAACTTAAAAATAAAAGTATCTAGGAGGCAGTAAAATGAAACAAGTATATGAATTTAAAGATGGTGGAAAAGAAATGGTTGCATTACTTGGAGGAAAGGGTGCTAACTTAGCTGAGATGACTAAGATAGATTTACCTATCCCTAAGGGAATTATAATTTCAACAACTGCTTGTAATGACTATTTTAAAAATGATAAGAAATTATCTTTTGTATTAGAAGAAGAGATTTTAAGAAATATCAGAGTATTAGAATATGAAACTGGTAAAAAATTTCAATCAGCTAAACCACTTTTAGTTTCAGTTAGATCTGGAGCTCCTGTTTCTATGCCTGGAATGATGGATACAATTTTAAATTTAGGTTTTAATGATTATGTTGCAGAAAAAATGTTAGAAATAACAAAAGATGAAAAATTTGTATACACATCTTATCTAAGATTTGTACAAATGTTTTCTGAAATTGCAAAAGGAATAAACAGAAAAAAATTCATGCACTTAAAAGCTACTGACTACAAAGCACAAATAATTGAAAGTAAAAATATATATAGAGAAGAATGTGGGGAAATGTTCCCTGAAAACTATAAGGCTCAAATACTTATAGCTGTAAAATCAATATTTGACTCATGGAATAATGATAGAGCAATATTGTATAGAAAATTACATAATATAGATAATAATATGGGAACTGCTGTTGTAATTCAAGAAATGGTATTTGGAAACTTTAATGATAAATCTGGAACAGGAGTTTTATTCACAAGAAATCCGTCTACTGGTGAAAATAAAATATTTGGAGAAGTTTTGTTAAATGCACAAGGAGAAGATATAGTTGCTGGTATAAGAACACCTGATAATATTGAACTTTTAAAAATTTCTATGCCAAACATCTATAATGAACTAGTAGATACAGTTAAAAGATTAGAAAAGCATAATAGAGATATGCAAGATGTAGAGTTTACAATAGAAGACTCTAAATTGTATATCCTACAAACAAGAAATGGTAAAAGAACAGCAGAAGCTTCTTTAAAAATTGCTATGGACTTAGTTAATGAGGGAATAATAACTAAGGAAGAAGCTATATTAAAAGTTGAACCTGCTTCAATAAATAAATTACTAAATGGAGATTTTGAAGAAAAATATTTAAAAGAAGCAACTTTATTGACAAAAGGACTTGCAGCTTCATCTGGAGTTGCAGTTGGAAGAATAATGTTTGATGCTAAAAGAGTAAAAATTAGAGAAAAAACTATACTTGTAAGAGAAGAAACTTCTCCTGAGGATTTACAAGGCATGGCACTTGCACAAGGAATAATCACTTTAAAAGGTGGAGCTACTTCACATGGAGCAGTTGTTGCAAGAGGTATGGGTAAATGTTGTGTAACAGGGTGCTCTGAAATAAAGATTGATGAAATAAATAAGACAATGACAGTAGATAAATATACATTAAAAGAAGGAGATTTTATTTCAGTCAGTGGACATACTGGTGAAATTTATCTAGGAAAAATCCCTTTGAAAGAAAACAGTTTTTCAGATGAATTAAAAGAATTTGTTTCATGGGCTAGTGAAATAAAGAGAATGGGTGTTAGAATGAATGCAGATACTCCTGAAGATGTAGAACAAGGAAAAGCTTTTGGAGCAAAAGGAATAGGACTTTGTAGAACTGAACATATGTTCTTTAAGAAAGATAAAATATGGACTATAAGAGAATTTATTTTAAGTGATAGAGGAGAAGAAAAAGAAAAAGCATTAGAAAAACTTCATAATTTACAAAAAGAAGACTTTTTAAATATTTTTAAAATTTTAGATGGAGATGAAGCTAATATAAGACTTTTAGATCCACCTGTACATGAATTTTTACCTAAAACTTTAGAAGACAAGAAAAAAATGGCAGAAATATTGTCAATTTCACTTGAAGATATTGAAAAGAGAATATATAGATTAAAAGATGAAAACCCTATGCTTGGTCATAGAGGTTGTAGATTAGGTATAAGTTATCCTGAACTTTATAGAATACAAGCCAGAGCAATAGTTGAAGCTGCTTATGAATGTGAAAAGAAAGGAATAAAAGTTCACCCTGAAATAATGATACCTTTTATTATGGAATCAAAAGAATTAGCATATTTAAGAAAAGAAATTGAAGAAGAAATAGAAAGCTTCTTTAAAGAAGTTGGAGCTACTGTTGAATATAAATTAGGTACTATGATAGAAATACCAAGAGCTTGTTTACTTGCAGATGAAATAGCAGAATATGCAGATTTCTTCTCTTTTGGAACTAACGATTTGACTCAAATGTCAATGGGGCTTTCAAGAGATGACTCTGTAAAATTTTTAGATGATTATAGAGAAAAAGGAATTTGGGAAGGAGAACCTTTCTATTCAATAGATACAAAAGCAGTAACAAAGCTTGTTGAAATTGGAGTTAAAAATGGAAAAACTGCAAAACCTAATTTACAAATAGGAGTTTGTGGAGAACATGGTGGAGATCCAAAGAGTATAGAATTTTTTGAAGGACAAAAATTTGATTATGTAAGTTGCTCTCCATTTAGGGTTCCTACTGCTATATTAGCAGCTGCACAATCATATTTAAAGTTAAAAAAATGATTGTGTTTCATTTTAAATTTTATAATGTAGATAAAAAATAAGTGAAATTGCATTCTAAATTTTAGATAAAAAATCAAATAGAATGAGCCGAGCAAATCTCAGCATGTTTGAAGCTAACTTGTTAGCAAGTTGGCTGAATTTGCAGCGAATTCTTGATTTTTTATCGTTAAGAAATTTAGCTAGCAATGAACTATTTTTTACTACATTTACTATTTAGTCTATTAACAAATTATTTTTTTAACTTTTAACTAATTACTAATAAAAGGAAGTGAGGAAGATATGAACACAGAAATTAAGTACTTAGAGTTATTATCCAAAACTTTTAAAAATATTGCAGAAACATCAACTGAAATAATAAACTTACAAGCCATAATGAATCTTCCTAAGGGAACCGAACACTTTATGACAGATATACATGGAGAATATGAGGCTTTTAACCATGTTTTAAGAAATGGTTCAGGAACAATTAGAAATAAGATAGAAGAAGCTTATGGAAATACTCTTACAGAAAATGATAAAAAAGAATTGGCTTCAATAATATATTATCCAAAAGAAAAAGTTGAACTTATGCAAAATAAGGATAACTTTAATATAGATAAATGGATGATAACTATTATTTATAGATTGATTGAAGTTTGTAAAGTAGTTTGTTCAAAATATACAAGATCAAAAGTTAGAAAAGCTATGACAAAAGATTTTGAATATATTTTACAAGAATTACTTTATGAAAAAAAAGAATTAGCCAATAAAAAAGAATATTTTGACAGTATAGTTGATACTATAATTTCAATAGATAGGGGGAAAGAATTTATAATAGCAATCTGTAATTTAATTCAAAGATTAAATATAGATCATTTACATATAGTTGGAGATATTTATGATAGAGGACCATTTCCACATTTAATTATGGATACCTTAGCTGAATATAATAATTTAGATATACAATGGGGGAATCATGATATTCTTTGGATAGGTGCAGCCTTGGGAAATAAAGCCTGTATAGCTAATGTTATTAGAATATGTTGTAGATATAATAATAATGACATATTAGAAGAAGCCTATGGTATAAATTTATTACCTTTTGCAACTTTTGCTATGAAATATTATGGTAATGATTCTTGTAAAAGATTTAGAGCAAAAGAAGGTGTGGATAGTGATTTGATTGCACAAATGCACAAAGCTATGAGTATAATTCAATTTAAAGTTGAAGGGCTTTATTCAGAAAGAAATCCTGAACTTGAAATGTCATCAAGAGAATCTCTAAAACATATAAATTATGAAAAAGGAACTATTAATCTAAATGGAGTGGAATATCCTTTAAATGACACAAATTTTCCAACAGTAAATCCAGAAAATCCATTGGAATTATTAGAAGAAGAAGCAGAACTTTTAGATAAATTGCAAGCATCTTTTTTAGGAAGTGAAAAATTACAAAAACATATGCAACTTTTATTTTCTAAAGGTGGTATGTATTTAAAATATAATTCTAATTTATTATTCCATGCTTGTATACCTATGGAGCCAAATGGAGAATTTAGTGAACTTTTTGTTGAAGATGGTTATTATAAAGGGAAAGCATTATTAGATAAAATTGATAATATTGTTAGACAAGCTTATTATGATAGAAAAAATGTTGAAGTAAATAAAAAACACAGAGACTTTATTTGGTATTTATGGGCTGGAAGATTATCTCCACTTTTTGGGAAAGATGTTATGAAAACATTTGAAAGATATTTTATAGATGATAAAGCAACTCATAAAGAAATTAAAAATCCTTATCATAAATTGATAAATGATGAAAAGATTTGTGATAAAATTTTTGAAGAATTTGGGTTAAACCCTAGAACTTCTCATATAATAAATGGGCATATTCCAGTAAAAGTTAAAGAGGGAGAATCTCCAATAAAAGCAAATGGAAAGCTTTTAATAATAGATGGAGGTTTTTCAAGAGCATATCAATCTACAACTGGTATAGCAGGATATACTTTAACATATAATTCCTATGGGATAAAACTTGCTTCACATTTAAAATTTATATCTAAAGAAGCAGCAATTAAAGATGGAACAGATATGATTTCTTCACATATAATTGTTGAAACTAAGAGTAAAAGAATGAAAGTAAAAGATACTGATATAGGAAAAAATATTCAAACTCAAATAAATGATTTAAAAAAATTGTTAAAGGCTTATAGAATAGGTCTTATCAAATCAAATTAGTTTCCTTATTTTCCTTTTTTTGAGCCTCAAGTATTTATAAAAAATACATTGAGGCTCTTTTTATTGTATTATTTAGAAATTAAAATTACTGATGACTTTGGTAAAACACAACAATGAGTTCCTTGCCATTTAATTTCTTTAAAATCACAAGTATCAACTTTTGAAGTGTCAGTTACAATATACCAAGATTTATTTTCAAGTATAGGTAGTTCAAAACAAAGTTGTTCACTATACGAGTTAAATGCTATATAAAAATCAGTACTACTTTTTATATCTTTTAATTGAAAAGCAATAGAAAGAGAATGGAAACTTAAATCTGGTTGATATAATTTAATACCATGTAAAATAATTTCTTCTCCTTCAATTAGTGGAGTTTCCTTTTTAAAAATAGAATAAGATTTTCTTAAATTTATCATATTTTTAGTGAAAAGAAAAACATCTTCAAAATCTTTCTTTCTATCCCAATCAACCCAAGTTGTAGGGTTATCTTGACAATAAGCATTGTTATTACCTAGTTGAGTTCTTCCCATTTCATCTCCCATAAGTAACATTGGAATTCCTTGAGAAATATATAAAATAAGAATCATATTTTTAATTTGTTGTTTTCTAAGAGAAATAATATGAGGATTTTCAGTAAATCCTTCCTCACCGTGATTATATGAATGATTATTATTTTCTCCATCTTGATTATTTTCACCATTTAAAAGATTATGTTTTAAATTATAACTAACTAAATCCCACATAGTGAAGCCATCATGACAACAAATAAAATTTATACTTGATTGATAACCATTTTTATTAGCATGAAAAATATCAACACTTCCAAATATTCTTTTAATAAGTTCTGGAACTTGTCCAAAATCTCCTCTTATAAACTGCCTAACAGTATCTCTATATGCTCCATTCCATTCACACCAACCACTTGGCATGGCTCCTACAAAATATCCTCCTAAATCCCAGCTTTCTGCAATTAACTTGGCATGAGATAAAATAGGATGTTCAATCAGCTCATGTAATAGAGAATGCCTAGCCCATTGACTATTTGAATCTCTACCTAAAACAGGTGCTAAATCAAAACGAAACCCATCAACTCCAACTTCTAAATACCAATAAAGCAAAGATTGAATAATCATATCTTTTACAACTTTATGGTTGCAGTTTAAAGTATTTCCACAACCAGAAAAGTTTATAAAATTATTTTCTTTATCTTTGGTGTAAAAAATATCTTCACCCATAGCTTTAAAATTATATGTTTTTCCACCTACTCCACCTTCTGCTGTATGGTTATAAACAACATCTAATATTACTTCTATACCATTTTTATGTAAAGAAGAAACTAAATTTTTAAATTCTTTGATTTCATCAGCAGAATCTTTATTATTTGAAGAAGAATATTTTTTTGTTAAAGCAAAAAAATTGATAGGATTATAGCCCCAAATATTTTTTAAAAAGAAAGATTCTCTGTCAATGTTTCCAGTATAATCATCCCATTCAAAAACTGGTAAAAATTCTACAGCATTAATACCTAAATTTTTTAAATAAGGTATTTTTTCTTCAAAAGCAGAATAAGTAGCCTTAGTTAAAGTATTAGAACTTGGAGATTTTGTAAATAGTCCAATATGACTTTCATATATTAACATGTCTTTTTTAGAAATTAGAATATGCTTTGTTTCAGTTCCTATTCTTGCTAGAACAATAGACTTTCTATTTTCAATAATATCATTACCTGTGTAAGCAAGTGCATAGGGATCTAAAATAGAAATTCCATCAATCTCCCAATTGTATAAAGTTCCTTCTTTAATATCTTCTAAAAATATACTCCAAATATTTCCTAATTTATGTTCAGAAGGATTTAGAATATATTTTTTTTGTGGAATAGTATCTTCTGAAGAATAAAAAATATTTAAAGAAAGAGTTTTTATTTCCTTTAAATAGATAGCAAAATTGCAACCATTTTTTTCTAAGGTAGCTCCTAAATTAATATACTGATTAAAATTATAGTACATATCATTTCCCTTCTTTAAACAAGTTTTTTATAATTGTACCATATTAATTGATATTTAGTAACAAAATAAATATTTTTTATAAAAAAAGCTATTGTATATACAATAGCTTAAAAAAATTTTATTTAAAATATTTCTTTAATATTTTATCGTATTCTCCATTAGCTTTTATCTTATCAAGTGCAGCATTAACTTTATTAATTAACTCTTTATCATTTTTTCTAAAAGCAATAGCATAGTCTTCTTCTTCAGCAGGAATATTAGCTATAACAAATTGTTTATTGTTAGCAGTATACTTTTTAGCAGGTTCAGAATCAAGAACAACAGCATCTATTTTATTTTGAGATAAAGCTAAGATAGCAGCATAGGCAGCATTAAATCTTTCAACTTTTACACCTTTAATTTCACTAACAACAGTATCTCCAGTGAAACCTAACATAACTCCAACTTTTTTTCCAGATAAGTCTTTAAATGATTTTAAAGATTTATCTTCACCTTTTGTTATTACAACTTGTTTAGCTTTAAAATATGGTTTTGAAAAAGCAACAGCTTTTTGTCTTTCAGGTGTTGCAGTCATTCCAGCTATAACCATATCAACTTTTTTAGTTTGTAACGCAGGAAGCAAACCATCAAAAGCCATATCTTGAATTTTAAATTCTAAACCAGTTTCTTTTGAGATAGCATCTAGTAAATCAATATCAAAACCAACTATTTTATTTTTATCAAGATATTCAAATGGTGCGAATTCTGCATTTGTTCCAACATAAACAACATTATTTTTTGCAAATACAGAAATAGAAATTACAACTGATAATAAAGACATAAGCATTAATTTAACAAATTTTTTCATAGCAATCACTCCTTAAAATTTTTAATATTTTTATTTATTTAAAACCTTATTTAAAAAATCTTTAATTCTCTCATTTGAAGGATTTTCAAAGAAATCTTTTGGTGAACAATCTTCAATAATTTCTCCATTATCCATAAATAAAATTCTATTACCAACATTTCTAGCAAATCCCATTTCATGAGTAACTATAAGCATAGTCATACCATCTTTTGCTAAATCTCTCATAACATCAAGAACTTCTTTTATCATTTCAGGATCTAGTGCAGATGTTGGCTCATCAAATAATATTACTTCTGGTTTCATAGCCAAGGCTCTTGCAATAGCAATTCTTTGCTTTTGTCCACCTGATAATTGAGTAGGGTAAGACTTAGCTTTATCCAATAAACCTACTTTTTCAAGAAGATATAAGGCATATTTCTCTGCTTCATCTTTACTTTCTTTTTTTACCATTATAGGAGAAAGAGTAAGGTTTTCTAAAACAGTCATATTAGGAAATAGGTTAAAATGTTGAAACACCATTCCAACTCTTTCTCTAATTTTATTTATATCAGTCTTTTTATCCATCAAATCCATACCATCTATATAGATATGTCCTTCTGTTGGTTCTTCTAATTTATTAATACATCTTAAAAATGTTGATTTACCACTACCAGATGGACCAATTATAGAAATAATTTCTCCCTTATTGATAGTTGTAGAAATATTTTTTAAAACTTTTAAATTTCCAAAATTTTTAGATAAATTTTCAATATTAATCACTTACTTTTAACCCCCTTTCAACTTTTCTCATAAATGCAGTGAAGATTGATGTTAAAATCAAATATATTATTCCAACTGCAAGTAAAGGTTCAACTCCTCTATATGTTTGGCTAGTTATTATACTAGCAGATCTTAATAAATCAACTCCACCTATAAAACCAATAATAGAAGTTTCTTTTAATAAAGTTATAAATTCACTAACTAAGGCAGGTAAAATATTTTTTATAGCTTGTGGAACAATGATTTTTCTCATTGTTTGAGAATAGCTAAGTCCCAAAGCTCTTCCAGCTTCCATTTGGCCTTTATCTAGTCCTTCAATACCAGCTCTTATAATTTCTGCAACATAAGCCCCTGAGTTAAGTCCAAATGCAATTCCACCAATAACTAAAATAGGTGTTTCTCTCAGTGCACCTACAAATATTAAGTTTGCAAGTATCATAAGTTGTACAACTACTGGTGTACCTCTTATAACATCTATATAGATATATGCAATTTTAGATAATGGATTAAAATTTTCTAGTGCCTTTATCCTTTTTAATGGATACCAATGAGATAATTTCATAATTGCTAATAAAAGTCCAAGAATAATTCCAAGTATTGCTGAAAATAAAGTGATACCTATTGAAAAGATAACTCCATTAACAATATACATATATCTGTCATCTGTTAAAAAAGTATCTTTCAAAATTTCTAAATATTCCATTCTAACCCCCTAAACATTAATAAAAAAAGGAAATATAAATACAAAATGTATTTTTAATTTCCTTATCCATAAAAATAAAAAAATTTTAAAATAAAAAACACAGATATACTAGCTATCTGTGTTAAACTTTAAAGTTATAAATATCAAAAAGATATACAAAAGTTAAGCTAATATAAAATAGATAAGGTTATTTAATTAATTTTTTATTCTCCTTATCATTCTTCTCCTTAGCATAACTTTCTCCTCCTAATTTTATTTTTTAACATTATAGTACTATATATTTGAAAAGTCAAGAGAAAATAATTATTTTACATATTTTTTAAATTCTCCATAGCCTTCTTCATCCATTTTATCATAAGGAATAAATCTTAAAGAAGCTCCATTGATACAATATCTAAGTCCACCTTTATCTCTTGGTCCATCTTCAAAAACATGCCCTAAATGAGCTTCACCAGCTCTACTTCTAACTTCAACTCTATTCATTCCATGTGAACTATCTTTTTTGTAATTTACAACTTCTGTTGCAATTGGCTTAGTAAAACTTGGCCAACCACAACCTGCATCATATTTATCTTTTGAGCTAAATAGAGGTTCTCCTGTTGTAATATCCACATAAATTCCATCCTCTTGATTTTTATAGTATTCATGAGTAAATGCTCTTTCAGTTGCTGCTTCTTGTGTAACTTGATATTCTAATGTAGATAATTTTTCTTTTAAAACATCATCACTAGGTTTTTGGTATTTTTTTTCATCAATTATAGCTTCACTAGCTTTATTTAAATTTATATGGCAATATCCATTAGGATTTTTCTTTAAATAATCTTGATGGTATTCTTCTGCCTTATCAAATCTTTTTAATTTTTCAACTTCAATAACAATAGGTTTAGAATATTTTTTTTGTTCTTCTTTTATTGCATTTAAAGCAATTTGTTTGTCTTCATCATTTTGATAATAAATACCAGTTCTATATTGAACTCCTCTATCGTTTCCTTGTTTATTTACAGAAGTAGGATCTATTATTCTGAAATAATATTTTAATAGAGTATCTAAAGAAACTTTTGTAGAATCATAGGTAATATGAACAGTTTCAGCATGTCCAGAGTTATTACAAACATTTTCATAAGTTGGATTATCAAAAGAACCATTTGCATAACCTGAAACTGAATCAATAACTCCATCTATTCTAGCAAAATATTCTTCAACTCCCCAGAAACAACCACCAGCTAAATATATATCTTTTATATCTTCTTTATTAACATTATTTATCATATTTTTTGTCTTATCTTCCATAGTTATATTTTCTCCTTTCCCTTCATAATAGTCTTTGATCTGTCCATTACTTATATGTCCTACAATAATATTATCAATTTTCAAATCTTTATATATAATTGCAGATGTAGGTAAGGCTCTAATTTTAAATATTTGTAATAATTTTCCATCAGTATCATATAAAACTTTAATATTTTTGTAACCTAATGTATCATACCACTCCTTAAATTTAGCAGGATTTTTTTCTCCATTTATTCCTGGAAAAACAACAGTAACTACTTCAAAATTATTAGTTTCTCCTGCTAATCTATCAAGTTCTTCTAATCCTGCTAAACAAGTTGGACACCAAGAAGCCCAAAATTTTATATAAATATTTTTGTCTCTTGAAAAAGCATAGTCATTTCCATTCATATCTATTAATTGTATACTTTCTAACAAGTCTTTTTCAGCCTCCGTTTCCTTATTTACATTGCTACTAAGCATTTTAGCAAAAACAAATGTTCCAATCAAAAATACAAAAATTAAAGGTAAAATAATTTTTTTCATTTTAATTTCCTTTCAATATTCAGTTAAACAGTTAAAAATATGTTAAGTTTATTAAAAATTAAAAGTAATCCCATTATTATAATTAAGAAACCACCTATTTTTTTAATAAGAGGCAAATGTTTTTTAATAAAAGACATCTTCTTAAATAATGTTTTTGAAGCTAATGAGAATATTACAAATGGTGTTGCCATTCCTAATAAATACAGAACCATTAGCATTACACTATTTCCTGTATCTCCTGATGAACCTGCCAAGATTAATATTGAAGCTAATATTGGTCCAACACAAGGAGTCCAACCAAGGCTAAAAGTTAAACCTAGAAGAAAAGTTGAAAATAAACTTTGCTCTTCTCCTTCATAATTCATAACTTTAGTTTTTTCTAAAAATTTTAATTTTAAAACTTCCATTTGGAAAAGTCCTAAAATTACAACTAAAATTCCTCCTATAACTCTTACCTTACTATTAAGAAATAATTCTCCAATGAACCCTGCTCCAAATCCTAAAACTATATAGGTAACAGAAAGTCCTAAAACAAAAGCTAGAGTCTTACTTACTGATTTCTTCTCACCATTACTTAGAATTGAAATATATACTGGAATAATTGGAAATATACATGGTGAAAAAAACGAAGCAACCCCTGCTAAATATGCTGTACTATAAGCAATTTCCTGTGTAAACATAAATATCCCCTTTCTAATATAAAAATAAAATTTTTTATTACTTGTCTATTATATACCTTTTTGACTTTAAAGTATACTAGAAAAGTTTAATAAAATAAAAAAAGCTGGACTAGATTATAAAAATTAAATGAAAATGGGATTGAATGAATTAAAATTTTAAATTAAATAAAAAAGTCAGGTAAAATAAAAAACCTGACTTTCAGTATTTATTTTCTTTTAAGAACTAAAATCTTTTCTTTTTCTTCTTTTGTAACTCTCAAAGATTCACTAATTTTTTGAATAGACTTATTAATTGTCCAGTTATCTAACTTAGTCTTCTCTAAAAATTTATAAGTTTCATCTCTAAATTTAACATAGCAAACTGATAATAACCATGCCTTAGCCATCTTTACATAATATTCATCAGATTTTATTTGTTCACAAATTTTAAAAATATCTTTTAAATATTTTTCTTCAACATAATAAGCTAACAGCATTACAAAAATAAATCTTTGTTCCCAAGGATTTGTTGCAGATAATTTAGAATTTAAATAAGTGTAAAAATCTTCTTTATTTTTATTAATAAATTTAAAGCTTGAATCAACTATATCACAAACAGCCCAATTATCAATAATATTTATAAAGAAGTCTATTCTTTTTAATCTTTTTTGAAAATCTATCTTTGAATATCCAATTAAAAAACCATATAAAGCTTTTTCCTCATGATATTTAACTTTCTTTTTAGTAAATAATTTTTCAAAAAGATTTAAAAAATTTTCAGAAGAAGTTTTAGCTATTTTTTTAGCTATATCTCTCAAAAATGGAGTTCTTATTCCAATTATTTCACTATCCACAGGCACAATTATTTTTGTATTAAAATCTCTATATTCAATATCTCTTATTGAAAAAAGATAATCTAAAAATTCTTTGTATTCTTTTTCAGTTTTAAAAGTTAAATTTTCAATCTCCATAATAAACCTCTATTACCATACATTAGAAGCATGGCTTGTAAATCCAGAAGAAGTTGAAAAATATTTAGCATCTATTGGCATATTATCATAAGTCATTATTTCACCAGCAGTTTCTTCTATCGCACGAGTAGCTTCTTCGTTTTCAACTTGGTTGTTATATACTTGGCTTTCAACAGTGTCTTTTATATGGAAACCATCTTTTGCATACTTACCTTTTAGTATATCACTAACTGCATAAGTTCTAGCAGCAACAGCCTGCACTTTTAACGCTTCAACTCCAAAACTTTTTGGCATTTCACTAGGAACAACTTGTAATAAATATTTTTCAATATCTAAGGTATTAATAACTCTTAGGCTTGAACCTCTTGGTATAATAGTAATAATTCCTCTATATTTTGGAGAAGATGTATGTCCTTTTCTAACAGGACTTAATGTTAAATATTCTCCTTTTGCATAGAAATTAAGAGGATTTTTAGTTTTATATGTTTTACCATTTTCAAGAGTTATAGTAGTTGTACCAGAAGTATTTCTTACATCAACTCTTTCATTTTCTCCAACAGTTATATCAAAATCATCATTGTATATTTGAACTTTATTTTCTGATGAAAAAATTGTAAGTCTACCGTGTTCTAAACTTCCATTAGTTGTAATTCCAACTTTAATTTCTTTATCCTTTCCTAAAACAGATTCAACAGTTGAAAGTTTTATATCTGTGTAATATCTTTTTAAAACATTTTTATAGCTTTCACCATTTTTTGTTAAAGTTCCAGCAGCAAATTGTGACATTCCAACACCATGTCCAAATCCTCCACCATAAATATTAATATATCCACCATCTTCTTCAAGAGCTAAATATGCAGAAGGTAAAGATGTTACATTAGGTATAATTGGTTTACTATTATATGAGCCTTCTTCACCTTTTGAACCATAAAGAGCATTATTAGTTGCTAAAAGCTTTCTTACGTTAAACTCTTTTGCTATTAGGTATTTTCCATTACTTGTTATAACAAGCATATGAGTTATAATTCCAGATTCTCCTCTTGCAGCAACAATAATATCTTGAACTGTTCCAATACTTCTTATAGGAGCTTGTTGCCATTCTCCATTTACAAGTGTTAATACATTTCTAGGATTATTTTTATAGATAGCAATTAACCTACTTTCTGCTTTGCTATATAATTCAGATTTTTTGATGCTTGTTTTCCATCTCCAATAAGGTGAATTATCTCCATGTCCTCTTGAACTTAAGTTTTTAAAGTATTTAAGTGCTTTATCTTCATTATATTCTCCAAATACTCCAAAACTTTCATTATGATTGTCATTAACTGGCACTAAATATGGAATTGCTGCACCAAAAGTGTTATAAGGTAAAGGTAGTCCTAATTTTTTAAATACAGTATTTTCTAGGGTAATTTTTTCTCTATTTCCTCTTTCAGTGTTAGTAGTGGTTGTAGTTCCTGTTTTATAATCTCCATTAGGTGTTACAGTTTTTACCTTTTTAGCAGGTTCATTTGTACAAGATATAAGTACAAGTGCTGATAAAAAAATTAAAGATATTTTCTTTTTCATTAATATTTGTGAGGTTATTTCCTCAACTCCTCCTTTATTTTACTAAATTTTTATATTGTTTTCTTTTATATAGTTAATAACTTGTTCTAAATTTTCTTGTGTATCAACTCCAATCAAACTATGAGTTGTTTCCAAGACTTTTATTTTATATCCATTTTCTAAAACTCTAAGTTGTTCCAATGATTCTGTTTCTTCAAGAGGTGTTGCTAACATTTTAGAGTAATCAATTACAAAATCTCTTTTATATCCATAGATACCAATATGTTTGAAGTATGATATATTCTCATTTTTTCTTGGATATGGAATTACTGATCTTGAAAAATAGATTGCATAATCATTTTTATCACAAATAACTTTTACATTATTAGGACTTTCAATTTCTTCTTTATCTAACAATTTATGTTTTAATGTTGCCATTTTTAAATCTTTATTTTCTTTAAATGTTTCTATTAAAGAGTTTATCATTTCATATTCTATTAAAGGTTCATCACCTTGAATATTTATAATGATGTCATATTCTGTTATCTTCTCACATACTTCTGCAATTCTTGATGTACCATTAGTATGATTTTTACTTGTCATTATAGCTTGACCACCAAAATTTATAATTTCATTATAAATTCTTTCATCATCTGTTGCAACAATTAAAGCATCAAGATTTGATTTTTTAGCTCTTTTATATACCCACTCTATCATAGTATGCCCTTCAATCATTTTTAAAGGTTTACCTTCAAGTCTGGTTGAAGAATACCTAGCAGGAATTATTCCTAAAAATTTCATTTTTCACCTCAATTTTTAAAGTTAATTTTACATAAATAGTAAAATTTTGTATAATCTATTATATATTAATCAGATATTATTATAACAAATTAAATGGAGGCATTCAATATATGGAAATTTATTTTGTAAGACATGGGCAAACGGTTTGGAATGTTGAAAAAAGATTTCAGGGACTTTCAGACTCACCACTTACTGAATTAGGAATTACACAAGCAAAATTATTAGGTGAAAAATTAAAAGATATAAAATTTGATAAATTTTATTCAACTTCTTTAAAAAGAGCAAATGATACAGCTAAATATATAAAAGGAAATAGAGAACAAGAAGTTGAAATATTTGATGACTTTGTTGAAATCTCAATGGGGGATATGGAAGGAATGCAACATGAAGAATTTAAAAAACTTTATCCAGAGCAGGTTAAAAATTTCTTTTTTAATCAGCTAGAATATGATCCAACTGAATATCATGGAGAAAGTTTTATAGAAGTTAGAGAAAGAGTCATTAAAGGTTTAAATAAATTTGTTGAATTAAATAAAAATTATGAAAGAGTTTTAGTTGTAAGTCATGGAGCAACATTAAAAACTTTATTACACTATATTAGTGGAAAAGATATTTCAACTTTAAGTGATGAAGCAATACCTAAAAATACAAGTTATACCATAGTAAAATATCAAAATGGAAAATTTGAAATTACAGATTTTTCTAATACATCACACTTGGAGGAGAAATAATGAATATAGTGTTATATCAACCAGAAATTCCATATAATACTGGAAATATAGGAAGAAGTTGTGTCTTAACAAATACAACTTTACATTTAATAAAGCCATTAGGTTTTTCTCTTGATGAAAAACAAGTTAAAAGAGCAGGAATGGATTATTGGCATTTAGTAGATTTAAAAGTTTGGGAATCTTTTGAAGAATTTTTAGAAGCTAATAAGGGCATAAGAATTTTTTATGCAACAACAAAAACAAAACAAAAATATTCGGATGTTAAGTATAAAGAAGATGATTATATAATGTTTGGCCCTGAATCAAGAGGGATACCAGAAGATATTTTAAATAAAAATCCTGAAAGATGTATAACAATTCCAATGATACCAATGGGAAGGTCTTTAAACCTTTCTAATTCAGCTGTTATAATTTTATATGAAGCATATAGACAATTAGGTTTTAATTTTTAGGAGGTGTAATTATGTTAAATTTTAAAAATGATTATAGTGAAGGAGCTTGTCCTGAAGTTTTAGAAGCACTTATTAAGACAAATTATGAACAAACAGTAGGTTATGGTGAAGATAAATATTGTGAGGAAGCTAAAAAATTAATTAAAGAAAATATTAATTCTCCTAATGCAGATATTTATTTTTTAGTTGGAGGAACACAGGCAAATACAACTGTTATTTCTCACTCTCTAAAACCTTATGAAGCAGTTATTGCTTGTAAGACAGGACATATCTCTATACATGAAACAGGAGCCATTGAAGCTACTGGGCATAAAATAATTGAAGTAGATGGTATTGATGGTAAATTAACTCCTGATTTAATTTTAAATGAATTAAGAAAACATGAAGATCATCACATGGTAAAACCTAAAATGGTTTATATTTCAAATACTACTGAAATAGGAACTGTTTACACTAAAAATGAGTTAGAAGAAATTAGTAAAGTTTGTAAAGAAAATAATTTGTATCTATATTTAGATGGTGCAAGACTTGCCTCAGCACTTGCCTCTGAAAAATGTGATATCAATTTGGAAGACTACCCAAAATATTGTGATGTTTTCTATATTGGTGGAACAAAATGTGGTTTATTGTTTGGAGAAGCAGTTGTAATTATAAATGATGAAATAAAAAAAGAATTCAATTTTTCTGTTAAACAAAAAGGTGGATTATTTGCAAAAGGAAGATTATTAGGAATACAATTTGCCACTTTATTTAAAGATGATTTATATTATAGAATAGGTGTTCATTCAAATAAAATGGCTTTAAAAATAAAAAATGCATTTGTAGAAAAAGGAATAAAATTAGCTACTGATTCTTATACTAACCAAGTTTTTGTGGATTTAAGTCAAGAACAAATAAAAAAAATAGAAAAAGATGTTATCTTTTCAGTTGAATTTTTTGGAATAGGAGAAAGTCAATCATCAAGATTTGTAACTTCTTGGGCAACAAAAGAAGAAGATATTGATAAATTTGTAGAGTTAATTAAATCTCTATAAAAATTGGAGGCAAAATGAGTGTAAGCTTTTATATAAAGAATAAGAAAAAGTTTTTTGGATATGAAAAAGTTATGAAAGTTAGAGAGGTAATAGATTTATTTAAAGAATATAAACTATCTTTTTATAATATTGATTTTCATTCTAATGACCCTAATGGAGAAAAATTTTATAATACTTCAATAGAGAGTTGGCAGGAAAATAATAGTTGTATCTTATTTGGAGTTGAAGGTAAAAGTGGAAGAGGATTTGAATTTTCATATAATACTACAAAAAATTCTTATGTAATAAGGGAATATACACCTGCTACTGAAAATGATTGGATTATTGTATTAGAGTTTATGAAAGTATTAGCAGAAAAATTGGGTACAAAAATTAAATCAGAGCAAGGAGAAATTTATACTTCTGAAGTTATAAGTACTTTTGATTATAAAAATGATATAAAATCAGGGATTAAAGTAATTTCAAATATATTAAATAAAGAAAATGAAAAAGGTTTTAATGTGGATAATATATATGGAATAAAAAGAGTTATTTCTTTTAATAAAGAAATAATTGAAAAAATAGTAAATTCTTCTGATGAAATAAAAGAATTTTCAAAATTTTGTGAGGATATACAATATATTGATGCTTATTCTGCAAAACAATCCTTTGTTGAGGATACAATAACAAAAGAAAAATGGGGCTATTATGTATTAACAGAAAATCTTAGAACAATTTTGCCATATAAACCAAGTGTAGAATTTTTTTCAATGGACTATATAAAAAATGAAGAAGTAGCTTTTTGGAAAATATTTTTTTGTGCATATAAAGTTGATGAAAAAGGAGAAGAAGGTATTGATAAAATTGGAGAATCTATATATGAAGATTTTATAAAGAAATTACCTACTGATAAATATAAGTTCATAGATGCTTCATATATAGTAGTTGAACCTTTAAATAGAGATGATATACTTGAAATATTAAAATAAAAATAGAGTCCTAAGACTCTATTTTTATTTATTTTCATTATAATTAGTTTAATTTTTCTAAGAACGCTTTTCCTGGTCTAAATTTAACTGATTTTCTCTTACCAATTTTAACTTCTTCACCAGTTTTAGGATTTCTTCCTAATCTTGGAGCTCTTTCAACTATTTCTAGTTTACCCCAGTTGATAATACTTAAATTTTCCCCATCTAATAGAATTTTTTCTATAGAATCAAATATAATGTCAACTTTCTTTTCAGCTTCTGTTCTAGTAGTAAAGACTCCTTTTTCAAATAATAATTTAGCAAATTCCTTTTTTGTCATGTTTTATCCTTCCTCCTAATAAAAAAATGCACTCACATATAGAATATACAATACTTTATATCATATATTATAAGATTTTTCAAGTATTTTAAATAAAAAAATTTTAAAAATTTAGAGTTTTATTATAATTCCTGAATTTATTTTAATAAAATGTAATTCTTTCATTTCTATTCTATATTACAAATTAAAGTAATTCTTGAATTTTTTATTTGGATAAAGTAAAATTTATATTAATAGTAAATTTTAAAAGGGAGATAAAAAATGAAAAATAATTTAGTTGAATTATTAAATACTTTACATAAAGAAGATAAACATCAAGAGATAATTGATACAATTGAAGCACTACCAAATCAAGAAAAAACTTCTGAAATTATAGGAATTTTAGCAAGAGCATACAATAATGTAGAAAATTATGAAAAAGCATTAGAACTTTTAAAGTCTACTGAAGATACTGAAAAAAATACTCATGTGTGGAATTATCGTATAGGCTATTCATATTTTTATTTGGATGATTGTTTAGAAGCAAAAAAATATTTTTTAAAAGCCATTGAGCTTAATCCTACTGATTCAGACTCTCATCTTTTTTTATGTTGGATATATCAAGAATTATCTAACAAAGAAAATGAGAATTATGAAAAAGCTATAGAATATATTAATAAAAGTTTAAAATACTTAGATATTTATTCTAAATTAGCACCAGAAGAAGATATTAAAGATGATTATATTCTTTTGGAGGAAAGAATAGGGTGGCTATACAATAAACTTAAGAATTATATTGAAGCAGAAAAACATCTAAGAAAAGCAATAGATTTAGGTGATGATGATGAATGGGTTTATTCTCAATTAGGATATAATCTAAGATGTCAAGATAGATATGAAGAAGCTATTGAAAATTATAAAAAAGCTATTGAGTTAGGTAGAGAAGATAGTTGGATATATTCAGAAATTGCTTGGACATACTTTTTATTAGGAAAATCTACTGAAGCTTTGGAATATATGAATAAAGCAAAAGAATTATCACCTGTTGAAGTCGATCCTTTACTTGTTTCAAGAACTTCATCTATACTTGTTGCTTTAGGAAAACACACAAAGGCAATAAAAATTTTAGAAGAGATAATGAGTAAAGAAGAATATAAAGATAATATAGGAATGCTATCTGATTTAGCATATATTTATGATGATTTAGAAGATTATAGAAATGGACTAATATATTTAAAAAGAGCAAATGAATTAGGAAGAAATGATTTTTGGATAAATAGAGAATTTTCTTTTGCATATTATTATTTAGGCGAATATGAAAACGCATATAAATATCTTGTTATTCTTAAAGATTTAGGAGAAGAAGATATAAAATTAGATCTTATGTTTGCTTATACTTTAGGTAAAATGAAAAAATATGAAGAAGCATTGGAATACTATTTAAAACTTGTAGAAAATGATGAATATAAAAATGATGCTAATACAAATTATCAGATAGGTTGGATATATAGTGACTTTGAAAAAGTAGAAGATGCTCTAAAATACTTATTTAAAGCAGAAGAATTGGGTAGAGATGATAGAGGAATTAATGCTGAAATTGGGATAAATCTTGCTAAAACTGGAAAAATATTAGAAGGAATGGATAGATTAAAAAGAGCTTTAACTATGGAAGATAATATTACATTAGATGATAAAATTTTTCTTAATAGTGAAATAGCTTTTTGGTACGGGGAACTTAGAGATGTTGATAATGCTTTAGAATATTTATACAAAGCAGAAGAACTAGGTAGAAATGACATTTGGATAAATTCTCAAATAGGTTGGAATTTATTAGAAAAGGATTTACATAAGTCATTAGAATATTTTGATAGAGCAAAGAGTTTAGGAAAAGATGATGCTTGGCTTAATATGCAATATGGTTTTGCTTATTCCAAATTAGGGGAATATGAAAAAGCTATTTTATACTTCAAAAAGGCAAGAGAATTAGGAGAAAATAATTCTTGGCTACTTTTTCAATTAGGTTTAGCTTTGAAGGAATATGGAAATATTGAAGAAGCTATAGATATTTTTAAAGAAGAAATAGAAATAACAGATTATAAAGGCTTTGGAGATTTACAACTTGCTTGGTGCTATGCTTTAATTGATGAAAAAGAAAAAGCTAAGGAATATTTTGAAAATGTTGATAAATATTTGGGTTCTTCCTTAAAAAATGATGAGGAATTGAGAAAAGATTACAATACTGTCAAAGAGCTTATAAATTCTACTACTTATATTAACTAAAAATTTAATAAGACTACTGAAATTTAAAAACTATAATGAAGTTTGTAACTAAATTTTCAGCAGTCTTATTTTTTATTTTTATTAAATTTTGATTGACAAACATAAAGAAAAAATTATAATATGTAACTGTAATAGTATTAGTTAAGTATATTTTGAAAAAAGGGAGTGAGAATTATGGACTTATTAATGGCACCCACTGGAAAAATAATGAGAATTATAAAAATAAAATTAGATGGAGAACAGAAAAAACAACTTGCTAATATGGGTTTTGTTGAAAATGCTAATATTACAGTATTAACTGAAAATACTGGTAATATAATCGTAAATATTAAAGATAGCAGAGTAGGAATTGGAAAAGACATTGCTCAAAGAATTATTGTTGTACCAGAGTAATTATTTTTAGTATATTTTAAAAAGGAGGAAATGAGATGCTGACATTAAAAGAATCAGTTGTTGGGAAAAGGTATATAGTGAAAAAAATACATGGTTCTGGTCCATTAAAAAGAAGAATTATGGATATGGGAATTACAAAAAATTCAGAATTATATATAAGAAAAGTAGCACCACTAGGAGATCCAGTACAAATATCTATTCGTGGATATGAATTGAGTCTTAGAAAAGAAGATGCTGAATGTGTAGAAATTGAAATGATTAATGCTTAATAAAAAAAGGAGAAAAAATGAGTATTACAATTGCTTTAGCTGGGAATCCTAACTGTGGGAAGTCAACTTTATTTAATGCTTTGACAGGCTCTAACCAATATGTAGGAAACTGGCCAGGAGTTACTGTATCAAAAAAGACAGGAACCTATAAGAAAGATAAGGAAATAAAAATAACAGATTTACCAGGAATATATTCTTTATCACCATATACACTTGAAGAAGTCGTTAGTAGAGAGTATTTAATTGATGGGAAACCAGATGTTATTGTAGATGTTATAGATGCATCAAATATTGAAAGAAATCTTTATTTATCAACACAATTATCAGAAATAGGAATTCCTATGGTTATTGCACTTAATATGATGGATGTAGTAGAAAAGAATGGAGATAAAATTGATGTTGAAAAATTAAGTAAAATATTAGCTTGTCCCATTGTTGAAATTTCAGCATTAAAAGGAAAAAATATTGATAAAGTTATTGAAGCAGCTCAAAAAGCTGCGGGCACAAAACAAAATTATATACAAGCCTTTCAAGGAGATGTAGAGAAATTTATAACAGATATAGAAAATTCTGTTTCATCTGTACCTACATCACAATATAAAAGATGGTTCGCTATCAAATTATTTGAAGGAGATAAAAAAGCAACTGAAAAATTAAATCTATCTTCTGATGAAAAAAGTAAAGTGGATAGTATAATCAAAGAGGCAACAGCAAAATTAGATGATGATGGTGAAGGAATTATCACTGATGCAAGATATGAATATATATCAAAAATTATAAGTCAAACAGTAAAAAAAGGAAGAAGTGGTTTGACAATGAGTGATAGAGCAGATAGAATACTAACAAACCGTATTTTTGCTCTTCCTATTTTCGTTTTAGTTATGTTTTTGATTTATTATGTATCAGTTACTATAGTAGGAGGACCTGTCACAGATTGGGTCAATGATACATTTTTTACAGATATGATAGGTGGAAGTGTATCTTCTATGTTAGAATCTATTAAAGTTGCTCCTTGGCTATCTAGTTTGATTGTAGATGGTATAATTGGTGGTGTTGGAGCAGTATTAGGATTTACACCTTTAATTGCAACTTTGTACTTATTTATGGCTATTTTGGAAGATATTGGATATATGTCAAGAATTGCTTTTATATTGGATAGAATATTTCGTAAATTTGGACTTTCAGGAAAATCATTTATTCCTATTTTAATAGGTACTGGTTGTTCTGTTCCTGGTATTATGGCTACAAGAACAATTGAAAATGAAAATGATAGAAAAATGACAATTATTGTTGCTTCTTTTATGCCTTGTGGTGCTAAAACAGAAGTTATAGCATTTTTTGCTGCTTCAATTTTTGCAGGTAGTAAAGGTTGGTGGTTTGCACCAGTATGTTATTTTTCTGGAATACTTGCAGTTATTATTTCAGGAATTATGTTAAAGAAAACAAGAGCTTTTTCTGGAGATCCAGCTCCATTTGTTATGGAATTACCTGAATATCATATACCTGTGGCTAGTAATGTTCTTAGAACTGTTTGGGATAGAGTTAAAGCATTTATTATCAAAGCAGGAACTATTATTTTATTAGCAACTATTGTTATTTGGTTTTTACAAAATATATCAACAAACTTTGAGTTTGTAGAATTTTCAAGTGATAGTCATTCTATCCTTGAAACAATAGGAAAGGCTGTTGCACCTATTTTTACTCCAACAGGATTTGGACATTGGGCAGCAACCGTTGCAACTATAAGTGGTTTAGTCGCAAAAGAGGTTGTAGTATCAACATTTGGTGTTGTAGCTGGACTTGGAGATGTTGGTTCAACAGACCCAAGTATGATAAAATATGCACAATCTATTTTTACTCCAGTATCTGCACTTAGTTTTATGTTATTCAATCAATTATGCATTCCTTGTTTTGCAGCAACAGGAGCAATGAGAGAAGAAATGAATGATAAAAAATGGGCTTGTTTTACTTTGATATATCAATCTTTATTTGCCTATGCAATTGCTCTTATGGTATATCAATTTGGTAGCATATTAGTTTTAAAAACAGCTCCTACTGTTTGGACTTTTATAGCTGGAGTTGTATTATTATTTATGTTGTATATGTTGTTTAGAAAACCAAAAGTAGTAAAAGTTGAAGCTAAAAGAGCAGTTTCTATTTAGATACAGAGAAAGGAGATATAGTATGAAAACATCATTATTATCAACAGTACTTGTATTAGCAGTAGTAATTATAGTAGCAATTATAGCTTTTATAAGAGTTAAGAAAAAAGGTACTTGTAGTTGTGGAAAAGAAGAAGATTGTGGATGTTGTTCTTCTAAACATAAACATGATAAATAAAATTATTAAAAAGAAGTTATTGTAAATTTACAATAACTTCTTTTTATTTTTAATAATCTATTTAATTATTTTGAAAAATCCTATATAATATGTAATAACATAAAATAAAATGTATAAAAAATTTTTATATAAAATAATTGAGAAAGATATGAATATTGAAAAAAGTATAATTGCTAATAAAAAAATTGATAAAAAATATATTTCAGATAACAATACCAGCAGTATTTGACCTACTTGCACAAACTTTAATAATGGCATTTGATATGATGATGGTTGCAAGTTTAGGACCAAGTGCTATAAGTTCAGTTGGAGTTGGAACAGCTGCAATGTATGCTTTAATACCAGCTTTAATTGCTGTTGCAACTGGAACTACTGCACTTTTAAGTCGTGCTTTTGGGGCGAATAATAAAATAGAAGGAAAAAAAGCCTTTGCTCAAAGTTTTTTTATAGCAATTCCTCTTGGAATATTTTTAACAGTTATGTTTTTAATTTTCTCTAAGGAAATAATAAACCTAGTTGGTAATGCTAAGGATATGAATTTACAAGATGCCATCCTTTATCAAAATATGACAGTAATTGGTTTTCCCTTTTTGGCAATAAGTATTTCAACATTTTATGCTTTTAGAGCTATGGGAGAAAATAAAGTTCCAATGATAGGAAATACTCTTGCATTAATTTTAAAAGTACTTTTAAATTATCTTTTAATATATATCTTTAAATGGGGAGTATTTGGTGCAGCATTAAGTACAACTTTAACAAGGTTGTCATCAGCTATTTTTTCTATTTATCTTGTTTTTTGGAGTAAAAAGAACTGGATTTCATTAGAAAAAAAAGATTTAAAATTTAATTATTTTACTGCAAAAAGAATTTTAAAAGTTGGTATACCTGCTGCAATGGAGCAATTAGGTCTAAGAATTGGTATGTTGATTTTTGAAATGATGGTTATATCCTTAGGAAATTTAGCCTATGCAGCACATAAAATTGCATTGACAGCAGAAAGTATTTCATATAATTTAGGCTTTGCTTTTGCCTTTGCAGCTTCTGCATTAGTAGGACAAGAATTAGGAAAAGGTTCAAGTAAAAAAGCATTAAAAGATGGAGATATTTGTACAATAATAGCTATGATAGTTATGTCAACTTTTGGTTTACTCTTTTTTATAATGCCTCATTTTTTAGTATCCTTATTTACTGATGATAAAAAAGTTATAGAACTTTCTACAACTGCTTTAAAAATTGTTTCTATATGCCAACCTTTTTCTGGGGCTTCATTGGTTTTAGCAGGTTCATTAAGAGGTGCAGGAGATACAAAATCCGTTTTATTTATAACATTTTTAGGAATATTTTTAATAAGAATACCAACAACTTATCTTTTTTTAGATATACTTAATTTTGGTTTAGCTGGGGCTTGGATAGTTATGACAATAGATTTATTTATAAGAAGTTCTCTTTTATACTATGTTTTTAAAAGAGGAAAATGGAAATATTTACAAGTTTAAAAAATTGTAATTA
>ERZ773100.282-NODE-282-length-28723-cov-5.786208_pt1 | contig 28723 bp, 23 predicted proteins | sample MGYA00511119_ERZ773100 | MGnify/ENA primary metagenome ERZ773100 (study PRJEB29015, sample SAMEA2738000) | human oral metagenome | biome: human oral; feature: human-associated habitat; material: dental | place: China | collected 2111 ...
GCACGGAACGTTATTTAACCCTTTCCCGGCATTCACGATTTCGTGCAACAAGTTGCACGCTACAATTCACTAAAATAGTGACATGAAAATAAACACGATTACCAGTTTTTACAAAAGCCCCTTAAGGGGCTTATGAAGTATAGACCCTTATAGGGGAGCCTAAAAGCCGCACGTTTTACGTGCGGATTGTTATTTCATAAATGAAAAATTTGCTGAGAATCTGCGTTTGTGGCAGGGCAGTTAGTTTGGAATATTACCTCGGATCAAAAATTAACCTTTGATGCAGCATACAGTCGTCAAGGCAATATTTATAACGGGGATACACAAAACAGCTCTGTTTTACTGAATCAAGCTATGAAAATCAGCCGTGATCTTGCGTTACAACATGCGGAAACCTCAACGCTTTATCGTCAAAGTTACGCTTTAACACATGAAGGCAAATGGGGCGTGTTAGATAACCGCACTTATTTCACTTTCGACCAAACCCGTAACTATCATTATCTGGAAGGCTTGTTGGGCAGTACGGAAGGGGCTTACAACGGGTTAAATAAATCTGTCGGTTTACTCAGAAACTACCGTTTTAGCAATGAACTTTATATTCCATTTGCTTTGGGTAATACTAGCCATATGGTGACTGTTGGTGCGGAAGCATCCCGTTCTGAATTGGATGATGCTGCTTCTATGACGCAAACCATGCAAGTTTATGCTATCGTGCCTTGGTTAAAAGATAAAGTCCGTAGTGGTAAAGTGGCACAAAATGAATGGGCGGTGTTCTTGGAAGACAACATTATGTTGCCAAATAACAAAACCATTGTAACACCGGGCATTCGTTTTGATTCCAGCACCAATTCTAAATCGAACTGGAGTCCGTCATTCAACTTCTCACACCAAGTGAGCGAAAACTGGAAAATTAAAGGTGGGGTAGCAAGATCCTATAAAGCACCGAATCTTTATCAATCTTCCCCGAATTATTTGCTCATTAACGCGAGTAATGGTTGTCTGATTGACAGCGCAAATAACTGGAATAATCCAAATGCGTTAAATTCAACCGGTAGTGTTGTTAAAACAGATGCCAAAGGTAAACCATATACGGTTCTTCAAAACAGTCATCCGAAAGGTTTTGACTGGGGACGTGCTTGTTACTTCTTAGGCAATCCTCTTACACCCGTTACGGCAAACAAAAAAACCGTTGAGAATGCGGAAAACTTTATGCACGTAATTTATAACACCGGTGAAAGCCTGGTGACGCAATATCAACTTGGTAGCTACGGCATCTGGGGCGCTAACGTTGGCTATAAATTTAATAACAGTTTAAGCCAACGTGTGGGGGGTGAATAATATTTTAGATAAACGTATTTATCGTAACGCCGGCACGGCACGCACCTATAATGAGCACGGTCGTTCTTACTTTACGAATTTGAAATACAGTTTCTAAAATTGATTGTGTAAAAAAAGTGCGGTAAATTTTAGGGGTCAGATCGCTTTTTCCCAATATGTTGATGAGAAAATATTTGAGGAAATGACCGCACTTTTTTTAGTAATGAATACTTGTGTTGTCATACACTTCCTAATGTACACCTCAGAAAGTAAACAAAATTCTGTGAGTTTTTTGATGTGTTTTTTATTGGATCTCGGCATGTGCTGGGAAGCAATGCGCCATTGTGCGTTATCTATGCAGCTTATTAATTTGGGGTTAAATATGAAATAACTGTATAGATGTGAAATATATTTTCACTGAAAAGCGATAATAAAGAATGTAAAAAGGAATATCTATGATGAGGTTTATTAAGTTAGTATCGAAGTGTAGTGTAGGATTCTTTGTGATTATGAGCCTGTTGTTAATTGCTTTCTTTGGATATGAAACACATCACGACTATATTTATGACTCGCCTAATGAGTTTTTAAATTCAAAATCATCGTCATGGTATATTCATGTGTTTCCGGCAAGTAGTCATAACATTTTTGTAAGAACATTCGTTGAAACAAGTGAAATGATTATGATTTTTGAGGCTAATAAAAAGGATGAAATACCAGTTTCCCAGCTTTATGCCATAATTTCTTCCGATAAAGGAAGGGCCATTTTAAAAAATTTGAATATTTCGATGTTTAAAAAGCAATCTTTTTTAAATAGAGGAGAATTATATTGTTATTTTTATCAAAATAAATCACCTTATTTAGTGAGTAAATATTATTCAAATCATAATGATATCGTCCATTATTTGTTTGTATCACTTGGCTCTCAAGAGGCGTTAGAGGTTTGTCGGTGATATTTTAACTGAAGTTATTAAGGGAAATTTCGAATTTTTGATCAGGGATAGATTGTATCATGATGATTATTCAATCTTGATTGTCACAAAGTGCGGTGAATTTTCATCTTATTTCTCAAAAAAAAAGACCGACATAACGTCGGCCTTTTTAATGAGTATTAACTCAAATTAGAAGTGTACACGTAAACCTGCACCGTAGACGTTTTCACTGGTACGTTGACCAACGTTATCTTTTTCAGTCGCGCGTGTATATTGTACGTAAGGAACAACATTTTTGCTTAACTTATAGTCAGCCATTGCGATGTATTGGTTTGCAATGCTCTTACCTTTATCTTGGCCGTTATAGTCTTTCTCATTGTAACGTTCCCATTGTAAACCAAGGGTTGATGGAATACCAGCAACATCAGCGAGGTCATATTTGCTTTCTAAGAAGATATATTTTCCTCTGGTGTTGCTTGTTGCGCCAGTCACTTTCTCAGTACGTTGACCGTAAGCCACTGCGAATCTGAATGCATCTAATCTATAGTGGGAAGATAATAACCAGTTATGATTTTTTTGTGATGTTGAAGAAGAGTTCACAGAATCATATTGATCGAAAGTATAGCCTGCTGCGAATTCAATGTTATGATTTTTTTCAAAGTCATAGTTATAGAATGCGGCTACACCTGTACCATTTTTATAGCTTTTAGCTGCAGTTACTTTATTTGGATTACCGAATAAGTAGTCTGCACCGAAGCTAAAGCCTTCGAAGTCAGCAGAACGGAATTTAATGGATTTATCCGCACTTGTTGTTAGGATGTTGTTATCACCAGAACGATAGTATAAGCCATCACCTAATACATCATCTGCAGTAGTGGCTTGACGACCGAAACTTAATTTACCCACGTTTTCAAAACCGAAACCGACAAATAATTTGTTAGTGGTGATACCACCAAAGCTGGTATCTGAACCTGATTGTTTTTGGATACTCTTACCTTTAGCATTTGTTTGAGTACCGTTAAAACGAGTTTCATAGCCCACGAATGCAGACAAACCATTATCTAATGTGTGAGTTGCATTGATTTTAATACGGGAACCATCGTTCACGAGGTCGCCACGTTGATCTTTGCCTAATTTTCCTAAGAAGATACGAGCAGAACCACCAAGTTCAACTTTAGTACCATCTTGGTTATAAACTGTTGCAGCGTTTGCTGCGCCGGTTGCTGCGAAAGCAGCGATTGCTAATGCGATTACTGTCTTTTTCATAATCTTCATTCCTTTTCAGAAATTATTTGTTATTAAGGTCAGTTTTGAACTTTTTCATTAAATTAGCATCAATGAATCATTCAGACTACTTCTTTTGAAGTGTCACGATCTTGGCAAAGAAAAATAAGCGTGTCAACAGTAACCTTACTTTTTTCTCTCCATTTTCTGACACAGATCACAGTTTTAAGGTAAGGCTGTCTAATAAATCGTCACCTTAATTTTGCGTTAATCGTTTAAATCCTGCGCGTAAATCTTCAATTAAATCATCCACATCTTCTAAGCCAATATGGATACGAATTAAGGTGCCTTCTAATTTTCGCAGAATATTCGGACGGATTTTAGCAATTTCCTCCGGTTGATTATAGAGAATCAAAGACTCAAAACCACCCCAAGAATACGCCATGGTGAATAACTCAAAATGATTCATAAAGGCTTCAAGCTGTTGTTGTGTTAATTTTTGTTTTAACTCAAAAGAGAATAATCCGCTTGAACCGGTAAAATCCCGTTTAAAAAAAGCATTGCCGGGGCAACTTGGCAAGGCAGGATGATACACGGCTTTCACTTCCGGTTGTTGTGCCAACCATTGCGCCACTTTTATGCTGCTTTCTTCGTGTTGTTTTAAGCGAATATTGAGCGTACGCAATCCGCGAGCTGTGGTATAGGCGCTGTCGGCATCTACCATTTGCCCCATTAAATAAGAGTGTTCGCGTAATTGATCCCAACAACGGGCATTGGCGACAGCCGTGCCAATCATCACATCGGAATGGCCCACTAAATATTTCGTGCCTGCCTGAATTGAAATATCAATGCCATATTCTAACGCTTTGAACAACACACCGGCTGCCCACGTGTTATCGATCATAATAACGATGTCTGGGTTGATGTGACGCACGGCAGAAACGATTGCCGGAATATCCGCCACTTCCATGGTGAGAGAACTTGGCGCTTCGAGAAATAATACTTTCGTATTCGGTTGGACGAGGTCGGCAATTTTGTCGCCTAACATCGGATCATAAAAGGTCGTACTGACGCCTAATTTTTTTAATACGACATTGCAGAAATCCTGTGTCGGCTCATAAGCCGCACCGGTCATTAGCACATGATCCCCGTTTTTCACAAAAGAAAGAATGCTATTTGTGACTGCCGCTGCACCACAAGGGTATAAATAGCAGCCTGCGCCGCCCTCTAATTCGGTCATCGCATCTTGCAAAGCAAAATGGGTTAAGGTGCCGCGACGGCCATAAAAAAGCTCACCTTTTGCGCGATGCAGCGTGGCGTGCTTTTTATCTTCTAACGTCTCGAAAACAAGGGAAGATGCGCGTTGCACAACCGGATTGACTGAACCAAGGGTATAACGTTTTTTTCTTCCGGCGTGGACTAAGGCGGTGGCTAATGATTTTTTTGACATGATAATATCCTATAAAAAGGGGAAAATGGATGAAAAGTGCGGTTGTTTTTTCGGGTAAAAATATTAACGCTAAATTTGTTTTGGAACTAGTTCCTTTTTACGCAAATTTACATAGGAGGCATTTAAAAGTGGCGCAATCTGATTTAGAATAAAGCCACAACTCATCCTCGGCTAGAACGCGAATTATGAAATTAAACATCCCTATTTTTTTAACGATATTTCGAGTTATTTTAATTCCTTTCTTCATTATTGCTTTCTATCTTCCTTTTGATTGGGCGCCTTTTTTAACCACCTTTATTTTCTTTATCGCCGGTGTCACCGACTGGCTGGATGGCTATCTCGCCCGCAAATGGAAACAAACCACGCGTTTTGGTGCATTTTTAGATCCGGTGGCGGACAAAGTGATGGTAGTTGCCGGGCTTGTTTTAGTGGTGGAGTACAATCATACCTTTTGGATTACGCTGCCGGCGATTGTGGTGATTTCCCGTGAAATTATTATCTCCGCCTTGCGCGAATGGATGGCGGAATTGGGCAGTCGCAGCAAAGTGGCGGTGTCTTGGTTAGGCAAAGTGAAAACCACGTCACAAATGTTAGCCTTGGGCGGTTTATTGTGGCGTTATAACGTTTACATGGAAGTCGCTGCCATTATCCTACTTTATATTGCGGCGATTTTGACGATTTGGTCTATGCTGCAATACCTCACTGCGGCAAAAGACAGTCTCTTAGACGACCTACCAAAATAATGTATTTGTGACGTTAGGCTAACTTTGTAAGTTAGCCTAGAATCTTGTCCTCAAATCGCTTTTACAAATGATGCAAAATCTGTTCAATGTGTTTTAAACCGTTCAGGCGGGTTGAGCTTAAACGTTGAGCAATTCCAAGTTGCGTGAAATAGGCGGTTAAGTCAAAGTCGCGCAATTGTTCTGCGCTTTTGTTTTCAATGTACTGCAATAAAATCCAGAGTAAACCATTCATAATCCGCGCTTCACTATAGGCCTGAAAGTGAAAAGTGCGGTCGTTTTTTTCGGTAAATTTAAACCATACCTGTACTTCGCAACCCGGAATGCTGTCCATCTGGGTGAGTTCATTTTCATTGGGCTGAGGGAGATTTTTGCCGGCTTGAATAATCAAACGGTAGCGTTCTTCCCACGTTTTGGCATTGAGTAATTGTTGTTCAATGTTCATCTTAATAATTCTAAACTTTTCTCTAAAGCCTTAAAAAATGCCTCAACATCCGAATCGATATTATAAGGGGCGAAAGATAAGCGCAGGGTCGCCGCTTGTCCTAATCTTGCCAAATAAGGCTGTGCGCAATGTTCACCAACACGTAACGCGATATTTTGTTCGGCAAGTAGCGTGGCTAAATCAAACGCGTTGACATCCTCAAAGACAAAGCTGACGACCGAACTGGGTTGCGGTGAGTTAAATAATTTGCATTGTGGGTATGAAGATAAACGTTGACGGGTGATTTCTGCCAAGCGTACGGCGTGTTCTTCTATTTCGCCAATCTCCCATTGGCTTAACCATTCTAGCACGGCGTTAAAGCCAATCACGGCGGCAATATTCGGTGTGCCGGCTTCTAAGCGATAAGGCAGTTCGGCAAAGGTGATGTGTTGTTGGCTCACTTTGCGGATCATCTTGCCGCCGTATTGCAAGGGCTGTAATAAATTTAACGAATCGAATTTTCCGCTTAACACGCCAAGTCCGGTCGGCCCGTAAATTTTATGGGCGGAAAAGGCAATAAAGTCAGCATCTAATTCAGCCAAATCTATTTTGATATGGCTAATGGCTTGTGCCGCATCCACTAAAACCCGTGCAGCACTGTGCGCACGAATCAATTCAATCAATTGTTTAACAGGTTGCAACGTACCGGTGACATTAGAGGCAAAATTTAATGCCACCAATTTGGTGCGAGGGCTGAGTTTTTGCAATAAGGCATTGGTGTCGATCAGCCAATTATCCAATATCGGCAAGACATGAAGGATGGCACCGGTTTTCTTTGCCACTTGGTGCCACGTGACGAAATTGGCATGGTGATCCGCTTCACTGATGATGATTTCATCGCCGGCATTGAGATGTGGCAATAAACCGTTTGCCACCGTGTTAATGGCTTGCGTTGTGCCGGATGTCCAGATCACTGCCTGTTCGCTTTCGGCATGAATAAGCTGTTTAACTCGGCGACGAGCCTGTTCATAAAGTGCGGTCTGTTTTTCGTCATATTGACTGCGATGTACCGAACCGGCGGATTGATAAAAGGCAACCGTTGCCTCGATTAAGCACTGCGGTTTGAGGGTGGTTGCGGCATTATCAAGATAAATCACCGCCTCGTCATGAGTGAAGTAGGGAAAGTTTTGACGAAATATCAGAGGATCAAAATGCATTTTTACCTTCTTTGTTGTTGACGCCATAAATGAGGTTCAATAGGCGAGGGATCGCGCCACAAACCGCGTCGATGTTCTCTTGCGGTTTGTTCTGCCTGTAAATAGGCAACATTCTGTAAATATTGCCGATAAGCCCATGCCATGCCTTGTTGCACCATGATTAAATTAATGTTTTGCCCGTGCTTATCATACACCGTTGCCAAGGTGCGCTGATAGCGGTCGTAGCCTTGAATTGCCAAGGTGACATGGCGTTTGTGAATCAGTGAACCCAGCATTTGGCGGGATTTTTTCCCGAAAGGCTGTGCTTTTTCCGGTGCGTCGATTTCGGCTAACCGCACTTTGATGGGTTTGAGATTCGCCGTTAAACAGGTGAACGTGTCGCCATCGCTAATACCCACCACAAAACAATCTGCCGTGCGCGCTTGCAAGGCGAGGGGGAGAATAAAACAGAAAAAACACAGAAAATATCGCATTGTGAGAATATGCGTTACAGTGCGACGTTGTCACAAAATGCTGCCAGTTGCGCCTTATTTGGCAAGGCAGACATGGCACCTTTTGCCGTGGTCGCTAAAGCGCCACAGGCATTGGCTTGACGGAGGATTTGCTCAAGCACAGGAATTTCTTTCCAATTAGGATGTTGTGAAAGCCCGGCAAGAAGACCGCCAACAAAGGCATCGCCTGCACCTGTGGTGTCAACCGGTTTTAAGGCTTTGCCGGCAACCACGTCTTGTTTACCGGCTAAATGATAGCGTGCACCGTCTTTGCCCAAGGTCACAATGATCAATTTTTCCGGATAAAGTGCGGTGATTTTTTCAAACGCTTCATCTAAGGTTTGTGTGTCGGTAAGCAGCGTCAATTCTTCTTCTGAAAACTTCAATACGTCTGCCAATGCCACCGCCTTCATCACCGTTTCTTTCATATCTTCAAAACTTGCCCAAAGGGATTCGCGCAAATTGGGATCAAAAGAGAAGAATCCGCCCGCGGCTTTAATGCGGCGAATCGCTTCAAAAGTGGTTTCGCGCGAAGGATTGTTGATTAAAGCAATAGAGCAGCAGTGGAGCCATTCGTTTGCTTGGAAATTCGGTAAATCCGCCACTTGCAAAAATTGATCGGCACTGGGATTCACCATAAAAGTAAAGCTCCGTTCGCCGTTATCTAACCCGACCACGACAGTGGAGGTACGCTGTTGCGGATCAAGAATCATGTGGCTGGTTTGTACGTTTTCCTGTTGCAGGGTTTGTTGCATAAATTCGCCCAAGGGATCTTTGCCCACGCGACCGATAAATGCACTTTCACCGCCTAAACGGGCAATACCCACTGCCACATTCGCCGGCGCACCGCCCGCACAACGCAAATAATGATTTTCTCCGTCCGGAATTAAATCCACCACGGCGTCACCTAATACCCAAATTTTTTGGCTCATCTTTTGCTCCTCGTGTTAACCCTAAAAAACGCGGATAAAAATAACCGCACTTGATAGCGTTCATAAGTGCGGTTCATTTTTATGATGTTTTTATTTCACCGTGACCTTGGCGAATTTGCGTTTACCCACTTGGTAAACCGCAGTCGAAGCGCTGATAACCAGTTTGGCGTCTTCTACTTTTTCACCGTCAATTTTCACGCCACCTTGTTGTACCATGCGGTTGGCTTCGGAAGTCGAAGCCACTAAACCGGCGTCTTTTAACAAGTTGGCAAGCCCGATTTCGCCTTCAAAGGTAAATTCAGGCATGTCATCCGGCATCGCGCCTTTTTGGAAGCGGTTGATAAATTCTTGTTCAGCCGCCTCTGCCGCCGCGTCATCATGGAAACGGGCAATAATTTCTTTGGCTAATAAGATTTTGACATCCCGTGGATTTTTGCCGTTTGCCACATCTGCTTTTAATTGGGCAATTTCTGCTAATGGACGGAAAGAAAGCAAGTTGTACCAATCCCACATTAAGTCATCGGAAATGGACATGATTTTGCCGAACATTTCGCTTGGCGCTTCGGTGACACCGATATAGTTACCAAGGGATTTGGACATTTTTTTCTCGCCATCCAAGCCCACTAATAATGGCAGGGTAATCGCCACTTGTGGTTTTTGACCGGCAGATTTTTGTAATTCGCGCCCCACTAATAAATTGAATTTTTGATCGGTTCCGCCTAACTCAACATCGGCTTCCAACGCAACAGAATCATGACCTTGCAAGAGCGGGTAAATAAATTCATGAATCGCAATGGGTTGATTGTTAGAGAAACGTTTTTTGAAATCATCACGTTCCAACATACGGGCAACAGTGTAGTTGCTTGCTAAACGAATCATGCCTTCGGTGCCTAATTTTCCCAACCATTCGGAGTTGAATACGATACGGGTTTTTTGTGGATCGAGGATTTTGTAGATTTGTTGTTTATAGGTTTCCGCATTGCGTAACACGTCTTCGCGGCTAAGCGGTGGACGGGTAGCATTTTTGCCGGATGGGTCGCCCACCATGCCGGTGAAGTCACCGATTAAGAAATAAACTTCGTGGCCTAATTGTTGGAATTGACGTAATTTGTTTAATACCACAGTGTGACCTAAATGAATATCCGGTGCGGTTGGGTCTGCGCCGAGTTTCACGCGCAATGGGCGATTTTCTTTAAGTTTTTCAATTAAATCCTGTTCAGAAAGAATTTCATCTACGCCGCGTTTTAGTTCCGCGAGAACGGTATTCATATCAGTCATGTCTTTTCCTAATGTTATTCAATTTACCGAAAGGCTACATTATAGAGGTTATTCGACAAATTTAAATTATTTTTAAGGAAAAGGCCGGATTTCAGGCGAAAAAAAAACGCCTCTTGTGGGGGATGAGGCGTTGAAGTTGGAGTGATTATCTATTGTTGTTTGAATGATTAAATGATAATTATTCTCAAAATTAATGTCAAGCACTTTAATGAAAATAATTCTCAAATAATTCACTTAAATCCCATTTAGCTTAAGTGGTACGACCTTTGTGAGGTGAAGTGCGGTCGGAATTCCCTGCGTTTTTTCAAATTCAGCGGCATATGCATAGGCTTCCACGCCTTCTTTGAGGGCTTGCTGGAAAAGCGTGTCATATTTGGCATCAATGTGTTTTGCGATTTGGAAATGGTCAAAACCATCATGTAAACCACAGAAGAAAATCACGGCGCGATGACCTTGCTTTTTCATGGCGATCAATTCGCGCAAGTGTTTTTGTCCGCGTGTCGTGACGGCATCGGGAAACATCCCGAGTTTTTTGTCGTTATCCACATACGTGATGGATTTCACTTCCACATAACAATCGGGCAGATCCTTGCCTTTCAGCAGAAAATCAATGCGGCTGTTTTCTTCGCCGTATTTCACTTCCGGATGAATTTCGTCATACATGGCGAGTTCAAGGATGTGTTTTTTCTGTAAGGCATCAAAGGTGAGCTGATTAGAACGGTGCGTGTTAATACAAACCAGATTGCCATTGGCTAATTGAGTTAGCTCCCAAGAGCTTGGGTATTTCCGTGTGGCACTGTCGGAGGTGGAATACCAAACGGTGTCGCCTTCCGCGCCGCAGCCGATCATCGCGCCGGTGTTGGCGCAGTGTAGCGTCGTGATATCGCCGTTTGGCAGTTGCACATCCGCTAAGAAACGTTTGTAACGGCGGATTAAAGTGGCTGATTGTAGAGAGGGTAATTGCATTGTGTTTGACCTTGAGCATCAAAGTGCGGTTGAGTTTTTCCGTGTTTTTTGACTGACCGAATATGAAGCGGTAGCCAAAAGATTCGCGCGCTAAGATAGCAAAGGGAGGAATGAATTTCTAATTTTTTTATGTGCTACCACAAATTGCAATAGGGATCACATATTGAATAAAAAGCCGAAAAAATTTTTTAGTTTTTAAGGGATTAATGATAGAGTGGGGCTAATTTGACTGCCTAGAGGCGTCATTTCGGGCGGGTAAGTTTGTTACCTAAATCTTAACCAATCAAAGGGAATCATTATGTTAATTGGTGTACCTAGAGAACGGCTTGATAATGAAAGTCGTGTGGCGGCAACGCCGAAAACGGTTCAGCAAATTTTGAAGCTCGGTTTCGACGTAATTGTTGAACATGATGCGGGTTTCAAAGCCAGTTTTGAAGATCAGGCATTTGTAGCCGCCGGCGCAAAAGTCGGTGATGCCGCACAGGTTTGGCAAGCCGACATTATTTTTAAAGTCAACGCGCCGACCGACGATGAAATCGCTTTAATTAAAGAAGGGGCAACCTTAGTCAGCTTTATCTGGCCTGCGCAAAATCCGCAGCTCATGGAAAAACTGTCAGCGAAAAAAATCAATGTGTTGGCGATGGATGCGGTGCCGCGTATTTCTCGTGCGCAAGCGTTGGATGCATTAAGTTCAATGGCAAATATTGCGGGTTATCGTGCCGTGGTAGAAGCCGCACATGAATTCGGCAGTTTCTTCACCGGACAAATTACCGCCGCAGGTAAAGTACCACCGGCAAAAGTGTTGGTGATTGGTGCGGGGGTTGCCGGTCTTGCTGCGATTGGTGCAGCAAACAGCCTTGGTGCTATCGTACGTGCCTTTGACTCCCGTCCGGAAGTAAAAGAACAAGTAGAAAGTATGGGCGCCAGCTTCCTTGAAATCGATTTCAAAGAAGAAGGCGGCAGTGGCGATGGTTATGCGAAAGTGATGTCCGAGGAATTCAATCGTCGCGCGCTTGCCCTTTACGCAGAACAAGCGAAAGAAGTGGACATTATCATTACCACCGCATTAATTCCGGGCAGACCGGCACCGCGCTTAATTACCAAAGAAATGGTGGAATCCATGAAACCGGGTAGCGTGATCGTCGATTTGGCGGCAGCAACCGGCGGTAACTGTGAATTAAGTAAAGCCGGCGAAGTGGTGGTCACCGACAATCAAGTGAAAATCATTGGTTACACCGATTTACCAAGCCGTTTACCAACGCAATCTTCCCAACTTTACGGCACCAACCTGGTTAACTTATTGAAATTGCTTTGCAAAAACAAAGACGGTCAAATTGACATCAATTTCGACGACGTGGTATTGCGTGGCGTAACGGTTATTCGTGATGGCGAAGTGACATGGCCGGCACCGCCGATTCAAGTGTCTGCGCAACCGCAACAACAAGCAAAAGCGGCAAGTGCGGTCAAAAAAGAGGAAGAAAAACCAGCCGATCCGCGTAAAAAATACGGCATTATGGCGGCAGTGGGTGTGCTTTTCTTATGGCTCACGTCTATTGCGCCGGCGGCTTTCTTATCTCACTTAACCGTGTTCGTTTTGGCTTGTGTCGTGGGTTACTATGTGGTTTGGAATGTAAGCCATGCGCTACACACCCCACTTATGGCGGTAACCAATGCCATTTCAGGGATTATTATCGTGGGAGCGTTATTGCAAATCTCACAAGGTAATTTCTTCATTAGTGTGTTGGCGTTTATTGCGATTTTAGTGGCAAGCATCAACATTTTCGGTGGCTTCCGCGTCACTCAACGTATGCTTTCCATGTTTAGAAAAGGCTAAGGAGAAAATCATGTCAGAAGGTTTTGTACAAGCTGCGTATATTGTTGCAGCGTTGCTCTTCATTATGAGCTTAGCCGGTCTTTCTAAACATGAAACGGCGAAAGCAGGATGCTGGTATGGCATTATCGGGATGGGGATTGCCCTTATCGCCACTATTTTCGGGCCAAAATCCGAAGGCACATTATGGATCATCATCGCTATGGTGATTGGTGGGGCGATTGGTATTCAGCGTGCATTAAAAGTTGAAATGACGGAAATGCCGGAATTAGTGGCAATCTTGCACAGTTTCGTCGGTTTGGCTGCCGTATTGGTAGGCTATAACAGCTACGGTTTGCATGATATCCCAACCATGCCGAGCGGTTTAAATGATGTAGAACAAGCGAAATTCCTTGCGGAACAAGCCGCACTTGCCAGCGTACATAACGTGGAAGTGTTCTTGGGGATCTTCATCGGTGCGGTGACCTTCACCGGCTCCGTGGTGGCATTCGGTAAATTAAGCGGAAAAATTAATTCCAAAGCCTTAATGTTGCCACACCGCCACAAATTAAACTTGGCAGCGCTTATCGTTTCTGCCTTGTTAATGGTGGCGTTCTTAAGTGAACCGGAAAACATCTTCCCGGTATTAATCATGACCCTGATTGCCCTTGCTTTCGGTTGGCATTTAGTGGCCTCTATCGGCGGTGCAGACATGCCGGTGGTGGTGTCCATGTTGAACTCCTATTCCGGTTGGGCAGCTGCGGCGGCAGGTTTCATGCTTAGCAATGACTTGTTAATCGTGACCGGCGCGCTTGTGGGTTCTTCCGGTGCGATCTTGTCTTACATCATGTGTAAAGCCATGAATCGCTCTTTCATCAGCGTTATCGCAGGTGGTTTTGGTAATGACGTTCAAGTGTCTTCCGAGACCGAACAAGGCGAACACCGTGAAACAACCGCGGAAGAAGTGGCGGAATTGTTGAAAAATTCCAGCTCTGTGATCATCACCCCAGGATACGGCATGGCGGTGGCACAAGCGCAATATCCGGTGGCGGAAATCACTCAAAAATTACGCGAGCGAGGTGTAAACGTGCGTTTTGGTATCCACCCGGTTGCCGGACGTTTGCCGGGCCACATGAACGTGTTATTGGCAGAAGCCAAAGTACCTTACGACATCGTGTTGGAAATGGATGAAATCAATGATGATTTTGCTGACACCGACACCGTCTTGGTTATCGGCGCGAACGACACCGTCAACCCTGCCGCAATGGATGATCCGCACAGCCCAATCGCTGGCATGCCGGTATTGGAAGTGTGGAAAGCGGCTAATGTGGTGGTATTCAAACGTTCTATGAATACCGGTTACGCCGGCGTACAAAATCCATTATTCTTCAAAGAAAACACCCAAATGCTGTTTGGTGATGCGAAAGAACGTGTGGATGATATCTTAAAAGCGCTGTAATGTGCTTTGGATGACAAGCTAAAAAATAAAAGTGCGGTGAGTTTTCACCGCATTTTTTATGACTTAATGTATGACTTTAAGGTTTGTTCCACTTCATAAATCCAATCTAATTCATGTTGAGTGAAACCGGCTTGTAAACGGGCATCTGTGTTGATTACCCCTTTAAAAATCACAATTCGATATTTATGTAGCAGTTCGGTAAAACATTTCATAGCATCTAATCCGCGTTTAGCGGAAAGCGCGTGATACCAATGATTGCCGATATAAACGTGTCCGATCTCATCCGTTAAAATCACATCTAAAATTTTGACGGCAGCCATGTCTTTCCGTTGTGCAATCTTTTCTTGTAACACAGGTGTGGCATCCAGCCCTCGCGCTTCCAGTACACGCGGCACTAATGCCATCCGTTCCCAAATATCATGCGCGGTTGCCTGTGCCATTTCCCATAAACCGGCGTGGGCTTCAAAATCGCCGTATTGATATCCAAGGGTCTGCAAATGCGCGTTGACTAAGGAAAAATGGGTACTTTCTTCACGTGCGACACGTAGCCAATCTCGTACGAATGCCATTCCTTCGCCTAATTCTTGTTGCGCATTTCTGCCAAAACGCCAAGCAGCATCTAAGCCCAAATTAATGGCATTAAATTCAATATGGGCAATAGCGTGCAACGTTGCGGCATAACCTTCTTCTGTGGCGAAAGAGCGTTTCGGCACATCTTTCGGTGCAACGAGCAGCGGTTTCTGCGGAATACCGGCAAGATCCATTTGTGGTGTCACTTCCGGAAAATCGGATAATTCCGCCAATTTAATCTGCGGTAATAGCTCATCATAAAGATGATTCACTAAGCGGCATTTTTCTAATGGATCCGTGGTTTGCAGCGCCGTGGTAACGGCATACCAAAAATCTTGAGCGGCATAAAGTGCGGTCATTTTTTCCCTCGTTTTTTATTGTTCTTCCGGAACGTAACGAATTAACCCTTCTTGTTGGGTGGTGGCAATTAATCTGCCATCTGCCGCAAAAAATTGACCACGTGCAAGGCCGCGGGCGGCATAGGCGTTGTTACTTTCGATGGCATAGAGCAACCAATCATTCATATCGAACGGGCGATGGAACCAAATAGAATGGTCGATGGTGGCGACTTTCATGCCTTTTTGTAAAAAGCCTTTTTCATGGGGATGAAGTGCAGTCAAAATGCAATGAAAATCAGAGAAGTAGGCGAGTAGGCATTGTTGAATGCGATAGTCTGTCGGTGCTTCGCCATTGGTGCGTACCCAAGAGTATTGTTGTGGAGGCAGCTTATGTCCGTGGAACGGGTTATTTAAATATTTGGTGCGAATATCAAAGGGACGCTCTGCCGTAAATTTATCGCGCACCGCTTCCGGAATGGTTTGTGCCATTTGCTGAATGACAGAGCTTTCTGACATTAAGGCATCAGGGGCTTCTACCTTTGGCATTTCGCTTTGGTGTTCAAAGCCTTGTTCTAAGGTTTGGAAAGAGGTGGTAATGTGACAAATCGGTGATTTATGTTGAATGGCTTTTACCCGCATCGCCGTGAAATTTCTGCCCTCGCGTAAAATTTCGACGTCATAAATAATCGGATATTGACTGTCGCCCGGTGAGAGAAAATAGGCGTGGCAAGAATGTAAAAAACGATCTTGAGGGGCGACTTGAATCGCAGCAGAAAGCGCCTGCGCGACGACTTGACCACCGAACACTTGGCGAAAGCCGAGATCTTGGCTTGCGCCGCGAAAAAGTAAATCGTCGATTTTTTCCAGTTTTAACAGTTCGATAAGTTGGTTAAGTGCGGTCATGATTTTCCTCGTTTGTTTAAAGTTCAGGCTGTTATGATGTGATCCGGAGATAACATTTGCAATTCAATAGGGCTTATTGCATAATGCGAAACCTTAATCGCGCTATCAAATCTTGCGGTTAATTCAATGGAAACCTTTTCGGTCCCTCGCAATGAAGTCTGGTTTACCAGGTCAGGTTCGGAAGAAAGCAGCCAGAGTCAGAATTTTCGTGTGCCGAGACTAAGCCGGAAAGGTTTCCACCTTTCCAGCCCTTCCTTTTAAATACGTTGTGTCAGTTGCTTGAAAAAGCCATTTTCTTTATTGATTAATTCGCTGTACGAACCTTGCTCGATTAATCGACTATTATCAATCACCACAAGTTGATCAAATTGCTCAATGGCCGTTAAACGGTGTGTCACCATAATCAAGGTTTTGCCGACACTATGTGCCAAAATCGCTTGCAGAATATTACGTTCGGTTTCGCGATCCAAACCTTCTGTCGGCTCATCTAAGAGTAGGATCGGCGCATCATTTAATAACACACGGGCTAAGCCTAAACGACGTTGTTCACCGCCCGATAACGGACGACCGCCGTCTCCCAGCCATAAATCTAATCCTTGTTCTTGATTCACTAATTTTTCCAAGCCCACTTGTTGTAGCACGGCAATCATTCTTTCATCACTCAACGGCGCGTGGTTGGCCAGTTGTAGGTTGTTACGCAAGGTATCGCTAAACACATGCACGCGTTGCGTTAAGAAACAAAATTGTTGGCGTAAACTGCTTTCGCTATAGGCTTGAATGCGCTTGCCGGCGAATAAGATTTCTCCTTGGTTGGCATCATAATTGCGTACCAATAATTGAAGTAGCGTCGATTTGCCACTGCCGGTTTTCCCTAAAACGGCGAGTTTTTCTCCGGCTTGAATAGAGAGATTTAAGTCCACTAATGCCGGGTTATCGCGTTGCGGATAAGTGAAATGAACGTGATTAATTTGCAATAACGGCGCTTGGGTTTGGCTGTCGACAAGTTGCGTGCCGGAAAAATCTACCAGTGGTTGCTGTTCGATAATATCTGTCACCCGTTCAGCCGACGCTACCATTTGCCCAATGTGTAAAAATGCAGCGCCGATTGGCATTAAAATTTCAAACGAGGCGAGGGCGGCAAAGGCAAACAAGCCAATTAATGCAGCACGGTATTCATCGCTGCCCAAATCTACTTGGGCGGCAAACCACATCACAATACATAACACCAAGCCGTTGGCGAACAACAAAAGTGCGGTGGAAAATCCCGATAAATTTGCTTCCTGTTGTTGATAGGCTTGCCATTGCTGTTCGGTTTGGCTCAATTTCACTTTTAGTTTTTCTTCCCCGTTAAATAACAATAATTCTGCTTGAGCCTGAATAAATTCCACAAATTGCGTACGGTAAAGGGCACGGGATTGGGTTAATTTAGCGCCGAATTTGTTGCCTAGATGATAAAAAATGGTTGGGATTACCAATAATAACGTCAGTAACGTGAGACCAAGGAACAGCGCAAGTGGCACATGAACAAAGCTTAATCCAATGGTAATAAATGTAATCACCACAATGGCACTGATAAACGGCGCAATCAGGCGAAGATAAAGTCCGTCCAAGGTATCCACATCGGCAACCAAGCGGTTTAATAAATCACTGTTACGATAGCGATTGAGCACGCCAGGGCTTAATGGAATAATTTTGCTAAACACTTGCACGCGTAATTTGGCTAACACGCGGAAAGTGGCATCGTGGGTGACGACTTTTTCAAAATAACGCGCCACAGTGCGCCCTATGGCTAAACCGCGTACGCTGGCAGACGGATAGAAAAAGTTAAACAGCGAACCTAAACCGGCAATGGCGGTCGCTGCGAGGAACCAACCGGAAAGGGTAAGCAACCCGATGCTAGAGGCAAGTCCTAAAATCATTAACAAACCACCGAAAATTAACGGCAGTTTGGCAAATTTAAATAAACGAATAAAAGGCAATAAAGCACGCATTAGTTAATATCCTGTTGTCGTTGTGCCAATAATTCGGCGAAGAAACCTTGATGTTGCAGTTGCTCAAAATGCCCCTGCTGAATAATTTGTCCGTGGCGCATCACCAAAATGGTGTCGCATTGTTTCAGATCTTCAATGCGGTGAGTGATCATTACGGTTGTTTGTTGGCGACTGATGTGTTGCAAGGCTTGTAATACCTGATTTTCCGATTGCGCATCAAGGCTAGCAGTCGGTTCATCTAATAACAACAAATTGCCTTTGCGCAGTAGCGCACGTGCAACGGCTAAACGTTGTGCTTGCCCCACGGACACGCCAATGCCGCCTTCTTTAATTTCCGCGTCTAAGCCGAGACGGTCGGTAAATTCTTTCGCTTGCGCTAAGGCTAATGCGTGATCAATTTCTTGCGCGGAAGCTTGAATGTCACCCAATAATAAATTCTCTTTGATCGTGCCTTGCAATAAGAGCGGGTTTTGTCCAACCCAAGCAATATGTTTACGCCATTGCGCTAAATCGACATCGCGCAATTCTTGCCCGTTGATTTTCAGGCTGCCTTCATAAGGTAAAAAGCCCAAAATGGCATTAATTAGCGAGGTTTTTCCGGCACCGCTTTGTCCCACAATCGCGATGTGGCTCTGCGCCGGAATATGGAAATTCAGCGCCTCTGTCAGCGGTTTACCTTGCGGCGATAAGACCACCACATTTTCACCTGAAATTTCCACCGCACTTTGGCTTTCAAATACCGCTTTGCTGTCGCCTTGGGCGATTAAATAATCTTCCTCCAAGAAATCTACAATGGCATCTGCCGCACCGATACCGGCGGCACGGTCATGATAATAAGTACCGAGGTCGCGTAAGGGTTGGTAAAACTCCGGTGCAAGAATGAGGCAGAAGAAACCGATAAAGAGGGTAATCGGCGTGCCGTAACTGCCGAATTCCACTTGCCCTAAATAACTGAAACCGAAATACACCGCCATTAATGCAATAGAAATCGAGGTAAAAAACTCCAACACAGCAGAGGAGAGGAACGCCATTTTTAGCACATCCATGGTGGTTTCGCGGAAATCTTCCGTGTTGTTTTCAATATGGCGGGTTTGCTCGGAAGTGCGGTCGAATAAACGCAAGGTTTCCAAACCGCGCAGACGATCGAGGAATTGACCGCTTAAACGCGCAAGGGTATCCATGTTCTTTTGGCTGCTGTCTGCTGCCGCTTTGCCCACCAAAATCATGAAGATAGGAATCAATGGCGCAGTGCCCATTAAAATCAAACCGGCTGCCCAGTTCAACGGGAACACGGCAATCAGAATAATCATCGGCACAATGGCGGAAAGCGCTTGTTGTGGCAAATAACGGGCATAGAAATTATGCAAGTTTTCCACCTGTTCCAACATGATGGTTGCCCAGCTGCCGGCAGGTTTATTATTAATCGTTGCCGGGCCAACTTGATGGATTTTATCCAAAATTTGCTGACGAATAATATTCCGCAATAATTGACCGCACTTGAAGCCGATTTTTTCTCGGAACCACAAAATCAGCGCACGTAGCGCAAAGCCGACGACTAAGCCGATAAAGTAAGGCGCTAAGTCGGTGACCGGTTCGCCCAGAATAATGAGCTTATGCAGCAAAGAGGCCAAGAGATAAGTCTGCCCCACTAAAATCACTGAGGAGAACGTGGCGAGCAAAATATTGAGATTCAAATATTTTTTAATCGGCTTTTGCTGTATGCGAAGCCATTGTTGCAAATATTTTTGACGAGATTTATCCATAAGTTATGTTGTATCAGAAACAGAAAAACGGAAGGTGGGCGTTATTGCCCACCTTATATTGCATAATGTGTTGTCTTGGTGCACCTACCGAACAGTTATGCTTTTTGCGCATCCAAATAACGCTCGGCATCTAATGCCGCCATGCAGCCGGTGCCGGCAGAGGTAATGGCTTGACGATAGTTGTGATCCATCACATCGCCTGCGGCAAAAACGCCTTCCACGGAAGTTGCAGTTGCATTGCCGTTTAAACCGGATTTCACCACGATATACCCGTTATTTAATTCCAATTGACCTTGGAAAATTTCCGTATTCGGCGCATGACCGATAGCCACGAAGACGCCGTCTAATGCGACCTCTTCCGTTACTTCGGATTGCACGTCTTTCAAACGTACGCCGGTCACACCCATGTTGTCGCCCAACACTTCATCTAAAGTGCGGTTAGTATGCAGCACGATTTTGCCTTCTTCCACTTTTTTGTATAAGCGGTCGATGAGAATTTTTTCTGCGCGGAAACTATCGCGACGGTGGATCAAATGCACCTCAGAAGCAATGTTGGCTAAATAGAGTGCTTCTTCCACGGCGGTATTACCGCCACCGATGACGGCAACCGGTTTGTTGCGATAGAAGAAACCGTCACAAGTGGCGCAAGCGGAAACGCCACGACCTTTGAAGTTTTCTTCGGAAGGCAAACCTAAATAACGGGCAGAGGCACCGGTGGCGATAATTAACGCATCGCAGCTAAAGGTTTGTGCATCGCCGTATAATTTGAACGGGCGAGAAGATAAATCTACGCGGTTAATATGATCGAAGACAATCTCGGTCTCGAATTTTTCTGCGTGTTGCAACATTCTTTGCATTAATTCAGGGCCGGTCGTTTCACCGAAATCACCCGGCCAGTTTTCAATTTCACTGGTGGTAGTGAGTTGTCCACCTTGTTGTAACCCTGTGACGAGTACCGGTTTCAAATTAGCGCGTGCCGCATAAATGGCAGCCGTGTAACCGGCAGGGCCGGAACCTAAAATGAGTAATTGCGCGTGTTTAATATCTGACATAATCAATCCTTATCAACTTGAAATTTGTGGGCGGTATTATAGAAGATTTCCCATCAGTACAACAACGAATAGAGCAATCGGCGGTATTTATTGGTTACCGGATCGTTGTTGCCGATGGCGGCTAAAATGGATAAAAATTCCTGCTTGATTTTGCCGTCTTCCGCGCCTAAATCTTGACGTAAAATAGTGAATAACAACTCCAAGGCTTCTTCGTTGCGATTGGCTTGGTGTAATTGCAAGGCCAATTTCAACGCAAGATCATGGGTTGGCTGTTTTGCAAATTCTTCCTGTAATTGTTGTATTTCCGGCGTATCGGCGGCTTTAATCAACAAGTCAATTTGCGCTTGTAATCCTTGCCAGCGACTGTCGCGATCTTGCAATGGGATCTTGTTCAAAATCTGTTGCGCAGGCTCAGTGTTTTTCATCGCGATATAGGTTTCCGCATAGAGTAGTGCGATCTCACTGTTTTTCTGATCAGACAACTCCCACGCTTCTTTCAACAACGGCAATGCCTGCGCATAATTTTCCACCGCAAGCAAATCCAATGCCTGATTAAATTTAATTTCTTCCTCTTTCGGCAAAATCACACTCAAACGCTGTTGCAAGGTGGTGTTATCCAACGCACCTTGAAAGGCATCCAACGCTTGCCCGTCTCTAAATAAATAAGTGGTCGGCAAGGCTTGAATACGAAACTGCGCCGCCACCATTTGTTCTTTCTCACAATTCACTTTGGCTAACACAAATTGCCCTTGGTATTGGTTGGCATAATTTTCCAAGGTTTTCACAAACGCCACAGAATCTGCATGGTTTGGCGCATAAAACGTGATCACCAAAGGATGATGTTGTGAAAGCTGTAAAATTTCGTTGAGATTTTGCTCGTTAAGGTCACGAATGGAAGGGAAATCCGCCATATTCTTCTCTTGTTTTGAATGAAATGAATGCCGCGTATTATAGCAAAGTGCGGTGGGATTTTTTAGTGTTTTTCAAGGCTAGATAGCAGCGTGTGTCTTGAAGGGGTAGTCTGTTGACGAATGGTTCGAAGAGGAGATTGAAGTTGTTTGAAAAGTAAAAACAACTGAAAATTTGACCGCACTTGAAAAGAAAAAGGCCATCTAAAATCTAACATTCAGATGGCCTTCTTAACTATCAACACAAATGTTTCATGTCATTAGATTTCATTATAAATGCATATCTAATCGATGTTCATCATCCCACATTTCAGCTTCATGTTTATAAGAGCTGACCAGCCAACTAAGCAACTCATCTGATACAAACGGATGAGTAATAGCTAATTGTCTACTCCACTCTTGATATTGTTTGACTATTCTCCATTCTTGAGCACCTCCATCACCAAATGAACGGCTTGTAACTCCCCTGCTATTACGTTTTTCTATATACATTCCTTCAACTATATTTTTAGAATGTATATCTTCAACTAAATCACGTACACCTTCACAAGGCCAAATCCCATCTTCTCCATTTTGACAATGACCTAATAATTTACCAATAAAATATTCAACGATATTTCTACACCCTTTCTTTTCAGCAAGGTTAATTGCTTGTTGTACCCATTCTTCAAGCTTTTCGGTATTAATTTTTCCTGAATTATCTTCACCAGGTATATGGCTTAAAGCCCCCAAAGCATCGAAACACTTAGCCCTAAATTCTTTATTATTTGTATTTTCATCTCTGTCATCCTCTCCATCATCTCTTTTAGAAAGCTCTGAAATAAGTTGAACGAAGAATTCAGGATGTTCTTCAAAATATCTTTCCAGACTTTTAATTGAACAATTTTCACTTTTCAACCCACAAGGTGCTAAAACCTCTATATAAGCAAATTCTAAACTCGCCTTTTGTTCTAAGCTCAACGTTTCATACTCAGAAATTTGAGAAAATGCCTCTCCTAATCGATAACGGTCTGGTGGATTATTTTCATTTTTTGCTGTTGGTAAAAGCATTGCTGTTAAAATATCAAAAATAACTTTAGGAGATATTTTTTTGAGAATTAAATTAACATATAAGAAAGCTGTTTGAGGTCTATTGGCTAACAATAAATATTTTACCGCTTCTTCAACTTCATTTATATTTGCGCAATAAGATGGAACTATTTTTTCCCAATACTCTTGTTGGTAATTTCCATCTAGAGAATCAACCAAGCGCCATACCTGTGAACCAAAGGGCGCCTGTAAGTATACTTGTACTTTGCCAGAATCATCCAAATACCCAGAAAGTGACTCAAATAAAGAAGTGTTATCATCACCTTCGGATAATAATCCCCGAATAATGTTCTTATAATTAATGTGAGCGTCATTTTTAAAAGATTCCAGGGCCAATTTAATTAATTGTACTGACTCCTCATCTGACGAAAATACAAAACGTCTTAGAAGAAAACCTATCGTACTTGCGCAATCTCCTTTTAAAGATAATTCTAGAATTCCTGAAAGTCCTTTTTCTTGTAGAATTTCTTTTAACGCAATAACACGCTTTTGCCTAATAATTTCTTCTCTTTCTTCAAAATTCATATTTTGATAATCTTCTACCTCATCAGCAGAGTCATCAACCCAATGAGAAGCAAATAACCAAAAATGTTTATCTATTAATTCTTTTGGTTCTAATGTTACATATACCTGCTCTCCCAACTCCGTAAACGTAATTCTATTAGAATGCCTTTTAGCTCTTTTGGATAAAACAGTCGTGCGAAGCTTTTCTCGCATGATAATTTTCTCAGATTCTGTAGCTTGGTTTAATGCCCAATCTTCAATGAGAAGCCAAATCTTATCTTGCTGCTCAGTTGTTAAACCATAAATATGGCTGACCAAATCAAGTAATTGTTCAAATGTATAACTTGCCCAAGTTAATGCTATTTCTACTGCTGCATTGCAGAAATCATAAACGTCTTTCTTGGTTACTGTATTTGGCCCGAAATTATTCCTCCAAATACATTTACTAGCCGGAAATGCTGTTTGGGGAAGCGAGCCTGGAAATTGGCTAATACAAATTCGCCAACCGATATCTGGAAATTTTCTAACTAACTCTTTTAATAATTGAATACGTTCCTGCGTCTTAATACTTGTGTCAGGACACCAAGATCTGAAAATGCCTAATAAGGATGAAAAAGGTTTATTTCTATAATTATCACTGATTTCCTCTTGACTTAATTGAGCTAAAATTTTTACCACTCTAGCAACTGTTAATTTATCCCAAGCCAATTTCTCTAATGCCCACAATAAATCGGTATACTTAGGTGAAGAAAATATATCAATAGAAACTGGTTGCATTAGCTCTAAAAATTGCTTATCAGTTTTCAAATCGTTTTCTATGATACTTAAAAATACTTTTGGGCTCGCTTCTGCATACACTGAGAAATCAGATGATTGCGCTAGTAATGTTCTTAAGTTAAGTGGAGAGAATAATTCTTCTACAAGTTTATTTACAGCCTCCTCACAATTAAAAGCTAATCTACTTTTAAATAATTCATTACCATGAACAGCTAATAAGATAAGCATTTCCCCTATACTATTTCTTAAACATTTAGAATGCTGTCGCTTTTTATCGTATATGTTGGCTTGCCACTGCTGATCTTCTGGTAAATCTAAAGCAGGATCATCTTCTCCTAGAACTAACTTAGCTATCTTAAAGAAGCGCTCTAAATCTGCTTTAGTAATATAGGGTGCAATAGCAAATAACAAATCTATTTTTGATACTACTCCTCTATGTGAACTTAACGCCCAAACAGGAGAATCATTAAGAAGTAAAGTTGCTTGAAGATCTTTCTCTAAATATTCATACGATAAATCATTTGATAAATCTTCTAAAATCGAAATATCATATTGATTAGAACTATCCCATACCCCAGCAAATAGAAATGGAATAAGAACTTGATTATAGCTGTCTACCCATTCTGGCTTATTAACAGCCTCATTCTTTGACAGTTGACGTCGCAGGACAGTTAATGAATAACCAGATTTTTTTGCCAACGCTTGTGCTTCATCATAAGAGCAACCCATTTTTTCTAACGAATGAATAAATGTTACCGAATCTAATATTTCAATTTTTAGATCAAAATTTTGTATTAGAGTATTTTTGGGATAAACAACAAAGGCATGAATCTGCTGCGAATATTGAGCTAGCTCTTTTTCGACGTTTTTATTATCAGTGATTGCAATAAAACTCTTAGAGCCTTGAGCAAGACGAGGAAGGACATTCTCTTCTTTAAATACTAGACAATTATCTCTATAAGAAATAAATTTTTTATCTAAGAACAGGGCGGACAAAAATGCCATTGCTTCGATTTTAGAATCAGCTGCAATGTAAAAAGGTTTTTGAGGTGGTTTGGATAAATAATCCAAAATCTGTTCTTCATATACTTTAATTAATTTGTTAAAGAAAGATATATTTAAACTTGGATTACACACATTTGCCCATTCTTGCCATACACTATCTAAGGAATCTACATTTTGTGTAGGCAATTTTGCTTCATTTGCCAGCCAACTTTGTGCTGGTAGTGACTGAGCTAGCCACTGTTCAAGATCGCTTGCATCATATGCTCTGACATCTTTCCATTTATTAAGAGCTTTCTTTTGCTGAACCCATTTATTTTTTCCAGGCCAACGACGAGGTGTTACAAAAATAAACGTTATATTTGAAGAATCTGAAAGGTGAGCCTTAAGACTTTTATCAAAATCACCATCAGCTTTGGCCTTAATATCTTTATTAACACCAAATTCCCAGCCTGAATTGCCATCAGGAATCCATGGAGTTGCCTCATTTGACTCAATCCAACCATCCCAGCCAGGTCGTTGCGAATCATCATTTCCAGGAAAATCAATTTGAGTTATTTTTTCGCTCGTTGAGTGGATCAGTGTTCTCAAAAAAACAGATAAACGTGATCTTGATGAAATTTCGCAAGTATTGACCCAATTTTCAATATCATTTGCTTTTATATCTAAAAAAGGAGGAGCATAAATATGAGTTGCGGGAGCTTCAGTTTGTTGAATTAGAGCATCTTCGTACTCAGCCTGCCATTGCATTAATTGATCTAATGGGAAGTTAAAGGTCTTTGATAACCGCTGAGCCATGTTAGGTGACAACATTGCTTTACCATTCAAAAAATTAGATAGTGCAGGTCGACCAATTGCTAGCAATTTTGCAGCTTCTGTTACCTTCATTCCTTTAGGTAATAACTCTTCTTTGATTCTTAAGCCAGGATGTTTTACAATCATGTCTAGTTCCTTATTTAAGGGTTTATCAAATGCATTTCTGCGTATATTTTGTAACACTAACGATATTCCAATACTGTGTAGCGTTACACGATACAGATTAGCTCTAGGGAATTAAAAAGTCAAGCATATGCTTGACTTTTTCTTTTTAGTACATCTTCTCAGTGAACAGAAATACCTTGGAATAGCCATATCGATTGGGATAATAAAGATAAATTGAATCTTAAGTCATAGCATATTCAGGAAGTAAATCGACTGACTGATGGGTTGTATCTGCGATGCTCATATACATTACCTATGCAGTTCCAAGTCGATACAAAACTGCTTGCAAGCCAGATGATTATAGTAGACACCTGCAATTTAGGTTTAACAGTCATCAACTCTTTTTTAATTTTTTAGCAAAGTAAAGAATATTTCATTATTTCCTATCAGTAAAAAATGTTGTTCACAAAGTGCGGTTTATTGCTTAATCATTTATCCGTACAATTTGCTTCATCGAATAATGAGGAGAAAATCATGAAAAAAATGCCGGTCTTGTTTGTTGGGCATGGTAGCCCGATGAATGCGTTAGAAAAAGAAAATCCATTCAACCAGAATTTCAGCCTAATTACACAAAACTTTCCAAAACCCAAAGCGATTTTGATGATTTCAGCGCATTGGTACAGCAGCCGTTTGCAGGTGACCTCAGGTGAGCACCCTGAAATGATTTATGATTTTTACGGCTTTCCTGAAGAACTCAGCCAAGTGCAATATCCGGCGCCCGGTTCGCCTGAGTTGGCGGAGCAAGTGCGGTCGTTATTGCAACCGGAAAGTGTCGAGCTAAAAAATACTATTAAAATTGACCACACTTTTTATGAACTATGCCACTACAAATGACCTAAAGGTGTTTCCAGTATTTCCCCAATAAACCCCCGCAAACTCAAACATCGCACGCCTTCAAATGTGTTGCCGTCAAATTCATCTAGGGTGACCACATATTTCGGGTAGTTATCCCCAATTTTCAGCAGGTTGCCGAATTCGCGCGTTAAGGTTTTTTCTTCGTTGATGGTGAGAGTTGCTTGAACGTAAATCCGTTCACCGTTTTTCTCGGCAACAAAATCGATTTCTTGATTGTTCAATCCGCCGATTTTGACGTCGAAACCGGCAATTTGCAGATGGTTGAATATGGTATTTTCCAGTAGTTTGCCACGATCTTGCACGTGATAGCCGATGAGGGCGTTGCGTAGCCCCAAGTCTTCAAAATAGTATTTTTCACCGATTTCGAAAATCCGTTTCCCGGCGATGTCATAGCGTGGCACTTTGTGGATGAGAAAGGCGTTGGCGAGGTAGTCGGCGTAGTTTTGCACCTGCGTTACCGATGTGGCAATTTTTTGCGATTTAAGAAAGTCGGCAATTTTTTTTGCGGAGAACAAATTGCCGATATTGTCGGCGAGAAATAGTGTCAGTTGTTCCAAAAATTGCGGATTTCTCAAGGAATAACGGTTCACGATGTCACGAATGGCAATGGTGGAATAGATATTGCGCAGGTATTCAAAGATGATGTTATCTTGCAACGGCAGGTCTTTCAAATAAGGTAAACCGCCATATTTTAAGAATTGCGCCATGGCTTTATCACTGTCTTCAAGGCGCATGAATTGTAGAAACTCAGGGTAAGAAAGGGAATGAACGTGGATTTCCACTGCGCGCCCACTCAATGCGCCGGCAATATCGCGTGAAAGCAGGTGGGCGTTGCTGCCGGTGCAATATAAATCCAGTTCGTCATCTAGCAGTAGTGAACGCAGTGCGCTTTCAAAATTGGCAATCTCTTGAATTTCATCAATAAAAACATAGTTTTTTTGACCGTGTTTTTTTTCGCTTAACACAAAATCAGCCAACTCTTGAGCCGTTTTCAAATGGGAAAACGCTAAGTCTTCTTTATTGATGTAGATAATCGGCACGTGTTCGTCAGCTGAGCGGATTTCCTGCATGATTTGGAACAGTAGATAGCTTTTGCCCACACGGCGTTGTCCTGTAAATACTTTAATCAGTTGTTTGCCGATGAACGGGCGAACGGTGTCAAGATAGCGTTGGCGGTAAATCAGGTCTTTTTTCATATCTCCTCCATTTATAATGGAAAGTATAGGATTAATTTTAAAAAGTTTCTAGTATGGTTAAAACTTTTTTATGTTTTTATATTTTATTTTTGTATGACTTAAAAAATCTCCTAAAAATTTGACCGCACTTTTCATGTCATTTCCTATTAGTAAAAAATGTTGTTCATAAAGCGTGGTTTATTGCTTAATCATTATTTGCTTCATCAAATAACAAGGAGAAAATCATGAAAAAATGTCGGTTTTGTTTATTGAAGAAGAATGGTGAATGCTGATGCTACCAATTAGTTGTAGTCGATGGCGTACAAGAAATTTCCCCTTATGGTCTGAAAATAGCCTAGTAAGCAAAGGCACTTTTAAAATATAGAGTAAAAAGGCATAATTGCAGCCCCATTTTTTGAATTATTTATTTAGGAGCAAAAAGATGAATATTTTATTACTAGACGGTGGAAAAGAGTTTGGTCATTCGCATGGTGAGTTGAACCATACGCTTCACAAAAAAGCGAAAGAAGTTTTGACCGCACTTGGACACAATGTAAAAGAAACTGTGATTGATGCTG
>ERZ773100.285-NODE-285-length-28612-cov-6.008369_pt1 | contig 28612 bp, 29 predicted proteins | sample MGYA00511119_ERZ773100 | MGnify/ENA primary metagenome ERZ773100 (study PRJEB29015, sample SAMEA2738000) | human oral metagenome | biome: human oral; feature: human-associated habitat; material: dental | place: China | collected 2111 ...
CCACATTTGCTAATTTTCAAATTTGCTAATCTGCTAATTTTTCCCCGCCCGTCGTACTACGACTGCCCGTGCGACTCGCACCTTTGCCAAAGTTGAATAAACTGACAATACCTCCGCTAGTTTACAAGGCGTAGCCTTGATTTTGTTTAAATTTTGTTTGATTTCTGAGGCACAGCCTCATTCCTCTAATACAACCTCACACCCCATTTTCTCATTTTCTAATTTCCTAATTTACTCATTTTCTCTACCTGTCGCTTTTGCGTCGCAATTCCTAGTGCCTAGTGCCTATGGCCTAAGGCCTCGCTCCTGATTTTTTCCCCTTTTCGTGCTACGACTTGCTAATTTGCTAATTACGTCGTATCTTTGCACCCAATAATAAAAGAAAACATCAAGAATGAATACACCGCAAGAATTGTGGTGCAACAAGTAATTAGTAATAAACACCGCAAACTTTACCAAAGTTGAAACCCACTAAAAAATGACAGTAAAGATAAAAAACCTATCAAATAACGAGCTTCCTTCATATCAAACCGAAGGAGCCGCAGGCGTAGACCTAAGAGCTAATTTGCCTAACAGTAACATCACCTTACAACCCTTAGAGCGCACCCTCGTGCCTACCGGCTTATTCTTAGAAATACCCGAAGGTTATGAAGCACAAGTGCGTCCGCGTAGCGGTATGGCAATCAAGCACGGCATTACAGTAATCAATAGCCCAGGTACTATCGATTGTGATTATCGTGGCGAGGTGAAAGTACCTATCGTAAACCTATCCAATGAACCCTTTACCATTGCCCACAGCGACCGTATTGCCCAAATGGTATTTGCCAAGTATGAGAAAGCCACTTTTGAAACTGTAACCGAGCTTTCACAAACTGAAAGAGGTGCCGGAGGCTTCGGAAGCACCGGAGGTAATTAAGCAAATAGTCTCATTGAGAAATAATATATTATGAAAAAAATCATCTTAATCCTTACAGTCTTGCTATTGGTGAGCTGTAAAACCAAACAAGCAGTGGTAACCCCCGCTGGTAGAACAAGCGTTGATAAACAAGCCAAAGAAATTATCAACCGCCACCTAAAATCGTTTCCTGCTTTTAAAACACTTAGCGCTAACCTGCAAGTAACTTATAAAGACGGTAAGAATGAGCAGAGTTTGCCTCTATCTTTCCGTATGGAGAAAGACAAAACAATATGGGTATCCGCTCCTTTGGGAGTAGCCAAAGCGCTCATCACCCCCGAAAAAGCCGAATATTATAACCGTTTAGACAGTTCTTTTTTCAGCGGTGATTTTAGCTATATCAGCAAGCTGTTAGGCATTGATGTAGGTTTTAACGAATTACAGAACCTATTATTAGGCAATGCGCTTTACAGTCTCGACTTTAAAAGCGAAGGTTTTATCAAGCTCCTCCCTGAGGACAACAACCGCTATAATATTGAAGTCACCGGCGAGTCGCCCGTAGAAGTGATTTATCGATTCCTTCCTGATAATTACCGTGTGGAGGTTACCGAAGTAAATCATTTGGGAGCAAACCAAAAGGCAATAGCAACTTACAGCTATCAGCAAGTGGGGGAACTCTTATTACCTCTCTCCATTAAGATAGTTGCCAGCGAGGGAGAGAATAGCACCCAAATCACTTTAGAGTTCAAAGGATTGGATTTAGATAAAAAACTGTCCTTCCCCTTTAAAATCCCATCGGGAATGAAAGAGGTAACAGGTAATAAGTAACAGGTAAAAGATGAAGTTTACTTTAAAAATCACACTGCTTTTGCTTTGCTTTCCGCTACTCCTTACAGCGCAAACTAAGCAAAAAGAATTAGAACAACGCAAGAAGGCTCTGCTCGAACAAATCAAGCAGATGTCCGCTTTACGCCAACAACAAAGTCAGCAACACAAAACTACCATTCAGCAGATAGAAGTTGCTAATGAGAAGATATTAGCGCGCACACGCCTAATACAAATCAATCAGCAGCAGGCGAATTTGCTTTCTAAAGAAATAGCTGACAACGAGGAACAACTGCGTACCCTCAAAAAAGAATTGGAATACCACAAAGGCGAATACGCTAAGATTATCAAACAGTCGTTCAAAAGTAAATCAGCACAAAACCGATTGTTATTCTTGCTCTCTTCTGAAAGTTTTTCGCAAGCCTACAAGCGATTGGCTTATATGAAACAGTATGCCAACTATCGCAAAGAGCAGGTGAGCCTCATACGAGAAAAGACTGATAAAATAAAGAGTATCAACAATACTTTGGTAGCCCAACGCAATACTAAAAACCAAGTATTGGAAGAACAACGCCAAGAGCAAGCTACTTTGGAGACGGAGAAAAAGGAACTGGAAGTGTTGGCTACCAATATCCGTGCTGCAGAGCGCAACTACGAAGCACAGATACGCGAAAAACAAAAACAAGCTAACGCTATCGACCGCGAAATACAGCGCCTGATTCGTTTAGCTATTATAGAGGCAAATAAACGTGAGAAAGAGCGTTTAGCTGCTTTAAACAGAGGAAAAAATGCTCCTAAAACTACTTCTTCTCCTTCCTCAGGTTCTAATACTGAAATTATTTTTGTACTTACTCCCGAATCGCGTAAAGTAGCCGATAGCTTCGAAGCCAACAAGGGTAATCTTATTTGGCCAGTGGCAAAGGGCTACAAATCACAAGGTTTTGGGGTGTATTACGACCCTGTATATCCTGAGTTGCAACATTACAATAATGGGGTAACCATTGCTACTGAAAAGGGTTCAGAAGCCCGTTGTGTATTTGAAGGGGAAGTATCGGCGATACAATCGATACCAGGAAGTAACAAAGTGGTGCAGGTGCGACACGGTAACTACATCACTATTTATTACAATCTCACTGATGTGTATGTAAAGAAAGGAGATAAGGTAAAAGCCAAAGAGCCTCTTGGCAAAATCTTCACCGATAGCAATGGCAAGACCGAAATGAAGTTCTTTATATATAAAAACACTACCCGCCTCAACCCCGAATTCTGGATACATAAAATGTAAATTACAAGCCTCTTCTAAGTGAAGAGGCTTTTTATATTTGTCTATTTACTAATTTTCACTACCTTTGTACCCTCAAAAAATATCCATATATAGCAAGAGCAACTTATGAAAAGTAAATGGACTTTAGAAAATGATGTAAACGATTGGGTAAAAGAAAAACTCAATAGCCTAAACCTAAAAAAACATACCGATTGGAATGAAGAAACCTCTATGAGCGACTACCTAAAAGAAGCACTAAAAGGTTCTGCTAAAACCAAGAATAAAACCAATTTCGGAATCCCCGATTTCCATATCGAAAAATATAACCTCCCCATCATCATCGAAGATAAATTGAACCACTCCAAACTCATCGCCCAAAACAAAGATGGAGTAAAGTTTGATGATAAATCCATTAGCCAATACGCCGTAAATGGCGCCCTGCACTACGCTTTCAATATGATCGCAAGTGCCAAATATACCGAAGTAATCGCCATAGGTATCGCCGGAGATAGCCAGCAAAATGTAGAAATAAAAGTCTACTACGTATTCGGATCCGCTAAAAACGCCTACAAAGAGCTTGAAACCGTCAAAGAACTCGACTTCTTAGAAAATAAAGCCTCTTTCCAAGCATTCTACAAAGAAGCTGTCCTCAGCGAAGATGAAAAACACCAAATCCTCATCGAAAGCCAAGCCACCCTACAATGGTATGCCAAAAAGTTAAACAAACTAATGCATAGCCATAACATAACCGCACCCCAACGCGTACTCTATGTGTCAGGAATGCTCCTTTCTATGCAGGATATTGAAGACCTCAATGGCAATAAAGAATACGGCTTAACCCCCGACGACCTACAAGGCTCACAAACTGCCACCAAAAGAGACGGCAAAAAAATCGTAGACCAAATAAAAGCCTTCCTCGATGTACGCCCAATACCCGAAGAAAAGAAAAACCTAATGCTCGCCTCCTTTGGCGAAATATCCAAAGACGCACAACGCGATGAGTTGACCAACTGCCACAAAGAAGTAGCCGAATTTATAAACGGCAAAGCCTCCATTAGCAAACAAGTCTTCACCTTCATCTACGAATACATCTTCAAATCCATCGACGGATTAGGAGGGCATATCGATATTATGGGCGAAATGTATTCCGAATTCCTAAAATACGCATTAGGCGATGGCAAAGAATTAGGCATCGTCCTAACACCCCCCTACATCACCAAAATGATGGCACAAATACTCAATATCACTAGCGAGAACAAAGTGATGGACTTAGCCACAGGCTCTGCCGGATTCCTCGTATCCGCAATGGAGCTAATGATCGAAAACGTAAATACTCAATTCGGAAAAAACACCACCAAAGCCCAACAAAAAATAAACCACCTCAAAAAAAACAACCTCCTCGGTATAGAACTCAATGCTGAAATGTACACCCTCGCCACCACCAATATGATCCTCCGTGGCGATGGCTCAAGCCGGATAGAAAAAGGCTCCGCCTTCAACCGCCCCGAACACCTCTTTACCGACTTCAATGCCGATAGAGTACTGCTCAACCCCCCTTTCTCCTTCGAAGAAAAAGGACTCCCCTTTATTGCCTACGGATTAGATAAAATGCAAAAAGACGGCTTAGGCGCTATCATCATCCAAGACAGCGCAGGAAGCGGAGAAGCCATCAAAACAGCCCGAGAAATCCTCAAAAAGCACACCCTCCTCGCCTCTATCAAAATGCCTGTCGACCTCTTTATGCCAATGGCAGGAGTACAAACCTCTATCTACATCTTCAAAGCACACACCCCCCACGACTACGAAAAAACCGTTAAGTTTATCGATTTTAGAGAAGACGGGCACAAGCGCACCAAACGAGGTATTTTAGAAAAAGACAACCCCACACAGCGCTATCAAGACATTATCAAAATATACAAAGCAGGACACCGCGCCCAAGTCGATAATATCCTTTGGAACCTCAAAAAAGCCTATATAGAAGACTTCATCACACCCGAAGGAAACGATTGGAACTTTGAAAAACACCAAACACCCGACACCATCCCCACCCTCGCCGACTTCAAAAAAACCGTCGCCGATTACCTCGCTTGGGAAGTAACCAACCTGCTAAAAACACAAAACACCCCCGATGAACATTTGGGAAAATAGACGCCCACTTAATACAAAAACTCCAAACAGTTAAGTGGGCAGAATTTCTAATTGGAGATTTGTTCGAAAAGTTGAACCTTAGGTTTCTTAAAAATAAATTTGACAAGGAAAAAGATGTTTCAAAAGAACAAACAGCAGAATTTGATTTACCTCTTATAAATGCAAAAGATGGTAATAATGGTATAATGTACTATGGAAGAAGCTCTGATTTTGAAAGCACAGAAATGACTATTGATATAGTCAATGATGGTGCTGTTTCTACAGGGAACGTATATCCTCAACCTCAAAAGACAGGAGTTCTATATAACGCTTATCTAGTTAAACCTTTATTTTCTGTTACCCAAAGATTACTATACTTTTTTAGTACAACTATTCAAAAATCTATAAAATTAAAGTTTGGATACGAAAACAAAGCAGGTTGGGAAAAAGTGAAAAAAGAAAAAATCTCCCTCCCCACCCATAACGGAGCCATAGATTTCGCCTTTATGGAAACCTTTATAGCTGAGCTGGAAGCTCAGCGTATAGCTGAGCTGGAAGCTCAGCGTATAGCTGAGCTGGAAGCTTACTTAACCGTCACAGGGCTTAAAGACTATACCCTTACTGAGGAAGAAGAAGAAACCCTAAACAGCTTAGATAAAGTAGAGTGGAAAGAGTTTAGCATTGGAGAATTATTTGATATTAATCCTACAAAATATTATAAACTACCCAATGAAGTAATTGTTTCTAAAAAAGGTAGTATACCCTTAATATCTAATTCATCAACTGATAATGGAGTTATGGGATACTCCAATATGAAAGCCAATAACAAAGGAAATACTCTAACTTGTTCAGATACTACTATGGGAGCTGAAACAATGTTTTATCAAGAAAAAGATTTTATTGGGTATTCTCATATACAGCATTTAGTGCCTAAATTCAAAATATTTAATAAAGCTATTGCTTATATGGTTATTACCGCATCGCGAATTGCTACTGCTAATAAATATGACTATGGCACAAAATTTAATCGAGAGGCTATGAACGCTACTAAAATCACCCTCCCTACCCATAACGGAGATATTGATTACAACTTTATGCAAAACTTAGTTCGCACTATCGAGAAATTAGTCATCAAAGAAGTCGTCCTATATGCCGAAAAGAAAATACAAGCCACCCAAGAAGCCATAAAATAACAATCTCCCCCCCCCACACATACATACACACCCACACAAAGCCCGCCCCCAGCGGGCATTTTTCTACTTCCTAAAACAAACTCAACTGTTCCACGGGCAGTAACTGAAACGTTTTGCGGTGGTGCTCAGTAGCACCGTGCTCGGCGATAGCTTTGCGGTGTTCGGGGGTGGGATAACCTTTGTTTTGCTGCCAATGGTACTCAGGGAACTGTTGGGCAAGATCTTCCATATAGGCATCGCGGTAGGTTTTCGCAAGTATCGAAGCTGCCGCGATGGTTTGTATTTTACCGTCGCCTTTCACCACACAAGCGTAAGGTATTTTCTGGTAAGGCACAAACTTATTGCCGTCTACCGCAATAAATTCGGGGGTAGGGGATAGCTGAGCAATAGCGCGGTGCATAGCCGTGATAGAAGCGCGGAGGATGTTCAGCTCGTCTATTTCGGCAGGGAGTACGTGACAAACAGCATACGCTACTGCCTCACGTTCTATGATAGGTCGCAAGAGGTTGCGCTGTTTTTCGGTGAGTTGTTTAGAGTCGGTGAGGAGGTCGTTTTTGAAGTTGGGAGGCAATATCACAGCTGCCGCCGTTACAGGACCCGCCAAACAGCCACGCCCCGCCTCATCAGTACCCGCTTCTAAGGAAGAATGATAGAATAATTGTAACATAGGTAAGAGATAAGAGGTAAGAGATATAGGTAGTTGAAAAAAGTGAAGAATATCTACTCCCTCCCTTATAAAAAGCAATAAAAAACCCGATTTTATTACCTAAAATCGGGTTTTTCTTAATTTTATTTTTGTGTAATGAATCTCGAATAGTAGCTTACATCAAATATTTCATTTGTTCCTGAAATTCCATTGTAGGTAGCTACACTAATAACGGATAAGGCTATAATCCCTGCAAAAAACAGCACTTTTCTTTCTGAAAATATAGCACAATACACCAAATATACAACAGCAGGTACAAAAACCAAAAAAGGAAGTACTATCCTTATATTGCTGAGAAACAAAGCGGCTACCATTAAAACTAACAGAAAGGGAGCGTGCATAAGTAATAATCCCTTGCGTGTTTCCTCTTTACTTTTTCTTCTGAACAAAAAGTAAGAAACTGTTGCCGATAGTACTAAGAATACAACTAACATATAAGGTAGGTATCCGTTGAAGATAAATCCCGCTAAAATATAAAGCGATACGACTATCAAGTTGTTTTTAAGAGCCTGTTTCATAATATAATTATTTTTAAAATTAGAGTACAAACCTATATAATAAGAACCAAACAAACAAATAATTAATGAAATTTAACTTTTCATCTGAGTAGAAAACGAAAAACAATCACTGTGCCAAACTATTGCTTTTTCTTAGTTCAGTCATATTTTTACTGTTTTTAGTGTAAACCTATTTCAGGATATGACACCTCTTACCTCTTATCTCTTACCTAAAATAAGCGTTGAGCAGTTCCCTCCAAAGCCAAAGGAGTTGGAAAGCACGTGCTGTATAGGTTTGTATTTCAGTTCGGTTTGTGGGCGGATAGGCACTTCTTCCATTGGAGTGCTGAAGTTGAGGTTAGGGAATACCACCCCGTGTTGTAAGGCTAAAACGCTAAACACCGCTTCTACTGCCGAAGCTACTGCCAAAGTATGCCCCGTAAAGGCTTTGGTAGAACTAAAATCGGGGACGTGCTCGCCAAAGATACGCATTAAGGCGCGACTTTCGGAGAGATCGTTGTTTACGGTAGCAGTGCCGTGCGCATTGATATAATCGATATCAGCAGGGGTTAATCCTGCTGTTTGTAGGGCTTTTTGCATTGCTAAAAACGCACCTTCACCATCGGCTGAAGAGGCTGTTTGGTGATAAGCATCATTGGCATTGCCCCACCCTTTGATTTCTGCTAATATAGTAGCCCCGCGTTGTAGGGCATTTTCTTCAGTTTCTAATACCAAAAAAGCACCTGCTTCCCCTAAGTTTAAGCCCTTGCGATGTTGGTCGAAAGGAGTGCAGTCGGTATCCGAGAGAATCATCAGGGTATTAAAGCCGTTGATAGTGAATTTAGAGAGGGCATCGGCACCACCAGCAATGAGACAGTTGGCTCTGCCTGTACGAAGCAGGTTGATAGCTGTTATGATGGCATTTGCCGAAGAAGAGCAGGCAGTACTCACGCTAGTTACAACGCCTTTTATGCCTACATAATCGGCGATTTGGTGAGTTACCTCGCCTATGTTGTGAGTAGTGATATAGCGTCGCAGGGGTTCATCATCGCCATAGCGGAAGAAATAGTTTTCGGTCATATCCATACCCCCAACAGTAGATGCCATAATAAGTCCGCAGTGAGAGAGGTCTTTTGGGGTAAGACCCGCATTAGCAATCGCTTCTTGTAAGGCGATAATCCCCAAGAGAGAGGTGCGTGAATAGGCATTCACTTCGGGTAATCGCAAAGCAGTAATAAGTTCAGCGTTCGTACGTTTGATTTCGCCTACCTTGATGTGGTCACGGTGAATGGTTTCTACATTTTCAATCCTGCTGATACCTGCTTGGCGATGGGTAAGGGCATAAAAATGCTCTCCGACAGTGTTACCTATCGAAGAGTTGATACCCATTCCCGTGATGACTACTTTTTTCGGCATCGCTATTTGGTGCGGTGAGCGGTGATGTAATCAGCCATTGTTTTCACCGATTGGAAGATTTCTTTTCCTTTTTTAGGGTCGTCTAAGCGGATACCATAATTCTTGTCGAGTAGTACAATAAGTTCGAGAGCATCGATAGAGTCGAGGGCTAAGCCAGTACCAAAGAGAGGTTCATTTTCATCGATATCCTCGGGGGTTACTTCTTCTAAGTTGAGTACTTCAATAATTTTGTTCTTGAGTTCTAAAATAAGTGCGTCCATTATAAAAAGTTATTATTAGGGGGCAAAGATAGTGAAGAATTAGCAAATGAGCAAATTTTAGAAATTAGCAAATTGAGCGACAAAAAAAGTAGAGACGAATTACTCATCTCTACTTTATTAAGTTTGTTGTAAAAAACTATTTTAGGGTTCTTCGGAAATCTCATTGTCGTAGTGATTCTGGAGATTTAATTGAGTATCACTTTTATAAACACTGAGTCTTCCTTTAGGCACATAGATATGTGCTATTTTGTTGGATACATTATTGAAAATAGGGAAACTTGTTCGTGGTGGATTAGCTCCTTTAAAAGTAGCCGAAGTGAGTTTACTACAAGAATAGAAAGCAAAAACTCCTATGCTTTGTATATTTTTAGGAAAAGTAACCGAAACAATTACATCGTTATAATGAAAAGCATCTCTACCAATAGCTTGTAGACTTTCAGGGAATTTGAGAGTTGGAATCTGACACGAATTGAAAGCGTCCTCATCAATAGTAATAAGTCCTTCTGAAAACTGAACAGTAGTAAGAAGAGACCCCATAAATGCTTCTTTGCCTATCACTTGCACTCCCGCAGGAATGGTGATACTATTGATTTTAGTCCCCAAAAAAGCCTCTTTACCAATATTTGTTAAACCATTAGGTAAAGTGATAGTGCCTAACTTTTTATGAGCATAAAAAGCTTTTTCACCAATAATTTTTACCTTGCTAAGGGTGCCATCGGCTTGCATATCAAGAACGGAAGTATTCTCATTTTTCCACTTCACTAAAGTAAGTCCATCAGCACTCAGTTCATAATCAGAAGCTGGAATTGAGTTGTCGCTATCTTTTTTACAAGCAAAAAGAGCAAAAACTGAAAAGAGTAATAAAAATTTTTTCATTGAATGTAATTTTTTAAGTTTTTACGGTGCAAATGTATAAAATTAATTTCAACTAACAAGGGTTTAAAGGCTGGTTTTCAGTTTAAAGATTACAAGGGTTTTTGAGAGCTGCTGCGGAAGTGCAGAATATAGATTGTATCGTTTTCCTCATCTACTTGGTAATACAAAATAAATCTACTTTTAAAGAAAACTCTTTTCCAATGCTCTTGCTTCATTAAAAACCTCCTCATTACTGTGCACTCTCCCGTGTTTGATATCTTCGCGTGCACGCTCTATACTGCGGATATCTTCTTCCGTAATTTCAAAGGAATCTTCAGGTTCAGCAACCTCTATTCCCATATCAGCCAAAGCTTTTACTGCTAATTGGTACTGCTGAAAATCTAATTGATTTTTTAATATTATGGTATTCATTATTTTTTACTTTTAAAGTTATACAACGACAAAGATAGTGAAGAATTAGCAAATGAGCAAATTTTGGAAATTAGCTAATTTTACTAATCTATTAAAGTTGCTATGGCTCTATAATCGCCCTGTAAGAACTCTACCCACGCCATTAGTACACTTTGGGCTTTACCTTGAGCTAATAGAGCTTGGCTATACTGTTGTAGGAAAGGTTCAGCTTGCTCGTAGCTATCGAATACAAAAAAACTGTTTTCGGTTTTCAGCTGGTGGCGTATGCTTATCTCGCCTAAACAGATGTTGGGTAGGGTGTAAACAAACACAGCGGGACTGGGGTAATATTCGTGTGGGTTCGCGATAGTAGCTTGATGTTTAAGGTCGGTATCGAGGCTGGCAGAACGATTGGCGAATACAAGGGCAACGCTATTTTTCTCCGACTGCGAAAACGGACGCAAGAGGACTTCGGCTGCTAAAAAAGCGAGCTTGCTGAGGTTATCCATTTTGAAGAACTTGGGATAATCCATTTGCAGGGCTTTGAGAGCTTTTTTGGAGAAATCGACGAAAGAAGTACTTTTATCGGAGAAAAGCACAGAGTCGTTGAGGGTTATGGTATTATTTTCTATCGTACAAGTTTTCATTCTCTATTCACTTTTATAACTAATACTGTGTTGCTTCCACCGAAACCTGAGGCGGTTTTTAGGAGGTGTTTTACTTCTGTGTGTTGGGTTTGTTTTAATACATTAATGGGCTGTGAAACGCCTAAGGTTTCATAATTCAGGCTCTTTAAGAGGATTTTATGGCGAGCAAATTCGATGGTGAGTACGGTTTCGAGCAAACCTGAAGTGCCTAAGGTATGACCGAAATAACCTTTGTAGCTGTTTAGCGGAGGAGACAAGAGTCCGGCGCGCATAAAGGCATTGCTCTCCATCTCGTCGTTATAAAGGGTACCGGTGCCGTGAGCGTTGATGAGGTCTATCTGTTCAGGGCGTAACTTTCCCTCATCGAGGGCGTTTAGGACACTTAAATAAAGCCCTTCGCCTGTGCGTGAAGGTCCTGAAATATGGTTGGCATCGTTGATAGAACTGCTACCCAAAAGTTGTGCTTTAGCACCTGTTGCCTCACGGGTTACATAAGCCACTGCGGTAGCCTCGCCCAAGGTAATACCATCGCGTTGAGCATCATAAGGTCTGCAAGGTTGTGCACTCATCGCTTGAAAGGATTGAAAGCCCGAAAGCACAAATTCGCTTATCTCATCGCCTGCTAATACTATGGCACTATCGTAAGCATCAGCTTTTAGGAGTCTATCGGCTACCGAGAGTGCCATTGCTCCTGAGACACAAGCGTTGGAAACGACTATGGGAGTAGTGGTTACCCCTATGGCATTAGCCATTTTTTGAGCCAAAGTTGAAAGCAGAGGAGCGCTATCGCCATTGGCAAGCGCTGAAATATTGCCTTTGGTAGAGGAAAGGATAAGAGCGGTTCGAGGGGTGATTTTGATTTTATGGAAAATAGGTGCTATTGCCAAGAGCAGAAGCTTTTCTAAGCGTGAAAAGTCATTGCGTTCTATCACCTGCTGAAATCGGCTTTCGATAGCTCCGTCGCCAATCTTAGAAAGGCAAACATCGGTGAGCTGTCCGTACATAGGATAACGGGCGATAGCTGAGCGTTCGCGCAGTAACAAACGGGCGGTGGTAGGGAGGTCGAAGCCTAAAGGGGTTACTATATTATAATGCTGGATATACATTTTTGGTGGCAGGAGCCTTAGAAACTTTTGATATAAAGTGCAAAGATACGATGTAATTAGCAAATTAGCAAGTCGTAGTAGGATAAGGGTTAAAAATTAGGAGCGAGGCCTTAGGCCATAGGCACTAGGAATTGCGATGTAAAAGCGACAGGAAGAGAAAATGAGTAAATTAGGAAATTAGAAAATGAGAGAATGGGGTGTGAGGTTGTATTAGAGGAATGAGGCTATGCCTTAGAAATCAAACAAAATTTAAACAAAATCAAGGCTACGGGCTACGCCTTGTAAACTAGCGGAGGTTTTGTCAGATTATTCAACTTTACCAAAGGTGCGAGCCGTACAGGAGAGGGAAATTAGAGAATTTGGAAATGAGGAAATTAGAAAATGGGTAGTGATAAAAATGGTTTTTTGATAGATATGACTTGTTGGACAAATTGGACTGGTTAGGGATTTCGGAAGGAAACGGAGAAGAACGGAAGAGAGCTGAGAGGAATTTTGATGAAAAAAGGGTGTAAGAAGGGTGGGGGTAGCTTATAGAGAGCTTATAGGAAGCTTATACGAATCTTGGACGATTGGTATAGGAAGGGTATATAAGAGGTTGATTAATAGTATAATACAGCGATGTAAAAAATGGTGAAAACGGGGTTTCGAGGCGAAAGAAAAGGGAATAGGTGCTAGGCCTTAGGGCATAGGCACTAGGAGGGAGTATGACGGAAAGGAGAAAGAAATGACGAATGACGAGAGACGAATGACGAAGGGAATGTGATGAAAATCTCTTGCTGGCTACCTTCAAAGGGGGAATGTAGTGACAGGGAAGCGAAAGAAACATCCCCCTAGCCCCCTTCAAAGGGGGAATGTAGTGACGGAAAGTCGGAGGTAATATGGGGAAAATATTCTTCTATACACACACTCGGCTATTGATAGTCAGATACTCGGCTAATGTTATTTTAAGAGGTTTTTAGGGGATTTTTGGAGATTGCTTCTTTGAGTATGGGGAGGGCACTTTTTTCAATCAGCTTAGAAGCGGTGAGTAGGGTGATTACTTTATGAGGTTTAAGCATCTCTAAGAAAGATGCAAAAGCGGGGTTTGCCAAGAGTTCTTGGGTATAATCTGCTTTGAAATCTTCGAATTTGCTGTCTTGATGATATCGTTTGCGCAAAGCTGTGGAGGGAGCTACCTCTTTCGCCCAAAAATCTAAATGAAGTGCTTCTTTTTTGATGCCACGAGGCCAAAGCCTATCGGCTAAAATACGAAAGCCATCATCGGGGCTTTCTGCTTCGTATACGCGTTTTAATTGTATTTTCATAATAACAAGACCATTGCAAAAAATATACCAATTAGGATTTAATGATTAGTGATTAATGTTTAATAGTTAATGATTAAGAAGCAGAAAAGGGCTGGTTGTAAGCGGTAGGAGTGTTGTAAGCGGTATGCTTTAAAGATTAAAACCTGCCCTTAATCCCTAAGGCTTTGGCTTTACTAAGCGCAGCTTTGGCTTCTGCCTCGCGCCCAAGTTCGTTGTAGAGCAAATACAAATCGTAATAGATTTGGGCGTTTTTGGGTTCGTACTTCAAGGCTTCGTTTAAGAAGCTTTCTGCCTTGTCGTTTTGGGCTTTGCCACTGTAAAGAACGGCGAGGTTTAGACGAATGTAGTTCAGCTGTTTGTCTTTCAGCAGAGCGCGCTCGTAGAAACGAATGGCGTTATCGGTATCGTTTATCTTCACAAAATAGTCGCCTGCCGTAGCACTTCCTAATGGAAAATCGGACTGTGAAAGCACAAACTCCTTGTACTCTTGGTGCGCTTGTTCAAATCCGTTATAGACTCTGCAAGCCTCTAATCCTTTTTGGGTGAGCAAGGCATTAGACGCGAGCATACGCACTGCCTTCACCTTATCGGTAAGTAAGGGCAATAAATCATTTTCATAGAGATTCAGAGGATATTCGCTAATAGCCACCACGGCACGATAACGCGTTTGTGGGTCGGGATTGTGGAGTTCTTTTTTAATAAGCGCAAAGCTTTTTTCAGAAGGGTGATTGCCCAGATAGTGAATGGCTCCCGCACGCACAATAGCGGGGGTTGTTTTGTCTTCTAACAGACTACTGAGTGCGGTGATATTTCCTTTACTTCCTTTAATAAGATTTTCGGCGAAATGCGGTTTGCGCTGTTTGCCGTACCACTTGGCAACAGCTTCGGCTGCCCACCCAGCGGTTTTATCGGTATGACAAGCATTGCAAGCGTTGGGTGTGCCGTGCTGAGCAGACAAATCGGGGCGAGGAACGTAGAAATTGTGGTCGTGACGCACATCGTTGCCCATATAAGTGCGGGTAGGCATATGGCATACACGGCAATCGGTTTCGGCTGGGTTGCCTTTATGGAAAGTGTGTGCCTGAGAAGCGTACTTAGGCGCGTGACACTGCAAACACACTTTGCTACCTTCGGCTTTCAGCTTGCCTGTGTGAGGCGAATGGCAAGAGGTACAGCGCACGTTTTGGTGATACATTTTGCTTTGCAAGAAAGACGAATATTTATAGTTTTCACCTAACACTTGTCCGTCGGGAAAATAAAGGTCGGTTACGGGCACTTCGGGCAGATATTCGTCCATTACCTCTGTTACCATAGCGTGGTGCTGAGTTACCTCTCCCCTACGCGTATGGCAAGGCATACAGGCATTGAGTTCTTGGGTTTGCGAGGCAAGGACAAAGGTGCGCGTTTTGCCCTTACTCTCGGCGTGCGTTTTAGCCCCTCCGTGGCAGGACTCACAACTTACGGTGAGTTCGCTATAAGTAGTGTGATAGGAGTCGGTATAAGGGTTGAGGTTTTTTTGCAGGTTGGTGCTATGGCAAGAGGCGCACATTAGGTTCCAATTCTGTCCTGCTTGCGTCCAATGCAGGTAATCATCGGGGGGAATTACCTCGCCTGCGTATTGGTGAAACCACTTGTTTTGACGGCTATCCCACGACTGACGGAAGACTTGCTTTTTGCCGTTAGGAAAATCGGTAATATACTGTTGTAGGGGGTAATAACCAAAGGTGTACAATACCTCATAGTCTTTGTAAGACCCGTCTTCACTTTGTGTATGAATAAAAAATTTGCCATCGCGCTTGAAGAAACGAGAAGTGATGCCATCGGCGGTGTAGGTAGTGTTATTGAAATTGCCGAGTACGGTGCTATCGTTAGCGATTTGCATTGCCTTGTAGTGGTCGGAGAGCGTCCATTCATTATACTCTTTTAGGTGACACTGCTTGCAGGAAGCCGAACCTATGTAGCCCTGAGGAGTTTCTTTATTAATATCCTGTACGGAGGTATACATCTCCTGATTAGTAGTTTTGAAGAATAGAAAGACAATGCCCGCAAGGCATAATAGAACAGCAAGAGCTATCAATAGTTTTTTCGACATAAAGAAACATTTAGGCGGTTTTCTTATAGCGGGGCAAAGGTACAAAAACAATATTTAATATACAACGGATAAGACGGTTAAAAATCCTAATAAAAGAGTCCTAAAACATTAAAAATTAACAAATGTATTTACTTGTGTTAAAAACTCTTGTACTATTGAAACCTTTTTACTACTTTTGCGCAAAATTAAATATAGATGACAAAACTGAGAATGTTGTACTCTTGGGCTCTTTTCTTGCTGGTAATTTTTAGTGTTACAGCACAGAACATAGAGGTTTCAGGTACTGTAAAAGATGAAAAAGGTGAGCCTTTATTAGGTGTATTGGTATTAATCAAGGGTACCCAGCGCGGTGCCGCTACCGATATGGACGGGAATTATACTATCCAAACCAAAGTGGGAGAAACGTTGAGTTTTTCGATTTTAGGAATGAAGACAGTAGAGAGAAAAATAACCGCCTCCACCAAACGATTAGACATAGTTCTTAAAGAAGATGTACAAGAGCTTGAAGAGATGGTGGTTACCGGCTATGGAGCTCCTAAGCTCGCCAGCCGTACCGTTGCACAAGTCGCACAAGTACAAGGTAAAGATGTGAGTGCCGCTCCGGTAGCCAGCGTATCCGATGCCTTACAAGGACGATTAGCAGGGGTAGTGGTAACCAGTGATTCTGGTCGCCCTGGTAGCAATAGCGATATTCTTATCCACGGGTATAACAACTTCCAAGGCGCACTACGAGGTGAAAGAACCCAAGAACCTCTCTATATAATGGACGGAATAGCCGTAAGCAGTAGTGTGATGAGCAGGTTCAACCCTAACGATATAGAGAGTATTACGGTACTTAAAGACGCGGCTTCTACCTCTATCTACGGAGCACGAGCCGCCAATGGGGTGATACTTATCACCACCAAAAAAGGACGTAATAACGAGCGTACAAGCGTAACTATCAGTCACCAACTCGGTTTTACAGCGCTTACCAATGCCAGTCGTAAGTTTTTTGACGATATGATGACTCCACGCGAGTATATGGACTTTTGGATAGAAAAAAATCCTGAAGCAGTAAACTTGGCTGTAGGTAAGTTCAGTTCAAGCAAGGATGTAGCGAGACAGTCAGCAGATAAAATCTTAGCTGATAATCCTTACAATACGCGTTGGGATAAGGTTTTCTTCAGAGATTTTGTACCGTTGATACGTACTGATGTCTCTATTTCAGGAGGTACTAATAATAGTACTTATTATTTGTCGTTTGGACACTTCAGCCAAGAGGGTTCTACAGCACCTCGCAGCGATTACCGTCGTTATACTGTCAATGGTAGTATCAATACCCAAATCACTAAATGGTTAAAAACAGGCTTCTCATTTGCAGCCGGACATACTGAGCGCGAAGGAGGTTCAACCCTCAATACACCTAAGGTGATAGCTTTGCCTCTTTACAGTCCTACTTACGAAGACGGTAGACGTAAAAACTATATCCCTGGCATCACCAGTCGTTCAGCTGGTTTCTACCACCCCGACTACTATGCCGAAACACACCCTAGCAACTCTTTTTCCGATGACTTCTTGCCTTCGGGATTCGTCTCTATAGAGCCTATTAAAAACCTCATATTCAAAACACAAGGAGGAATACAATACGGGTATGGCGAATCAGAACTAAAAGAGTTGCCTTCGTTTATAGATTATAAGTTTTTCGATGACCCTAATCCTTACACTTCAGTGTCTAACAGTCGTACACTCAGAAAAACAATTACTAACACGTTAGAATATCGCTTCCTGTTAGGAGAAAACAAAAAACATAGCTTCAATGTGTTATTAGGACAAGAGTCGGTTGAAAATAGTAGCAAACAATTAGATGCTACTACTTTCGGACAACCTTCAGAAGGGCTAACAATGCTCCGACACGGTAGTAAAGATAAAAGAATAGAAGACCAAAAGACTGTAAGTACTTTCAATTCTTATTTCGGAAGAGTAGAATACTCTTATAACACTCGTTACTTCTTAGACCTATCAATGCGCCGTGATGGTTCGTCAGCTTTTGGTAAGAACAACCACTACGGTAACTTCTGGGCAATAGGAGCGATGTGGAAACTCAAACAAGAGAACTTTTTGAAAGATGTAAAATGGCTTTCAGACCTCAATTTGCGTTTCAGTACAGGGCTTTCAGGAAATGCTTTAGGAGGCTACAAACATATCACTACCATAAAACCAGACAATTTCTATCAAGGTAAAACAGCTTATACAGTAGGTAGCTTGGGTAATCCTGATCTACGTTGGGAAGAGCAACGCAAAACTACTGTAGGTCTTAATATTGTGATTGATAGAGGTACTTCTTTCAATATAGAATACTACGACCGCGAGACTTACGATATGATTTCAAGTCGTGAGCTCAATAGTACTTCAGGGCAAAATCAATTCTTTGACAATGCAGGGGGTATGCGCAACCGTGGGATAGACTTCACCTTCTCATCAGTAGTCTACAGAAGTGAAAATCAGGATTTGAGCATTCGTCCTTACTTCAACGTAAACTATAACAAGCAAGAAATAACCGCTCTTTTTGGCAATAAAACCTCTAATGTGGTTCCTTCTTCTGAAATAGGGTATAAATTAGGTCGTGCCCTTGAATGGGCTGCTGTTATCCCCAAAGGCGTGAACCCTACCACCGGACAAATGGAGTATTACATACCAGGTGATGACCGTATGGAGCAAGTAACTGATGATAATAGAGTAACAACTACTTACGACTCTAGTAAATTAGGACAAACCACAGGCAAGAAAATGCAAGCTCCTATCAATGGTGGATTCGGCTGGAATATCAGCTATAAAACTTTCTCGCTCGATATGGCATTCTCTTTTTCGTTAGAAAAATATAAGTGGAACTACGATATGAAGTACACCGAAAATCCTGACCAGTTTGGCGATCACAACCTAAGTAGAAAAATATTAGACTATTGGAAAAAACCAGGTGATAACACCCGCCACCCTAAGATAAACACTACCACTTTCGTAAATTCATCGGATGCGCGTATGATACAAGACGCCTCATTTATGCGTTTGAAAAATATTACCCTTAGCTATAGCCTCCCAAAAGAAGTTATCAAACAATTGAATTTCTTTGAAGGAGTACGCTTATATGCTACTGCCCGCAATATCTTTACGCTTACCAAATACGAAGGTGCAGACCCTGAGTACAATAATGCTATTTCATCAGGTGGCTATCCTCCTTCTCGTCAATTTACCTTAGGGGTAGATGTTAATTTTTAAAAGTATAAAACAATGAAAAAGATTTATAAAATAATAACTTTAGTAGTAGCTCCTCTGTTCTTTACCGGCTGTTTCAACCTCGACCAACAACCTTATGAAGATTTGAGCCAAGCTAACTCTTTTAAAACCGTACAAGATGCTCAATCTTGGGTGAATGGTATGTATGGTAAGTTGCGTACAAACATATACGGAAGTGCGATGTATGCTACCGACTTGCAAGCCGATTTCCTGAATATGGCTCTAAGAGACGGTACTAACGAAACGATTACAAACTTTCAAAACTGGACGTTGTTTACTGTCAATAATGCAGCTACAGCAACTATTTGGCAACGCTATTTTGGGGCAATACAAAATATAAATATAGGTTTAGAGGGGATTCCTACTATTACTATTCCCCAAGAAAATTACCGCACCGATGCGGCACAGATAAAGCACAATATGGGCGAATTGTATTTGGCACGTGCTTATTACTACACCTATCTGCTTACGCATTATTGCCCTACCGACGAGGCTTCAGCTTATGGATTGCCTTTGCTAAGCGGGCCTACTATCAACAATTTTCCTAACAGAAGTACAGTAGGACAGACTTACGACTTTATTTTGGCCGATATAGCACAAGCTGAAACTCGCCTTAGTGATGTAACAGGTGCTTTAGGGTCAGAGAAGTTTACCAAAGATGCAGTTGCAGCACTCAAGGCACGTGTATTGCTTTATAGAGGCAAGTGGGCAGAGGCTTATGCCGCAGCTACTTCAATTATAGGTAGTCGTTATAGCTTAGTGAGTAGTAGTAGTGATTTAGAAAAGGTATGGAAAGATGATGATACTGCAGAAAGTATTGTACAGCTTTATGCTAAATACGATGTAGGTAATACAGCAGAGTTACCATCAGCCAATGATATTTATTTGGGCTACCAAAGAGAGTGGAACAATAGATTGCGTAGGTATGAAATAAGGTATTTGCCAAAAGCAATACCTACTCAAGATTTCGTAGATTTGTATAATAACAGCGATTATCGTAAGTCTATTTACATCAAAAAACTTTTTGCTAATTATGGTAGTGCTACTTTCACCGATTTGTATTTGGTAAATAAATACCCTGACAATCCTCTTCTAAAACAAACATCAGGTATCTCCCCTACTTATATGCATCGTCCTAAGGTATTTCGTATTGCTGAGATATACTTAATAGCAGCCGAAGCCGCTTATAAAAACGGCGATCAAACTAATGCTAAAACCTACTTAGACAGATTGCGCACCGCTCGTGGTATTGGTAGTGTAACCTATACCGACCTTTGGGCAGAGATTCAAAACGAACGCAACCGCGAACTCGCTTTTGAGGGCTTCCGTATGGCAGATATCAAGCGTTGGAATTTGGGCGTAGTACGTGGTACCCCTCAGAACCTCAGTGCTATTGTTTCAGACCCTGCTGACCAGTATTATCAGCTTAATATCCCTGCGGGGAATTATAAAATGGTTTGGCCACTTTCTCCAAGTGACATTCTCTATGAACAAGGTAGAGCCAATTGGCAACAAAACCCAGGTTGGTAAAACAATGATTAATTGCTAATACAATAAAGAGATTTCAAACATATTTAAAATAAAAAAGCGGTCTTAATAGACCGCTTTTTTTATTATCATTTTAACTATTATCTCCAAAAATAGTAGGCTACTACTGATATAAAGATAATACTAAGAATATTCAATACAAAACCTGCTTTTATCATATCGCGCTGACTTACCTTGCCCGTACCGTAAGCTATGGCATTAGGAGGCGTAGCTACAGGTAACATAAAGGCACAAGAGGCTCCTATACCTATGATAAGTGAAAGACCCAAAGGATTAACTCCTAAGTTTTCGGCTACCGATATGAAGATAGGCACTAAGAGAGCTGCACTGGCGGTATTACTGGTAAATTCAGTTAGGAAAATGATAAAGGTAGCTACCATAAGTCCTATTACAAAATAGTTGCTATCAGCGATGAGAAACTGCACAGAGTCTACCAATGCCTTACTCGCTCCCGATTGTGTAAGGATAACGCTTAGTGAGAGTCCGCCTCCGAAGAGCATTAGCACACCCCAATCGGTGTTTTCTTGTATTTGTTTCCATTCGGCAACACCAAATAAACATACAAACACGGCAGCAATCATTGCTACCACTGCATCAAAGTCTTTGATTTTTTCGATACTTAAAAAAGAAGTGAGCGTTTCGTTGATTACATCACTAAATATCCAACAAAGGGCTGTGATAAGGAAGATGAGAATGGTGAGATACTGCTTGCCATTAAGCTTATCTACTGCGCCTTCAGTAGAGGTAATTTTAATGTTAAGTTTTGGGCGGAAGACTACGTACAACGTACCAATCATCAAAGGCATTAAACCTAAGACTGTAGGCATACCATAGCGCAACCATTCTGAGAATGTGATATTCAGTTGAGAGGCGACAATGGCATTCGGTGGACTACCTACCAAGGTACCCATACCTCCTATGCTCGCACTATAAGCAACCCCGAGTATCACAAAAGCATACGTACCTTTATTACTTTCGTAGTCGATGTTTTTGAGCAAGCCAATTGCCAAAGGAATAATCATTGCGGCAGTAGCTGTATTGCTGATACCCATAGAGAGCAAAGCAGTAGCCAAAAAGAGGAAGAATACCGCTAACAGGAAATTGCCTCTGGCTATAGCAATCACCTTATGAGCGATGTACTTGTCAAGCTTTTGTACGCTCAAGGCAGTAGCAATAGCGAAACCTCCAAAGAATAGGAAGATTGTAGGGTTTGCAAAAGCTTGTAGAGCACTTTTGGTATTCTCTAAGCCCAAGAGTATTGCCAATACAGGAACTAAGAGTGCTGTAACGGTAATGTGTATGGCTTCGGTAAGCCACAAGATAGCTACAAAGGCAAGGAGTGCCAAGCCTTTATTAGTAGGCTCTTCATAAGGAAGCAAGCCATAGAGTAAAAAGCCTACCGCCAATGCGATGGCTATAATCACGGAACGTTTGATGTAATTGGTCAGCATATATTAGGGTTTTTGTTATTAGCAAAGCACGTAAGCAATTTACGGTTTTATCTTCACCGCATATTTCTTTTCCGAAACAATTACAATCCCTTTTTGGAGCAAAAGATTATTCGGCAAAGTTATCTGTTCGCCTTCTGCTGTTTTCAAAAGAGTATAGAAAGACTTTATATCGATTATTTTAGCCTCGATAGGATAATCTTTATCTAAAATCTTAATCGTATCACCTATTCTAAACGGAGAAGAAAAAAACACGATAATCCCCGCTGTAATATTGCTCAAAATCGACCATTGGGCAAAAAACGCCACCCCTATTACGGTAAGTATCGAAGTAACAAAAAGGAATAGCTGTTCGGTTTTTATTCCCCAAATAGAGACAATGGTAAGAGCAGCGAGCGCATAAATAAAATAGTCTATATACTTCTTTACCAAATGGGTACGACTCTCTACGAACTCCGCTTTTTTTCCGAACTTATTGATGATGGAGTTCACCAAGTAACGCAAAGCAATAAAGACCACCAATGTAATGGCAGTAGCGATAATTTGATATAGGTAGTCTTGTATATAATTCATATAACTTTACTTCGCGATATTCACAGCACGAGTTTCACGTATTACCGTTACTTTCACTTGACCTGGGTAGGTCATATCGGTTTGGATTTTTTGCGATAAGTTGAATGATAGTTCTGCGGCTTTATCGTCGGTTACTCTTTCGCTTTCTACGATTACACGTAACTCACGTCCTGCTTGGATTGCATAGGCTTTCTTCACACCTTGGAAGGTGAAAGCAGCATCTTCGAGGTCTTTAAGGCGTTGTATATAAGAATCGAGTACTTGACGGCGTGCTCCTGGACGAGCTCCACTAATAGCATCGCATACTTGTACGATAGGTGAAAGCAAGGAGGTCATCTCAATCTCGTCGTGGTGTGCCCCAATAGCGTTGCACACTTCGGGTTTTTCGCCATATTTCTCTGCCCATTCCATACCGAGGAGAGCGTGAGGAGTCTCACTTTCTATCTGCGGTACTTTACCGATGTCGTGCAAGAGTCCGGCACGTTTGGCGAGTTTAGGGTTCAAGCCTAATTCGGCTGCCATTACGCCACAGAGTTTGGCTACCTCGCGTGAGTGTTGCAAGAGGTTCTGACCATAAGAAGAACGGTATTTCATACGTCCTACACATTTCACTAACTCGGGGTGCAATCCGTGGATACCGAGGTCAATCACGGTGCGTTTACCTATTTCTACAATTTCTTCTTCTATTTGTTTGGTAGTTTTTTCTACGACTTCCTCAATGCGTGCAGGGTGGATACGCCCGTCGGTTACGAGCTTGTGCAAAGAAAGACGTGCGATTTCGCGACGTACCGAGTCGAAGCAAGAGAGAATAATCGCTTCAGGGGTATCGTCTACAATGATTTCGACCCCAGTAGCTGCTTCGAGGGCACGGATGTTGCGACCTTCACGACCGATGATACGACCTTTCACCTCGTCAGACTCGAGATTGAATACCGATACGCAATTATCTACTGCTTCCTCAGTGCCTATACGCTGAATGGTGTTGATGATGATTTTGCGCGCTTCTTGGTGAGCGGTGAGCTTGGCTTCTTCAATGGTATTTTGGATATAAGCCATCGCGTCGGCTTGGGCTTCACTGCGCAATGAATCGGTGAGTAGTTTCTTAGCTTCTTCGGCAGACAAGCCTGAAATAACCTCTAATTGTTGTACCTGACTTTTGTGTAGGCGGTCTATTTCTTCTTGTTTCTTGTCGAGAGTTTGCAAGCGAAAGTCGGCTTCTTCTGTTTTCTTTTCCAACTCATCTTTTAGGCGCTTATTTTGTGCCAATTCATTGGACACTTGCGACTCTTTATCGCGTATACGCTTCTCAGCCTCTGCCATTTTTTTATCTTTGGCGGAGATTGTTTTTTCGTGTTCAGCTTTTAGTTCAAGGAACTTCTCTTTTGCTTGGAATATCTTGTCTTTTTTGATATTTTCAGCTTCGGCTTTAGCGTTTTTCAGAAGAACGTCGGCTTCATTCTTAGCGTTGAGAATGATTTTAGAGGCGTTCTTCTTTTCCAGCGATTTGGCGATAGCGAACCCTATGAAAAGGGCAATGATAAAAACTGCAATACTTATAATAACTGTACTATCCATCTTTGTTGTTTAAAAAATAAAATATTGATATAAAAAATGCCTATATTGATTAATATGTTTCACGTAAAACTCTGAAAAACAGGTTTAGGGATACTCAGTGGGGCAAGTATCCGGCAACTGAAGACCGGCACGCTTTAGCCGCTGTAACTCTCCCTTTTGTGAAATGTTAATGTTGAGTTTACCGAAAGGACAATCAATATAGGCAGTAAGTTTTCTATGTAAAGGAACGTGTTTTTAACCTATTTGGTTTAAGGCGTTGTACACCTGTGCTAAGGTTTCTTTGAGGGATTCATCTTCGTGCGTTTCGTTGAGTTTGGCTTGTTCTATTTCTCTTGCCAAAGCGATAGCGCACATTGCTAAACCATCTTGTTTATCGCGCAGTTCATAAACGGTTTCAAAATCTTGAATCATATCGTTTATCTTTTTAGCGGCTTTTCTAAAACCCTCTTCCTGTTGTGGAGCAATGGTTAAAGGGTATAACCTATCGGCTACCGAAAGTTTAATTCTCAATCCGTCCTGTTCCATTGCTATTGTTTAGTGAGCTGAGTGATACACGCATCGATTTCGCGAATGAGCGTATTGAGCTTCAATTTGGTTTCTCTTTTATTATCTTTACTGCCTAATATACGGTTGGCTATGGCGAGTGTTTCGTTCTTCTCTTTCAGTGTAGTGATAGTGCTTTCAAGCGACTGTTTCTCACTGCGAAGTTCTTCAATGGTTTGTTTTAGCTTGCCATTTTCTTCCCTAAGACTATTGAATTTGCTCTGTAAGACAATGGCTTTCTCTTCTAATAACGCTACCAACTTTTTTAAATCACTCATCAAACAGCGAACTTTGTATATTTGGGGCAAAAATACGCTTTCTTTTTAAAAAAAGCAATTTTTTTAGAAAATAAATGAAACTGAGAAATGTAAGATTTTCATAATCAACATAAAAAAGGACTTTTAAGTTTTAAAGAAAGTCATACCTCAGCGTTGTTATAAATGAAAATCACTTGATTGTATTATAAGTTGATGATTTTCTTTGCTTAGTTTTAACAAAGGGTTGAATTAACTTATTGATTATAAACCTCCCCCCTTACACATACCCAGCTTTCGCTTGCTTCCTCCAAAGGGGGAGATGTGACGCAAAAGCGACTATGAAATTGTAAATCAGAGAGAATCATTTCTCAAACATTGATTCACATTATAAATTAACATTTCCTTTATTTTGTTGTTTTGCTAATAGGTAATTTACCGCTGTAGCAGCAGCGTGTAACCCAAAAGCGGCTGGCATAAAGCTAATGGTACCATAGAAAGACTTTTTATAGTCGAGACCTTCGGTGCGTTGCATAGAATCCTTAGAGACAATTTCGGAAGAGAATACGGCTTTTATACCTGAGTGAATACGCTCGTTTTTAAGTCGTTTGCGAATAAACTTTGCCAACGGACAGTTATACGTTTTCATCAGGTCGGTTACTTTTATTTGGGAAACATCGGTAGCACCTCCCGCGCCCATACAACTCACGAGCTTTACGTGTTTGCGTTTAGCTGCAAGAATAAGGTTCAGTTTAGGGGTAATACTATCGATACAGTCGATAACATAATCGAAGTCGGGTGTTACGATTTCCCAAGCGCGCTCAGGGGTGAGGAATTCGTGAATGACGGTGAGTTTCAGCTCGGGGTTGATATCCAAAAGACGTGCTCTCATCACTTCGGTTTTGGCTTGTCCTATCGTAGAATGAAGAGCGGGCAACTGGCGGTTGATATTAGAGAGGGAAACGGTATCAGCATCGACAATAGTGAGAGCTCCTACGCCTGCACGAGTTACAAATTCGGCAGCATAAGAGCCTACGCCCCCTAAGCCTGTAATGAGGATATGAGCATTTTGCAAAGTGGTAATACCTTGTTGTTTAATTAAAAGCTCTGTACGTTCTAACCAATGATTATTCATATTTAAAAAAGCCCCATCGCAAAGGAAAGGGCTTATAATTCGCTTTTATAGTGCCGATAACAGTGCTTGTCTGCAAGGACACTTTCTACTTAAATAATTCAGAATGACTTCCAAGCCTCATCAAATAGATTACTTTTTCTTCATTATCTTGTATCCATATAATAAGAAAGTCTGCTTCTATATGGCATTCTAAACAGTCTTTATATTGCCCTTTTAGATAATGAGGTTTCATTTCATTAGGAATGCCTTCTACTCCTTTTCTCTGTAAAATATCAATTACACTAAGAACTTTTTCAATCTTCTTAGAGCTTTTGCTATATCTTTTTTTGTCTTTTTTGAAAGCTACAGTTGCTACAACATCAAAAATTATTTCTTCTTCTTCAAAGCTGTTCATCATCTATATCTTTAAAAAGCTGTCTAACGTCTTTATATCTTTTCATAAGGTGACCTTTTTCTTTCACTTCCTGAAAAGCTTTCTGTGTTTCCTCGTTAGGAATAGCTGTTTCAATAGGATATGTTTTTTTCCCTTCTCTTTTACTCAAAAGAACTGTTTTTACTTTGAACTTTTCGAACAAACTTAAGAAAGTAGGGAAATCAGCTTCATTGATAGTTGCTTGTAATGTGATTGTATTCATAATACTACTATTTTTCGGCAAAAGTATAAAATCTTTTTTATTTAACAAAGTATTATTTACTTCTTCAAAAAAAGCCTGTCCGAGAAGCTTTGTTTTGTGAAGGCGATTTGCCAATCGCCCCTACAATATAACTAAAAGCAATTGATTATAATTAACTTTGCCAAAGGGGCGAGTCGCCCCTTTGGCAAAGTGTAGCGGTGCAAATGCGATTTAAATCTTCTTTACTCTTCTTTCGTGGCGACCGCCTTCAAAAGGGGTGTTGAGAAAGGTATTGGCTATTTCAACGGCTTGCTCAATGGCGGTAAAGCGGGCGGGAATGCTTAGCACATTGGCATTATTATGGGCACGAGCAAGAGCAGAGAGCTCTTTTGTCCAGCAGACTGCACAGCGGATGTGAGGATGCTTATTGGCGGTCATTGCAATGCCGTTACCACTACCGCAAATCACAATACCAAGGTCGGCTTTGTTTTCTTCTAAAGCTTTGGCTACGGCGTGACCAAAATCGGGGTAGTCTACACTTTCAGGGGTATCGGTACCACAGTTGAGTACTTCTATTCCTTTACTTTCCAAAAAAGCTACAATGGCTTTTTTATAATCGACTCCTGCGTGGTCGTTTCCTATGGCTATTTTCATTTTTTATAGTTATTTTTATTGTTATTTGTTTTTTATATATTGTTTGTAGGCTTCGCGTAGAGCATCAGCTTGGGCTTTATTGGGGCTTTGGGTATACATATCGTCAAAATATGCAAAAGATACAACTTTGGTTACTTTGGGAATGGAGAAGGCGGTAGTGAGTTGTTGTTTGACTCTATCGAAAGTGGCGGGATGAAAAGGTACCTTACCATTAGGAGAGGCAAAAGTTTCGAGGTCTGACCAAAATACGCCTTTATAGTTTTTGTTTTCCTGAAATAGTCCGCGCTCAGCCGCTTGGTAGTACTCAGCAAGGCGATTGAGGGTTACGTGTTGTGCCCCTACCCCATCTTGTAACATAATGATTTCTAAATTACTCTTAGCGAGTTCAGCCATAAAGTGTTGCAACTGTTCGGGAGACGAAAGTGCACTATTCCAAAAGGCAGCAATTGAAACGGGTTTGTTATTCAGCTGGTGCAAACGATTAGAGATGCGGTCTATAAATTTCTCTCTGAAAAGAGCTATCTTATCATCGGTATTATAAGCATAAGGCTCGGGTTCGTGTGGGATATACCACCCTTTGAAGGCTGGGTGAGTACCAAACTGGCGTTGGATATCTTCGGCAATAGCAATACAATAATTGGCTTGAGTTTGTAGCCACAACGCATCGGTTTGGTGTTGCCAATAACTTTCATCAAAGAGCAAGCCTATGTGCACCTCTATGCCTTTACGCTGAGCTGAGGCAAGGATTCGTTGTAGGGTGGGTTTAATTTTGGTGGTAGTAAAGTTATTGTTTGAATCGAACCAAGTGAGGTTATAAGAAGGATTTATATATCCTATGTGTTGCACGATGAGGGTGTTCATACCCAAGTCTTTAATTTCGCCTAAAAAATTGTCCCATTGAGCCTCGCTCCAATCACCTTTTTCAAAAAGCTGTATAAAGGTACCTGTAAGTATCTTTTTATCGGAAGGGGAAGGGGCAGGCGGATTAGGGTTGGGTTGTGGAGTGGGAACAATAGGGTTGTTGGGGTTGGGGGTTGGTTCATCGGAGTTGCTTTTGCTACAAGAGACTGATAGCAAAGCGGCTAAAATGGTGAGAAATAAAACTAATTTTTTCATCTTATTTAATATTTTTTGCAAAGGTAAGAAGTAATTAGGAAATGAGAAAATTGGAAAATGAGAAAATTAGAAAATGAGAAAATGAGGAAATTAGTAAATGGGGTGCGAGTTACAAGAAAAGTGCTAACGGAGGGGATTAACTTTGCCAAAGGTGCGAGCCGCACGGGCAAAAACTTTGGCAAAGTGTATATCGAAAAGAAGCGGAAAAGTTCGGAAGAAGGTTAAGAGGAATTTTGGTGAAAAAAGGGTGTAAGAAGGGTGGGGTTAGCTTATAGAGAGCTTAT
>ERZ773100.290-NODE-290-length-27918-cov-13.269031_pt1 | contig 27918 bp, 29 predicted proteins | sample MGYA00511119_ERZ773100 | MGnify/ENA primary metagenome ERZ773100 (study PRJEB29015, sample SAMEA2738000) | human oral metagenome | biome: human oral; feature: human-associated habitat; material: dental | place: China | collected 2111 ...
GCGGCTACAACGGCGGTGGCGGCATCGGCCAGGGCCAGTCCGGGTACAACGCCCCTGCCGGCGGCGCCGCGGACGACCCGTGGGCCACGGGCGGCTCCACCTCCTTCGGTGACGAGCCCCCCTTCTAAACGTCTCGCATCATCTTGTGCTGAGAAATATCCCAGATGCACTCATATAGCGCCGATCTAGCCTTACTCTGGAGTGATACTGCGTGAAACTCGATAGCATTAAATCCATGAAGCTTCCACCCCTTTCATGGTCCCAACTTCTCGGAGCTGCGAGGCTCCATCAGTCCTCGGAGTCTCCCGGACGTGCAGCAGATACGGAGAAATCGTCTATGGTGCATGGCGACGACAGAGAAAAGGGTCAGCACGAGGACCAGCTGCGAAAGCATCAGCGTCGCATAGCGACTTTAGTGATCCTGGGAGTCTGGTGTGGGTGCCTGCTGGCGATTGTGCTGGCTCATAAGTGGTTGCTGCATCATGCCGGGGTTGCCGTTTGGGTGCTTTCGATGCTCGCCGTACCTGCGTGTCATGCGGGAGTACAGGTGATCCGGCATCGTCGGGCCCACGCGTCTGGAAGGGGAGCCAAAGAAGCTCGGGAGAAGGCTCGTGCGCCGTTACCCTCATTGATGACGAGAGGGAGAGGGTGGGCTGACTCCTTCCTTTATCGAGATAGTTTGACGTGGCGTCGAGTTCAATGGGGAGTGACAGTCCTTTCTCTGATTTTAAGTATCACGGTCCCGCTGTCAGTAAATCCTATGACTTGGAACGGATGGCTGATCCCCAGCCTCTCACTGGTTCCTCCTGTGATGTGGTGGGCAGTAGTGGGTGGGCGGCAGCGATCCTTGACTCGAGTGCGTCGAGATGCAGCAGAGAGTATCCGTCGAATTGCAGCCGCTACTTTGCACTACCCTAAGAGCAAAGGAGCCGCGATGCCCTTGTCCTACTGGCTTGACTTAACCACCGGGCATCGCGCCGTGAAAGTCAGCGAGTGGGACACGACCGAGTCTGGTGCACCTGTTGTCCCTCGGGTTTTCGAGGTCATCGCCCCAGGTGATCTTTCTGTGACGGACGACAAGGCGTGGAGTGAGTTTGAGGCAAATCTCGGCGCGAAGGTCCCCCGTGAGAGCGGGTGGCACGTTGCCCGCAAGAAAAATGGAACAGGGGCTGTGATTTCCCCGGCACATTACCCTTTTTCTGCCGTCTGGGACGGCGAAGTCGATCATGACGATGTGATGTCATTCGTCTTAGGTGTATCGCTAGACAGACAGGGGACTATGCAGCGCCTCAACATGGTTAATCCGTCTAACCATGCTCTAGTGGTGGGAGTGACTGGCGCAGGTAAGACAACTGTGATCGAGACGGTGGTAGCTCAAGTCGTCCTCAAGACGATGCCTTGGGATCGCACCCTGCGTGGCACCGCCCATCTGATTGACCCTAAGGGGACTTTGGCAAGCAGGTGGGCTGGAAGACCTAACATCATATGCTCGATGGGAAACTCTGACGGCAGTAACTCCGACGGTGACACGATCAGTGGATTTGAGGTTATGGCGGCTCATTGTGATCTGATAGCTGAGGAGCACAAGCGTCGCAACGAGATTCTTGCAAAGCATCCAAATTGTGCTACCTGGGTTGACCTTCCAGATGAGGTTAAGGCAGCCGAGAAGTTGGCTCCGATGCTTGTTGTTCTTGATGAGTTCTTGGATCACACTGACGTCGATGACGTTAAGGGGAGCCCTCAGGAGCAAGAGCAAGCCGAGAGGGATAACCGGGCGCGTGCGCACGTACTGCAAATGACGGGACACTGGGAGCGCAAGGCTCGAAACGTGGGGATTCACGTCATTATCATCGCTCAGGAAGCGAAAATGACGGATATCGGATCATCCCGGGTCAGAAACGCTGTCGTGCGGATCATGGCCGGCAAGCTTGATGATGTCGCGTGTAAGGGGATGTTCGGAATCAGTGGAGCCGATATGCCCTACATGCCGACGACGCACGACATCAAGAAATCTGATGGGCGGATCGAGCCTGATCCGATTCCGGGACGCTGCTTCGTGCAGATGGCAACGGGGCAGCCTGTCTCCAGGTTCCAGGGGTTCTACTTCGGAGGACGACAGAACACTGACACTCTGGACAAGTGGTTGCCTCGCAGTCCGACGCCGGGAGTAGGTGTCTATGGAGGAGACTCTGCTCGGGTTCAGATCGCAGCAATGCCGGACCTCAACGACAACGGCGTTCCTGACGCCTGGGAAACAGCTCCTGATGACTCGTCTGTTGACGACGACTCCACATCGACCGGGATCGACCCAAGCGTATTCCCGGCAGCCCACGACGGAGTCGCCCCAGCTTCGCCGCGAGCACCACGCTGCGCGTACGAAGGCTGTGACAATCCTTCGTACGCGGAGTGCCCTCGGGTCGGTAAGCGATACTGTCGACAGCATGTTGGCCCGTCCCCCGATCCAGATGAGGCAGGCCAGTTCGGATGGGACTACATCGAGTCTCACCCGCTAAACGTTGCCGAAGCAGAAGACTTGTACCGGCGAGTCAAGCAGGAGGCGTTGGAGGCTGGGCTGACCTGCATGTGGGCTCCTGTCGCTGACGTAGACGGTCAGCTCACGGGCCAGGTTCAGATCAAGGTCACGACCTCCGAGGACAAGCTGGTGGGTGTCGTCGTCGCCTCTGCGCAGGGAGTTCACGCTCGGACTGCTATCGAGCGAAGCGGGGTATGGGGTGTTGAGGCGGCCGTGGCCGCTCTGGGAGCTGCGATATCTGCGCGTGCAGGAGCTGGGCGTTGAGTGTCGGCGGCGCAGGACGCAACGCCTTAGTTCAGGCCCGTGCTGGCCGGCAAGGCGTTGTCCTTGATGAGTCAGCTCAGGTTCCTTCCTTCGTGTGGCCGATAGCCCAGGTGGAGCCTGTGATCGGGTTTGTGGTCTACGGGCAGCCTGCACCTCAAGGGTCCAAGCGCATCTCCTATCGGAATGGTCGCCCTGTAGTGAAGGAGGCGAGCGACTCTCTAGCTCCGTGGCGCGACAGCGTTAGGACAGTGGCTCGCCAAGCCATAAAAGCCTGGTCCTCTCGTCAGGGGAAGTCATGGGAACCGCTAGATTGCCCGGTTCTCGTTCAAGCAGTTCTGACGATGCCGGCGACCGAGGCTAGTCGTCGTCGAGGGGATGTGTTTCCGACTGGGGCACCGGATGTGGACAAGCTTGAACGGGGGGTGGGAGACGCACTGTCTCCTGTACCGGTGTCGCCTAATGAGTTCAGGGGTGTTCCTCCGAAGCGAACTGCTCGGCTCCGCAAGGAGCTGTTGGAGAGCCGGCGTCGGGAGAGCGTGCTGTGGGACGATTCTCGGATCGTCTCGTGGGATGCGCGGAAGGTGTTTCCGTCGACGACAGTGGACTCTCTGGCGTGGCCAGGCGTGATGATTCGCGTCTGGCGTGCCGAGGACTTGTTGAGGTGGAGACCTTAGGCCCCACGCGGGGTGTCCTCGGGCCAGCCCAGTGGATTGGACCAGCCCGAGGACACTGCCATGAGTCAGGCCGCAGAAGCCATCTGTTGGACAGCAGGCTTCCGGCTGAGGTGACGTCTAGCGACGTGGCAGGCGTACCTCACCCCGCATGGGGTGATCGCGAGTGCAGACATGCCTGCCGACCACGCGGCAGCCTCGGAGACGATGCTCAGGAGCATGTTCTCCTCCCTTCTTCTCTTTTCGGTTGTGTGGCGTCACTCCGCGGTTCCCTGTCCGGTTCTGGGGCCGTTCAGGGGCGGAGGTCGAGCGGGCTCTGCCCTCACTCGACCCTGCCAGGCTACTCGATGTGCGCACATGTTGTCAGCCATCTGTGATCTACTCTCGGCGGCCGCGGGGCACCGGCTATAGAGCGCCTGAATAGTTGACCGTTTATGTGTCCGCGTGATCTAATGGTCCTTGTAAGACGAGAGTGGCCCGACCGGGCCGGGATGGAGCCACATGGCGCAGCAAAAGTCGCGTACCAGCGTCAACTTGTCTGATACGGTTTTTTATGCGTTGAAGGACAAGGCTGCTCGAGAAGGGCGGTCCCTGGATTACTTTATCCTGGGCGCCCTTAAAGAGGCTTCATCGTGGCTACCTCATGACAGGGCGGCAATCTTTGTGGGAAACCAGCCCCGAGAAAATAGGTTGTTTCACTATACAATTAAAATTGATCCGAAGACCGAGGCTCTTGTCGACAAGGCTCGGGCGCTCGACTGGATCGAGACCGGCCAGTCCTGGGTGAAATCTCAATGGATAAACCTTGCCCTTAATGCTGTTTTGGCGGGAGGACTGGAAGGTGCAGCGCGGGGGGTTTATGTTCCTGCCCTCAATAAGAGGGTTCGCAAGGATATAATCGACAATCCTGGGCGCTACGATGTTCGCCTGGATAACTCCGGATCGGTTCCCAGTCAGGTGATCAGGTCGACTCTGACCGCTCGGATCAATCCGACTGTCGTAGCAGGCGCGAAGCGGCAGGCAGACGAGGCTGGAGTGAGTCTGCGTGACTACGTGGAGCTGTGTCTTATCAGGGCCGCGGGCGAACCTACCTCAGAAGATCAGGACTCTGGAGCGGAGGAGTTTACTCGCTACCAGACCAGATCTCGTAGCAAGGGATCAGGATCGCAAGCATCTGCTTGACGGCAGTCCCGGCCGGCTGTTCGCCTCGTAATGAGTCCGTGTCCGCACCGGTTGCGGGTAGCTGTGCTGGTGTCAGACTGGCGCAGGTAGTTGGCCTCTTTCACAGGAGGCTTGGCCGGCAGGCACGGTGTCTGATACCTGCTTCTGGACGTGCTTGGACAGGACCTGGTGCAGACCGATAGGACACCCCGTCATAGCCTCGCCCTGGGTGGCAACAGCGCTCTGAGTGGGCTGCGCGGGGGTAACAGACGGCTGACCAGATGGGCTGGTGCTGTGGTGTCGGTGGTGGCTGTCGACAGCGGAAGTCGGGCGTCGTAGCGGTTTGCGGAGATAGGTGGTAGGCGCCGTGATTGCGCTCTGGGAGTGCATTGGGAGGCCGGTTGCTCAAGGGGCATATCGCCGCCGGCGCCGGGCCTGCTCGGGTCGTTGTCGGTGCAGCTGACGTCTCTCCGGCGGATGGTCTGCTCCGTGATGCTCTTGGGGCTGGAGATGGCCTGAGGGTGTCCTGCTCTGGGTAGGCTTCGACGCTGCTGACTACGGGGGCTGCTGTGGCAGCTACTGTTCAAACCACTAGTGCAGCGAGGGCTGGTGGTGGGGCGGCGAGAGGGAGATGGAGAGGACAGCCCTAAGGGGGCCCTAGGTTGTTGGTTGTCAGCCACTGCCCTCTCCACCTCGTTGTAAACACTAACAATACCGCACCTTGATTCGTTGCTGGACGAGGCTGGTGGTTCATGAGGATTTCGAGTGCTTCTGCATGGTGATTCCTGAAGTCCGTTTGTGACAGCGGGGGTGTTTGGTCGCCGGATGGCCACGGTTTCTGCGGGATCTTCAGCCCCGGCCTCTCCCCCAAGCCTCTCCGCTCGCGCCCCATCGCCTGCTCTGTTTGTCCTCTCGTGGGGCGGGGCTGACTGCCCTGGTTGGTGGTCAGCCCCGCCCTGTTGGAGTTAGGCGGCGAGGTCGAGGTCGCTCAGGTCGAGTGATGCTGATTTTGCCAGTACGTGCAGTGTGTGGTTGTCGATCTTGGCGTACTGGCCTTGGACCATGCGGTCGAGGTTCCTCTCTGGGCGGCTGGTGCCTCGAACTGCCTGGTAGTGGTGGGCCCAGGTGTTGGCGGCTGAGAGGACGCCCCATGCGGTTCCTGCCCATGGGGCGACCCGGTGGTCTGAGTCGTAGAGTCTTGCAAGTTGGGCGCGTTTGTCGGAGGCGTTGCTGTTTGCCCTGGTGGAGTTGCTGGATGGTGCTGTGTATGCGTCGAGGAAGGCTGTCCACTGACGTGTGGTGACTGGCGTTGTGGCCAGGCGCTCGATGCGCGCGCTGACTTCGCTGGCTGTGGCGGCCATGATTTTGAGGGCATCTCTTGCTTCACTGATTTTTATGTTGGAGTTTCGGGTGTGCTTGACTCGGTACTTGCTGGTGGTCTCTCTTAGGGCGAGAGAGAGTGTGTTGTCGCATACGACGACTTGCGCTCCGGTTTGATAGGTGGTGGACAGGGAGCCGTCCATGGATGTTGCGGCTGTTAGGTAGGGTCGAAAATCGACGTTTTCTGTTTGCATGGTGTCTTGCATCTCTACCTGGACCCAGGCTCGGGCACCGTTTGCTAGAAGGCCTGCTGATCCTATCTGTAGGTCTGCGTCAAGAATTGACTCGACCGAGTCGACGAGCCATTGTCCGTAGGGGTGGGGGGTGTATGTTGACTTAAAGACTCCGAGAATTTCTTCGGTGTCTGGCCTCAGGAGCGCCTGCCTCCTGTGGTCGGTGATGACTGTACCGTCGTCGAGCACTGCTGAGACGGGTGTACTTATGGGTTCCCAGTCGAATAGTCGTGACTTGACGTCTTCGACAGGGATGGGCCCGGGGTAGTGGTTGTTGGCCCCTTTTCGGTAGTGCCAGGCAGTTCCTCGTCTGACTGTGTATCCGATCAGTGTGTTCCTGTTCAGGTAGTCGATCGTCTCGTCACTCATTTGGCGTCCTTCCGTGAAGTTCTGAGAGTGTGCTCGCTTGATTCGGCGACAATCTAATTATAGACCTATATAACCGCGGACGCAAGGGTGTCGGCACACTTGTTTCCCTGTTACGACAGGGCGCAGCGCCGACGACACCCCTCTGCCCACCCTCACTCCCCCACTCCTTACGTCCCGCCTGTGTGGCTACTTGCTGTCTCCTTGTTGCGTTTTGTTGGATTCCTTTCTTGTCTTGCGTTGTGTTGTTTTGTGGAACTACTGCACCCAAGCGCCTCTGATTTAAGTTTACTCTTGACGAAGGTGACACTATTTTATAAAATCGTTATAAGGTCGTAATATATTTTGACCCATTTGCAGGTTCACTAGCGAGTTTCGTCGTTAAGATGTAAATACATTAAAAACAATGCCTCTGTGTTAGGCAGGAAGGAATTAGTAGAATGAAAACCGACACTATTGATGATGGTGAGCGTCGTCGTTGGAGTATCGGATTTACTCATGAACGTTGGTTTGACAAGCAGGAGAAGTACTTCTGTAACCAGACGTCTGTGTATTTTGAGGCCCCACGTGTTCGTCCGGCACCTCAGGAGGCACCTGGCGGCAGCGGTGACGACGGTGGTTTTTTGCCTGATGTACTGAAGGCGACGACTGTAGAGATTCTTAAGGGGTACCTTGTGAAGGCATGGGGTTGGCTGTGTCCCCGTCTTTTAACATTGCTTCTTGTTTCCGGCCCTTACCTACATGCGTTGAGCATGATGTTCTAAGGGTAGTGGGGTGCAGATGGCACGGGGTGTATGTGTCGCATACTCCCTGCCGTCTGCATCCCCGCAATAGGCTGCGGGTAGCGTATGCGCTATCTTCTAACAGTGATGGAGGAGATGGCATGCTTGTGTATCGACTTCCGGCATCCCGAACGGGAGTACGTTGGCAGATTGGCTTCTACGCTTTGGGGATGGTTCAGGCGTTGACTGCGGGCCTCGGGGCTGCGTTGCTCGCCGTCGAGCGTGGTCGAAGCGTCACCTTCATAGGCTGGTCGCTCGTAGCTGTCTGCGGTGCAGCTGGGATGGTGTCGACGTGGTTGGCCTGGTCAGCCTGGTACCTCGAGAGGCACCCCGAGGTGCTGAGCGACGACTAGGGGCTATCGCGCTGTCACTGGTCGGAGTGTGCCCTGATGCTGCGCGCGAGAGTCGTCGTGGGGTGCCGAGCCGTGTTTGAGGAGGTGCTGGCGGGTGTTGTCAGGGTAGTTGTGACTGGTTCTTTGGTGCTGGCCTCGAGGGTACGAGGTGCACGACTAGCCGCGACACGACTTGTGCCCCCTTGTCTCGGGAAGGGGCGGTGTTCGGGCCAGCGCGATTGTCTGTTTAGGGCCGGCGTGTGCTCGTCTGCGGGCCTGGGATGAGGGCCGCCCTGGAGGCTCGACTGTTGGTCGTCTGGGGAGCTCCTCCTCATCGTCCTTCCAGGTAGTCGACTGGGTGCTCTTGGGGCAGCTGTCCGCGCCGGATGTTTACATGTAAACATCCGGCGCGGGTCGTTGTTGACGGGGCCGCTGGTTCTTGTGTGCTGTCGGTGGTGCCTCGGCTGCTTGCGGGCTTCGTGGTTGGCCGTCGGGGGCCGGCCCCCGACGGCTCTGCCTTCCCTGAGACCCCTCCACCCACCCTCGTTCTCTTGCTCTGCGGGCCGCCCTTCAGGTTCGTTATATGGTGCTATTTTTAGAGCGTTCGGCGCTCACACCTATTGCCCCTAACGGCGATTTCTGCTATTATTGGCGTTGCCAGAGGGAAATGAGACAGACTTTCTCTCGCCACCTTTAAGGAGGACACGTGATTTTCATGCTAGGTATCTCGGAGGAGGAGATGCAACAGCGTCTCTACGGCCCCGAAGGGTGGACTCTGGACTCCGGAGTCTGGAACGTCGCATCCAGGTCCGAACCCGATGAGGAAGGAGCCATCGTGGACGGGAAACCAACGACGGACTACGTTAGGTTTAATCGACTTGGATCAGCCGGAGCGCAGACGTTGCTGGACAATCTTCCAGCCGAGGCGTTAAAAGATAAACAGAACTGCGGGCCAGAACTGGAGCGGCTGCTGAAAGCATGTGCAGCACACCGGGATAAAGTGCTTTTGTCAGGTTACTGCATCGCACCCGAAAGGACGGACGAGCGGATCACCGTCGATGCAGTGTGGGTATCTGATGAGTTGGCCCCAGAACTGGAGGGGCTATCCGTGAAACGGTCCCACGACAAAAACTGCCACTGCAAGAGAGTGTGGGAGGCAGTCGCCAAGCGCTTCAACCTGAACGCGGACACCATGCCTGACGACATCACCCACCGCGCAGCACTAGGCCGGTCACCCCAGACTTCCGAGGGGTGGTACTTCTGGTGGGACTGACCTAGTACAACCCACACCCTTCCCCTCCCCCAACGCGGTCGCGTTGGGGGAGGGGAAGGGTGTGGGTGGAGGGGTCCCGGTTGGAGCAGGGAGAGGCAAGAGAGAGCACCTGCCCACACAGGTGTCATAGAGCCGACAATCATTGAGTGGTAACGCATATCGTGCCCACCCGCGGCACCGGCGGCGCGAGACGGAGGTCTCGCGACCGCGCCACCCAGACACCAGAGATGTGAGAGTCAGCACATTTACCTCGAGTTGGCTCTACTGCCCGGTAGCCAAAAGTGGCACCTCCAGCGGTCGCTGCGAAGCAGAATCTGCGACCCTGCGTGCTGAGCGCAAGGTCCGCTCGCCGGCGACGGCCACTGCCTGAGCAAGCAGGGGAAGGATCGTCTGTCTCCCGATATCTCGCGCATTTCTTCCACCTCCCACACAACGCAGTGAGGCTCGGAATGTTTACATGTTGACATGTTTACATGTTGACATGTTTACATGTTGACATGTTTACGTTTTGGCCAGATGTCGCCGTTTGGTGGCGTACGGCGGGGTTTGAATGCGCTTTCGTTTCAGCTCTGAGCACGCTAAGGTCTCGAATAGAGAACACAAGAGAAAACAACATGGAGAAGCCCTCAACACCGTTGAGAGAGGGTGTTGAGGGCTTCCTACCAATGAACTTCCGGCCTGCAAAAGGTACAAGAAACCAGGCTGGAAGGGGAAGGAACCTATGCGATCCCCTGGATGCAGTTGCCTACACCCATCTGCCTTTTATTCTAGAGGTTGAGGGCCGTGACGTCTACCCTCCAACTGTCAGGTGCGTCACGTGCGGTAGGTGCGGCTGATCTCTCCGCGACCAGTGACCCTCGTTCTCCTGCCGGCGGCCGGTGGATCCCGCGGCCGGTGGATCTTCTTGGCTCGCGACGCCGAGTAGTGCTGTGCTCCCACTGGAAGGACTCGCCGGCCGTAGCCGTGGACATCAACGATGTCGAGCGCATCGCGTCCTTCCGGTTCATCAGCCTCAATACCTCTCGCGTGCGATGCGCGATCGTCGTCGACATCGACCACAGCGACGCTGAGCTGAGGCTGCTGGATGTCGGAGTTCCGGCCCCCGACGCCGTGGTGGGCAGTTGCTTGACTGGGCGCGCTCAAGGCATCTGGGTCATTGACCCAGTCACGCTCTCGTCCAGCAGCCCACGGCCAGGACGGTACCTGCGATGGGTGACAGCGCTGCTCACCCGGTACCTGGGCGGCGATGTGAACTTCGCTGGCGGTCGATCGCGCAACCCTTGGTATGACCCGGCTGCCGAGGCTCGACGCCTCCAGAACACAAGCAGAGCAGCACGCTCCGACGCCGGTGGGATCTCTCAACCATCACTCTCCCTGCCAGCAGAGGACCGCTACACCCGCTGGAACCCTCAAGGGGGACGCTCGCTAGGAGACCTCGTCACCGAACTGCACAGGACCGTCACGCAGCGCAGTCAGCAGGACGGCGCTCTTAGCCTTGAGCCCACGTGGGAGGAGATCTCTGCCGTCGCGAGAGTGGTTACCACCAGGCCGCGGAGACCCGACCTCTTCCACAGCAAGGGTCAGCGAAATCAAGCAGTCTTTGACGCCGCGCGCTTCGAGGCGTACCGAGGTCTACGCGGGCAACAGCTGCTCAGGTGGGCTCTGAGCTACAACGGGCAGCACTGTCGGCCAGCGCTAGGTGAGGCCGAGGTCGCCGGCATCGTCGCCTCGATCGAGCGCTACATGACTCGATGCGAGAAGTACGGATGGTCCGCCGTTGACGGCGGCATAGGGGACAGCGACGTCGCTCAGGCGTACCAGGAGCATCAGTCCCGACGGGGGACAGCCGGAGGCCGCTCGAGAAGCCGGCGCAAGCGCGCCGCAGCGCTACGCAACCTGATACGAGCCAATCGCGTCCGAGTCCAGCGAGCCCACCGGCGCTGGGAGCACATCGTCAAGCTCACGACATCCGGGTACTCGATCTCCAGGATCGCGGCTCTCCTGGGGTGCAGCACCCGAACAGTCTCGAGAGCACGAGCAGCCTGGCACGCCGGTCAAATCTGTGTGGTTCTAGCCTCTGACACGTGCCAACCTTCAGGTGAAAGGGCATACCCCCGACAGAGCCCACGCCTCTGCTCAGAACCCCGAACACCTCACCGAAGCACCCCAGAAGTCTCCCTGCAACCCCCCGGCCAGCCCCCAGAACCCTGCCCCCACAGACCGGCGCCCCCGTGGCAGCCTCCACGACCGCGCCGAACCACCCTCCGCTGGCCTTCCCGACGCTGACCCTGCTCTCACCGCATCCTGGGGTGGATGGGGCACTACTTCGCCTCCTCAAAGACCCTGCGGAAAGCAGCATCGTCGTAGACCTGCACCACGCCATCGGGATGGAGAACCAGCCAGTCCCCCACATCAACCCGGCACGCAGCACCTCCGGGTGCACGAACGGTCAGCGGCTCGCCAACGTCGTCGCGACCGTAGTAGAACCCCTTCTCCTCCCGAGCGCCCACACGGCAACCACCAAGATGGTCATCCCACCGATAACCCACGCTCAGGAGCCAACGCACAGCAGCTGGTTTGTCATCAGCTACCACCTGCAACGCATAAGCAACCGCGCGATAACGGTAGACAGCCCCTTCACCCGGAACACCACCGGGTCCCCGACTCATCCCATCATCACTGCCCGGATTGGAATGCTGTCGCCAGCAGTCATCATGCCAATACCTGGTATCAGGCACCGGCGTACTCCTGATGAGCTCCACGCGCCCACCACTACCAACACGCTTACCACACAAAGCACACCCAGATACTCTCACTTCAAATCTCCCGACCGAAGAAAAGCAACAAGAACGATCTCCGCCAGCTGATCACAACGAGGGCGAGTAAAAGCAAGAACATCCACGACGCGCTGGGAAACAAACAACATCCCCCGAGCTCGAAGAGGACAAGCCCCCCGACACGCAATCTCCCTCTCCGCCTTAGCCAGCCACCACTCGGGACCACCCCCACCATCATCCCGACGACAGGCATCATCTAGTAGCCCAAGGGCATGAGCCCCCAGATCACGCCAGCACCTCCGCTCTGCCTCCAAAGACGCATCCGCAGCCTGCGCAACCCGACCAAGCAGAAACAACAGGTCATGCCGCGTCGCCGGCGAGTCCAGCACAGGGGCCGGAACAGGCAAACCAGCAAGATCCATCAGAAGCCTCCTCTCACACCAGCACGGACTCCACGCCACCTACGCGCTCACGGGCACCGTCAGAGGCGTGCTCGCGTGGTGGATACTCGCTGCTATGTCCTTTTGCGTCCGCGATGCAGGAGCTGGTCTGCATGCACCAGGCGAAGGCCGCCCAGGCCTCCTCGCCCCACGCCTGGGCGGGGTCGTTGTCGAGGCCGGCAGCCGCCTCAACGTCTCTGCTGAGGGTTCGTAGGGCAATGGCGGCCAGGCTGGGGTCGGCGTCTCCGAGGACAGAGTCCGACCATCCGCTCCACCACCCCATGGCCTCATGGGCCCATTCCCAGGATTCAGATGGACCCCACGGCATGTCGGGATCCAAGTCGTCGGCGACGTAGCCCTCGATGTCTAGGCAGGTTGGGCACGTGCGGCTGTGGTAGATGCCGCCGTCGGCGTAGTCGTACTGCTCGTAGCGGGTGCCTTTGGGGATGCGGTGGCCGCACCTGTCGCAGCAGACACGGCCGCGGGAGCAGACCATGCGCACACCCAGGTGGTCAGTCACGACTCCTCCTCGAAGTGCCTGATGGCCTCATCCACGAGGCCATCAGGGCTTGGCCATCCGTAGTTCTCCTTGAGGTGGTCTGTCACGGCCTTGTTCATCTTGTCGTCGCTGTAGTCGAGGAGATCGCCGGGGCGGAAGCCCTTGTTGAGGGTCCACTCGACGCACTGGCTGACGAACGCTTGAGCCAGGATTCTGACGGCTTCGTCTCGCGTCACTGCCTACTCACCCTCCTTCGCGTCCCACAGGCCGCGCTCAGCGGCCAGCGCGGCGCAGATCGCCTTGCCGGCCAGCAGCGCGGCGACGTCGATGATGACTGCGGACGCCCCTGACTCTGGGTGCTCGATGTAGTCGCTGTAGTACTCCCCGACGCTGCCGAGATAGGCCAGGAGCCGTCCGATGCGATCGACGGCGGTCAGGCCCAGGTCCTCGCCCGTGGTGAGCAGTCCTACGGCGTCCGGCAGGGTCGAGGTGTTGGCGACCTGCTCTCCCGGTCGCTCGACATGGAGGGCCGCAAGGACGCTCAGGCACCTGGCGGCGACGTTCAGGGCACTGTCTATGACCCGGGTCGTGTACGCCTCGGACAGGTCGCCATGATGGGCGCGAATGGACGCCTCTGCCCACAGGGCGCACAGACCGGACACGTTCTTGGCGAGCTCGGCCAGCGCCTTGGCGGGCGTCGGTGGCGCGACACTCCCCTCATGGCGAGCCTCGCTCGCCCAGATTGCCCCCGCTCTCCCCAGCATGACACCGAAGGCGACCTCGCGCTGCTCCCATGTCAGATCAGTCATTTTCAAGCCTCCTGCTGAGCAATAACTATGACGCAAAAACGTCGCCAACTGAGGCTCCTCTTGGAGTCTCAGAGATGCAACTAGTATAGATACATATAAGTGAAATAGCAAGAGCGCCACCCTGGTTGTTAACATGTTAACATGTTAACAACCAGGGTGACTTTGGGTTGAAGTTGCAGCGATCTATGTATCGGATCGACCGACACGGGTTGGGGGGGTGAGCCTGTGCCCGCCCGATTGGGTGTCATGTTCGGGCGGGCACAGGAGTCCTTATTCTGAGGCGGGTATTCGTCGTAGACGCCGCCATAACATCCAGGCGCAGAAGATAGTCGCCGGGAGCGGTAACAATGCTAGAGGTGCACCGCTCAGTATCAGCGTCAGGGTGAGTGCGGCCTGCACTATCACGAGTACCAGTGGCAGCGTCTGCGCACGGCCGATGCTGGCCCGGCACGCCATCAGGGCCTCGACGAACTCCGTGCGAGTCAGCAGCGTCTGCTCGGGGTCGTCACTGATGGGGCTGTCCAGTGCAGCGTTTCCGGTGGCCTCCAGGGCGCCGGCGAACTGCGGTGTGCTGGACAGCGCGTCCCATGCGCGCCTCATGAGCCTCTGGTGGGCGTGGCTCCCCCGCCTGAAGCAGGTCCCCTGCCAGTAGAGGATCCCGGTGAGGCGCCAGTCAGGCGCGGCGATGGTCGCGCTTCGAGCGGTAGCTGCCGGCATTGCACACACGCGCTCCTGCTGGGGCACGGACCTCCACCGCATCGCCTGAAGCAGGCTCTCCATCGACGCGCAGCGCACCCCGTCGAGAACGAACGAGTGCGGAGCCTGCGGGGTCAGTGCGCCGGCCGGCCACGAGGCGCCGGGGCGGATGCAGATGAACGGCGCCGTCACTCTCGCCCCCCGATCTGCTGGGCATCATTGCCGCCGTGGCCACGGCGGGATCGCTCCAGGTGGTCAGCGGCCTCCGAGCAGACAGCTGCTCGCTCTGCCACCTGGATGTAGGTGCGTTTGAGCTCCTGCGCGCTCTCGATGAGCTCATCGAGGTGGTCCCTTAACGAGGTCACCGTGCTGGTGTCCAGGCCGGAGAGGATCACGAGGCTCCGCTCCAGGAGGTGACTGTGGGAGGGCTGGCTGCTGACCGCTGCGGCGTCCTCCAGGGAGAGCATCATCCTGGTGGGCGGTGGGCCGATCTGCGTCGCGGCGTTCCGGAGCCTGGCCGCTGACTTGGCCAGCTGGTGGTGCAGCTCGCCCAGACGGTTCACTGCGCCGCGGAGCTCGTCCTCCGCCTCCGTGGCTCGTCCTTTAGTGACGGAGTGTTCAAGCAGCGACGTCATTGCGTCCTCCTTGGGCGTCCAGGAGGGCCTCGGCCACGGTGGCGAGCGTAGCCACCTGCGAGGCGGCGGTGGCGAGCCGGTCGGCTTCGCGGCGGATGGTGTCCAGCTGCGCGCCGAGCTGGACGTCTCGCTCCCATCCACCCTCTGACTCTTGTGCGGACCTCAGGGTGCACAGGTGGCCGAGGAGCTGGCCATAGGCGGCATCCTCCTCGGCAGCAGCAGTGAACAAGGCTTTGACGGCATCCTCTGCCGTAGTCGGGGTGGACATAACACGGTCCCTTTCCTGAGGGGTGGCGGCAGGCCGACGCCTGCCGGGCTGACCCCCTAATAATAGACCTACATAACATGAAGAGCAAGCCGCCCATGAGCGATGTTTACATGTTGACATGTAAACATTTGTGGCAGTAATTCGTTGGTATATCAATGGTGCTGCACGACAGACAGTGTTGTATCTAATGACGACATGGAGGGTTGCAAAGGGTGAGGTTGAGGCTAGTCAAGCAATCCTGCGAGCGCCTATTATAGATACACATTATCGGCAGTGAGGTTGGTGCCGAGGTGGTGGGGCGTCCTTTAGTGGCGAGAGACGAATGCCGGCGGCGCGCCAGAGGGAGGGTCACTGCGCCGCGGCCACCCATGTGCTCCGGTGAGCACGTTGTTAACATGTAAACATGCTAACAATCACTGTGGGTGAGCCTTGTGATTGCAGTGAAAACCGGTGAGATGGGCGTGGGACTTCAGTGTGCAGGGGAGGAGTGGGGCGCTCGTTCCGGCCGTGCGGATTAGAGGCCGAGACGGCGCACCGCCAGCGCGCGCTCAACGATCAGCTCGAGAGCCTCCTGACGTGTGGCGCGCACGTCGTAGCTGCGCGTTTTGGCGACTAGTGCAGACCAACGCCCCTTTAGGGGCGCGACGGTGCCGACGTAGGTACCGTTGAGGAGGACATCTCGCCCTCGTCTGGCGTTGATGGGGAGCAGATCGACGTCAATGGCTTCACCGTCACGAGGTGACACCGTCTCGGTGATCGGGGCACGTCGAGTCCAGGCGGGGCGGTGGACATGGCTGGGCTTGGGTGGCATGCGGGGGACGTAGCCCATCCACTGGGCCTCTCGGTCGCCTGGCAGCCGCCTAACAGCGAGGACCGCGCGCCGCCTGTACGTGATACGCCCGACGAGGGAGAGAACCTGCCAAGCGCTAGTGACGAAGCCGCCTATCGTCGGCAGGAGGACACCGTGCTCGTCGATGAGACGGTCAACGTCGTGGTCCGCGATCTCGAGGAACCCGGCCAGCTCCACACCGGCGCCGAGGTGGATGTCGGGGCGCCGGAAGCTCTCGGCCCCGACGAGGGCCGGCCACTTGCTGAGGATGAACCCCCCGGGGCCGTTGATGTCGTCGGTGACCGGGCACGCGATAGCCAGCTCGCCCTGAGGGGACTCAGAGGCCCTGGTGTAGGTCAGGCGCCGGCGCCGGGCGGCCAGCAACCGCACGTCAGCCAGATCGACTCCCGAGCTCAAAGGATGGCGCCCCTGACGCCGCTCAGGGATACCAGTGCGCACCAGCTTCAGGTCAATCATGTCCCGCAGGGACCTCTTGGTCAGAAGGCGCCGGTTGGTGAGGAAGCTCGCCAGCATGGCCTTGGCCGCGTGCCTGACAAGATCGTCACCGGCCAGCACCGCTTGGACGTCGTCGAGGCCAACAGCACCATCTCGCTGCGCCGCCATGGCGCGCAGCCCCTGAGCCGCTGCACCTAGAGTGCCCCGCCTGGATCCCGCGGCCTGCCGCACCTCCTGCCAGGTCACCTCACTGCCGCGCTCGCGGGCGCTCCTCAAGATGTCGGACAGCTGCTGAGTGTCCTGGGGCCATGCGTTGGCTGCGCGCCGCACGGCCACCTTCCAGGAGGCGGCCGTGGCGGGGCGGGCGCCCTCGAAGTCGTCCACCGCGGCGATCAGCCCCTCAACCAAGGCGGGGGACCACCGGCCGTCCGTCCCTAGGACTGCTGGGGTGCTGTCGGCGATGTCCTGGAGGGTGCCGGAGATGGGGCGGATGTCGATGTGGTCCTCACCCAGCCGACGACGAGCCTCGTCCTGACTGAGAAACACGCTGCCGGCAGGCACCTCGTCGTCGGCGTCCCGGACGACGATCTTCACCATCCGCTTCTCCTCTCCTCGCTGACCGAAATATATGTGTCTAAAAATGCTACACGCTCGAGCTAGTCTCTCTCAACTCGCACATATACGTCGCCGTCAACACTCAGCAGGTGCGTGCGACGGCACTGTCCATGACGTCCACAGACCAGCACGCCTCCGTCAGGAGCCTGCCGCACGTCCCCCTTCATCTGACGCAAGGTCCCCAGCAGCACCCTCCTGTCCTCACCGTCAGGCACGACGACGTCCGCCACCCAGTGGTCAGTGACCTCCAGGCTGGTCTCCAGACGACCGTCATCAAGGCGCCTCGACACGCCTCTGCCGTCGGACGCAGGCACCTCCGTCTCCCACACACGACCCGAATCGCCCACGAATACCCACCGGCCCTCATCGGCACGAACCAGCCGCACGTCCTGCCCGTCCACCTGCGCCCGCTGATCGACAGCGCTCCGCGCCGTCAACATCGTCGTCCGGACCTGCACCGCACGGTGGACGAGCGGATAAGCACCGAGCACCACCGCGACAGCGAGGACGCCGCCCACGACGCGCCGCCTGGACGGCCTCCTGCTCACGCAGACAGCAATCACCACCACCAGCACCAGCACCGCGAGCGCGACGGCTGGCTCTGCTAGGGATGGCAGGGTTCCTTGTCTCCATGACACGACCAGTTCCATGGTGTGGCCTCGCTTTCGTCGGGGGGTTGCGTGGGGTGGTCCCCTTTTTTGTCGCGGCGCTGCGGTCGTCGCCCTGTGGCGTTCCGGTGGGTGTCCGCGAGCGCGTGCTGTGCGGGGGTGTCGTTGGGGTGGGTTGCCTGCTTGGGGTGGTGGTTTCGACACCCCTAATGTAGTGTAGCGCTACACTACAACGCAAGTGGAGGAGTACCTCATGCCCACCGCCTACACCCTCGATGCCTTCTCTCTCGAAAACCTCAGCAACCTCACCGAGCTCGCCACCCAGGCCGCCGCCGAGCAGGTCGCGATCTGCGACAAGGCAGAAGCCCTCGGCTGGGACTACATCGGCCGAGACAGCGACCGCTCAACCACCGTCACCATCAAACAGAAGAAGTGCGTGTTCATTGCGACAGTGACAGTCGGAGGCTTCACCGACAGCGGCCACTACCAGTTCCTCACTCCCGAGGATCTGGCCGAGCTCGCCGCCGCCGGTACCGACACGACCCACTACCACTCCTTCACCCCGCAGGAGGCAGCCGTGATGGGCGCCCGCTCCGCACTGCGCCACCCCGCAGCCCTCGCCGCATGGTTCCTCAGGATCCACAAGGCCCACTAGCCACCCCAGAACACCCCACCCCGCCAGCAAGGAGCCCCACAGTGGACAGCAACGACCTAGCGTTCCTGTACATCGACGGACGCGAAACCGCCTCCCTAGAACGATCCCCCCACAAGAGGCAATGGTTCGCCCGCAAGTCAACCTGGACAGCAGCACCCACCCCTACGCCGCCAGCCGACCAGGCCGCACGCGCAGCCCAAGCCATCGCCTGGGCCCCAACCCAAGCCTCCCTCGTCGAAGAAGTACTCCACCGCCAGTCACAGACGCACCCCATGCGCCTCACCCACGACGAGATCCTCACCGCCCTCGGCAGCAAGGCAACCACCATCAACCCCAAGCACCTCAAAGACGTCCTCGAACGCCTCAACCAGGCATGGTCCGCCATCCGCCAAGCCAAGCTCGGCCCCGGCCCCACCATCACCACACCCGAAGAGAAGCACACCATCGACACCCTCCACGCCGCCGCCACCAGCTACATCCTCAACGAGACAGACATCCACCAAGTCATCGAGGCACGCCAACGCACAGCCACCCAAGCCCACAACGCCCACCTACACCTCCAGGGCCTCGCCTTCGCCGTCGTCGCAACAGGCGACATGACCCCCAGCAGCTTCGCCAACCTCGCCGGCGTCGCCCGCACCACCCCCACCCGCCAATGGGGAGTACGCCCATAACCCCTACCAAGACCACCAATGCGCTCGCGGGTATCTCTGCGCTTCCTGGCTCTCGCGGTCGTCCTTTTGTGGAATGAGTCGGAGGGGTCTGTTGGTGGAGTGGCGCCGGCGTTTCGCTGTGGCTTGCATGGGTGGAACGGGGTTGCAGCTGGAGTGATCGGCTTGATGCCCCCAAAGGACAGACGGCAAGAGAAACCTTGACGCTCACACACTCGGTGTAATAAAATTATTACACCGGGAGCCGGGGAGGCTGGCCCCCACCCTCATCAAGGAGGACACATCATGAGCGCCAAACAACTCCAAGCGGGGTTCGAGCTCCACCTCTATGGTCCAGGTTTCTGCTACCTGGTTCAGGCCGGACGAGCCGTCCGGGCCATCGCTTAGGGTGCCAGTCCTGCCGAGGCTGCCAACGATGCCGTCGAAAGGGAGATCGTCGAGTCAGTCGACATCGAGGCGATCGCCGACGATCGCCTCATCACAACCGAGTCCGGTACGCGTCACCGACTCCTCTGTGACCCCGACACATCTCTCTGGGATGCAGCCGCCCGACACTCTCACTGAAAAACATCCACGCGACTCGAGGAGAATGAAATGAACTACCTTACCCCGCTTACTGCTCACGTTGATGAGCGTGCCAAAGGCGCCTTGGATGCCCTGCGTGCCGCCGGCCGCGAGGCTGCCCTCATCTCAGATGGGATCTGGGCGCTGGCTGACCGGCCAGCCGAGGATGTTCGCACCACCATTGTGCGCACCAGCCCCGCCGAGATCGTCCTAGTGGCTGCCAGTGAACACGGCTACCAGGATGGTAGTCAGAAGGTGGAGCTTCAGCTCCCCCTCTCCGAGGATGCTGCGACCAGGGACGAGAACGGGTACCGACTCCCTGAGCCGTCCCTTTTCGTGTCCGAGCACGACGGCGAGAACCTGCGCCAGTACCAGGTCGCCCGCCCTCTGGCTGTATGGGCTATGCGCGCAGTTGCCCACCACATCGGTGAGTACGAGGCCTGCATGGCCGGGCTCGTCGACTCGTTCGACGTCGACTACCACGTCGAGGGCGACCTGCGTGACGCCCTCGACGATGACCACGGACTCTTCGTCGGCCTGGGGCTGTACGCCCTGGCCAAGGACATTACCCGTGCTACGCAGGTGCGGGAACGCTTCGCGCCCGCACCCAAGGGCAAGCCTCTCCTCCTCGGCCGGGACCGGCCGTGGTCCCCAGCCGAGTACACGATCCCCGACGGCAAGGTCGTCGAGGACGTCCTCAACGTTCCCATCGACGCCGTGTTCACGGCCGTCTGGGACAATGTCGGGGGCGACGACGTTGTTGACGGATCCGAAGGGCGGGGAGTGTCCCCGTACCTCCGATTCCTGCACACCGCCCACGCCGAGGCAAGCGGTGACATCTCCACTGCGGCGCCGGACACGGACCGTCGCCGCACAACGACCTCCATCTGGCGCCCGTGGGCACCCACCAGGGTTGAAGACCGCGCGCTATACGCCGCGCGGTACGTTATCCACACCGGCGACGGGCCTAATCTGCGCGAGCTCGGCGGAAGCCGAAACCAGTGGGGCGCTATTAGCGTCAGTAAGACGGCAGGTGGGCGCTACCGCAGCAACTCAGTCGTCATCCCGAAACTGACTGACGGCGGCTACGCCGGCCCCTTGCCCGGCAACCCTCGTCGTCGACTGCGCTGGGATGATGATGAGGACGGCACCACTGCCGTCTTCACCGCGCTCGTCGACGGTAAGTGGGTCGACGGCGACAGCGTCCGCATCGCCGATACCGCTGACCCCGCCGACGTCGATCAGGTGATTAACGCCCTCCTGGTCAAGGCTGGCCTGTGCTGGGCTGACATCGACACCGAGCCCGAGGACCAGGACGAGGAGGATCAGGCTGACGAGGGGGCCGAGCCCACGAAGTACTTCAACGAGGAGGGCGAAGAGATCCCTGAGTGGGAGGCCCAGCTCCTCGCCCAGACCGAGGACGAGTAACCAACCAGAGGTTGCAGGCCAGTTGACCGGGGCATCATGGGCCGGGCGCGGCGCCGACGGCTCCTCGAGCAGAGCGAGCAGACAGACAAGACAACCTTTGGAGGGGTGGGCCCCGCCCTTCCAGGCGACTAGGAGTAGCGCATTATGAGCATGACCGCCCAGACTCTAGTGGAGACGGCCGTTGGGAAGGCCCGTCGCGGCACCGACGTCATCGTCGAGGACCTGGCGCCGAACTGCACCAGGATTACTGCCAAGCCCATCGGCCACGTGCTGGTCGTCTATACGACAGCCAGTGGGTTCCCGATGCTGGACAGCGTGGGATGGCAGGTGACCCTGCCAGAGGCACAGGCCACGCAACTGGTGACGGCATGGATTGACGGCGCTGCGCTGCCTGTCAAGGCTGAGACGGTTGAGAAAGATGAGGCCGCATTACCTACCCCTGAGGTCCAGGAGCTGTTTGACATGCTCTTCCGGGCTGCGTTCGACGCTACCGCACGCTGGGCGGCAGCCGATAACTGGCCCGTCGGCTCGGGTAATGACCGTGAGTGGACCCTGACTGGCCCCTGGGAGGCGCGCCTGACGTTCACGGCCCGCACCGACGAGACAGGCCAGTTGACCGGGGCATCATGGGCCGGGCGCGGCGCCGACGGCGTCTCCATCTGCAACCATGGCGGCGTCGAGGTCGCTATCGCAGCAGCGCGCAGCTGGGCCGCAGGTCTCGACGAGCTGCCCGTCCTGACCCCCGCAGGGCTGAAAGCGCGCCGTCAGGCGCTTGGCTTATCCCAGGCCGACCTTGCCGTCGTCGTCGGTGCATCCCAGGCCGCCGTCGCCCAGTGGGAGTCCGGTGGCAGGGCTCCGCGCGACCCCGCCCAGGTCTCCACGGCCCTGACCAAAGTCGAGGACCAGGTTAGCGACATCACCCAACAGCTCATTCAGGTCGCTAAGGCCCGCGCTGACAACGATTACGCGAATGTGGCCTTCCTGATCACCCCGGCCAGCAACACGATCGATAGTGGCGATCTACTGCCGGCGTTGCACCGCACAGCCACCGGCCGCGCCTTCGACCAACTACGCCGAGACGGCTACCACCCCATCATCCTGGAAGCCCAACGGGTAGCTCTCCCGCCAAAGAAAAACTGAACACGTCGCACAAGGGGTCGGAGAAGCCAACCCCACCCTCACACCAGGAGGACCACCATGACCAGCATCGAACAGCGGATCCTCGACACCGTCGCCACCTGCACCAGCAACCCTGTCTGGCAGCGGTGCGCCGAGCCTGGCTACCCCTACGTCGTAGCCGACATACCTCAGACCATCCGCGTCTACGCCAACCGCCACGACGGATACGTCATCATCCTCGACACCGACGACGACGGCTGCTTCAGCACAACCGAGGACTTCACCGGCACCAGCAGACAGAGCATCACGACAGCCATCCGTCACGGCCGCGAGCGCCTCGATGCAGTACGTACGCGCCGGGCCTTCTACCGCGACGAGCGGCGAGTCCTCAGCTCAATAGCCGCGGCACTGGCGCACCAGGGCCTGCAAACGACACGTACGGCGGAGGGCCTTCAGGTTGGGGAGCTGAGCGTGTCGTGCATTGAGGAGCTCACCCAGGACGGGGCCCCTACGGGGCGCGCCCTGTGGCTAGTGACTGGCGCCGCGCTCGCGGCCGTGACGGATGGCACCTGCCCGCAGGACGCCGCAACCCTCATTGCCCGCGTCGCCGGCCTAGAGCCCACTCTCAGCCACTAACCATCACCCAGGAACAGAAAGGAAAACACCATGAATCGATACCTCGATCACCTCAATCAGACCGTCGATGAGCTAGCGATCAATGAGCTGTTCGGTGCTGTGGCCGTCACAGAGGAAGGCGGCCGTGTGGCGAAGGGCCTGCGAGCACTAGCCAGCAGCCGCGGCAGCAACGCGGTGCGTACCGCCATCGTGCGCACAAGCCCTACCACGGTCGTGCTCGTAGCTGCCACTGAAGGCGGCCAGCCCGGTAGCAGGAGTGCCGAGCTTCAGATCCCACTCGCTGCTAACGGGCGGAACGGATGGAACAGCCCAACGATCTTCGTCAGAGGAGACGACGACAAGCTGCACTCCTACGGCCCGGGCTGGACCTTGGCCACCTGGACCATGCGGCAGGTGGCCTGCCACCTCGGCGAGGCTGAATCCCACCGCCGAGGAGACAGCGCCAGCACCGAGACTGCCTGGCGTCTCCCCGGAGGTAACCCCTTGTTCGAGGGGCTCGGCCTAAGGCTGATGAGCCGGCTCCTAAGGAGACCAGGTAACCCCTTGTTCGAGGGGCTCAGCCTTCACCTCCTGGAACAGCAGATCACCCAGGCCACCCAGCCCAGGCAGAGATTCGCTCCAGCCCCTACCAGCGAGCCCCTACTCCTCAACCGAGATGAGGCGTGGTCCCCAGACGAGTACACCGTCCCCGCGGGATGGACCGTGGAGGACATTCGCGATGTCCCTATAGGCAAGGCCTTCACCGCCGTGTGGGTGAGTGGAGATCCTCTTCGGGGGGTCTCCCCAACGCTTCTCCGGCATAAAGGAGAAATCCACCGACTCATTGAGCATTCCGACGGTAGCTACGGGCTCATGAGCTGGGAAGATGTGACGTCGGTGTCCTACGCCGACAGATTCGTCCTGCACGAGACGGCACCCAGACATAAGATCGACGGCCCCGGCTACGCTGGCCCCCTACCCGGCGAGCCCCACCGACGCCTGCGCTGGGACTACGACGACACCGCCGTCACCATCATCATCAGCACCCTCATCGACGGCGAATGGGTCAACGGCAACAGCGTACGCATCGACGACACCGACGACGCCGACACCTACCAGGTGATCGACAAGCTCCTAGAGACGGCCGGCCTGTGCTGGGCCGACATCGAAGACGACCCACAGGAAACCAAGCTCCTCAGGGCCATCGAGACCAGCTAGATAACCACCAGGGGGGGCAGACCAAGTCGGTCTGCCCCCCTGAACGTGCCGAAAGCACGACACCTTGGACAACGCGCGTCGCGCTCGCGCTCGCGCTCGCGCTCGCGGGCGCTCTGCTTCTTCGTCGTCCTTTTGTGTACGTCGGTGCTCGCGAAGCGGTGCAGCCACCCATCTCGGGGGTGATGTCCTCGTTGTTCACCCCCAGGGTAGGTGGCTGCCTGGAGCTGACTGCACCCAGGGGTCCACGCAACCCCTTGACACCCCCGCACCCTACGCAATATAATTATTGCATTGGTAGCCGGAGAAGCCGGCACCCACCCTCAACCCAAGGAGGAGCACCATGAGCAACTGGCTCACCCCCATCACCCGCACCTTCGACAGCGCCATCGTCGACGAGCTGTTCACTGCCCTCACCGCGGTCGGTGAGGGGAAGCGCGTAGCAGCAGGGCTGACCGCGCTGGCTGAGCGCCACGCCGACAACACGTGCACTGACGTGGTGCGCGTCAACCCGTGGACCATCATTCTTGTCATCTCCAGTCGAGGCGGCTGCTGGAGTGGCCGTGAGGTCGAGCTCCAGATACCTCTCACCACGGAGGAGTCCGGCGCCCGCCGGGATCGGCGCCGGCGGGCGCCCACGCTTTGGGTCAGCGGCAGCGACAACGAGCTCCACCACTACGTCGTACCCAGAACGCTGGCCTACTGGGCAGCGCGACGGGCCATCGAGAATATAGGCGCTCTGCGCGCTTGCGAGGACGGCATCGTGCCGTCATACGACATCAGCGGCTACATCGAGCCGTCCACGCGGGACATGCCTGATATGCCCGCTGACTCCAGCCTGTTCCTGGGGCTGGGGCTCTACACCCTGGCCCAGCAGATCGAGGAGGCAACCCGCCCCTGGGAGCGGTTCGCCCCCGCCCCGCAGGACGAGCCGCTCGTCCTGCGCCGCGAACACCCGTGGTCGGCCGCCGACTACGAGACCCCGGCCGGCCAGGACGTCGAGGACGTCCTCGACGTCCCCGCCAACGCGATTTTCACCGCTGTCTTCGACAATCCCGACGGCATTGGCCGCGGAGTGAGCCCTCTTATGGGAATCACTCATGAGACCACCGGGTCAGCCCCGGTGATCATCCTTCCGTCGGGGTGGTACAGCCCCCTCAAGAACGAGTGGGCGTACAGCGCCCTGCGTGCCGATCGCTATGTCATCTGCGAGGAGGCAGGCAAGACCCTGCGGGAGCTTGGCGCCAAGGTGCGCATGAGCACGCTCGACGTCCCGACCGGCGTTGAGGCCCCTAGCGACGACGTCGAGCCCGCCGAGGGTCCCGCCTACATCGGCCCCCTGCCCGGAGAGCCCCACCGACGCATCCGCTGGGACGACACCGATGACGGCGTCACCATCGTCCTGACCATCCAGGGCGAGGACGGCGAGTGGGCCGACCTCGACTCCGTCCAGGTCCTTGACACCGCCGAGGACGGTGTCGTTGAGCAGGTGGAGGATGAGCTGCTCAAACAGCATGGCCTGTGCTGGGCTGACCTCGATAACGCCCGCGACACAGAGCCCACCGAGGAGGACGACCCCACTGAGGTGCGCGTGGAGCCCAGGTATTTCAACGCCGACGGCGAAGAGATCCCGGAGTGGGAGGCCCAGCTCCTCGATCTGACTGAGGAGGAGACGGGCGAGTAGCCGCCCACAGAGGTTGGAGGGGGCAGGACACACGCCCTGCCCCCTCCAACCCTCACTATGACCAGTTACTAGCGCTAAGGAGTGCATCAAAATGTCTATGACTGCTCATACCCTGGCCACCGTGGCCGTGGCTAAGGCCCGCCGTGACGACATCGTTGTTGAGGCCCTGACGCCCACCAGTGCCCGCGTCACCGTCAATGACGATGCCGGTGCCCGGGAGCTGATCGTGTACGGCACAGCCGACGGGTTCCCGCTCCTGGTTGACGGGTGCCGGCAGGTGACCCTGCCTGATGCCGAGGCCGTGCAAGCCGCCACCGCATGGGTCGACGGCGCTGAGCTGCCCGCCGAAGCCGATGAGGGCGCGGACGCCTCGGTGGAGGCCGAAGGGGAACGCCTCTTCAACACGATTTTCCGGGCTGCGGCCGAAGCCACCGCACCTGGAGCTGCGGCCGACGACTGGCCCGTCGAAAGTGGCAATGGCCAGCAGTCGATCCTGGGGGGCCCCTGGGGAGCGAACCTGACCTTCATTGCCCGCACTGACGAGACCGGCCGGCTGACGGGGGTGTCGTGGAGCGGGCGGGGTGCTGATGGTGCCTCCATCCACAACCACGGCGGCCTCGAGGCCGCCATCGCGGTGGCGCGCAGCTGGGCTGCTGGCCTCGATGAGCTGCCCGCCCTGACCCCCGCAGGCCTGAAGGCACGCCGCCAGGCACTCGGCCTGTCCCAGGCCGAGCTCGGCGACATCATCGACGCGTCCCAGGCCGCCATCACCCAGTGGGAGAACGGCACACGAGCACCACGCAACCCAACCCAGATCGCCACCGCCCTGGCCGCCGCTGAGAACCAGCTCCACCACTTCACCCAACAGCTCACTCAAACCGCCAAGACGCACGCTGACCAGGCCGGCACGAGGGTGGTCATCCTGACCACCCTCAGCAGCGGCAGCCCGATCGACAACGCTGACCTGACGCCAGCACTGCACCGCACAGCCACCGGCCGTGCGTTCGACCAGCTATGGCGAGCGGGCTATCACCCCATCATCGAAGACAACACCCCTTGACACCCCCAAATCCTTCATAATATAATTATTGCATTGGGAGCCGGAGAGGCTGGCACCCACCCTCAACCCAAGGAGGAGCGCCATGAGCACAACACCAATGCTCGTCACGGACACCATCGGCGACGCCGGACGCATGCTCGTCACCCCGTACACGGAGGAGATGGAGGTCCGTAGGTGGCTCTACGCCGCCTACGGCAGTCCCCCCTGGCTGCGCGCCAACCATGGAGAGGAGACGGCCGCCGGTATGATCGAGGCCATCGAGGCGGTCGTCGACATCACCGGCGGCCGCGGCACCGGTGAACAGTACGAGTTCGTCGCCTCCTTCCTCGGCCTCAAGATCGAGGACATCACCGAGTGGGACTCCGATGTCTTCGACTGGCGTCCCAGCGGCAGTCTCGGACGCCAGATCACCGCGACCGCCCCCGACGGGGCCGAGGTCAACTTTTCCGTCGAGGTCTGGGGCGATGAGATCATCGCCCACTTCATCGTCGAGCTCCCCGAGAAGGAGCTCGGCCGCAAGCACTTCTCCACCGCCAGCACAGCCGATTGGCCCGTCATCGAGCGGTACATCCCTCGGGACGAGTGGCCGACCTGCATGTGGGCCGGCCAGCACGGCCCCAGCCAGCGCAACCCTGCACCCGAGGTGCAGGCAGTCGTCGACAAGGCCGTCAACGACCGCGCGGCGGCCTTCGCCGAGAACTACCGTGTCATCCTGGAATGGACACGCGGCGAGCGCATCAGGAACGACTGGCTCCACCCCGACACAGTCTTCATCATTGAGGACTGGACGGTATACGTCTGGAAAGTCGTCGAGGCCGGCCACGACGAAAAAGACATCGAGAGCTATGTCGAGCTGCCGGAGTGGCTCGCCGACCTCTCCGACGGATTCAAGGTCGACCCCGAGGACGAGAATCCCATCAACACAACTGACTCCGAGCCCTATGAGGAGGCTGAGGAGCGGTTGCTGGCCAAGGCTGGCCTGCCCCGCAGCATCGTCCTGAGGGTTGATGGACCGTGGTGACGTACATGCTGACGAGGGATCGGCTCGTCAAGGCTATCGCCTCAGAGACTGGGGACACCAGCGTCATCGGGGGCCTGGCCCTGCGCGACGAGGCCGTGCCCGTTGACGCCCTCACCTGGCACCTGGACCCCCACCCCAGCGGAGTCAAGGCACTGACCATCGAGCTCATGTGCCGCCCCACCCGTCTACCCCTACCGCTCCTCGGCCACCAGCGAGCAGCCACCCCTTGAGGCCGACGCACAGCTCCAGGACAACGGAC
>ERZ773100.291-NODE-291-length-27906-cov-7.219561_pt1 | contig 27906 bp, 24 predicted proteins | sample MGYA00511119_ERZ773100 | MGnify/ENA primary metagenome ERZ773100 (study PRJEB29015, sample SAMEA2738000) | human oral metagenome | biome: human oral; feature: human-associated habitat; material: dental | place: China | collected 2111 ...
ACTGCCATATTCCATCAAATTTTGATAATTCTTCAAAAGTAAAAAATGGACTTATTTCTTTTTTTATTTCTTTTCCTTCAAATAAAGTTTGTAAATTATTAAATACATCTACTGTTGAATTTTTTAAATTATCATAGATTAAAGCATTATCTGAGGTATTTACCCAATATGCTTGCAATTCTTTTGTTCTAAGATAATTTATTATAGACCAAGGATTATATACTTCTGAGTTTCCAAATTTATAGCCATCATACCATTTCTTTACTTCTTCTATTTCATATTCTAACTCAAAATATTTTAAAGAATTTTCCACCTCTTCTTCACTTAAACCAAAAAAAGTTTCAAAATCATTTCCTAGTATATTGTAAGTTATTACATTATTTAAACCAGAGAATATGCCTTCTTTTGCAACTTGTACTATACCAGTCAATACTCCCATTTTTAAATTTGAATTAGTTTTTAAAGCTGAACTATATAAATTTCTATAAAAGTTTATTGCTTCCTTATAGTACCCATTTTGATTAGCTACTATTAAAGGACTATCATATTCATCTATTAATAAAACTACCTTTTTTTGATAATAATTATGTAAATAAGCAATCAAATTTCTTAAAGACCTTCCATATTCTGCATCTTCTATCTTTGATAAAATTTTATTATATTCTATTTTTTCATTATCACTTAATTTTTCTTTTACAAAACTAAATTCTTCATATAATTCTCTTAACAAGACTTTGATTTCAAAAAACATCTCTTCCCAAGTATTCTTTTTCAGATCTTTTAATGTAATAAATATTGTTGGATATTGTCCTTGTTCTTTAAAGTACTCTGACTTTTCTATATATAAATCTTTAAATAATTTTCTATTTTCTTCTGCATTTCTAACATCAAAAAAATATTTTAATGTTGTCATATTTAATGTCTTTCCAAATCTTCTAGGACGAGTAAATAATTTTATCTCTGTTTTATCTTTTAGAAGTTCTTCTATATAATTAGTTTTATCAAAATAATAACAATCTTCTTCTATTATTTTTTTAAAATCTTCTATTCCTACTCCTATACCTTTTTTCATTTAAGCCCCCTTTCAAAATTTTACTTTTCTTTTATATTATATATTAATTTTCTATACAAGTCTAAAAAATGTTATAATGATTAATGATAAAAATAGTAAGGAAGTAAAAATAATGGAAAAAATTTTAATAACAGGTGCAAGCTCTGGGATAGGAGAAGAATTAACAAGAAACTTAGCAAATAAATCTAAAAAGCTTTTTTTATTAGCTCGTTCACTTGATAAATTAAGTCTTCTAAAAAAAGAATTGGAAGAAAAATTTTCTTCTCTTGAATGTATTTGTATGAAATATGATTTAACTAATAAAAATAATTTAGAAAATATTGTTGAAAATTGTGATGTTGACTTAGTTATTAATTGTGCTGGTTTTGGAAAAATTACTGATTTTTCAAAATTAAGTGATAAAGAAGATTTGGATACCATAAATGTGAATTTTATTTCTCCACTAATCTTAACTAAAAAATTCTCAGAAAAATTTTTACAAAAGGGACAAGGAACAATTTTAAATGTTTGCTCAACTGCTGCACTATATCAACATCCATATATGGCAGTATACAGTTCAACAAAATCTGCTCTTTTACATTATTCTTTAGCACTTGATGAAGAATTATCTCATAAAAATAAAAATGTAAGAGTTCTATCTGTTTGCCCTGGACCAACTGCAAGTAATTTTTTTGATAAAGATATTCAAGAAAAATTTGGAAGTTCTCAAAAATTTATGATGACTTCAGAAGATGTGGCTAAAAGAATTATAAAAGTGATAGAAAATAAAAAAAGATTTTCTATTATTGGTTTTAGAAATAAATTATCTATGTTTTTAATAAATTTATTACCTATTTCACTGCAATTAAAACTTGTAGGCTTAATTTTAAAAAAGGTGATTAAATGACAATATTATTTAATACTTTATTGACATTAACTATAATTTTACTTATTTTAAAATTAATTTTTTCTTTTACTTATTTTCAAAAAATAAATAGTTTAGAAAAATCAAAAATAGATGAAAGTAAATACACAATAGTTCAACCTATTTTATCTGGTGACCCTAGGCTAGAAGAAGACTTAACAGCTAATTTAAAAAATACTATTGATATGAAGTTCATTTGGCTTGTTGATAAAAGTGATAAAACAGCTATACAGACTGTTGAAAAAATTTTAAAAAATAAAAATTACTCCAATAGAATTGAAATTTATTATTTAGATGATGTTCCACAGGAAGTAAATCCTAAAATATTCAAGTTAGAGCAAGTTGTAGACAAAATTAAAACTGAATATACAATAATTTTAGATGATGATAGTGTGATAGATAGAAAAAGGCTAGATGAATTGAGCATTTATGAAAAAGATAAGGCTGAATGGATAACAACAGGAATTCCTTTTAATTATAATATTAAAGGCTTTTATTCTAAATTAATTTCTGCTTTTATAAATTCTAATTCTATTTTTTCATATTTTTCTCTATCTTTTTTAAAAGAAAATAAGACTATAAATGGAATGTTCTATATTTTAAGAACTGATATTTTAAAAAAGTATTCTGCTTTTGAGAATATAAAATATTGGCTTTGTGATGATTTGGCATTGGCTACCTACTTGCTTTCAAAAGATGTAAAAATTATCCAAAGTACAATTTTTTGTAATGTAAGAAATACTGTTCCAAGTTTTAAAAAGTATATACTTCTTATGAAAAGATGGCTTTTATTTAGTAATGTATATATGAAAAATGCTTTTTCTATAAAATTTTTATTTATAATATTATTGCCAACATTATTAACAACTATTCTATTGTTTTTGAGTTTCTATTTAGGAATAAATTATTTGGTGTTAACACTTAATTTATTTATAGGAAAAGTTGCATTATTTTACATAACTAGAATATTTATTTATGAACCTTTTAGAATTTCTTCTTCTCAAACTAAGGAATTATTATATGAATTATTGAGTGAATTTTTACTACCTTTTATGTTGATATATACTCTTTTAACTCCACCTGTAATTCTATGGAGAAATAAAAAAATCAGAGTTAAAGATGGGAAGATACATTATGAAATTTAAAGAATATTTAGAGAAATTGGAAAGTTTAGATATTTCAAAAACTCTTTTAAAAGAAGATAAAATTGTTTTTGTTATAAGTGGAAGTAGCAATCTTAAATCTGCTACCTTAGAGCCAGATAGATTTGAAATCTTAAATATTTTTAAAGATTTTGGTTATAAAATAATAAATTCAAATTTTCCTTACAATGAAGATTTTGAACACAGTGAATTTGAAGATATTAATATTTTAAAAGCTAGTCTATCAAATATTATTTATTATCCTCATACTCTTTTCAATAAAAGATTTGGAAAACAAATTTTAAGACATTTAGAACCTATCAAATCTTTAAAAGATATTATAATTATTTCTCAAAGTTCAGGTTTAAATGTTTGGACAAAATTTGTGGACTTAGCTAATTATGATAATGAAAATATTAAAATTTTTGCACTAGGACCTGTGGGTAAAGGTTATGGCAAACTTAAAAATACAATAGTTTTTAAAGGTATTTTTGATATTTACAGTTGGCTTTTAGATTTTCATAAAGTTGATAAATTTGTAAATTGTGGACATTTAGGATATTTTAAAAATGGAAAGGTAAAAGAGATAATCTATGAATACTTACAAAGAAAAAATTAAACTTGCTGTTGTTGCCCCACCTTTCAGTGGACATCTTTATCCAATTTTAGAGTTGGTACTCCCTCTATTAAAAGAAAAAAATAAATATGATATCTGTGTTTATACTGGCTTTCAAAAAGAAGAGGTTGTTAAAAAATTAGGTTTTTCTGTAAAAGTTTTACTTAGAGATAAACCTACTGCCTTTGAAAAAATATCTGATACAGATAGGCAAACTAATTCTCTAATTGCATACAAACAATTCAAAGAAAATATGGGACTTATGTCAGAAGTTATAAAGGAAATTGAAGATTTTTTTACTGAAAATAAGCCTGATATAGTCCTAGCCGATTTTATTGCTGTTCCAGTGGGCTTTGTATGTAAAAAATTTAATATCCCTTGGATTACTAGTATTCCTACACCTTTTGCAATAGAAAATAAAACAACAACTCCTGCCTATGTGGGAGGACTTTATCCAAGAAATAACTTTTTCTTTAAATTAAGAGATAAATTAGCAAGAAGTCTTGTTAGAAATTTTAAAAAATTAGTTTGTTTTATTTTAAGAAAACAGTTAAAAGAACTAAATTTCACTCTATATAATGAAAAGGGAGAAGAAAATATCTATTCTCCTTATTCTATATTAGGTCTAGGAATGAAAGAGCTGGAATTTAGAGATGACTTTCCGAGCCAGTTTTCATGGGCAGGACCTTGTTGCTCATCACTTTTTCAAGATAGTGTAAAATTTATAAATAATGAAAATTTTGAAAAGACTATATTTTTAACTAATGGTACTCATTTAAAATGGGCTAAAAAATTGATAATTAATATAGCAAGAGAACTTTCTCAAAAATATCCACAATATTTATTTGTAGTTTCATTGGGAAGCTATTTAGAAAGAGAGAAAGAAATTATAAAAGAAAATAATTTACATATTTATCATTATTTAGATTATGATGAAATTTTGCCAAAAGTTGACTATGTTATTCATCATGGTGGAGCTGGGATACTTTATTCTTGTATAAAATACAATAAACCTGCTGTTATTATCCCACATGATTATGACCAATTTGATTATGGAGTGAGAGCTGATTTAGCTGAAATTGCTTTTGTAGCTAAATTAAAATCAAGAAAATCTATTTTAAAAGCTTTTGATAAAATGTTACAAAGAAAAGAATGGAATAACTTAGAAAAGCTATCAAAAGATTTTAATAGATACTCTCCTAGTGAATTACTAGAAAAAGAAATTAATAGATTATTAAAGAGGAGGTAAAACAATGAAAGTTTTACTTACAGGAGCAACGGGATTTTTAGGAAAATATGTAATTGAGGAATTAAAAAATAACTCTTATCAAGTTGTTGCCTTTGGTAGAAATGAAAAAGTTGGAAAAACATTGATTGATAAAAATGTTGAATTCTTTAAAGGTGATATAGATAATTTAGATGATTTATTTAAAGCTTCTCAGGATTGTTCAGCTGTTATCCATGCTGCTGCACTTTCTACTGTTTGGGGAAGATGGGAAGATTTCTATAATGTAAATGTATTAGGGACAAAAAATGTTGTTCAAGTTTGTGAAGAAAAAAATTTAAAATTAGTTTTTGTTTCATCTCCAAGTATATATGCAGGAGCAAAAGACCAATTAGATGTTAAAGAAGATGAGGCACCAAAAGAGAATAATTTAAATTACTATATAAAAAGTAAAATTATGGCAGAAAATATAATAAAATCTTCTAATTTAAATTATATGATAATTCGTCCTCGTGGACTATTTGGAATAGGAGATACAAGTATAATACCAAGACTTTTAGAATTAAATAAGAAAATTGGTATTCCTCTTTTTGTTGATGGAAAACAAAAGGTTGATATAACTTGTGTTGAAAATGTTGCCTATGCTTTAAGATTAGCATTAGAAAATAATGAATATTCAAGGGAAATATACAATATTACAAATGATGAGCCAATAGAGTTCAAAGAGATTTTAACTTTATTTTTTAATGAAATGGGAACAGAAGGAAAATATTTAAAATGGAACTATAATCTAATTTCCCCTTTGGTTTCATTTTTAGAAATTTTCTATAAATTTTTTGGAATAAAAAAAGAGCCTCCTATTACTAAATATACTTTATATTTAATGAAATATAGTCAAACTCTAAATATAGATAAAGCTAAAAGAGAACTGGGATATCATCCAAAGATATCTATACTAGAAGGAGTTAAAAAATATGTTGAACACAGCAGAAAAAATAATAGAAAAAATTGATTATTTTGCTTGTGGTTATTGTACCAATGATTTAAAAAGAGTTTTTAAAGGTTTTGATAAAACAATAGTCAATTTCTATGCAGGAGTTTTTTTAATAAAACATAAAAAATTGGGATATATTTTATATGACACAGGTTATTCTATGGATATTTTGAAAAATAATCTTAAATACTTTTTATATAGATTTGCTAATCCTATCACTTTAAAAAGAGAAGATATGATAGACTTCCAACTTAAAGAAAAAGGTATAAATAAAGAAGATATTAAATATATTATTATTTCACATCTACACCCTGACCATATTGGTGGTTTAAAATTTTTTCCAAATTCTTACCTAATCTTAACCAAAACTTGTTACAATGATTTTAAGTTAAAAAAGGATAGTCTTTTAATTTTTAATGAACTACTACCTGATGATTTTGAAGATAGACTGATATTGATAGATGACTATAAAGACAATAGTTTATTTCCTTATAAAAATAGCTTTAATTTATTTTCTGATTTATCAATGCTAATAGTTGAAGTAAATGGGCATACAAAAGGGCAAGCTTGTTTATTCTTGCCAGATAATAATTTATTTATTGCTGCTGATGTTTGTTGGGGAACAGATTTTTTACCTTTTACAGATAAAATGAAGTGGCTTCCTAGAAAAATTCAAAATAATTTTGAAGAATATAAAAAAGGTAATGATTTATTAAAAAAATTGATAGAAAATAATATTTCTGTTATTGTCAGTCATGATAAAAAGGAAAAAATAATAAAAATATTTAACAAAATTAATAATTAACCTTTTATAAAAAATTAAAAAAATAGTTTATTGCTAGCTAAATTTCTTAACGATAAAAAATTAACATTCGCTACAAATTCGGCAAACTTGCCAACAAGTTGGCTTCAAACATGCCGAGATTTGTTCGGCTCATTTGCTTTAATTTTTTATCTAAAATTTAGAATGCAATTTCACTTATTTTTTAAATTTTGTAACATTAATATAATTTATTATTTTTTCTTCAAAATATAAGATAAGGGGGTAGAATGAAAAAAATATTTAAAATTATCTCAACTTTTATTAAAGTAAGATATTTTAGCAAGTGGACTTCAAGAGATAAACTTTTAGAATATCAAGAAAAGCAAGTAGAAAAGCATTTAAAATTTTTAAAAAAGAATTCACCTTATTTTAAAACTCATAAAATTACAAAAGATTTTACTATGAATAAGGCATTTATGATGGAAAACTTTGATGAATTAAATACTTTGGGAGTAAAAAAAGATGAAGCAATGGATATTGCTTTGAATAGTGAAAAAACTAGAAATTTCAATCAAAAATATAAAAATATTTCAGTGGGATTATCATCTGGAACATCTGGGCATAGAGGAATGTTTATCACAACTCCAGAAGAACAAGGAATATGGGCAGGTACTATCCTTGCTAAGATGCTTCCTAAAAATAATATTTTTAGGCATAGAATAGCATTTTTCCTAAGAGCAGACAATGACTTATACAAAACTATAAATTCATTTTTAATAAGTTTAGAATATTTTGATACCTTTAAAGATATTGATGAACATATAGAAAGATTAAACAAATATCAGCCTTCTATGATAGTTGCTCCTCCATCTTTACTTTTAATATTAGCTAAGAATATTGAAGAAGGAAAATTGAATGTTTCTCCAAAAAGAGTTATTTCAGTTGCTGAGATTTTAGAAAAAGCTGATGAAGAATATATTAAAAAGCAATTTAAACTGAATATAATACATCAGATTTACCAAGCAACTGAAGGATTTTTAGCTTGTACTTGTGAATGTGGATATTTACATCTAAATGAAGACTTGATAAAATTTGAAAAGAAATATATTGATGAAAAAAGATTTTATCCAATAATTACTGACTTTAGAAGAACTAGTCAACCTTTTATCAATTATTATCTTAATGACATTTTAGTTGAGTCAACAGAGCCTTGTGAATGTGGTTCAGTTTTACAAAGAATTGAAAAAATTGAAGGACGTTCAGATGATATTTTTAAATTTGTTAATAAATTTGGTAAAGAAATTGTAGTATTTCCTGATTTTATTAGAAGAACTATACTATTTGTTGAAAATATAAGAGAATATCAAGTTTTTCAGATAAATAGTAGTCTATTAGAGATTGCTATTTTAAATATAAATGAAGAACAAAAGGAATTAATAAGAAAAGAATTTAATAAATTATTCTCTTCTTTAGAAATTGAAAATATAGAAATTAAATTTATAAATTACGAAATAGATAAAACTAAAAAACTGAAAAGAATAGTGAGGAAAGTAATAGAATGAGAAAAATTAAATTTAAAGGATATGGAGTAGAATTACCTAAAAATACAGTTAACTTTAAAGAACAAATTCGTTATAGAATAAGTGGAGATGAAAAACAAATTTCTCTTGCAGTTTCTGCTTGTCAAAAAGCATTAAAAAATGCTAATATTACAATTAATGATATTGATTGTATAGTTTCAGCCAGTGCAGTTGGTATACAACCTATACCTTGTATGGCAGCCTTAATTCATGAAAAAATAGCAAAAGGTACATCTATTCCTGCACTTGATATTAATACAACTTGTACAAGTTTTATAACAGCCTTGGATACTATGTCTTATCTTTTGGATTCTGGAAGATATAAAAGAGTTTTAATTGTTTCCTGTGATGTTGCTTCAAGAGCATTAAATCCTAAACAAAAAGAAAGTTTTCAACTTTTTAGTGATGGAGCGGTTGCCTTTATAATTGAAAAAACTGATAAAGAAGTTGGTATTATTGATGCTATACAAAAAACTTGGTCAGAAGGAGCTCATTCAACTGAAATTCGTGGTGGGCTAAGCCATTTTCATCCAGAAAATTATTCTGAAAATACAAAAGAAGAGTTTATGTTTGATATGTGTGGAAAAACTATACTAGCTTTATCTATGAAAAATATTCCTAAAATGATGAAAGAATTTTTAGAAAATAATAATATGAAAATATCTGATATTGATATGGTAGTTCCACATCAAGCTAGTGTTGCTATGCCTCTTGTAATGGAAAAATTAGGAGTACCAAAAGGTAAATACATAGATGAAGTAAAAGAGTTTGGAAATATGGTCTCTGCCTCTGTTCCTATGACACTAGCACATGCTTTAGAAAAACAAAAAATTAAAAATGGTGATATAATATTACTTATAGGCACTGCTGCTGGACTTACTACAAATATGATGTTAATAAAGATATAAGAATAGCTGAATATTTAATATATTAAAAAAGGGGGAAAAATTTTGTTAAGAGAAGATGGAAGAAACTTTGATGAAGAAAGAAAAATTAAAATTACAAAAAATGTGAATATCTATGCTGAAGGTTCTGTTTTAATAGAAGTTGGAAATACAAAAGTTATTTGTACTGCCTCTGTAAGTGATAAAGTTCCTTCATTTTTAAGAGGTACAGGAAAAGGTTGGGTAACAGCTGAATATTCTATGCTACCAAGAGCTACAAATGAAAGAAATCCAAGAGAAGCAAGTAAAGGAAAATTAACTGGAAGAACAGTTGAAATTCAAAGATTAATTGGAAGAGCTTTAAGAGCCTCAATAGATTTAGAAAAATTAGGAGAAAGACTTATTACAATTGACTGTGATGTAATTCAGGCTGATGGTGGAACAAGAACTACTTCAATAACAGGTGGATATATTGCTCTTGCACTTGCAATAAAAAAATTATTACAAGAAGAAATCTTAGAAGAAAATCCTTTAATTTCTAATGTTGCTGCAATAAGTGTAGGTAAAATTGATTCTAACTTAATGGTGGATTTAAAATACTCCGAAGATTCAGCTGCTGAAGTTGATATGAATGTCATTATGAATAAAAAAGGTGAATTTATTGAAGTTCAAGGAACTGGTGAAGAAAGTACATTTACAAGAGCTGAATTAAACCAACTTTTAGATTTAGCTGAAAATTCTATAAGAAAGCTTATTGAACTACAAGATAGAATTATTAATCAAGAAAATCTAAAAATATTTTTAGCAACTGCTAATAAGCATAAAGTTGATGAAATATCAGATATTTTTTCTGGTATAGAAAATATTAAAATTCTTTCAATAAATGATGGTATTGAAATACCAGAAGTTATTGAAGATGGAGAAACTTTTGAAGAAAATTCTAAGAAAAAAGCAGTTGAAATAGCTAAATTTCTAAATATGATTACTATTGCTGATGATTCTGGACTTTGTGTTGAAGCTTTAAATGGTGAACCTGGAGTATATTCTGCAAGATATAGTGGAACTGGTGATGATTTAAAAAATAATGAAAAATTAATTGAAAATTTAAAAGGTGTAGAAAATAGAAAAGCAAAATTTGTTTCTGTTATAACTCTTGCTAAACCTAATGGAGAAACTTATTCTTTTAGAGGAGAAATAGAAGGTAAAATCATAGATATTCCAAGAGGAAATACTGGATTTGGTTACGACCCTTATTTCTATGTGGAAGAATATCAAAAAACTTTAGCTGAATTACCAGAATTAAAAAATAAAATTAGTCATAGAGCAAAAGCCCTTGAAAAACTAAAAGAAAATTTAAAAAATATCTTTTAAATATTAGTTATATTTATATTTTGACTAATAAAATAATTGACTTATGAATATATTTATTATACAATAGGTAAAGAATATTTTTATTTAGGGGGTATTATTATGAAAAAATTTTTACTTGCTTTTATGTTATTAACTGCTGTATCAGCTGTTGCAGCTAAAAAAGCTCCAGTAGCTAAGGCTCAATATCCAGATGGAACTTACAGAGGAGTTTATATTTCTAATCAAGAAACTCAAGTTGAAGTTCAATTTGATTTAAAAAATGATGTAATTACTAAAGCTGCTTATAGAACTTTATTCTATAAAGGGCATGATTGGTTAAAAGAAGATGAATATGTAGCTAAAAATGGTGGATATATGAAACTTCTTGAAAGAATTACTAATCAAAAAATTCAAGATGTTATGCCAACTATGTATAACTCTGAAGAAATAGAAAAAGGTGGAGCAACTGTAAGAGAAATGAAAGTTAGATCTGCTTTACAATATGGTTTAAACTTAGGACCATTCAAATTACCTAAAAAAGAAGCTAAATAATTCATTAAATTGATGATTTCCTAAATAAAAATCCCTTTCAAAAAGAGGGATTTTTATTTTACTTTTTTTATAAAGAATATGTTATAATTAAATTAATATTAAGATTTTGGAGGACTAAATATGGCTAAAAAGAAAATAGTTATAGGTGTTATTGGTTCAGATTGCCATACAGTAGGGAATAAAATTATACATAATAAATTAGAAGAAAGTGGCTTTGATGTAGTAAATATTGGAGCTTTATCACCTCAAATAGATTTTATTAATGCTGCCTTAGAAACAAATTCAGATGCAATAATTGTTTCTTCAATCTATGGTTATGGTGAGTTAGACTGCCAAGGAATAAGAGAAAAATGCAATGAATATGGTTTAAAAGATATACTTTTATATGTTGGTGGAAATATAGGTTCAAGTAATGAGGACTGGGAGAAAACAGAAAAAAGATTTAAAGAGATGGGTTTTGATAGAATTTATAAGCCAGGGACTCCAATAGAGGAAACAATAATTGATTTAAAAAAAGACTTTAAAATATAATAAAGAAAGGTGGAAAAATGAGTACCTGTATTTATCTTTCAATAGATTTTGGTAGTACATACACAAAATTAACTGCAATAGATTTAGATAAAAAAGAAATAGTGACTACATCAAGAGCAATGACAACTGTAAAAACAGATGTTTTAATTGGTTTTAATGAAGCTTTTGAAGTATTAGAAAATGAATTAAAAAACAAATTAGAAAGCTATAAAATTGTAAAAAAAGTGGCTTGTTCTTCAGCAGCAGGTGGTTTAAAGATAATTGCCATAGGTTTAGTTCCAGAATTAACAACAGAAGCTGCTAAGAAAGCTGCTTTGAGTTCAGGAGCAAGAGTTATTAAAACTTATGCTTTCAATCTAACTGATAAAGATATTGAAGAAATCTCTAATCTTCCACATGATATGTTACTTCTAACAGGTGGTACTAATGGTGGAAATAGAGAATATATTTTAAATAATGCTAAAATTTTAGCTAAAAATAATATAGAAAAACCTATTGTTATTGCAGGTAATGTAGAAGTTTCTGAACAGATTGCAGAAATATTCAAAAAAAATAATATTGAATTTTACATAAGTGAAAATGTTATGCCTGTTGTCAATAAAATAAATGTAATACCTATAAAAGAAGTAATAAGAGAAGTCTTTATGAAAAATATCATAAAAGCTAAAGGCATGGAAAATGTACAAAAACTTGTTGGAGATATAATTATGCCTACTCCAACAGCTGTTATGAAGGCTGCTGAAATTTTTTCAAAAGATGATAATAATTCTGTTGTAATTGATATAGGTGGAGCTACAACTGATGTACATTCTATTGGAAAGGGCTTACCTAAAACTAATGATATTCAACTAAAAGGTATGGAAGAACCTTATTCTAAAAGAACTGTTGAAGGAGATTTAGGAATGAGATATTCTTCATTAGCTCTCTATGAAGCTACAAGTTTAAACAAAATTAGAGAATATTTAGGAAGTAAAGATTCAAAAATAAATATAAGAGAGAATTTTAAATATAGACATGAAAATCCTGATTTTGTTGCTGAAACAGAAGATGATATAATTTTTGATGAAATGATGGCTATGCTATGTACTGAAATTGCTATGAATAGACATGTTGGTACTTTGGAATCCATCTTTTCCCCTATGGGAACTCTATTTGTCCAAAATGGTAAGGATTTAACTGATGTAAAGTATGTAATAGGAACAGGTGGAATAATAAATAATAGTAGAAACCCAAGAAAAATACTAGATTTAACACTTTTTAATGAAGATAATCCCCTTCTTTTAAAACCAAAATATCCAAAATTTTTAGTTGATAAGACTTATATTATGTCTGCTATGGGTTTATTAGCTAATGATTATCCAGACATAGCTTATCAAATTATGAAAAAATATTTAGTAGAAATATAAATTGGAGGATTTTAAATGCCAATTACATTTAAAAAAATTGACAAAGAAGATTTTTTGGAAATGAGAAAAAAATTTTTAGAAAATTATAAAAATTTGGATGAATTTGATTTAGATACTGCTATTAGATTTCATAAATCATTGCCAGATTATAAGAATTTTCAAAAAAAACTAGAGCAATCTATACAAGATAATAAAATTATGATACAGGCGTATAGTAAAGAAACACTGTTAGAAGATTTAATAAAAAACTTAAATACTTTTTATAGAGTTGGACAGGCAGATTTTCTTTCAATTATAATAGACTCTCATACTAGAGAAAATCATTATGATAATGCAAAAGTTATCTTAGAAGATTCTATAAAATCTAATAAATCTCTTTTAAATGGTTTTCCATTAATAAATTATGGAACAAAATTAGCTAGAAAAATTGTAAATGATATAGAAGTTCCATTGCAAATAAAACATGGTTCTCCTGATGCAAGATTATTAGTTGAAGTTGCACTATTAGGTGGTTTTTCAGCTTTTGATGGTGGTGGAATTAGTCATAATATACCTTTTAGTAAATCTATTTTATTAAAAGATAGCTTAGAAAATTGGAAGTATGTAGATAGACTTGTTGGAATTTATGAAGAAAATGGAATAAAAATAAATAGAGAAATTTTCTCTCCACTCACTGCTACACTTGTTCCGCCAGCAATTTCTAACTCAATACAAATTTTAGAAACTTTACTTGCTGTTGAACAAGGTGTGAAGAATATAAGTATAGGAGTAGCTCAATATGGCAATATCACACAAGATATTGCTAGTTTATTAGCTCTTAAAGAACAAGTACAATTTTATTTAGATACTTTTTCTTTTAAAGATATTAATATCTCAACTGTATTTAATCAGTGGATAGGAGGATTTCCAGAAGAGGAGCTGAAAGCCTACTCTTTAATTTCTTATTCTGCAACTATTGCTTTATTTTCTAAAGCAAATAGAATATTTGTAAAAAATATAGATGAGTATACTAAAAACTCATTGGGAAATACTATGATTAATTCACTACTTCTAACTAAAACTATCTTAGATATTGGTAATAGTCAAAAAATTAATAATTATGAAGAGATAATTTTTGAAAAAGAACAGATAAAAAAAGAAACTGCTCAAATAATTGCAAAAATTTTCTCAAGATGTGATGGTGATTTAAGAAAAGCTATTATAGAAGCTTTTGAAGATGGTGTAATTGATGTTCCTTTTGCTCCTTCAAAATATAATCTGGGTAAAATGATGCCTGCAAGGGATAATGAAGGAATGATAAGATATTTAGATATTGGCAATTTACCTTTTTGTCCTTTAATAGAAGAATTTCATAGTAAAAAAATTAAAGAAAGGTCTGAGAAAGAAAATAGAGAAATAGATTTTCAGATGACTATTGATGATATATTTGCAATGAGTCAAGGGAAATTATTAAATAAGAAAAGTCGTGACTAAAACCATCACGACTTTTTCAATTTTTATTAGATATTCAATTGTTTTTTTAATTCATTAGCAATTGTAAAATCTGCTGCTGTTGTTGCTTTAATATCTTCTAATGAAGAATAAGGAGTAATTTCTTTTAGAACTAAACCTTTATCTGTTATTTCAAAAACTGCTTTTTCAGTGATTATTAAATCTACAACTCCAACAGCTGTTAAAGGTAATTTACATTCTTTTAATATTTTTACAGCTCCATTAGATGTATGTTCCATAGCAACTATAACATGTTTAGCTCCAACAACTAAATCCATTGCTCCACCCATTCCAGGAACTTTCTTTCCAGGTATCATCCAGTTAGCAAGATTTCCTTTTTCATCTACTTCCAAAGCTCCTAAAACAGTAGCATCAACATGCCCTCCTCTAATTATTCCAAAAGAATAAGCAGAATCAAAGAACATAGCTCCTTTTGCTGCTGTTATATATCCTCCACCAGCATTTACTAAATAAGGATCTTCTTTTCCTTTTTCTGGTGCAGGACCAACTCCTATACAACCATTTTCACTTTGGAAAATAACATCCATATCACCAACATAATTAGCAACTAATGTAGGTAATCCTATTCCTAAATTTACAACATATCCATCATGAAATTCTTGAGCAACTCTTTTTGCAATAACTTCTCTAACTAAATTTTTATCCATTTCCATACTTATTTACACCTCCATTATTTACTTTTAACTATGTAGTCTATAAATATTCTTGATATATCCAAATGTTCTGGACTCAATGAACCTGCAGGTACAATTTCAAGAGCTTCTACTATAACAGTATCTGCTGCCATTGCCATCAATGGATTAAAGTTCTTTGTTGTTTTTTCACAAATAACATTTCCTAATTCATCAACTTTTGTACCAAATAACACTGCTACATCTGCTTTTATAGGTTTTTCTAATAAATAATCTTTTCCATCAACATTTATTATTTGTTTTCCTTCTTGAACAATAGTTCCTAATCCAGTTGGAGTTAAAATTCCTCCTAGACCATAACCTGCTGCTCTAACTCTTTCAGCAAGAGTTCCTTGAGGAACTAATTCAACTTCCATTGTTCCATCATGCATTTTTTTCCCAGTTTCTGCATTTGTACCTATATGACTAGCTATTACTTTCTTAACTTGATTATTAACTACTAATCTTCCAACACCTTTGTCTACAAAACCAGTATCATTACAAACAATAGTTAAATCTTTTACTCCTTTTTCTACTAAAGCAGTAACTACAGATTCAGCTGTTCCACAAGCTAGAAATCCTCCAAAATGAACAGTCATACCATCTTTGATGTGAGATATTGCTTCTTCCATTGAAACTATTTTTTGTCTCATAACTTCTCCTCCTTAATTTTGTATATTTGAACTTTTTCAATTAGTTAATATATTTTTTATTCACTACTGAATATCCTATCTAACTTAAATTATTCTATTTTAAACTTTTTTTATTATTTAAAGCTGATTTTCTAATAGAATGATTAGAAGAATAAGAAACCTGTACAAATAAATATTCCAGATACTACAGTTACTATTAAACAATAACCCATTATATCCTTAGCACCTAAACCTGCTATTCCTAATGCTGGTAAAGCCCAGAATGGTTGTATCATATTTGTCCAAGCATCTCCCCAAGCTATTGCCATAGCTGATTTTGCTGCTGACACACCTATTGCTTGTCCTGCTGGCATTACTATTGGAGCTTGAACTGCCCATTGTCCACCACCTGATGGAACAAAGAAGTTTACAACTCCCGCACTAATAAATGAGAATACTGGGAATGTTCTTTCTGTAGAAATATTTACAAAGAAATTAGACATAAGTTTTGCAAGTGACATTCCATCTACATCTGCTCCTACCATTATTCCCATGATTCCAGCATAAAATGGAAATTGTAATAAAATTCCCGCTGCACCTTTTATTGCTTCTGCTAGTGCATTCAAATATCTTCTTGGAGTTCCATGCAATAAAATTCCTAAAAATAAAAATATGAAGTTAACCAAGTTAAGATTTAATGCAAATCCTTTTGTAAATAAATAGTATCCTATATAAATAAATCCCATAACTGAAAGTAATATAGAAACTACACTACTATTTTCAATTTTTTCTGCTGGAGTCATTTTAGACTTATCTATTACAGGTTCTTCTGCTTCTTCTAATAATGATAAATCTACTTCAACAACTTCGTCTTTACTTGGGAACATTGCCACATTTAGTAAAGGTACTATAATTAAAAGCCCAACAACTATATAAATATTCATTGGCGAAAACATTGTTTGACTAGTTGGAATTGCAGCAGTAACTGCTCCAGCTGTTTGTTGTGCTAAGCTTTCTGGAGTTCCACTTGCAAGTTGTAATGGAATAGACCCTGATAATCCTCCATGCCATACTAAGAAACCTGTATAAGCTGAAGCTATAAGAAGTCTATAATCTACTCCTTTTACCTTTTTTGCTATTTCTTTTGCAAATAAAGCTCCTATAACAAGTCCAAATCCCCAGTTTAAAACACATGCTAATGCTGAAACTATTGATATAGTAAAGATTGCTTGTTTAGGTCCTTTTATTCCTGAAGCAAAAGTTGATAACATTTTCTTAAATAATCTCGAGCTTGCTAAAGCATGTCCTGTTACTAATACTAATGCCATTTGCATTGAAAAAGCTAATAAAGACCAAAATCCATCAGCCCAAAATCCAATTACTTGTAAAAAACTAGCCTTTGTGAAAAATTTAGCTCCAATAAATACTATGAATGTTAATAATGCACAAAATATAAATGGATCTGGTAACCATCTTTCCATTACACGTACACACATTGAAGTAAATCTTTTAAAGATTCCCTTTTTTTCTTTTACACTTTCCATAATTTTCCCCTTTTCCTATATAATATAAAATTAAAATTCTCTACTTATATTTTAACTTTTTTATATAATAAAGTCAACTAAAACATTACTTATTTAGTACAATATTTTAGTAACTGAAATATATGTTTTAAAATATAACTCTTATCTATTATTTAAAAAATATATATTTGTAGTAAAATAAAAAATAAAAAACCGTGAGATTACTCACGGTTTTCATATTATTAATTAATAATCTTTTGTCAATTTTAACCTTAGCTAAGCTAGATTAGAAAGTAACTTTCATACCCGCCCAAGCTGTTGGTTGCCATCTCCAGTTTTTAGCTTCAGAATTATTTTCAACAGCCCAGTTTCTATATTCAGCACCAGCAGCTGCATATAATTTTACAAATTCAGTTGGTTTATAAGCAACTTGGAAAGTTGGTAACATATATAAGCTATAAGTAGCTCTTTCATATCCACTACCATTATCAATTACTTTATATTGATGCCAAGTATATGGATCATATCCACCTTCAAAATCAAATGATAATTCTACAGCATTATTTTTATATAATGGAGTATGTTGATATAAGTATGCTTCTAAAGCACCATAATATTGTCCTTTTTTATTTCCTTTAGAAGTAGCAAAAGAACCTTGATATCTGTCATATCCATTATAAACATTTAATTCAGCACTAAATCCTAATGGTAAAGTGTATTCTGATTCAAAGTTTAAGAAATATTGGTTATTAGTTCCTCCATTATAACCATCGAAAGGAACATAATCTCTTCCTTCTCCACCATTTGAATGTCCTGTCCAGTTATGAGCATATCCAGGTCTTAATCCAAATTTTTCTACTTTAAAGAAGTTATTAGAGAATAGATAATCAGCAAAATCAAATAATACTGATGCTTCTGCATGTTTAGCTCCATCATTTGATTTTTGTTTATATTCTAATCTTGAAGTTGCTTTAACTTTTGAAGAACCTAAATTACCAAAGTTATAGAAATGTCTGATTCTGTATTCATCAGAAGATCCATCTCCCTTTTCTCCTCTTAAAGTTTGATAATTTCTTACTCTTACATCTAAAGTTTGGTTCTTAGTAAAGTTTACATTTGCAGTAGTTTGTAATCTAGTGGCATTATTTCTTGATCTTGCCCAATCTTTATCTGTGTCTTCAGATTGAGTCTTATTTTCAGTTTCTCCATACCATCTGTATTGAACATCAACTGATCCATTTGGTCTCCAAGCTGGAGCAACTTCTCTGTCTCTGTAAACTATAACTGGTTTTTCAACATATTCTACTACTTTTTCTGGAGCTGGAGTAGGTGCAGGCATAACTTCTTTAGCTGATGCAACTGATCCAACTACTAATAATGAACCTAATACTAATGCTAATTTTTTCATGGTTGTTTCCCCCTTAATTTTTGATTTTAAATTTTTTTATTTTGTTTTGCCTATAATCCCGTATAGACATCTCCCATTGAACTTAGTATACAACATTTTTTTTTATTTGTAAACATTTTTTTTTGTTATTTTTCTTTATTTTAAAATTAAAATCTCTTTTTTTCTTGATTTTAATGTGAAATTTCTCCTTAATTTTTTATTTTATTTTTAAACTAAGGAGAAACTTTTTAAGTCTAATTATGATTTATTTTTGTTTCTTTAATCTTACTGCTGGTTCTGAAGGTAATTTAAATAATGGTATAAATCTATCCAAACCAGTTAAAGTTAAAATTAATATACTTGCTACCGCTATCATAGCTATAAAGTTATATTTTATAATGTCTATTGCCACAAATTCATGTAAAGGATAAACTATTGAAGCAATTCCCATATAGAAAGCTATATATACATGCCAAGGGATAAGTTGAGAACCAAAAACACCCATAGCATCACTAAATGTTGCATTTCTAAGTCTTAGTGTATACATATCTTCTTCTGAACCTTCAACATTTTCTTCAACCATTTCTCTAATGATAGGTCCTATTGTAACTATTTGAGCCATTTCATCTGCAAGAGTAGCATTTCCAAATACACATAGAAGCCCATTGTAGAACATTAGTTGTCTTACACTTCCAGAAATTTTAGATAATAATTTTGATACAGGTTCAAAGGCATTCATACTCTTCATTATTCCTCCAAAGGCCGCAACCCACATCATCATAACTATTACCCATCCACCAGCAGATGCAAAACCACCCATCATCATATTTAAGTAATCCATAGTACTTGTAACTGTTCCTGCCATCATTCCAAATACATATGCAAAGAATAATCCAGCAAATAGACAAATAAATGTTTGTGTTCCCATAAATGCTAAAATTAAAACTATTACTAATGGAACAGCCATATATAAAGGAACTCCATTTTTAACTTGTTCTAATAGTTTTACTGCTGCTTCTCTTTTTTCAGCAAGTGCAGTCCATACATCAGCAGGTATACTATTAATAGCTTCAGCAGGATCTCCTACTGTTGAAGGTAATCCCATTGTAAAACCTGCAACTGCAAATAATATTATTCCTGATAATAAAACAAGTCCTGACCATACACCTTGGTGTCTAATTCTTCTGATAACTTCAACTCTTTGAATACCAGAACTTACTATTGTAGTATCTGAAATAAGTCCTATATTATCTCCAAAACAAGCTCCTCCTGCTATAGCTGCTGTTGTTAGTAATAAATTTCCACCAACTATATGATTTAACCACAAGAAGATAGGTGCACAAGCTGCAAATGTTCCCCAACTTGTTCCAGTTGCTATTGATAATATTGATGTAACAATAGCTCCTACAACTGCAACAGTCTTAGCTGTAATTCCTACTTTTAATGCAATTAAGATAAGAGATGCCCCAACTCCTGTTGACATAAATGCTTCTGCCATTGCATAAGCTGCCATTAAGATAAACAATGCAACTTGAATTTCTTTTACATTGTCTATTGCATGGTCTATAATGTTATTGAATTTTTCTTTTGAAAAAATCATAGCAATAAAACAAGCATAAATAGTAGCAAGTGGTGCTGCAAGTAATGCATCAAAACCTTTCATCATAAGTGCCGCCAATACAATTACTGGACTTAACTTAAAAAATGCCTTCATACCAAAACCTCCATAATATAATTTTTTTCTTTGTTAATACAATGAGAAATAAAAAACTTTGCCATTAAAACAGCAAAGTTAAAAATTATACTATGAAAAATATATATTTTAACACTTTGATGTTTTAAGATAAGCTCAACTTTGTATTTTTTATACAAAGACAGTTATATGCTTCTTCAACATATCCCCAGCAAATTCTTTGAAGAATTCACTTCGGCATCTTTCCCTTTCTTTAATATTCATAGACTTTCGGTCTCCTATTAAGTACTATTGATTGATGCAACCTCTTTTCTCAAAAACAAGTTAGGTTATAATATCATATCTATTTCATTATTACAACTATTATTTTTATTTTGCTGCTTTATTTTTGATTTTCGCATTGTATTCACTATAATAAATTAAAAACTTGTTTCATAACTTCTTAAACCTTATAATATTGTAGATAGAATCTTTTGTATTATGTTACACTAAATATATCATTTTTATAAAATTTTGTCTATATTAATTACAAATTAATCAATATATATAATGAATAAACATCTTATAAAAATTTAATAGTAATTTTACACCATAAAAAATTATCACTAGACCACAGATTATATTAATTACTCTTAATACCTTATCATTAAATTTATGACTAAATAGTGATATAAATATACTTAAGCCCATAAACCAAGAAAAAGATGCTGATGTTACTCCAAGTATAAAATACATTCCTGTTTCACTTGAAAGAGTTGCTCTAAATGCTCCAAGCAACATAGTACCATCAATAATAGCTTGTGGATTAAACCAAGTTACAACACAGGCAGATGTTATTGCTTTTAATAGTGGTATATCCATATTATCATTTTTTTTAAGTTCACTTTTACTTCTTAAAAGTCCCTGTCCTATATAGATTATGATTATACTTCCAACAAGTAGAATAATTAACTTTAACCACTCTAACTTATCTATTAAAAAACCTATTCCAAAGAAACAAGCAAATGCCAGTGTTATATCAAAAAATATTACAATTAAAGCAATTAATAATGCTTTACTTCTTTTTTGGGTAATTGCAGAGTTTATTACAAACAAATTTTGCACTCCAATTGGAGCAACATAGGCAAGTCCCATTAAAAAACCTTGTAAATATTTCTCCATTATTTATTCATACCTCTTTGAACCATTTCCTTTAGAATAAATGTTGCAACATCATCTGCATATTTTCCTGGTCCAAATCCTGCATCATAACCTAACTCTTTTGCTAAATCATTAGTTATTCTTGCACCACCTGCAATTAAAATTATTTTATCTCTTAGTCCTTCTGCTTCTAATAATTCAACTAAGTTAGTTAAATTTTCTATATGTACATCTTTTTGTGTTACAGTTTGAGATACTAATAAGGCATCTGCTTTTAATTCTATTGCCTTTTTAATAAATTCTTCATTAGGAACTTGGCTTCCAAGGTTATAAGCTCTTACTCCCTTATATCTTTCAAGTCCATAGTGTCCTGCATAACCTTTCATATTCATAATGGCATCAATTCCAACTGTATGAGCATCTGTTCCTGTACTTGCTCCAACCATTACAACTTCTCTATCAAAATTTTCTTCTATATATTTTTCACATTCATGCATATCCATAGTATCTATTTCTAAAGCTTGAACTTTTATAGCTGTATAGTCTACATTGTAAGAAGTTGCTCCATATACTACATAGAAAGAAAACTCTTTATCTAGTGCTTCTGAAAAAGCAACTGCTGGATTAACAAATCCCATTTTTCTTGCAAGTTGTAAAGCTGCTTCTATTCCTTTTTCATTACAAGCAACTGGTAAAGTAAAACTCATTTGAACCTTACCATCATTCATTGTATCTCCATAAGGTCTAAGTTTTGTTAAATCTAGTGTTGTGTCAAATTCTCTTTTTTCTGTTGAATATAATCCTGAACTCATTATCTATCCCCTCCTAACATTAATGGAATGAAAGGATTGAAATATGTACTATCCTTTTCAAAAACTCCAGCAAGTCCTTTTCCACCATCAATAGGTCTTCTTACTCCTCCAAATACACCTTTTTCTATTGTCTTGAAGATACCCATTGTTTCTATTGTCTTTAATAAATCAGCTGCTTTTTTAAGAACTTCTTGAGCTCTTGTGTTCATTATTCCACCTTTTTTAAACTCTATGTCATTTCCAAAATCTTTTAAATTATTGAAAATGTATTTTGCATTTTCTATTGACAATGCTCTATCTGACATAAAAGGTGTATGGATAGCTTCTGTAAGCATTCCTAATAAGTGAACTTTTTGCCCTGTTGTTATAGTTACAATATTAAATAGTGCATCTTGTATATGTCCTTTAAATATATTTCCTGTCATAAATTTAGTAGGTGGCATATATTTTAAAGGTGCTTTAGGGAATATTTCTCTTGCCATTTGTGCTTGAGCAAGTTCTAATAAGAACCCATTTTCTGTTCCTGGCTCCATTTCAAAAGCATGTCCAAGTCCCATTTGTTCTTCTGGTAAACCAGCTATCAATGCAAATTGTTCATTGATAAATTGAGAGGCTAAAACTGTATGAGCTTCTTCTATGGCATCAGCTGTTGTTAAGTAGTTATCTTCTCCTGTATTTATTATAACTCCAGCAAAACCATTGATTATTCTTGAGAAAAATTGGTCAACCAATGTTCTTTTCATATTAATATCTCTAAATAGTATTCCATATAGGGCATCATTAAGCATCATATCTAATCTTTCTAATGCTCCCATTGCTGCTATTTCAGGCATACAAAGTCCAGAACAATAGTTACATAATCTTATATATCTACCTAATTCAACTCCAACATCATCAAGAGCCTTTCTCATTATTCTGAAATTTTCTTGTGTTGCCATTGTCCCTCCGAAACCTTCTGTTGTTGCTCCATAAGGTACGAAGTCTAGTAGAGATTGTCCTGTTGTTCTTATAACTGCAACAACATCAGCACCTTGTCTTGCTGCTGCAACTGCTTGAGTAACATCTTCATATATATTTCCTGTTGCAACTATTACATATATATAAGGACCTTTTTTATCTCCACCAAATTGTTCTAAATAGTCTTCTCTAGCTTTTCTATTAGCTTTTATTCTTTCAACTGTTGCATGAGTTATATCTTTTAAAGCTAATTTTATATCAAAGTCATCATGCCATTGCATTTTTGTTATATCTAATTCTTTTTTAGCAATTTTTTCTGCTATTTCTTGAGGTTGAAGTCCAGTTTCTATCATTGCATTCCCAATATATTTTGCAACTCCTAAACTGATATTTCCATTATCTTTTATGAAGTCAACAACCACATTTGGTAATGGAACTCCAAACTCATCAACACCATCTATACCTAATAATCTACAAATTGTTCTTTCAACTGTAACTGTACTGTGTGCATCTATAAAAACTTGAGAGTCAGCCGCAATCTTTTTTGCAGATTCACGAGCTTCCTTAACAAGTCCCCAATCAAGATCCAATTTTCCCATTATTGTTCCTCCCATTCATACTCTCTATAAATCATTTCAGAAATTTCATCATCTAAGCCAATTAATTTTGCAATGTTTAAAGCATCTTTTGGCACTTCTGTTTCTATACTTTCTTCTAAAGTGAAATCCATATTATCTTGAATTAATTCCAAAGAATTATTTGCTTTTAATCTATTTTTTAGATTTTCAAAATCTAAATTTTTTAAACCTACCACTTGATAATGCTTCATATTACTTTCAACAACAGAATCAAAGTGAGTAGTTATAATAGATATACTAGACTTTTCATTCAAATATTTTGCTAAGGCTCTTACAAATTTTTGTCCTTCTTTTGGGTTTGTACCTCTTGCAAATTCATCAAAAACTATAAGTCCAGTACCATTTTTTACATAAGAATTTATTTCTTTTAATTTTATTATCTCTGCCCCAAACGTACTAAGCCCTTTTGAAATATCTTGCATATCATCAGATACAAAAAATATAAAATCTAAAAGAGGTATACTTGCATACTTTGCAAAAACAAAGAAGCCCATTTGAAAAAGTAATACATTTTCCGCTATTGTTTTCAATGCTACACTTTTTCCACCCATATTAGCACCTGTTATCATAGTTGTACCTATATCTAATCTTATGCTTATAGGAGTATATTTTTTATTTTTAGTTTCTAAAAGCTCTTTTACCTCCAAATTTATAGCATCTTCTATAATTATTTCTTTCTTCTTTGATACTACTGGTTTTATACCGTTGTATTCCTTTGCAAATCTAACTTTTCCAATTGTAAAGTCAAGATTTGATATTTTTTCAACATTTTCTAAAAAATCATCTACATAGGATTTTATAGCTTCTGTTATATTTCTTCTTATTTTAAATTCTTCTTTTTCTTCATCAACCAATATGGATAATCTTTCATCTTTTAATCTTTTTATGATTTCATAGTCTGTTTCATTAAACAATCTATTTTCAACTTCTTTTTTTTGTCTACGAATTTCTTTTAAAATCACAGAATAAGATTCATATATATAAAAAGTAGCAATTTTTTCATTGTTTGGATCTAAAATTTTAAATAGTTCATCTAAATCTTTTAGTATAAAGTCAGAGAAGACCTCTTTATTTTTTTTTAAACAAGAATTTAAGTCTGACATAGCCATAAGTTGAGTTTTTATTTCAAATAAATCTACTGTATCTAAGATTATATTTGCCTTAGTATTTTCAACTAGCTTTTTTATATCTTTTAATCTATGTAAAATTATCTCAATTTCCATTTCTTCCTTTTTATTTACAGAAATGAAATCAAGTATTTTTTGCATTCTCTCAAATTCTTCTTCTAATTTTTCTTCTTCTCCTACTAAAAAATTTTGTATATTATTTAGTTTATTCTTACCATAGGCTGAAAATATATCAACTCTTGATAATAATTCTTTAAAATTTAATCTATTTAAACTATTCTCATCAATAAATTTCATACTAATCTCCTAGAACATTAATCACTGGTACAGGAATTTCATTTTGTAACCTAGTTTTAAATTCTTCTTTATTAAAATCTACTCCTAAGGGTGAGTGGGGATTTATTGTGACAAAGAGTAAATTTATTCTATTTAAAACTTTAAATTCTATACCACTTAACTTAGCTTTATTTAACAAAGAACTATTTAAGAAAAATTTAGTTCCATCTTCAGCAAGTAGAGTTATCTTCTCATAACTTCCTCTACTATTTATAAATGCTTCTATTATTTTAGGGGTTATTGCTCCTCTTATATAGAAATACTCTAAGTCTTTTTTCAAATATTCCTTTAAGATATTTGATAAATCTATTGAGTTATCCACTTCTAAAATTGCTACTTCTCCATTTTTATAAAATAAAACAGCTTTCTCATCTTTAAACTCTTTTATTTTTTCTTTTATATTTTTATCTATTTCTTCCAATCTTAAAAAATAGACAGTTTTTTTAGTTTCTTCAACAACCTTTAACATATCCAAAGATAAGGCTGCTCCTGTTGATAAAATTGTTGCTTCACTTACATCACTTATAGCAGTACTTTTTCTACCTAATGCTCCATCTACAATAGAAATTTCACTACCAAATTTTTCCATAAGTTCCACTATAATTTTTACTTGCTTATTATAAGATGGTCCTGCAATATCCACATAGCCATCTGATAAAGCTCTGACTAAAACTATACTTCCCATAGGAGTGGTGAAGTTTGTAACATACAAAATTTCTTTTGTAATATCACATTTACTTAAACAATCTCTCCCTGTTGCTATAATACTGCCTTTTCTCACATATATTCTAGGTTTATCTGTATTAGTTACAACATCTATATCTTCACCATCTCTACCTATGGAAGTTAGTCCTAATTTTTTGGTTTTACCAATGTCAGCTATAAGTTTATTTAAAAGCGTAGTCTTACCTACATTCTTTTCCATACCTATTATAGATATTCTTTTATATTTCTCAATAAACTTATATGTATCTAACATTTTTTATTTTTTCCCTTCAGCTTCTGCTCTCTTTCTATTTCTTTCATGTCTTGCTAAGTGGCTAGGTTCTAATGACATTTTTAATCCTTCATCTAGCATATAAACTCCACTTATTTCATACATTTTTTCAAATTTTTCTTCATCATAACAAAGTTCATGTGTATAATTTTCTGGTTCTGTATAAGTTGTTATAACTCCTTCAAAGTTTCTTAAAACTACTCTATGAGGAGATTGAGAAATTACATATTGAGGCATTACTGGAGTTTTTCCTCCACCACCAGGTGCGTCAACAACAAATGTTGGTACTGCATATCCAGATGTATGTCCTCTTAATCCTTCAATAATTTCTATACCTTTTGAAACTGGAGTTCTAAAGTGTTCAAGTCCCATAGATAAGTCACATTGATAGATATAGTAAGGTCTTACTCTCATCATTACTAAATCATGTACTAATCTTTTCATTACAGGTACACTGTCATTTATTCCTCTTAATAATACAGTTTGATTTCCTAATGGAACCCCTGCATCTGCTAACATTTCACAAGCTTTTTTAGCTTCTGGAGTTACTTCTTGAGGATGGTTAAAGTGAGTATTTAACCAAATTGGGTGATATTTCTTTAACATATTACATAATTCAGGAGTAATTCTTTGAGGTAAAACAACTGGTGTTCTACTTCCTATTCTTATTATTTCAACATGAGGTATTGCTCTTAATTTTTGGATTATGCTTTCTAATTTTTTATCAGAAACTAGAAGTGCATCTCCTCCTGATAACAATACATCTCTTACTTGTGGAGTTTTTGCAATATATTCTATTGCTTTATCAATTCTATCCATAGGCATAGCATCATCACTAGAACCAGCAAATCTTCTACGAGTACAGTGTCTACAATACATAGAGCACATATCTGTTATTAGAAGTAAAACTCTATCAGGATATCTGTGAGTTAGTCCTGGTACTGGAGAGTCTTCATCTTCATGTAGAGGGTCTAATAAGTCAGCATCAGATTGATGTATTTCTTGTATAGTAGGAATAGCTTGTTTTCTTATTGGACATCTGTCACTGTTCATATCTATTAAAGAGAAATAATATGGAGTGATTGCCATTCTTAAAGTTTCAAGAGTTCTTACAACTCCTTCTTCTTCTTCTGCACTTAATTCAACATATTTCTTTAAGTCATCAATTTTTTCAATTCTATTTTTTACTTGCCATGTCCAATCATTCCATTCCTCATCTGTTACATTAGGGAAAAATTTCTTTCTAGTGTTAATTGTATTCATAATATCATCTCCTTACAAACTTATAATAATATTTACTTAATTATGTTTATCTTCTACTTCTAATACTTTAATGAAAATATCTTGAATAATCTAACTTTATCAATGTTAGTAAAAAATAAGTGAACTTGCATTCTAAATTTTAGGATAAAAATTAAATAGAATGAGCCGAGCAAATCTCAGCATGTTTGAAGCTGACTTG